>Ga0307372_10002337_pt1 | contig 31583 bp, 28 predicted proteins | sample OX1MG_FD_202533 | JGI IMG/M metagenome (GOLD analysis project Ga0307372, IMG submission 202533) | Soil microbial communities from Risofladan, Vaasa, Finland - OX-1 | ecosystem: Environmental > Terrestrial > Soil > Coastal area > Acid sulfate soil | place: Finland: Risofladan, Vaasa | collected... | reverse complement strand
CTGTCCAGTTTGAGACCTTTTCCAAACCATCCCTCAAATCATCGTCCGGACCTTTGTGCTGAATAAATCACTGCAGTTTCTAATCTCGCGGCTACCGGTTAGAAACAAACGACGGGCGTGTTTATCTCTGGCCTAATTGCCAATTTTGAGGCAAATTCCTTCCGCGGACTTTTTCCCTCGCGAACTTACGGAGGTACTCCCGGATGCGCGTTCCGCCTGACCGTTTCAATTTTCTTGTCGGCATTGTGCTGTTCTGCCTGCTGAGTTCTCCTCAGTCCGGCAAGGCCGCGCAGTATCCTGGTGAGAAGCAAATTGACGCGATTTTCTCCGGAGTGACGTCGCCGCACGAGCCCGGGCTCGCCGTGGTCGTGCGCAAAGACGGCCGCACCGTGTTTATGCGCGGCTACGGATTGCGCGATCTGCGCTCGCATCTGCCCATCAACGAGCACACGAATTTTCGCCTGGCTTCCTGCACGAAGCAATTCACCGCGATGGCCATCATGCTGCTTGTGCACGATGGAAAGCTGCAGTACAACACGCGCCTGACTGACGTTTTTCCTCAGTTTCCCGCCTACGGCCGCACGATTACAATTCGCAATTTGCTCAACCACACTTCCGGCCTTGTCGCTTACGAAGTCTTGATGGACAAAAAATACGCGGGCAAACCCTGGGAAGAAATTCCGCAAATCACCGACGCGGGCGTGCTGGCGCTGATGGAGCAGCAAACGGGTACGAAATTTCCGCCCGGCACGAAATGGGAGTACAGCAACAGCGGCTACTGCGTGCTCGCGATCGTCGTTGAGAAAATTTCCGGCATGCCGTTCGCCGATTTCCTGCACGAACGAATTTTCGCGCCGCTCAAAATGCAAAATACAGTTGCACACGTTTACGGCAAGGATCGCGTCGCGAATCGCGCCTACGGATACACGAACGACGCGGGAGTGTGGCTTGAAACGGACCAGAGTCCGACTTCAGCGACGCTGGGCGACGGCGGAATTTACAGTTCGCTCGATGATTTGATCAAGTGGGACGATGCGCTTCGCAATCACACGCTGCTCAGCGCCGAGGAAATGCGTCCAGCGGTGACGCCGGAAAACTCCGCCCCCGTGTTGCCCGAAAACGTGGAGGACCTGCCGAAAACTGCCGGTGAGAAACCGCTCGCGTATGGCTTCGGATGGTTCCTCGACCCCTATCGCGGACACTCGCGCACGTGGCATTACGGCAGTTCGATCGGTTTTCACACAATCATCCAGCGCTTCCCCGCCGACAATCTGACGATTATTATTTTGTCGAATCGCTCGGATTTGGATTTGTCCGCGCTGGCCGCCAAAGTCGCCGATCTTTATTTTTCGCCGCAACCGTAAGAGATATTTTTCTCCACACAGCGGTAAGTAAAAATGCGGAGACAGCAGAAGTAATCCAGAAGAATCAGGATCTGCTCGACACTCGATGCGCCATTACGCGAGCGCTTTGGGGATTGCGGCTTCCCATTTTCCTTGCGCTTTCAGAATCAGCTCGACCACTTCGCGCGCCGCGCCTTCTCCGCCCTTCGCTCGCGTGACGTAATGCGCGGCGCGAATCACTTCGGCCGCAGCATCCGCTACGGCAACAGCGAGCCCCACGCGCGCGAAGAGCGGTAAGTCCGGCAAATCGTCGCCCATGTACGCGACTTCGTGGTCCTTGACGCCCGCGCACCGCAAAATTTCCTCGTACGCGCCCATTTTCTTCGCCTGACCTTGATAGACGAATTCGATATGCGCCTCTTTTGCGCGTTGATCGACGGCTGGCGTATTGCGTCCCGTGATCACGCCGCTGCGCAAGCCGACCATCGACGCGAGGTGCAGCCCCGCGCCGTCATGCGCGTTGAACACTTTCATCTCCGCAACGCTGCCATCGGGAAACGCCTGCAGGCACACGCTCCCATTCGTCAACACGCCGTCCACGTCCATCAGCAGCAGCCGAATCTGCTTCGCCCGCCGCCGCACGTCCGCCGATTTTTTCTTTGCTACCATCTCTAGCTCAACTCGCACATTTACGGGTGCGTTCGTTTGCCTTTTTTCCCAACCTCCAGATTCCAACTTCCAGCCTCTAGAATAGCTGCAACGTCCACAAATCGTGCAAATGCACCACGCCTTCGACGCGTCGCTCCGCATCCACCACGACAACCGAAGTAATTTTCCGCTCCTCCATCAATCGCAGCGCGCTCGCGGCCAATTCGGTGCGCGCGAGTGTCACCGGATTTTTCGTCATGCTTTCCGCCGCGGTCAAATCGAGCGCTTCTTTTTTCCGCCGCTCCATCAGCCGACGCAAATCGCCGTCCGTTACGATGCCGAGTAATTTTCCTGCGTCATCGGTCACCACCACCATTCCCAATTTTTTGCGGCTGATCTCATAAATCACTTCGGGAATCGACGTTTGCGGGCCCACGCGGGGCAAAGCATCGCCCGCGTGCATCACCGAGTCCACTCGCCGCAGCTTCGTGCCGAGTTTCCCTGCCGGATGCAGCGCCGCGAAATCCTCTTCGCGAAATCCGCGCCGGTTGAGCAGAGCAATCGCCAGCGCGTCGCCCATCGCAAGCGCTGCGGTGGTCGAAGCGGTCGGCGCCAAATTCAACGAGCATGCTTCTTCTTCCACTGCGATGTCGAGCGCCACGTCGCTCGCCACCGCCAGCGTCGAGCGCAAATTCCCCGTTAGCGTCACCAGGCGAATCCCAAGCCGCTTGATGGGCTCGAGCAGCGCGATCAGTTCCTCCGTCTCGCCGCTTTGCGAAACGGCGAGCGCCACGTCCTCGCGCATCAGCATTCCCAAATCGCCGTGCAGAGCTTCGGCAGCGTGCAAAAAAACCGATGGTGTGCCCGTACTCGCAAGCGTCGCGGAAATTTTCCGTCCAATCAGTCCCGACTTGCCCATGCCGGTCACAATCACTCGCCCGCGGCACTCGAAAATCATTTCGACGGCGCGCTCGAATTGCTCATCCAATTTCTCGATCAAGCCCGCAATCGCGTCCGCTTCGATCCGCAGCACGCGCTGCGCCGCTGCAAGGCTTCCCATCGATTTCGCGGACTTCGTCGCTTTCATTCCTCCTCCCATTCGCGAACGAGTAACGCGATTTTCACAATTCGTTCGACCATCGGCCGGAATTTTTCAAGCGGCAGCGCGTTCGATCCGTCGGACAGCGCCTTCGCCGGATCGTCGTGCACTTCGGTGAACAATCCACTGGCTCCGGCCGCAACGCCCGCGCGCGCCAGCGTCTCGATGAAATGCGGCTGGCCGCCGCTCGACTTGCCTTGTCCGCCGGGAAGCTGCACGGAATGCGTCACGTCGAACACTACCGGGTACCCCAGCTTACGCAAAATGGGAAACGACCGCATGTCCACCACCAAATTCTGATACCCAAACGACGCGCCGCGCTCCGTCGCGATAATCTTGTGATTTCCCGTGCTCGCAATTTTCTCGACAGCGTTGCCCATTTCCCACGGCGAGACGAACTGTCCTTTTTTGATGTTTACGGCGCAGCCGGATTTCCCCGCCGCCACCAGCAAATCCGTTTGCCTGCACAAAAACGCCGGAATCTGAATCACGTCGCAAACTTCCGCAGCGAGTGCGACTTGCGCCACTTCGTGCACGTCCGTCAAAATTGGCAGCGCAAATCTTTTTTTTATTTCGCCGAGTATCCGCAGGCCTTCTTTTATCCCGGGCCCGCGAAACGATGCAAGGGACGAGCGGTTCGCCTTGTCGTACGACGCTTTGAAAATCAACGGCACACGCAGCTCACGCGCCACTGCCGCAAGTCGCTCCGCGATCATCATCGCGTGGCTTTCCCTTTCGATCACGCATGGCCCAGCGATGAAAAAAAACGGGGCGCCGGGTCCCATCGCCACATTGCCAACGGTAAAATTGTGATTTGCCTGCGCCATTTTGTGCGCGATTATCCCTCGAATGGACGAACGCTACTAAGACTATGCAGGATTCGCCACCTTTGCAATCCCATCGTAGCCGCCGGTTGCCGGTCACGCGTCGTAGAAATCTTTCCTCGGCTTGCATCGAAACCAGGCTTCTACAGGAAAGCCATTATTTCTCTTCGCCCGCGGTGCGAGTACAATGTGGCCAGGTCGCCAGCCCAGGCGACGGAGGAAGCTCATGCACGCAGACCGCGTTGAAGTATCCTGGGATGAAGAAAAGTCGAAATGGCTGGTTCGCATGGAAGTCGGCGAAGAAGTCGTGCGCCGCCACTGCGATTTGCCGCAGGATGCGGACGAGCCATCGCTCCGCGCCGCCGCGCAAAAAACCGTTGCCGACGAAGGCTACGAGGCTGGCGCAGCCGAAATCACGATTTTGCGCGCGCGCGTCGCTTGACGTCTCAGGCGCCGTTCGCGCTTCGCGCCGCAGCTTGAGCTTTGTGTATTTTCGTGTGGCGCGCAACCTCCCACGGAAATTATCGGTGTCACGCCTGCGTTCACTTGCCCGCAAGATCGGCGTCTGCGCCGCGCGGGAACAAATAATATCCAGCTACCAGCAAATACCAGCGCAAAACTCAAAATAGGCGCGACCAGCGATGCAAGCGTCGCGATTGCGTACGTTGCCACTCCCGCACGGTAAGCGATCGTCGTTTGCTGAGCGCGGTTCCGGAGACTCCGTCCTGTACCAACCTACTGCTCCTTGTAACTATGCAATCCCCACTGGTATGTGAGGGAAGGACTGCAGGTCTGGGATGCAAAAGTAACTTTTCCTTTGCCATCAGTTTTCCCCTTCACATACGGCAATAGCACCGTAAAAATACCGCCGGAACTGTCCGCTTTCAGATCGTTCTCCTGTTGCTCGGTTTCCGACATTGCCTTCATGCGAACGGCAGCATTGGCCGCGAAACCAGATCCCTGGATCAATACTGCCTCGGCATGTTGGAGAAGCAATATCGCTTCAATCGAACACCCTCTGTCCACTCCGGTCACAGGAAAGGGAATGACGTAAGTGAACGCCTTTACCTGACCATCCTCCGAGACCAACGTGAATCGTTTCGGCTCTGCTCTTGCCGCCACCAAGCCGAGGTCCACCGGATCATTCTCTTCCCCCGGCTCTGCACAGCCACCAAGGTGACCCGAGCAAACCGCTTGACCGGACCCATCGAGCGTGATTCCCTCCATTATCGGCTTCGGCTGTAAGTCGAAAGACGTAAGAACCAGGCTATACAGCTTATCCTTTGGCATTCCAGAGGCTATGATTCGGTAGAACACAACCGTCTGCTTCCCTGTGGACCTGCGCGATGTTTCCTTCAGTGTAATTGACGCGCCTGGGGTGTTCATTTTTGGACCCCAATTCCTCTGAATGTTGGCGAGTCGCGAAGCACCCTGCTGCGCGCGAGCCATTGCTTCAGGTGAGTTTTGTTCAGGCGAGTCTTGGGCAAATGCATTGCCGCCAGCCACTATGGCCAGCAAGACTAGGGCGGCGAGTCGCATCATGTGTCCTGCTAATCGGACGAGGCGGCGGGGGCGTGGGCGGCGCGCTGTGGAGTTGCGGCGCGGCGGCGGCGATGTTCGGCGGATGCGCCGATAAATGCGGCGAATAATGGATGCGGCGAGAGCGGTTTGGATTTGAACTCGGGATGGAACTGGCAGCCAACAAACCACGGATGATTGGGTGCCTCGACAATTTCGACGTAAACGCCGTCGGGAGTCTTGCCAGTGATTTTCAAACCTGCGGCGGTGAGAGCGGGTTCGTAATCGCGATTGAATTCGTAGCGATGGCGGTGGCGCTCGGAAATTTCCGTTGCGCCGTACGCGCGCGCGGCGAACGAATCCGCGTCGAGCTTGCAGGGCCACGCGCCGAGGCGCATAGTGCCGCCCATTTCATCGACGCCGAGCAACTCGCGCAATTTATAAATCACGCGATAGGGAGTTTGCGAGTCGAACTCGGTGGAATTCGCGTGCTGCAAACCTGCGGCGTGACGCGCGTACTCGATCGTCGCGCATTGCATTCCCAGACAAATTCCGAAGAACGGCACTTTTTTCTCGCGCGCATATTGAATCGCGTAAATCATTCCTTCGATTCCGCGCTTGCCAAATCCACCGGGAACCAGAATTCCGTCCATGTGCCGCAGACGCTCGGCGGCCATTTCGAGCGATTCGATATCGCCCGACTCGACCCATTCGATGGCGACACGCGAGCGATGCGCCAGTCCGCCGTGCATCAGGGCTTCGCGCAAACTTTTGTACGCGTCTTCGAGCTGCACATATTTCCCGACCACGCCGATGCGCACTTCGCCTTCGGGATGCTCGAGCTTTTCGAGCATTGCCAGCCACGGCGACATATCGCGGGGCCCCGATTGCAGATGCAGGAGCCGCAAAATTTGCTCGTCGAGGCCTTCGGCGACGAGCGACATGGGCACTTCGTAAATGTTGCGCACGTCGGGCGCGGAAATCACGGCGGCCTGATTTACGTTGCAGAAAAGCGCGATTTTCGCTTTTAATTCCGGCGCAATGGGGTGGTCGCTGCGACACAGCAAAATATCGGGCTGAATTCCGATGCTCAGCAATTCTTTGACGCTATGCTGCGTGGGTTTGGTCTTATGCTCGCCGGCCGTGGCGATGTACGGCACCAATGTCAAATGAACGTAGATGGCATTTTCCGGGCCGAGTTCGAGACGCATTTGGCGAATCGCTTCCAAAAAAGGCAGCGATTCAATGTCGCCCACGGTACCGCCGATTTCGACGATTACTACGTCCACGTCGTCGGCGACTTTCCGAAACGCGGCTTTGATTTCGTCGGTGACGTGCGGAATCACTTGCACGGTTTTGCCGAGGTAATCGCCGCGGCGTTCCTTGGCCAAAATTGATTCGTAGATTCTGCCAGTGGTCCAGTTGTGATCGCGCGTCAACTTCGCGTTCGTGAAACGCTCGTAGTGGCCGAGATCGAGATCCGTCTCTGCGCCATCATCGGTGACATACACTTCGCCGTGCTGATACGGAGACATTGTTCCCGGATCAACGTTCAGGTAGGGATCGCACTTCTGAAGAGTGACTTTGAGGCCGCGGGATTCAAGCAGGCAGCCGATCGAGGCCGCTGCAACGCCTTTGCCGAGAGAGGAAACCACGCCACCCGTTACGAACACATACTTCGGGCGCGTCACCAAGGTTCCCGTGATTCCTCCAGGTCAGGTAGGCGCAGCAGGTACGAATTATTATCTCCGGCGCGCCCGCCGCTGTCAATTCCCAGTTTCTTTTCCTCCGACGACTTGGGCGTGCCCCAGCGTCGTCACTAAGGAAACGCCTCCAGCAATATTACCGAGCAAAGGCGGCAGGAAAAATCCGACGAAATACGTGCCCCATGACGCGGACTTCATCGCCACGAGATAAAACACGGTCGTCGAGCCTTCAATCACGTGGCTAAAACCGCCTAGACCGATCAGATAGGTGAGAATAACGATGATCGCGACGTTGAACGACTCCGCTGCCGGCAACAGCCACACCATTCATGCAATCAACCATCCGGCGAAAATCGCGGGCACAAACACATTTCCGAAACTCGCCCCGGTAACTCTCTGACCAATCACCATGAGCGCCGTCCGCACGGACGGATTGAAATCGCCGTGTGAGCAATGCCCCACGCGAACAGATACGTTCCGAAAATATTCGCCAGCAGTACGACGCTCCATAATCGTGCAACTTTCACAAGCATTCCGAATTTTTTGCGCACTAAAAGGGGGAGGAGTGCGGTCAGCGTGTTTTCCGTGAACAATTGCTGACGTCCCAGCACTACGATCAAGAATCCGACGCTGTATCCCAGGCGCGAAATCAGCACGCGCCACGGCCGGTCCGGCAAATGCGCTATCAGCACGGCCTCGGTGATGAATGAAAATCCCAACCGATAGTCCCGCCGCCAGCCCCGACCACGCCATCGCTTGCGCCGGGCGGCTCAGCTCGTGGGCGCCCTCGCGGCTCGCCTCATAGACGACGTTCGCTCCGATGGCAACGCTCCTCGACTTGCTTTTCCTCCTCGCGTGTTGAAATCGGGCCTTCCGTTGCAATCGGCCCTAGCTTTTTCTCAATCGGCGTCTTCTTGATCACACGCTCTTTTCGGACATCAATCGCGCCATTCTATCCAGATGTGCGAGGTGCACCGTGCGTCGCGTTCTGTTCTCTTTCAGCCGGGACGCTACGCCCACCGCTTTTCGCCAAATTTTCCGTGACTCTCGCCACGCATCGCGCAACAATGCCCGGCCAGCCACTCTGACTACGAGGAGCGTTTGATGAAGCGCGATTGTCAAATTTCACGCCGATTATTTCTGAGAGCGACCACGTTCGCGGGAGCGGGCGCGGCGCTGGCGAGCGGGTTTGCGCCGCTGCGCGAATTGGAGGCGGAACCTCGCGCGGCACTTACGTCCACGACGGTGCCGCAATCGCAATCAGCCGGATCTGCTTCGACATCTGGAAGTTTGAACGAATGGATCGAGCGCATCTTCTCGGGGGAATTCGCCGGCAAGCGATTCGGGCCCGCGCGCTGGGATGAGGATGGCAAATCCTACACCGTGCTCGAATCGTCGCATGACAACCGCGAGGCACAGGAGTTGGCGCGGTATGACACAGCGACCGGCGCTCGAGGTGTGCTTCTTTCCTCGGCGGACTTGATTCCGGCTGGGGCGAAAGAACCGTTGCGCGTCGAGGATTTCGAGTGGTCGAAGGATCGCGGAAAAATCCTGATCTACACGAACTCAGCGCGTGTGTGGCGCGAGAACACTCGTGGAGACTATTGGGTTCTTGACCGCAAGGCGAAACGCTTGCACAAGCTTGGAGGTGATGCGGCAGCATCGTCGCTGATGTTCGCAAAGTTTTCTCCATCGGGCGAGCATGTCGCGTACGTTCGGACGAATAATATTTACGACGAGGAAATTCCCTCCGGCAAAATCCGTGCGCTGACCACCGACGGCTCCGAGACGACGATCAACGGTACTTCCGACTGGGTGTACGAAGAGGAATTTGACGTCCGCGATGGCTTCCGCTGGAGCGGCGATGGGCACAGCATCGCGTACTTTCAATTCGACACCCGACCGGTGCAGGAATTTTCGATGATCAACGATCTCGGCGGCGGTTTCCGCGAGCCAATCGCGCAAATTCCCTACCCGGAATACGGGGTGTACCCCAAAGTGTCTACATTTCGCATTCCTTCGGCGGGAACGAAGAATTCGGCGGTGCGGATCGGCATTGTGAGCATCGATAATGCAAAAACGAAATGGATTGACGTCAGCGGCGATCCGGAAAAATCCTACATTCCGCGGATGGACTGGGTGGGGGATTCAAACGAGATTCTGCTGCAGCACATGAACAGGATGCAAAATACGAATGACGTTTGTCTGGCCGACGCGCGGAGTGGTCGCGCGCGGCGGATTTTTCACGACGAAGACAAAGCGTGGCTGGACGTGAATGAAGACACGCGCCGGCTTGCAAAGCACAACGGATTTTTGTGGGCGAACGAAAGCGACGGCTGGCGGCACGTTTACGTGATTGCGCGCGATGGAAGCGGCGCGCGGCTGATTACGCACGGGGATTTCGACGTGATCGAGATTCTTACGGTCGATCCCGAGGAGGAATGGCTTTACTTCATCGCCTCCCCCGACAACGCTACGCAGCATTATCTGTATCGCGCGCGAATGGATGGCTCGGCCGCGCCGGAGCGCGTGACGCCGGCGAACATGCCGGGAATTCATCGCTACGAAATTTCTCCTGATTGCAAATGGGCGCTGCACACCGTTTCGTCTTTTGATGTGCCTCCGACAACGGAACTCGTCAGTCTGCCCGAGCACCGCGTCGCACGCGTGCTCGCTGATAATTCTGAGCTGCGCGAGAAACTGAAAGTGCTGGTGACGCGGCCAGCGGAGTTTTTTCAAGTCGACATCGGCGACGGCGTGAAGCTCGACGGATGGATGATCAAGCCGGCGGATTTCGATGCGTCGCGAAAATATCCGATTCTTGTCAATGTATATGGCGAGCCAGCGGCGCAAACCGTTCTCGACGGCTGGAGCGGCGGATCGCTGTTTCATCGCGCGATTGCGAATCAAGGGTACATCATCGCGTCGGTGGACAATCGCGGCACGCCGGCGAACAAGGGACGCGCGTGGCGCAAAATAATTTACGGCGCGGTGGGCGTGCTGTCGTCGAAAGAGCAAGCCGCGGCAGTGCGAGCGATTGCGCGCGAACGTTCGTACGTGGATATGGAGCGCGTCGCGGTGTGGGGATGGAGCGGCGGCGGGACCAACACGCTAAACCTGATGTTCCGCTCGCCTGAAATTTACAAAGTGGGAATGGCCGTTGCGCCCGTGCCCGACCAACGCATCTACGACACGATTTATCAGGAACGCTACATGGGATTGCCGCTGGAGAACGTCGAGGGGTACAAAGCGGCGTCCGCGGTGAATTTCGCGGAAGGATTGCAGGGAAAATTGTTGCTGGTTCACGGCAGCGGGGACGACAACGTGCATTTCGCCGGGTCGGAATTGTTGGTGAACCGGATGATCGAGCTGGGCAAGGAGTTTGATTTCATGGTTTATCCGAATCGCACGCACGGAATTTCCGAAGGCCCGGGCACCACGTTGCATATTTTCAAGCGCCTGGCGCGGCACTTGACGACGTATCTTCCCGCGGGACCGTCGGCGCGGACAACGACTTTGTTTCTCGATCGCGATCGAGAGGCAATTTCGCGAGGATAGAGCGCTGCGGTTTGCATGGACGATGCAGACCGCCGCGCATGCGCGCTGCGCGGCCTAGCTGGCGGCGGATCGGCGGGAGCGAAGCGCTTCTTCTACTTTGGCGATGTCGGCCGGAGTGTCGACGGCAATGCCCTCGTAAGTGCATTCTGCGACGCGGATGTGGTAGCTGTTTTCTAGCCAGCGGAGCTGCTCGAGCTGTTCAAGTCGCTCCAGTTCGCCGGGCGGCAACGCAGGAAACTCGAGAAGCGCATCGCGGCGGAAGACGTAGAGGCCAATGTGTTTGAAATGGCGCGCGGAAACGCGTTCGCCGGCGTCACGCACCCAAGGGATGGGTGCCCGCGAAAAATAAAGAGCGTCGCCGTCGAAATTGAGGACCACTTTGACGATGTTCGGGTCCATGATTTCGGCTGCATGCGAAATTGGGACGCAGAGTGTGGCGACCTGCGTTTCCGCGTCTCCGAGAATTTCGTCTACCGCAGTGTCGATGGCCTCCGCGGAAATGAGCGGTTCGTCGCCCTGCACGTTTACGTAAATCTCCCCGGGTAAATGGACGGCAACTTCGGCGATGCGTTCCGTACCCGAATGATGTTCGCGGCGCGTCATGATGGATTCGCCACCGAAAGCTGCGACAGCAGTCCGTATGCGGTCATCGTCGGTCGCAACCACGACGCGGGAGGCGCGGCGGCTCATTTTCGCTCGTTCGACCACGTGCTGAATCATGGGGCGTCCCGCGATGGGCGCCAGGGGCTTGCCGGGAAAACGCGAAGAGTCGTAACGCGCCGGAATTACCACGACAATGGAAGGCCTGTCGATTTGGGAGTGTTCTGTCAAGCTGAAGCTTCCACGCTTCTGCATCATCTTATCACGCGATGCGCGTTGTCGCCGTGACGTAGCAATACAAATGAACCTGGTATCCGGTGTTTTGCGAACGTCCGCAGCGCGTGAGCGAATGTATACAGTTTTGCGCCTCTCGAATTTACGTATTTGTACCCTTGCAATCGGCCGGGGCGGTGATAGAATCCTCCCCAACGTTTTGGGGCCGGGGGTAGCGTGCTGAAAGCGGCCAGTCTAGCGACGGGGAGTTGGACAGCATGCGGCATTCTGGCGCTGGCCGTCGTCATGGTTCCCTGTGGCACCGCCCATGCGCAAGGCACCGGCCCACTGATTTACAAGCCTCCTCCACCCAGCAAAAGCGTAGCGGAACTCCGTAAAGACGTCAGGCTGGTATTGGTCAATGCTACGGTCACCGATCCCTATGGCAGGCTCGTCACGGGCCTCGATCAAGAAAACTTCCGGGTCTTTGAGGACGGCAAGGAACAGGAAATCATGCGCTTCGCCGAGGACGACGTTCCGATTTCCATCGGAATGATTTTTGACGTCAGCGGCAGCATGTCCGACAAAATCGCGAAATCCCGCATGGCCGCCGTGCAATTTTTCAAGACTGCGAATCCGGCGGACGAGTTCTTCCTGGTGGATTTCGCCGATCGCGCCGAACTTGCCACGATGTTTACGAGCAGCATCGAGGAATTGCAGAACCGCTTGCTTTTCAGCGCGCCCAGAGGAATGACGGCGCTGCTAGACGCCGTGTATCTGGGCATGAGCGAGATGAAAGGAGCACGCAACGCCAGAAAGGCTTTGCTCATCATATCGGATGGAGGCGATAATCATAGTCGTTACGATTACGACGATGTGAAACGCTTTTTGCGCGAAACGGACGTCCAGATTTACGCGATTGGAATTGTCGATCCGGACGCTTGCGACAGAACTCCCGAGGAGTGCGCAGGACCCGGGTTTTTGCAAGGCTTGGCGTCGATGACCGGCGGCCGATCCTTCACGGTAAGGAACCTGGACGACTTGGGCGACATCGCCACAAAGATCAGCATGGAGTTGCGGAATCAATATGTTCTGGGCTACCGGCCAAGCGATAAAAAGCGCGACGGGAAATGGCGGAAGATCAAGGTCAAGATTCGACCTCCGCGAGGCTTGCCGCCGCTTACCGTATACTCGCGGTATGGATACTACGCTCCCGGGCCGTAGCCAACTCCGGCTCTCTTCCCTTTACCTGTGCATTTTCCTAGCTGCCGCGTTTCTGTTTTGCGCCGCGGGCGTGTCCGCCCAGAGCCAGCCGCCAATCCAAAACCAACCGCCCATCCAGATTCCCCGGCCCGGAGCGCCACAGCACGGGAAAACGTACACGTTGAAGAAGACGGTGGATATGGTGCGCCTGCCGGTGTCTATCGTCGACAAAAAGGGGAATTTCGTTCCAGAGTTGAAGGAAAATAATTTTCGTGTGCTCGAAAATGGCGCACCGCAAAAGATTTCCGCCTTCAGCAACGAAGACATTCCCATTGCGGTCGGCTTGGTGATCGACAACAGTGCAAGCATGAGATCGAAACGCGCGCGCGTGAATGCCGCGGCTCTGACTTTCGTGCAAACGAGCAATCCCCAGGATCAGATGTTCGTTGTAAATTTCAACGACGAATATTATCTCGATATGGACACGGATTTTACAAACGATCCCAAGGTGTTGAAGGCGGCGCTCGAACGGATTGATTCACGCGGCGGCACGGCGCTCTACGATGCCATTCTGGGTTCGGTGTATCACCTGCGAAAAGCGGCGCGCGACAAGAAAGTGCTGCTGGTCGTCACCGACGGTGTCGACAAAGACAGCAGGAATTCGCTCGCCAACACGGTGAGGAGGTTACAGCAGTCCAACACGGTAATTTACGCAGTCGGATTGTTCACCGACAATGACGACGACAGAGAAGACAAACGTCAGGGCAAAAAAGCGCTCGTGGCATTGACGCAAGCCACGGGCGGCGAAGTTTATTTCCCGAAAACGATTGCGGAAGTGGATGACATTTGCAACCGCATCGCTCAGGACATCCGCGATCAGTACATGATCGGCTACTACCCCACGAATACGGTAAAAGACGGCACATACCGCACGGTGAAAGTCGAGCTTGTCGGCGTGAAAGGCCACGGAAAATTGATCGTGCGCGCACGCCCGGGATATTATGCGCCCATGGCCAAACCGGAAACCCAGCCGGTCGCTGGAAATTAGCCGCTTCGCACCGATACCCAGGGCGAGAGTCAAGATGGCGACGGCGGTGAAGCCGAGGGATTTGCGCAACATGCGGAAGGCGAAGCGGCTGTCTTGAAGCAAAGTGTCGAGGAAATGCGGGCCCCGGGCGTCGCGGCATTCCTCTTTGATGTATTCCGTGGCGCCGAATTGCGCGAGGGCGCGGCGGCGCGCTTCGGCAGGGTTCATGCCCGCTGCAATGTTGTCAGCGATTTGCTGCTCAATGTGGGAAATGCAACTCGGAGTCCAATTGCGTTTCGAGTTTGCCTCTGCAAAATAAACGGCTGAGCCAAGTCATTTTCGCCTCCGTCTGCCAAGAAGTCGGTGGCAGAGAAACAGCGACCCCTCAAAAGCAGGTTCTTTTGCTGGATGCTGGTCGCATCCGCTGCGAATGACAATCGTTAAAACAAAGCCGCTATTCGGCGGTGCGCAAAATGAGCGCGACGGCGTCCGAAAGGCGTGCCCAGTTGAGGACCTCAGCTTCCAACTGTTTGCGGCCCTTTTTCGTCAGCTTGTAAAATTTCGCTTCGCGGCCACTGTTTGCTTCACGCCATTCGGCATCGAGCCATCCGCGATTTTCCAAACGGTGCAGAGCGGGATAAAGCGAGCCCTGTTGGACCTGAAAGAACTCTTTGGAAATTTGCTGGATGCGCCGCGAAATAGCGTAGCCGTGAATCGGGCCGAGCGCGACGACCTTGAGAATGAGCATGTCGAGCGTGCCCTTCAGGATTTCGGATTTGTCGTCAGGTTTTCTCATAGGTAGAAGAACGACATATACGCCTAGAAGTTCTACATGTCAAGCAAACACTGAGGTGACGAGCGTAGCTCTTGCATTAAAGACGGTCGGCGAAATGATGCCGCCGGAATACCAATCTCACTTAAAATGTTCGCTACGTTATGGACCGATATTTCTACCGAGCTGCCGCCATCGTATTCGGCCTGTTATTTGTGTGGGTCGGAAGGTGGACATTTTTTCAACCCGAGAAGGCCTTGAAGAAATTATATTCCGACCTCACGTCCCCGACTAGGTTCTCAAATATCCTTTTCCATATCTTCGGAACCATGTGGGTAGTCATTGGACTTTGGGCGGCTTCGAGCGCGTGCGTGCCCGGCAATTTATGGGACCGTTATGGCCTCGGAATGTGGGTTGCGCTCATTGTTGTCGTTATGGCTTGTACTTTTCTTCTTCTGCGCCGCAACGATTCCTCGCGGCTTGCGCACAATCCTAAGCGTTGAATCTCGACAAGCACGCCAGCGCGGTCGTCTGCTCAAATCTGATTAAGCGATAGATGAGAGGAAGCTCGTGCCATGGGAGATATTCGCGGCGAAATTTTCGGCGACGGTCTGGCCCATGTCAGCGAGCGTGGCGCGAATGCCCAAATTTACGCCGGCGCCGTGGCCAGCTTGCATTCTCGGCGAGTAGCAGACGATGGGAACGTACTCGCGGGAATGATCCGTCGTTGGATTCACAGGATCCGGGTCGCAGCCGTGGTCGGCGGTGAGGATGAGAAGATCGGAGTTTTCCAGCGACGCAAGAAATGGACCAAGGAGCGCGTCGAATTCTTCGAGCGAGCGGGCGAAGCCTTCGACATCCTTGCGATGGCCGTAGAGCATATCGAAATCGACGAGATTGGCGAAGATGAGGCCGTCGGGCCGGCGCGCGAGTGATTCGCTCAGCTTTGCCATGCCGTCGGCGTTGTTTTTTGTGGTGGTGTAATCGGCGACGCCGCGGCCGTTGTAGATGTCGTGAATTTTTCCGACGCCGAAGACGGGAGTTTTGCGTTCGGCGAGGACGTCGAGGAGCATGGGGCGCGGCGGCTCGACGGCGTAATCGTGGCGGCGCTCCGTGCGGCGATAATTTCGAGGCGTGCCGGTGAACGGGCGAGCGATGACTCGGCCGACGCGATGCGGGCCGTCGAGAAGTTTGCGGGCGATTTCGCACATTTTATAAAGCTCGGCGACCGGAATCACGTCTTCATGCGCTGCGATCTGAAACACGCTGTCGCCGGAGGTGTAAACGATGGGATAGCCGGTGCGCTGATGCTCTTCGCCGAGTTCCTTGAGAATCTCGGTGCCGGAAGCGGGTTTGTTGCCGATGGTTTTGCGGCCGATAGCGCGTTCGAATTTTTCCATCAAGTCACGCGGGAAACCATTCTTGTAAACGGGAAACGCCTGGTCGAGCCAGATGCCGGCCATTTCCCAGTGGCCGGTGGTTGTGTCTTTGCCGGGCGAAACGGTAATTTCCTTTCCGAAGGCTCCCGCAGGATGTGCGGGCGGGTCGAGATGCGCGAGCGGTTTGATGTTGGCCAGTCCGAGGCGAACGAGATTCGGCAAATGCAGCGGGCGCGACCGCGCAATGTGGCCGAGCGTGTCGCGGCCCACGTCGCCGTAATCGGCGGCGTCGGGGAGCTCGCCGATACCGACGCTGTCGAGGACGATCCAGATGATGCGCGTGAAAGATTCGACCGGCGGCACCGTCTTCCTTTCAATCTGAATTTATCATAAGTTCCGTGTCGAGTTTGTTTTGCAGACGACGACGGATGCCCCGGCTTCCAGTATCCGAGCGACAAGAAACGCAAATTTGCGGGGCGCTTGCACTGAGACGTATAATTACTGGTTTACGCCTATGGCGACGAAACCTACAGAGCAAGGGCACTTCGAGTTGAATTCAAAGCAAACAGCAAAATCCCCACCCTTCGCACAAGGCGCTCAGGATGGGGCACCCGCAAAAGCAAAACCGCACACAGCAGCATCCGCTCGGCAGGATGCGGCACCCGCAAAAACAAAACTGCGCCCAGAAGCGGCCGGTGACCAAGACGCGATCCGTGTGCGCGGGGCGCGCGTACACAATCTGAAGAACATCGATTTTGAGATTCCGCACAACGCGATCACAGTGGTGACGGGCGTGTCAGGATCCGGGAAATCGAGTCTGGCGTTCGACACGGTGTATGCCGAGGGCCAACGGCGGTACATCGAATCGCTTTCGGCGTACGCGCGGCAGTTTTTGGAGCGCATCGAGAAGCCGGACGTGGACGAAGTGACGGGTATCGCTCCGGCTATCGCGATACGGCAAAAGAATTCGACGCGGAATCCGCGTTCGACGGTGGCAACAGCGACGGAGATTTACGATTACCTGCGATTGCTGTACGCACGCGTGGGACACACGTTCTGCGTGAAGTGCGGCGAAGAAGTGAAGAAAGACACGATCGACGAAATCGCGGAACGAGTGCTGAAGCTGCCGGCCGGACGCCGGTTCTACGTGCTCTACCGGCTCGTGTTGCAGACGGAGACTCCCGCGGATCCCGCGAAGCCAGGTCGCGCACGAAAGACATTGCCGGCGGCGGAATCGGTGAAGCAAACGCTGGGGAGTTTGCAGAAACGCGGATTCAACCGGCTGTATCAGGGCGGACGCGTGTACGAATTCTCTTCCCCCGAAACGCTGCTCGATGTGGATTTTGCGAAACCCGTGTACGTGCTGGTCGACCGGCTGGCGCTTGCGCCGGAAATTCGTTCGCGGCTGATGGATTCGATTGAGATTTGCTATCGCGAGGGACGGGGCGAGGCAATTCTTGAATTCGTGCCTGAACAAATCGGCGCGGCGCCGGAGCGAATGATTTTCAGCGAGCGATTCGATTGCAAGAAGTGCGGAATCGTTTATCAGGAGCCGGAGCCACGGCTTTTTTCCTTCAACAATCCCTATGGCGCGTGCCCACGATGCCAGGGATTCGGAAACACGATTGATTTTGATCTGGATCGCGTGATCCCGGATAAGAGCAAAACGCTGGCCGAGGGCGCGATTGAACCGTGGACGAAGCCGCGCTACCGGCAAGTGGTACAGGATTTGAAAACGTATGCGAAGGCCAAAGGAATTCCAGTCCATGTGCCGTTTCGGCAGCTCACAGAACAACAGCGCAGGTGGATTATCGACGGCGATCCGAAAGCAGATTTCGAGGGCGTGACGCCATTTTTCCAACGGCTCGAGCACAAAAAATACAAACTTTACATACGCGTATTTCTGAGCCGATACCGGGGGTACGCGACGTGTCCGGATTGCAAGGGAACGCGGCTGCGGCAAGAAGCGCGGGCCGTCCGCGTAGCCGGTAAATCAATCACCGAGGCTTGCGAGATGACGGTGGCGCAAGCGCACGCATTTTTTTCCACCATGGAACTGAGTTCGGCGGAAACGACGATTGCAGGCAAAGTGCTCGAAGAAGTGCAGCAGCGGCTGCGTTTTCTCGATGAAGTGGGACTCGATTATCTGACGCTCGACCGGCTAACGTCGACATTGTCCGGTGGAGAATCGCAGAGAATACAACTCGCGACTTCACTCGGCTCGCATCTGGTGGGCGCGCTTTACGTGCTCGATGAACCATCGATTGGATTGCACCCGCGGGATACGCACCGGCTGATTTCGATTTTGAAAAGCTTGCGTGAACTGGGAAACACGCTGCTGGTTGTAGAGCACGATGCGGACACGATTCGCGCGGCGGATTACGTGATGGATTTGGGGCCGGGAGCGGGCGAGCATGGAGGAAAAATAACGTTTGCCGGCACGCAAAAGGAACTCGAGGCGGACACGCATTCACTGACCGCGCGTTACTTGAACGGCGAACTGCATATTCCCGTGCCGGGTACGCGCCGGAAGACGCAGGGCAAGTTTTTGAAGATTTTGAAAGCGCGCAGCCATAATCTGAAGGAAATCGATTTAATGATCCCGCTGGGAATGATTGTGGCCATCACGGGCGTATCGGGCTCCGGGAAATCGACGCTTGTTTACGACGTGTTGTACAAAACGCTGCAAGTGAAACGAAGCGGCGGGAATTGGCGCGAGGCATGCGAGAACATTGAAGGAGACGCGGCGCTTACAGCGGTGGAACTGGTGGACCAGTCGCCCATTGGAAGAACGCCGCGATCGAATCCGGCGACGTACTTGAAGGCATTCGATCCGATTCGCGAAATATTTGCTTCGACGCCCGACGCGAAAAAGCGGGGCTACACAGCGGGGCATTTCTCTTTCAATATTCCCGGCGGAAGATGCGAGGCGTGCCAGGGCGACGGAACGGTGACCGTTGAGATGAGATTTTTGGCGGACGTGGAGCTGATTTGCGAAGAATGCAAAGGGACCCGCTACAAAAGCGGGATTCTCGACGTGCGCTACCACGGCAAAAACGTGCATGATGTGCTCGAAATGACGGTGCATGAGGCGCTGGGATTTTTCGCGGGAACGCCGAAGGTGACGACGAAACTGAAAATACTCGAGGAAGTAGGGCTAGGATATTTGCGGCTGGGACAATCGGCGTCGACGCTGTCGGGAGGCGAGGCGCAACGTTTGAAACTAGCGGCGCATCTTACGCGGCAAGAGAATACGGGAGTCCTGTACATTTTCGATGAGCCGACAACAGGACTGCACTTCGATGACATCTCAAAATTACTGGCGGCATTCCGTAAATTGCTCGAAGGCGGGGCTTCCGTGCTGATCATCGAGCACAATCTGGACGTTATCAAATCGGCGGACTGGGTGATCGATCTGGGACCCGAGGGCGGAGAACGCGGCGGACGTTTGGTGGCGTGCGGGACGCCGGAGCAAGTGGCGCGGAATGCGCAGTCCTACACGGGAAAGTTTCTGGCGCGCGCGTTGAATGAAGGCACGCACGAAAACGCGAATCATCTCGTCGCGAATCATCGTAATCACACTTCATGAAAGTCTCGAGGAATGCGGCCGCGATCAGCGTTTTAATTATTCTTTCGGTTGCACCTCGAACGGCCAATTCACAAACAAGGCAAAGTTCGCGCAGGCGGGTTGTCACCGCGGCCTCAGCACAGGAACAATCACTACGCAGCCTGCTGGTGCAAGCAAAAGCCGCAGCGGATAGGAATGACTACGCGACGGCAGCGGCGGACTACGAAAAATATCTTGCGCAAAAGCCTGATGATGCCACGGCGCATTTCGATTTGGGTTACGTTTACACCGCACAAAAAGAGAACGACAAAGCCATAGCGGAGTATCGGAAGGCAATCGCGATTGATCCGAAAATGGCGCAGGCGTATCTGAACCTCGGGATCAGTTTGCTCGGCGGTGACGCGAAAGCGGCGATTGCCCCTTTGCAAAAGGCGACGGAACTGAACTATGACTACGCGCAGGGACATTATTTGCTCGGAACGGCCGAGGAGCGCGCGGGCCAATCCCGCGACGCTTTGAAGGAATACACGATCGCCGTGAAGCTCAATCCGAACGATTACTCGGAGCATATGGCACTGGCTCGCGCAGAACTCACGGCAGGAAACGCGAGCGCGGCCGAGCCGGAATTTCGCGAAGCGCTGCGGCTGAAGCCGGACGTTGCGGAGGCGAAACTGGGGCTCGCGCAAAGCCTGCTGCAGCAAAAACAACGTGAGGCTGCTGCGGCGGCATTTGCAAATTATCTTGCCGAACAGCCGAACGACGTCCAAGCCCGCGTGATCAGGGCCTCGTTGCTCGCGGATCTGAACAGGAACGACGAAGCGCTGGCGGAATTGGATCGCGCCGGCAAGGGCACAACTGAAACGCTTGAGGCATTGAAATTGCGCAGCGTGCTTTATTATAGGGAGAAGGATTTCGAGAAGGCTGCGAACGCGCTGCAGAGAGCCGCGGTGATCGCTCCGCAGGATGCCGGTATTCGGGCGAGACTGGGGCACGCTTTGCTGGAAACGAAAAACTATGCGGGGGCGGCGCAGGAACTGAATGAAGCGTTGCGCCTCGATCCGAGTTCGAATGACGCGCTGCGGGACCTAGTGGCTGCCGAATATTTGGGGAAGAATTATCCGGCGACGATGGCGGCGCTCGATTTATTGGAACAGCGCGAGGCACCGAAACCAGGAGCGTGGTTCGTGCTCGCCACGTGCTATGACCACATGGGGCAGGCGAAAGCGGCTCTGGATGCGTACCGGAAATTTCTCGCAATGAATACGGACCAGACAAGCAACGAATATTTCGAAGCGACCGGGCGCGTGCGATTCCTGGAACGGCTGGTCAAGGAAAAAGGACACTGACATGGCCGGAGCCGTGCTGCGAATGAGCGCGTTGAGAATCGCGCTTCCCACGCTGGGAATGCTTTGTTTCAGCATGCCGCTGGCGGCGCAAACGGCACGAGTGCAGAAGGAAATCGCGAAAGATAAGGCAAAGTACGAGAGTCAAACGAAGGCTGTGGGACGTGCGAAGGCGGAGGTAAAGCTGGGCCGAGCGGAATATATTGCGGCGCGGCAAAGTCTGGACGCAGGAAACGTCAGGAGCGCATTTGAATTCCTGGCGGACTACAATGAGCAAGCGATTGCGGCGCATGATGCTCTTGAGAAACTGGGCGTCGATCCCGAAAAGCACTCGAATGGCTTCCGGCAACTGCAAATTTCGGTGCGCGAGAGCTTGCGGCAACTTCGGGAAATCATAGGACGCCTGCCACTGGAACAACAGGAGTCTTTTCAAAAGCTGGAAGAGGATCTCGACGCGTTGAATCAGAAACTGATCCTGGAATTATTTCCACGGCAGCCGGGACACAAGGTAGAGGATCAGAAGAAGCACAACGAGGTTACCCATGAGACATAAGGGAGCGGTGGCGGTGGCGTTGTTCGCGTGCTTGACTATGAGCATGACGGGCATGATCGCGGCTTGCGCACAGGAGAAACCCGATTTTCTAAGCCCGGCGGAAGCGGACAAAGTCCGCGATGCGCAAGATCCGAACGAGCGAGTGAAATTGTTTTTGGATTTCGCTGCCGATCGTTTGAAGAAGTTGCAATACGAATTGCAGCTTACTTCACCGCAAATGCACAAGAACGAAATCCTGAACGGTTTACTGAGTGAATATGTGGGATGCATCGATGAGGCGGCGGATCGCATCGATGAAGGGCGCGAAACAAATCCGAACATGCGCCCGGCGATCAAGGATATGCAGAAACGTGGGAAGGGATACTTCGATGCGCTGCAGAAAATTGAGGAAGCGGGAGGCCCAGGGCTGAACTCATTCAAGGAAACACTCGATGATGCGATTGAGGGCACGCAGGACGCGCTGAAGGACGCCAACAAAGCGTCGAAGGAATATGGCGCGGTGCCAGTGCGGAGAAAACCTTGAGTCGCAGGCCAACAATTCGGAATGAGCGGCATGTTCCGGGGGGGCCGCTGATATTTCAGAGAATGTACACGCGGCTGAATTGCGAGGGCCGGCCGCCGCAGTTTGAAGTTGAATTTTATCCTTATGCGAATTTGACCCATTCGATCCGGTTGCGGCGCGAAATTGCGCATGTGAGGCTGTCGGATTTACTCCGCGAGGCCCCTCTTGAAGTCATGGAAGCGGCAGCGGCGATTTTGCTGGCACGGCTTTACCGGCGGCGGCTGCCTCGCGAAATGCTGCACACGTACAAGCAATATTCCCATGGCGAGGCGACGCGACGGCGATTGCATGCGCTGCGACGAAAGCGGGCACGGCCCAGGATTGCGCTCGCAACCGGCCGGCATTTTGACCTCGAGCCGATGTTCGACGAACTGAACGGAAGATATTTTCGCGAGGCATTGGCGCGGCCGAAGATCGGATGGAGCGCAAAACGGTGGCGCAGCCAATTGGGAACATACGATCCGGCGCTTAATCAGATTGCGATCAATTGCGCCCTTGACCGGGCCGATGTGCCGCAATATGTAATCGGTTATGTGCTGTACCACGAGATGCTGCACCAGAAGCATCCGATGAGGCTGGCGCGATGCAGGCTGGAATCGCATTCGCGCGCGTTTCGGGAGGAAGAGAAAAGGTTTCGCGAGTACGAGCGAGCAATGAGGTTTCTGGCGCGGTTTCGGTGACAGGCCGGCGCGCACGTGTTTGCTCAGTGCTCCGCGGATTCGTCCTTCTTTAGTTTCTCTTCAATTTTCGCAATGCGCTCACGAACTTTCTTGGATTCGGGCGTGTCGGGCAGAATTTTCAAGTACTGCTGATAATAATCGATGGCTCGATGAGGATCGCCTTTCTTTTCGTAGGCCTGGCCAAGCAGCAGGCACGGTTCGGCGTAATTCGGTTTGTACTCGATGGCATCTTTGAAACGCGCAATGGCTCCCTCGGTGTCACCGCGCTTCATGTAAAACTTGCCGACGCTAACATCATGGACGGCGCGCATCGGATTGTACTTGGGAGCGGCGGGCTTGGGCAGATTTTGCGCGGGCGCCGTCCCGCAGAAACACAGCGCAAGGAACGACAGCGCAATCAGACCGCTGTTCAACCGGAACTTGGAGCAATGGCCGCCGCGCTTGCTGTCGCTTACATGAGCTACTGTTGATATTCGCATTTCTGGAATGGATTTGATGGCGTCTGTTAAAATAGCGTTGTCCCGCAAGGCCGCACCGACACGCGGCGCGGCGGCTACAGAATAACTCTTTCGCATGGATCTACGCGAGAAGGTTTCCGAATTCCCCGTCCAGCCAGGGGTGTACCTGTTCAAGGACGCTGCGGAAAAAATCATTTACGTGGGCAAGGCGAAGCTGCTGCGGCACCGCGTGAAGTCGTATTTCCTGGATTCGCGGCAGTTCGACGCGAAGACGGGATCGTTGGTGCGGGAAATCGCGGAAGCGGAATACATCGTCGTCGACAATGAGCGCGAAGCTCTGGCGCTCGAGAACAATCTGATCAAGCAGCACAAACCGAAATTCAATATCCTGCTGCGCGACGACAAAACTTATCCCTACATTTGCTTTACAGCCGCGGAATCATTTCCGAGAGTCTTTGTGACGCGACGGCTGGAGAAGAACGGATCGGTTTTCTTCGGACCGTATTTCCCGGCGAGTCTGGCGCACCGTATAGTGCATTTCATCAATCGATACTTCGGAATTCCGTCGGCAAGAATGGAGATGAACCGGCCCCATACTCGCGCGTGGCTCGAGTTCTATTTGAGCCGTGGCCTGGGTCCGGCCGCCGCGGGGCAAACGCTCGAAGAACGGTACGCGGAAGCGGCACGCGACACGCGAATGTTTCTCGAAGGGCGGCGGCGGGACTTGGTGGAGAGCCTGGAAGAGCGGATGCAGCGCGCGGCCGTGGAGGAACGATTCGAAGCGGCGGCAGGATATCGCAACTTAATTCGTACTGTCACAGATATGGAGGAGCGGCAGAAGATCGCTGCGGCGGCAGGAGATGACATCGACGTGCTGGCATGGTACGCGGAACCGCCCCAGATCGCCGCGAACGTGTTCCATTTGCGTGGCGGACGCGTGGTAGATAGACGGGAATTTTATTGGGAAGACTTGGCGGAATTCGAGCCCACAGAATTCGTGACTTCGCTGCTCAAGCAGATTTATCTGGAAGCAGATTATGTGCCACGGTTCATTCATGTGCCGATGGAGTTCGAGGAACGCGGACTGCTCGAAGACGTTCTGTCTGAAAATATCGCGCACCGCGTGGAGATTGTGGTGCCGCAGCGCGGTCCGAAGCGCGCTTTCCTGGATTTGGTGGAGACGAATTCGAAGCATTCGTTTACGCAACGATTCCGAGTGATGAAGCCGACTGCCGAGGTGATTGCCGAAGCGCTGGAGATGGCGCTGGGGCTGCCGGCAGCGCCGAAGCGAATCGAGAGCTTTGATATTTCGCACATCCAAGGGTCGGACACAGTGGCGTCGATGGTGGTTTGGGAAAACGGGCGGATGAAAAAGTCGGATTACCGGAAATTTATTATTCGCGGAGCAACGGCCGGCACGCTTCCGGCTGAGGAAGGGCCGGAAGGCGAACTTTTGCGGGACGATTTTGCGAGCATGCGTGAGGCGGTGGGGCGTCGCTACCGGCGATTAATTCAGGAGAAACGGCCGATGCCAAATCTGGTGCTTATTGACGGCGGCCTCGGGCAATTGCATGCGGCGGCCGAAGCTCTGGAAAAACTCGATATTTCTGGGCAGCCGCTGGCAAGCATCGCGAAGAAAGAGGAAGTCTTGTACGTGTACGGACGCGAAGATGACCCGATCCGGTTGGACCACCGTTCGCCGATTCTCCACTTGATCCAGCAGATTCGCGACGAGACCCACCGGGTTGCCGTGACATTCCACAGGTTGCGGAGGACCAAAGGGCGGTTGCGAACCTCGTTGACCCAGGTGCCGGGCGTTGGGCCACAGACCGCACGGATGCTACTGAAGCGATTTGGGAGCGTGGCGCGGTTGAAGCAGTTGGGTATGGAAGAGCTGGCTGCGGAAATGCCGAGAGCAAAGGCCGAAAAGCTGCACCAGTTCCTGCATTCGCGGGAGATACCACGCAAATAGGCCGGGTAAACCGCGAGACGCTGCGCCACTGTGAACCGCTTGCGAGGCGCAGCACCTGCGGCTCCATGCGGCTGCGTATGGATACAGTGAAATACCCCATCGAATAGGGGCAACGCCGCTTGCTACTGGTACTTGCGTGTGCTACGGTCAAAATTGGAGGTTGCTAAAATGGCCGAGAATGTTGGATCCAAAGTCAGTTTCTTTCTGGTGGGGCTGGGTATCGGAGCATTGGTGGGGATTTTGTTCGCGCCTAAGTCTGGCGAAGAGACACGCGACTACTTGACCAAGAAGGCGGATGAAGGCCGGGAGTATGCGCAGAAGAAAGCGCGTGAGTTGCGGGAACGCGCCGAGGACTTGATTGAACGCAGCAAGGAAATTATGAACCGCGAAAAGGGCTCGCTCACGGCAGCGGTCGAAGCTGGCAAAGAAACCTACCAGAGAGAGAAAACGAAGGCGCAAGCACAATAGCTGACGCGGGAGTCGAGGCAGCACATGGTGATGACTGGGTGGATGGTTGCATTCTTCGTCGTAGCGGCGATCGCGATTGTGCTGCAGATGCTGATCCTGGCGGGAATGTATTTTCAGCTCAAGCGGACAAGTTTGGAAATGAGTCGTGTGGTCGGCGACGTGCAACGCAAGCTGGATCCAATTCTTTTTCGGATCAATCGCGTGCTGGAGAATTCAGAAGACAAGATCTCCAGCATCGTGACCGACGCAGCCGAAATGACACGCTTGGCGCGAGGCCAGGCACAGAGGATAGATCGCGTCGTCAGTGATGCGCTCGACCGGACACGCAGCCAGATCATTCGTGCCGACACGATCCTGACGGGCACGCTCGAAGCGGTAGAGGATGCGGGCGTGCGCATGCGGCGATCGGTTCTTGGCCCGTTGCAACAGGCGTCGGCGGTGCTCAAGGGGATACGCACGGGCATTGACTTCATCCGCGGGCAACGCGGCTCGCGGGTAAGTTCAATCGATCAGGACGACGAACTGTTTATTTGAGAATTCTCAACGCGGCTGACACAGGCCGTGCCCACGTTCTCTCCAAGAACCTCCAATTTGCTTTAGCGGCTGAAGGGGTTTGTATGAGGGCTCGGAAATCATGTCCTCAGCAGCTGAAGCCGCATTCATATGACGCCGGTTACGGCCCGGTTGAAACCGTGCCCTGACACAGAAACTGAGGTCTACACAGCGCTTTTTCGCGAGCGCAGACGCGAGATCCTTCGCCCCTGGCGACGACTCAGGATGACAAGTTCTCGAGCTGCGGATGACGAGGTGAATGCTGCCGAGCCAGTAATCAGCGGAGCCAGCCGCCGCCTAAGACTGTGTTGGCAGAGTAGAACACCGCGGCCTGGCCGGGAGTGATGGCTCGCTGAGGTTCGCGGAAACGGATGCGCGCCGTCGTGCTATCGAGAGGCTCAATCAAAGCGCTCGCGGGCGCGTGGCGATGGCGTACCTTCACACTTGCCTCCACGGGACCATCGGGGCAAGCGATGGAGATCCAGTTGACGTCACGAACTTCGCTGGCAGAGGTGAAAAGGTCACTGTCGTCGCCAACGATTAGGCGATTGCTGGCGCGCTCGAGCGCGACGACATAAACAGGACGTCCGACAGAAAATCCCAGCCCTTTTCGCTGGCCCACGGTATATCGGTGCAATCCTTCGTGGCGGCCGATGACCGCGCCGTCCGTGGTGACGATTTCGCCAGCTTCCGTTGTCAATTCCCTGCCCTGCTCGCGCAAATAACTCCCGATGAAACGAACGTAGTTCCCCGTTGGCACAAAACAGATTTCCTGGCTTTCCGGCTTTTCGGCGACGGGGAGATGCGTGCGGCGCGCGATGTCGCGCACTTCAGATTTCGTCAGCTCGCCCAGAGGAAAGCGGGAGCGCGAAAGCTGCTCCTGCGTCAGTCCGAAGAGGAAATAGGATTGGTCCTTGGATTCATCGGCGGCGCGAAGAAGTTCGTAGCGGGCCGAGTCGGGATTCCAGCGAACGCGCGCGTAATGGCCGGTGGCGAGACGCTCGGCGCCGATTTGGCGCGCGGTGACGAGGAGCTGTTCGAACTTCACGTGATTATTACAGAGCGTGCAGGGAATGGGCGTGCGCCCGGCAAGATAGTCATCGACAAATGGGCGAATGACGCGATCCTCAAAAACCTGCTCGAAATTCACAACGTAGAAAGGAAAACCGAGGTGCTGCGCGACACGGCGCGCGTCATAAACGTCGTCGAGCGAACAGCAGCGATGCGGCCCGGGACCTTCGGTCGAGGCAAGTTCCGGCAGCCGCCGCTGATTCCATAGCTGCATCGTCAGGCCGACGATTGGCTCGGCGGCCTCGTGAAGAAGCGCGGCGACCGCAGAGCTGTCGACACCCCCGCTCATGGCGACGGCGGTAAGCGCGGATTGCGGCGGTGACGACAACGTAAGAACTCCAGATTGAAACAGTGAAAAGCTTCAGGTCCCGTTCCGGCAAACTGCCGCCGGAACGGGACCTGAGCTACAAGAACATCCTTAGAATACCAGAGGAACGCGAAATCTCGCGCGGTGCCTCAGTCGGCGGGAATGGCGGCTTTGCCGTAATTGGGCGAGAGGCTGCGGAGGCGCTCGACCACGACGGGAATCACTTCGACGGCGTACGCGATATCTTCGGGCGTGGTTAAGCGGCCGAGGCTGAAGCGCAATGTGGACTTGGCTTCGTCGTGCGGGAGACCAATGGCCCGCAGAACGTGAGACGGCAAAACCGCGCCTGAGGAACAGGCTGCGCCGCCGGAACACTGGACTCCTTGAAGATCGAAAGCGATGACGACCGATTCGCCCGCCACGTGCGGGAATGTGATGTTGGATGTGTTGGGCACGCGGCGGGTGCGCTTGCCATTCACGTGCGATTCGGAAACGCGCGAGAGAATGCCCTCTTCGAAACTGTCGCGAAGAGCAGCGAGACGGTCCGAATCGGACGCGAGATGCGCGCGAGCGATTTCCGCGGCCTTTCCAAGGCCGACGATTCCGGGCACATTTTCCGTGCCGGGACGGCGGTCGCGCTCGTGCGTGCCGCCGAAAAGTATCGGTTCGAGAGGCGTGTTTTCGCGCACGTACAGCGCGCCGATGCCTTTGGGGCCGCAGAGTTTGTGAGCGGAGAGGGCGAGGAAATCAACTTTGAGTTCGTCGACATCAACGGGAATTTTGCCCGTGGATTGAACGGCGTCGGTGTGAAAATAAACGTTCGATTCGAAGGCGATGCAGCCGATTTCTGCGATGGGCTGGATGGTACCGAGCTCGTTATTCGCGTGCATCACGGTGATGAGAACAGTCTCTGGGCGAATCGCACGGCGAACGTCTTCGGGATCGACAATGCCGTCACTGGAAACCGGGAGCCAGGTGACTTCGATGCCCTGCTTTTCGAGAGCTTCGACGGCGTTGAGGACGGCGTGGTGCTCGATGGTCGAGCAGATGACGTGCTTTTTTTCGCGGCGCATCGCGGCGACGAAGCCGAGAACAGCGAGATTGTCCGCTTCCGTGCCGCCGCTGGTGAATACAATTTCGGATGGCTTCGCGCCAATGAGCGCGGCGACAGATTGACGCGCGGTTTCGACGGCGGCGCGGGCGTTCTGGCCGGCGGAATGAATCGAACTGGCGTTGCCGTAGCCTTCGGTGAAGAAAGGAAGCATCGCGTCGAGGACTTCGCGGTCGACGGGAGTGGTAGCGTTGTAATCTAAGTAGACGCGGCGCATGGATGAAGGTGTCAAAGCAGAATTTAGAATAGCGCGGCGCCTAGGATTGGTCAACGTTGGTCAACGAAAATCGAGTTTTGTGGGCGTTTTGGCTGTCCTGAGAGCCACCATCGGCGGATGGCGACGATGGACCACACGGCTTCGACAAGCCCGAAAGGCCATGCTCCTTGCAAGAATCCGTATGCTGATCCCAAAATGCACGCGCCAGCAAAAGCCAGGATGAACCAACGGCTGCGATGCTCCAATGCATAAGTGATCAGCATTGCTGTGACCGCAAACAAGCCGAACGCAGTGAGCCAATTCATGGACTTCCTCTGATAGTATTTATCGGCCTCGCTACAGACGTCGAGGCTATCACGTGAAGGTCGAATGACAATGTTCCTAGGTCTATTTCACCTGGAGTAAAAGCTAACGATGACGGCTCGCAGAACAATTTACAAAGCGGCAACCGTGATCGCGCTGCTGCTCTCTGCTGTTTCGGCGGCGAAGGCCGGACCGCCGTTTCAAACGGACGATCCGGAGCCAGTCGATTTTCGTCACTACGAATTTTATACATTTGGAAACGCGGACGGCACCGGCATCGAGATGGATACGGCCGGGCCGGCGATTGAGTTCAATTGGGGAATTCTGCCGAACACGCAATTTCATATCGTCATTCCAGCGGCATCGATCATGCCGTCAAACAACGTGAATTATTCCCCAGCTGGCGTTGGTCCCAGCGCGTTTGGGCTGGGAGACGTTGAAATTGGTGTGAAATATCGACTCGTAAAAGAAACGAAACACCAGCCGATGATCGGTGTCTTCCCCATGATCGAAATGCCGACCGGAAAATACAATCTCGGATTGGGCGTGGGAAAACCTTGGGCGAAGCTGCCGATTTGGGTGCAGAAGAGTTTTGGGCCGTGGACGACGTATGGCGGCGTAGGCGAGGAAATCGTTCCGCAGACGGACTACCAGAATTTTACTTATGGCGGATGGTTGGTGCAGCGAGACATCGGGAAAAAGTGGACGCTGGGAACCGAGATCTTTTCACATGGCGCGGAAGGGCTTGCGACACCGCAAATCAGACGTTCTACCCTGTTGGATTTCGGAGGCTATTACTACATTCGGAATCCCGGCTTCCAAGTTCTTTTCTGCTACGGACATGCCATCGCAGGTATGCCTGAGACCTATGCGTATCTCGGGCTTTATTGGACGTGGGGAAACTCGAAGGGCGAGAAGAAGGCTGGCGAGAGCGCTTTCAACCGAATGCATTCGGCGGAGATTCCGGGAATCATGTAGAGGCGACGGTATCGGAGTCGCGACCGCCTGGACACGCAAAAACCTCAGGTCAGCCCGCGTGAAAAACCGCGGGCGGGATCTGAGCTACAAGACTCGAATCAGCGATTTCACACCAGGAAACCTAGACGGCGGGGAAGATTGCCTTGCGCGAATGTCTCTGACAGACTTGTGGAACAAAGCAAATTGTCAATCAGGAGACGAATTTGGCGCGCTCAATTATTACTCTGACGACAGACTTCGGATCTGCCGATCATCTGGCCGGTACGATGAAGGGCGTCATCCTCAACATCAATCCCGACGTGGAAATTGCGGACATCACCCACCACGTGCTGCCATACGATTTGCTCGATGGCGCGCTGGTGATTGGGCAGGCGTATAAATATTTTCCGCCGAAGACGATACACGTGGTGGTGGTGGATCCGGGCGTGGGCACGGAGCGGCGACCGCTGCTTGTGAGCGCGGGTACGCACTATTTTGTCGCTCCTGATAACGGCGTGCTTTCGATGGTGTACGAGCGCGAAGAACAGCTGACCGTGCGGCACATCACCTCCGACCATTACTTTCTGCAGCCGTTGAGCACCACGTTCCATGGGCGCGATATTTTTTCGCCGGTCGCGGCGTGGCTTTCAAAAACGTGGCAGAGCAATGCGTTTGGCGAAGAGGTGACGGATTTTGTGCGCTTCACTTTGCCCAAGCCGAAACCTGCGGGTAAAGGCGTGAAGGGCGTGGTGCTGCGCGCCGACAATTTTGGGAATCTGCTGACGAATTTGGCCGCCGAGGATTTGCCGCAGATGATTGCCGGGACGAGTTTCAAGATGCGTGTTGGAAATGCGGAGATTTCCAAGTTTGCGCAGACATTTTCGGAAGGCGGACCGAATGAGCCGGTGCTGCTGATGGGCTCGAGCGGATTTTTCGAGGTGGCGGTGAATCGCGGGAGCGCGGCAAAAGTTGCGGGCGCGAATCGCGGCGCGGAAGTCACCGTCGAATTCGCGTAGAGCTGCTATTTCGCAAGGCAGTTGTGGCATCATCTAGGAAAGGCTTCACGATACGCGCCGCAGTTTCGAGAGCCGTCCTCCTTCTTTGGTGCGCTTTCGCATGCTTCTCATCTCCTGCGTCCGTTCAGCAAAAATCCGCTGCTTCTGTACCGGATGCAGGCGGGTACGCAATCTACAATCTTTTCGCGAGAATGTCATACGCCAACAAGAGAGTCACGAAAATAGTCATCCAAGACCTTGCTGAAATGCCGATCGCAGCCACTGAACTGATCAATAGCGATCGGCAGTTTGAATCATACGTGCAGAAGGTACTGCCGGGCATCCAAGATGAAACTGTCGCTGATTTCAGGGCCAAAAGCAAAGACCCCGTCAGGCTAGAGAATCTGCTCTGCGCCAAAGTTCCTTGCATCCTCTTAACCCGCGATAAGGTGAACGTAGTCTTTAGTGTTCCCGGAGATGGCTGGAGTAACTTTTATAAAAGGTATCCCGGGGCACATGGAATCCTCAGCTTTTCGCGTATCGGATTGAACAAACGTAAGGATCAAGCTCTCCTAG
>Ga0307372_10002332_pt1 | contig 31614 bp, 25 predicted proteins | sample OX1MG_FD_202533 | JGI IMG/M metagenome (GOLD analysis project Ga0307372, IMG submission 202533) | Soil microbial communities from Risofladan, Vaasa, Finland - OX-1 | ecosystem: Environmental > Terrestrial > Soil > Coastal area > Acid sulfate soil | place: Finland: Risofladan, Vaasa | collected... | reverse complement strand
CGGATCGAGCTGGAAAAATTCGCTGTCGGACACGTGGATACCGCGGTCGGCGCCCTTGGCGAGGGCTTCCTTGATCGTTTGCTTGGCACGGTCGGGGCCCATGGAAATGGCGACCACTTGCCCGCCCTGCTTCTCCTTAAGGCGCAGGGCCTCTTCGAGGGCGTAGGTGTCGGGCTCATTGGTCTCAAAGGCGATGTCGGCTTCGCGAATCCAGGAGCCACCTTCGAGAATGGCGAGAGGTGCGTCTTTAACGGGAACCTGCTTGACACAAACACCGATCTTCAACATGGCCTCCCCAAACTATGGCCTCCCCGACCGGGACGCGTCCCAAAACGCGAGCCACGGAACCAGCACAAATTTATTTGGCGTCCCAGCGCTTGAATAATAGCGAGGCGTTGGTGCCGCCGAAGCCGAACGAATTTGAGAGCGCGTAGTTCACATCGGCCTTGCGCGCGTGGTTGGGGATGTAATCGAGATCGCACGCAGGGTCGGGATTCTCCTGATTGATCGTGGGCGGAAGAATTTGATCGCGAAGCGCGAGAACGCTGATGCCCGCTTCAAGACCACCGGCTCCGCCGAGAAGATGGCCGGTCATGGACTTGGTGGAGCTGATGGGGACTTTCCTGGCGCGCTCGCCGAAAACATGCTTGAGGGCCGTGGTTTCGATGACGTCGCCAATGGGCGTGGAAGTGCCATGGGCGTTGACGTAGCTAACTTCATCGGGAGAAATTCCCGCGTCATTGAGAGCCGCCATGGAAACGCGATAGCCGCCGTCGCCCTGTTCGGCCGGCTGGGTGATGTGATAAGCGTCGCCGGACATGCCATAGCCCACGATTTCGGCGAGAATATTTGCGCCGCGACGCTGGGCATGATCGAACGATTCGAGAATCAGGACGCCCGCGCCTTCTCCCACGACGAAACCGTCGCGCTGCGCATCAAAGGGACGGCTGGCGCGCTCCGGCTCATCATTGCGCGTGGAAAGAGCGCGCATGGCGGCGAATCCGCCAACGCCCATGGGCGTAACAGCCGCTTCCGAACCGCCCGCGATCATGACTTCGGCGTCGCAGCGCTGGATGATCTTGAAGGCGTCGCCCACCGCGTGGGCCGAAGCCGAGCAGGCCGTGGCGGTGGCGGAATTGGGACCTTTCGCACCGTAGCGAATGGAAACGTGGCCAGAAGCCAAGTTGATGATCGCCGCAGGGATGAAAAACGGAGAGATCTTTCCGGGACCGCCGTTCAGATATTTGGAATGCTCGCGTTCGATGACGTCGAATCCGCCGATGCCCGACCCAATGTAAACGCCGGTGACATTGGCAATGGCGGGTGTGATTTCAAGCGCGGACATGCGCATGGCGAAGTCGGAAGCCGCCAGGGCCAGCTGAATGAAGCGGCCCATCTTCTTCAGCTCTTTTTTCTCGACCCAGTTCAGCGGGTCGAAGCCTTTTACTTCGCCGGCAATGCGGCAATCGAATGCACTGGCATCGAAGTGAGTGACGGGACCGATCCCGCTCTTTCCCGCGAGCAGGCTGCGCCACACCTCGTCCGTGCCGATACCGCATCCGCAGACCAAACCAACACCCGTCACGACAACTCGGCGGTTCAACGAAAATCTCTCCTGTTCGGAATGGAACAACCGGGCGAACTACTTCGTTGCCTTGGCGTGCTTCTCGATGTATTCGATGGCGTCCTTCACCGTAGCAATCTTTTCGGCATCCTCATCCGGAATTTCGATGCTGAATGCTTCCTCGAAGGCCATTACCAGTTCGACCGTATCGAGCGAGTCCGCACCCAAGTCATCTACGAACGATGCAGTCGGAGTCACTTCCCCTTCGTCCACACCGAGCTGCTCGACAATAATTTGCTTCACGCGTTCTTCGACGCTGGCCATTCTGGTTTGTCTCCTCCGGTATCAGCAATCCTAAGCCCCTGGACGGTAAGGCAGGCGCGGGGTGCACCGTAATTAACCTGCCCATTCTATGCGCGGCAACATGGCCGGGTCAACACACTCCTCACTCCATGCTGCCTTCGCGGAAATACGAATTGAAATCGCCCCGGGGAAGTTACCATGCGCTTAGACTTCGCCATTCCCGCCCTGTTAAAATGCCGCCGTTTCAGCGTCGCCGGTGTAACATAGTAAATGAAAGGAACCTGAATGCCCGACTACACCGCCGATCATGCGCGCGCAGGAATCGATGCGAAACTACCGAAGCTCGAAACATGGCCCAATCATTTTCCGGGATACGAAATCACCATCCGTTTCCCGGAGTACACTTCCGTTTGCCCCAAGACCGGACTGCCGGACTACGGCACGATCACCATCCAGTACCAGCCCAGCAAGCATTGCCTGGAATTAAAAGCTCTCAAGATGTACCTGCTGGCTTACCGCGATCTTGGAATCTTTTACGAAAACGCGGTCAATCGCATGCTGCGGGATGTTACCGCCGCGGTTCGCCCCTCCTGGTGCACGGTGACCGGAGAGTTCACGCCGCGCGGAGGGCTGGTCACATCCGTCGTGGCCCGCTGGCCTCGCCAGAGCAGCGGCAGCCGTCAACGGAGATAGACTTCCCGCCCCGGGTCGGTGATAATCATTTATCCCAGTGATCCTTATTGACTTGAAGGAGGCCCGATGAGTCTAACTCCGAATCCGAACGTCCCCAGTGAGCCCCCCGTTGTTGAAGCGGCCTATCTCCCACGCTGGGTGATTCTACTTTTCGTGATCGCGTTTGCATTGGTCGGATACCTGTTCTATGCGAACTATACGGAACGCCAGTCGGCTCGCGCCATTCAAGACGCCGCGGACAAAAAGACGCAGGCTCTCGGCGAGGAAGTCGACAAGACCAATGCGCGCATCGCCGACCTTAAAGGGCAACTCGACGTCACCTCGCAAAAGCTGGGCCTAACGCAAGATGAACTCGCTCGCGCTCGCGGCCTGGCACAATCGATCCGCAAGGATCAGCAGCAAAGCGACCAACAACTCCGGCAGCAAATCGGCGCCGTCCAGGCGGACACGACAACGAAGTTCGGCCAGGTGACCACCGAACTCAGCGGTACGCAGAGCGACGTGGCGGCCACCAAGGCGGACCTGGAATCGACCAAGAGCAAGCTACAGAGCACCGTCGGCGACCTGGGCGTTCAGAGCGGCTTGATCGCGCGAAACCATGACGAGGTCGAGGAGCTCAGACGCCTTGGCGAGCGCGACATTTTCGAATTCTCGCTGACCAAGGAGAAAAAACCCCAGCACGTTGGCCCGATCCAGGTGGTTCTCCGCAAGACCGATCCCAAGCACTATCGCTACACCATGGACGTGGTCGCCGACGACAAGAACATCGAGAAGAAAGATAAGACCGTCGGAGAGCCCGTGCAATTCTACGTGCGTGGCGCCCGCGCTCCCTACGAGATCGTCGTGTTCGACATTACAAAGAAGGACGCCAAAGGCTACTTGAGCACGCCAAAATCCGCGAGCTCCGCCCCCCCTGCGGAGAAAGCCAGCACTCCGCCAGGCTACTAGATCGATATGGGAGACGCGCCGGGCTCGTTCGGACCGCCTCGTGGGCCCGGCGCGCAGATCACCGGAGAGCAGGTCGCGCTGCGCAACGAGCAGCTCTCGCACACGACGATTGGAACGAAACATTTCTTTTCCAGGCGTTCGCGCATTTCCGCTGCCGTGCGTTCCGGCGTCGCCGCAGCAACCGTTTGCCTCTTCCTTCTTTCCGGCTCGACACTCTTCGCGCAAGCGTCCAGCCCCGCCGTACAACAGCCCATCCAAACCACGGCCGATCTCGTAAAAGTGGATGCCAGCGTAATCGATAGCCACGGCAATTTTGTCGGCGGCCTCGCGCAGGACAATTTTCACGTTCTCGATAATGGCGTCGAGCAGCCCCTGCTCTTCTTTGTGCCCATCGATGCACCGGCGCGCATTCTCGTCATGATCGAGACAAGTCCGGCTGTTTATCTCATCCATACGGAGCATCTCGCCGCCGCCTACGCGCTTCTCCAAGGTCTCAGCCGGGACGATCAGGTGGCTCTGGCCTCCTACGACGAAGCTCTTCATGTCATCCTGCCGTTTACCTCCAATAAACCGGCTCTCCTCGAGGCGCTCGGTGGACTGAACTACAACATCGGGATGGGCGAGCTGAATTTTTACGACTCGCTCTCCGCAGCTCTCGACTGGTTTACCCCCACGGCGGAAAAGCGCGCCTTCGTGCTTCTCACAACAGGGCTCGACTCTTCGCCGCCCGGTCATTGGAGCGCCCTCGTGCAAAAGCTGCGTGGCGAAGATGCCGTTATTTTTTCCGTTGCGCTGGGCGGCCCTCTCCGCACTTCCCCAAAAAAGAAATTGCGATTAGCCAAGGGAGCAGCCGAAAGCGATTCCGGTGGGAATGGAACATCCACGGCGCCGAATAACTCCCTGAGCTTCGCGAACGCGGACCGGGCCCTGCGGGCTCTCGCAGCCATGACCGGCGGGCGCGCGTATTTTCCCGGCTCCGAGAAAGGCTTCGTGCCTATTTACCACGAAATTGCCTCTGCGCTCCGCCATCAATACGTCCTCGGCATCGCGCCGGCAAACGACGGCCAGTTTCACTCACTCACCGTCACAATTACGGGCCCGAACGAAACGACGCCCAAGCATGGATCGAAAAATCCCAGTTACCGCGTTTTCTCCCGCGAAGGGTACCTCGCCCCTGCTCATGAATAGCGGCTTTCCGAGCCCTTGGCGCGCCATGACGCGCCGACATTTTGTCTAGCTAGAACCTTTCGCCGTCCCTTGCCAGACACCGGCGTTGCCGGTAGGCTCGACGATTCGATAAGTTATGCTTGCGCGCCCTGCTCGTTTTGCAGCAATGGCATGAACGCAAGGTCCAGGGAGGCCCAATGAACCGCCGCGGATCGTCGTTTCTTATTTTGGCGTTGTTACTGTGTCTCGGGTTGTCCGCCCGTCCTGCTTCGCGGACCCAGACCACGGCGCCCCCCGCGCAACAAACAGCCACAGCGGCCCGGTTCGCCTTTGGCGGAAATGCGGCGGAGATCCCCGCCGAATTCATAGGCAATTTGGTTTTCTTACCCGTGCGCGTGAATCAGAGCCAGCCTTCCTTGTTCCTGCTCGATTCGACGGCTGACACGTCTTCGATTGACCCCGGTCGCGCCCGGGAACTCGGATTGTCTCCCGAGCAAGAGCCGGTCCTGAATCTGAATGGGGTCGATGTGCCTCTGGCTTCTCTTCCCACCAACGCCAGGAAAGACTTCGGCCTGGAGGTAGGTCGCGCATACGAGGGAACCCTCGGCCGCGATTTCTTCGAACGCGTTGTCGTGGAGATCGATTACGCGCGCCGCACCGTGCGGCTCTACGATCCCGCCGTGTACAAGTATTCCGGCCAGGGCGCGGTCTTCCCCTTGATTTTTTCCGGCAGCGCTCCCGTGGTGCAGGCGAAATTCAGCGTGCCCAAGGGCAAGGATCTCAAGGCCGATTTCCTGGTGAATACGGCGCTCGACGCCTCAACCGTGGTCTTCGATCGCTATGCGGAAGCGCATCATATTTTTTCAGGGCATTTCAAGACGATTCCGGACGTCAACCACCCGCCCGACAGCGGAGAACCCGCGGTGATCGGACGCCTGAAGGAATTTCAACTCGATCGCTACACCGTCGAGGATTCCCTGGCAACTTTTACGCAACGCGCCATGCCGCAATCCTCCGGCGCAGGCGTTGCGGGAGAAATCGGCGGGGGGATGCTGCGGCGCTTTACTGTCGTCCTGGACTATCCGCATAAAAAGATAATGCTTGAATCCAATATTCATCTCGCGGAGGAAGACGAAGAGGACAAGAGCGGAATTTCAGTGGTCGCCAAAGGGGACCGGCTCAAGACTTTCGAAATCGTGCAGGTGCAGCCTGGAACGCCGGCGGCTGAAGCGGGGATTCAGAAAGGCGATGTTATCGCCGGAGTGGATACCGATGCCGCAGCCGATCTGACGCTCGCGGAAATTCGGGAACTCTTCCGGCAGGTGGGCCACAAGTACAATCTGCTCATTCAGAGGAATGGGCAAACCCAGCAGATCGCCATCCAGACGCGCCGCCTGCTCTGAGCGCCACGGCCCGCTTGCGGAAACCTATTCAAATTTGTGCAGGGTGAGGGCCATCTGGCTCAGGCGTGCATCGGCCCTGGCAAACGCAGTGCCCGCCTCAAACTTGCCTGCCGCATTGCGCTGGCCCGCCTTGACCCCCGTGAGAATCTCGATTCCCTGTGCGATGGTGGCTACCGGATAGATATGGAACAGCCCTTTCGCGACGGCTTCGATCACTTCGTCGCGCAGCATCAGATCGTCCGTATTTTCCGCGGGGATGAGCACACCCTGCGTTCCGGTGAGACCCTTGAGCTTGCAAACATCGTAGAAGCCTTCGATTTTCTGGTTCACGCCGCCGATCGGCTGGACGTCTCCCTGCTGGTTCACCGACCCGGTGACCGCGAATTCCTGGCGGATGGGCACATCCGCCAGCGCTGAGATCAGCGCGTAAATTTCGGTCGAGCTCGCGCTGTCGCCGTCCACTCCGGAATATGACTGCTCGAAGCAGATGCTGGCCGAAAGCGAAAGAGGTTTGTCTTGCGCGAACATGCGCCGAATATAGCCGGAGATGATGTGCATCCCTTTATCGTGGAAGCGGCCGCTCAGATTTGCTTCCCGTTCGATATTGATAATGCCGACTTTGCCCAGCGCCACCGAGGCGGTAATGCGCACCGGCTTGCCGAAAGCATAGCCTCCGATTTCCATGACGCTCAACCCGTTCACCTGTCCGACGCGCTCCCCGGTCGTGTCGATAAACAGCAGGTTCTGTTCGATCATTTCGCGAATTTTCGTTTCCAGCAGGTTGTGCCGTCCGATCTTGGCGTCCAGGGCCTGCCGCACATGCTCCACCGTAACAATCTTGTTGCCATTGTGCCGCGCGGCATAGGAGGATTCGCGCGCCAGATCCGCGAGGTCGAAAAACCGCGTCGTGATCTTGCCGCGCCTTCCGGCAATCCGCACCCCTTGCTCCAGGATCGCGGCCACAGCCGAACGGTCGAAGTGCAGCAACTTCTCGTCATCGGAAAGCTTCCGCAGCCGCGCTCCATATTGCCGCAGCACTTCCTCGCTCCACTTCATTTCCTCGTCGAACTCCACACGGACCTTGAAAATCTTTTTGAAGTCGTCCTCGAAATCGTAGAGCAGCTCATACATGTCGCGGTCGCCGATCAAAATGATCTTCACGTGGACGTCGATCGGCTCCGGCTTTAGAGCGGCAGTGCTGAAGGGAAAGAACACGTCCACCGGCTGGATTTCGAGCTTGCCGTGATTGAGCGTGCGCTTCAGTGTGCGCCAGACGCCGGATTCCGTGATGGCGTCGAGCGCGTACATCACCAGGAAACCACCGTCGGCCCGCAGCAGAGAACCACCTCTCAGGTCCATGAAATCCGAGTTCCAGCCCCCGCGCGTGTCGTAGCTGCGATGGACCGTCCCGAACAGATTGGCGTAAGTGGGAATCGTCTCAAAAATGACCGGGTATTTTTCCTGCTCGGTGTGCGCCAGGATCACGTTCACGCCATAGACCCGGAACGGGTCGCGGTCGGTGCGCTCCTGCCGGGGGCCTCCGCCGCCTTCCGACGGCGGCTGTTCTTCCTCGCCCTCGCGGTCCTTGAAGGGATCGAGATTGTCCAGAATGTGGTGCCGGACCTCCTCCAGATACTCGGCAATCCGCGGGCTCGGATACTTTTCCTTCAGTTCCTCGATTACGCCGTCCACCAGCACCGAAGCCGCTTCCTGCTCGAGATAGCTCATTTCGCTCGCCAGTTCGCGCGAAAGCGACAGCGTTTTCCGATACACCACCGTGAATTCCTGCCGGAATTGATCGTACTTTCGCTCGAGGTCTTCGGCCGCGGTGTTTTCCAGCTTGCCGTCCTGCACGAGCTTGGGAATGTCCTCGATGGGCACCATCTGCCCCTCCAGCACGGGAAAGATCTCCGGCAGCGCCACCGCGCCCACCTGCATCCGGCCCAGCGCAAACTGCTCTCGCGCGATCCGCCGGGTGAAATCGTCCATCAATTCCTTTTCGCGCTGCGTGAAGCGCTCCACGATCCGCGTCTTTTGCCGCTGGAACGGCTCTCCTTCAAATACCTGCGGAATACGGCGCCGCAGAAAATCGATTCCCGATTCCATTTCCTTCTTGAAGGCGTTGGCCTGTCCACGGGGCAGCGTGAGCAGGCGCGGCCGATCCGCATTTTTGAAGTTGTTCACGTAGCAGCGGTCCGGGGCGGGATCGCTCCGCGGATGCATCTCTTCGATCATCCGCACGATCATTCCACCGCGGCTCGAGCCCGAAAGCCCGCACACAAACAGGTTATATCCCGGCGCGACCAGCTCCACGCCCATGCGCAGCGCCTGCAACGCGCGTTCCTGCCCCATGTCGAGCGGCACGAGTTCAAGTTCCGCCGTGGTCTCGTAAGGGATGCTCGCGGGGTCGCAACGCCACCGCAGCTTTTCGGGGGGTAAACCCGTGTGGTTCGGCTTGGAATTGTCGGCCATCGGATCTTCCATCGGCTTCCGGAGCGCGTTACTCTAGCACGGCTTGCTTCTTCTTCCCACCCGCTTTGGACCTGGCGTGTTCCGCGGGCGCGCGCGGAACGTAAAATTCGAGCAGCGTAGCCGCGGTCGCGATGATAATCGGCCCCAGAATTACGCCCAGCAATCCAAAAACGCTTATCCCTCCTATTACTCCGATAAAAATCAGCAGTGTGTTCATCGCCGCTCTCTCGCTGATCAGCAGCGGCCGGACGACGTTGTCCACCGTGCCCAGGATGATGCTGCATATGATCGCCAGCACGATCCCGCGCGCCACATGGCCTCCCAGGACCAGACTGACCGAAAGAGGAATCCAGATCAGAGCCGTGCCGATCATCGGAATCAGCGAAAAAAAGCCCATCAGCACGCCCCAAAAGAGGGGCGCTCGGATTCCCGTCAGCGCAAAGGCTACGCCTCCCATGATGCCGTGCAATGCCGCCGACACCAGGCTCGAGATCACCGTCGCGAAAATCATGTTTCGCGCGTCGCTCACCAGGCGGGCCCGCTGCTCGGCCTCGAATGGGAGGGCGTTGCGCAGACGTCGCACGATGGATTCCCCGTCCCGGAAAAAATAAAACATCGCCAGGATCGTGAAGCTCAGATCCACGACGAATTCCGCCGTATTCTTAAGGATTTCTCCGATCCGCGACGTGGCGTAGCCCGCTCCCTGCGCCACATACTGATGGATGAGTTGTCCAAGGTCCGCGGGAATGAAATTCGGAAATCGGCTCTGTAAATGTTCCCAGAGATGATTGAGCCAGGCGTAGCGGCCCATCTGCACGTCAAACTGGAGCGACTGGACGGCGCTAACCGCCTGTTGCACGAACGCCTTCAACACGAAGATGGTCGGGACGATCAGGATCAGCGTCACGCCGACGGTGCTCGCCAGGGCCGCCGTGTTGTCTCCCCAGCGTCTAGCCAGCCGCGCGTGAGCCGGAAAAGTCACTACCGCGAGCACCGCCGCCCAGGCCAGCGCCGCTAGAAAGGGCTCGAAGATGCGATATGCCAGATAGGTCACAAAAATGGCAATCGCGTAAAAAAGCACACTGCCCATTCGGTTCTGTGTGCTGGATTCCGTGGTCAAAGGATCTCGCTCTCTTGTCTCTTCGCTACAAGAGACTACTAGTGGCATTCACAGCGTTTGTCAACCTCCGCGCCGCGGCTGGTGTCTCATTGCCATGATTGTGTCACCCTCATCGGCTACATGAAAATGCACTCCGTGAGACTGTAGATATCTCGATGAGCCAGAAAGAACCGCGACAAGCGGCTCGTGATTTCATCGCCCGTGAAAGGGAGAACCGATGTGTGCTAAAGCCGCCGGACTGTTCGATTGTCAGGGCAGGGTTGGTAATAGGAGCGCGTTATTCGTTCAGATCACGTTTTTTTTCACGACAGTCACATTCGAAGTTCGCCCGCGTGAGTCGCGTCATAGCCCGTGATCGCTTCCAACTTATGGCGAAACCGCGATCGACCCAAGATTTCCAAGAACGATTGAACCGCCGGCAAATCCCAATACCGTTGAGGAATCACGAAATCGTAGCGCTCGCTCGCCAAGGGAATAAATTCGAGGCCGAAGTAGCGGGCAGCCGAACGAGTCGCGATGCAACAATCCGCTTGTAACACGGAGACTGCCAAAGCAGCAGGGATGTGCCCCCGAGCAATTGTACCGTAGCCGAGTATGCGGCGGGCGGCCACCCCTGCCTTCCCTAGACTGCTGTCGAGCAGTTGACGGGCGCCCGAACCTCTCTCTCGATTGGTCATGCGGACGTTCTTGCGAGCTAAATCCTTAACGCCGCGGATGGTTTTGGGGTTCCCATGCTGGATGACCAGACCCTGCTCCCAAGCGACGTATGCGACTACTCGAACATCGCCCTTCTTAAACAAGCGCCTCACGAAGGGCACGTTGTATTCGTTCGTTTCGGTGTCGTGTAGATGGCAACCCGCGATGTGAATCAGTCCAGATTTGAGCCATTCCAGGGCGCACCGGCTATCGCAGGAAGCAGCAATCACTTCAAATCCAAGACGACCAAGGTGGGCGCCGAGAATCGATGTGGCAGGGTCGCAGCCACCGACAACGATGCGCTTTCCGGAATTCAGTTCAGCCAGTGGATTCACGAAGATTTCGGACTTGTTCGGGCCAAAGCGCGAAATGATGCCGTCGGCGTCAGGCAGATAATTCTGGCGATTCGCGGCGGGGACGCCAACGGTCGCATCTCCCACCCGGCAGAGTTGTAAACTTTGACCTTCCCGAGGCTTCATGCCGGAAGAGAGGAACTTCACTTTGATGTGCGGTGGCGCGCTTGGGTCTTCCCTTTCCAATGAGAACATATCTTCGACACTACACTCCAACGCACGGGCAAGCCGCAAGGCGACGGTCGTATTCGGCGTGTAATTACCCGCTTCGATCGCGTAGATCGTCGGGCGGCTTATACCGACATCGCGAGCCAATTGCGCAGCTGCCAGGCCGCGCTGCTGACGGATCGTCTGAAGACGGTTTTTTATAGGCATCATCGCCTCTCATAGCTGTCGAGCGGTCTCATTTAATATGCAGATTGGCAGAGAACTTCATCGGTCGCTAGAAGCGCCGCTGGTCCACGAGTCCATCGTCATTATCGGTTGACTTGGTTCCATGCGATGGATACCATGATGGTATCGTATACATTACTATGCCTATTATAGACTACAGGAGATTACATGCCCAGAGCCCTGCCAGCTCGTTCCGTAGTCGCGCAATCGTTGCACAAGCCTTCCTTGGACACTCCCCGGCGCAAGACACCTCTGGCTTATAGATGCCCGGTTCAAAACGGGTCAAGTTGCGCACAAGATCACCGAGGGGTTATGTTCCAACCTGGGCCTCCGTGTAGCCAATCCGGCAGCGAATCAGGCCGCTTCTCAGATAGCCCAGATAACCAGTACTCTACTCCTCTGAGATGGTAGATCATGGAGATTGCCAAACCGTCCGGCAACGGCCGGACGGAGACGGCAGGGGTGCGGAATGGCGAGTACGTCTTGCGAGGATCCCTTGAGCGCATCGAATCCGACGGTCGCTGTCCTGGTGACCATGAATACCAAAAGCAGGGAGGCCCGCTTCGTCGCCGACGCGCTCGTTCGCGCCGGGGCGACTCCGTGGATCGTCGACCTCTCGATGAAGTCGCATGACGTAACTGGCGCCGACATGACTGGCGCGCAGGTGGCCGAGGCCGCTGGAGTATCCTGGCCGGCGCTCAATGAGCGCACACGCCAGGAAGCCTCAGCCGTGATGATCGAAGGCGGCACCCGGATTCTGCTCGATAAAGTCACCAAGGGCGAAGTCGCGGGCGCAATCGGCCTTGGTGGCGCGAACGGCACCGATCTCGTATGCTCGATCTTGCGGGAGCTGCCCTACCTCGTGCCCAAGATCATGATCAGCGCAGTGGCCGGTACGGCGGCCGTACAGTGGTGCGTCGCCGAGAGCGACATCTGCATGTATCCCTCGATCGGCGACGTCTCGCTCAACCGCATCACCAAGGTAGTCATGGAAAACGCAGCATTGGCGGTGGCGATGGAGGCCAAAAACTGGGCGGAGCGGCGGAAATTAAAAACCGTCCATCCGCCGCTCCTCGCGGTCTCGTCGTTCGGAGGCACGGCGGCCTGCGTCGATCACGTGAGCGAGCGGCTCGAGGCCCTGGGCTACGAGGTGATTCAGTTTCATGCTTCGGGCGTCGGCGGCAGGTCGCTTGAACGGCTTGCGTCGACGGGCGAGATTGCCGGCGTCATCGACGTCACGACCCACGAGTTGGCCGATCTGATCGCCGACGGCGTATATTCCGCCGGTGACAAACGATTGACGGGTGCGGGCGCGGCTGGGCTGCCGCAGGTGATCGTGCCCGGGGCGATCGACCATGTAAATTTTTGGGCGGGCCAAGTGCTGCCCGAACGCTACCAGAACCGCGAATTCTTCCGCTACAATGCACAGAACCTGCTCATGCGGACCAACGCCGAGGAGTTCAAGAAGCTCGGTCGCACCATGGCTCAGCGCCTGAACGCCGCCAAGGGGCCAGTGCGCGTGCTGATTCCTTTCGAAGGCTTCAGCGAGCACACCAAACTCCGCGCGCATGATCTCGCAGGCAACGACCGGGGCCCCTGGCGGCGCCCCGAGGAGTACCACGCCTTCACGGAGGCTCTCAAAACCAACTTGAATCGCGGTGTGCATGTCGAGGAACTTCCCCTCCACATCAATGACGCCAGGTTCGCCGATGCCTGCGTGGACGCTTTCGTGCAAATCCTCAAGGAATCAAAACCAAGATGACAAATTCAACCGACGCAGCTCGCACCGAGATTCCCATCGTCCATTACAACACTGACGTTCTCATTGTCGGCGGCGGCGCGGCTGGCACCATGGCCGCCTTCGAATGCGCGGACGCAGGCGTGCCCGTTATTCAGGTGACCAAGGGCCGCGCCACCAGCGGCACCACGACCGTCGCGCGTGGCGGCTTCGCCGCCGCCATGGGCAAGGACGACAGCCCCGAGCTCCATCTTCAGGACATCCTGAAATACGGCGGCGAACTGATCGATCCCGAGCTTGCGCGGGTTTGGGCATACGACATCGTTGACGTGGTCCGCGATCTCGAGTCCTGGGGCGCGGAGTTTGTCCGCGGCGCGGACGGCGCGCTAGACCTCAAGCAGTTTCCGAGCCACTCCCGCCCGCGCGCGGTCCATTACTATGACTTCACCGGCAACATGATGACCAAGGTGTTGTCGAAGAAGCTGCGCGCCGACGCCCGCATCGAGAAACATTCGGTAACGACCATCGTCGATCTCATCAAGCGCGATGGCCGTGTGATCGGCGCCTGGGGTGTCAATTACCAGAACGGCGCACTGGTCATTTACAGTGCGCAGCAGACGATTCTCTGCACCGGCGGCGGCAGCGGGCTTTTCTATGTCAACGACAACCCCCCACAGGTGACAGGCGACGGCTACGTGCTAGGCGTTCGCGCGGGAGTGCCTCTGCTTGGCATCGAGATGATCGACTTCCAGGCCATGTGCTGCTCGCCGCGCGAACTGTTCGGGTTCGCGCCGCACCCGACCGGCTTTATCAATGCCGGCGCGGTGTTCCGCAATCAGGAGGGCGAAGAGTTTCTGAAGCGCTATTTCCCCGAGACCGCGGAAGCATCGACTCGCTCCCAGGTGATCCTTGCGATGGCCCGTGAAATCCATGCGGGACGCGCGACGCCAACCGGGGGCATTTTCATGGATGCGACACAGGTGCCGCTCGAAGTCATCCTGAAGATGATTCCGCACGTCTACAAGAGCTGCCTGCACCAGGGCATCGACATTACCAAGGTGCCGCTGGAGGTGGCGCCGGGCAGCCACACCTGGCTCGGTGGCCTCAAAATCGATGTCGACGGCAAGAGCCCGGTCGAGGGTCTGTTCGCCGCGGGCGAGACGGCAGGCGGCATTCACGGCGGCAACCGCATCGGAGGCTCGGCGTTGTCGAGTTCGCTTGTCTATGGCCGTCGCGCCGGCCGGCGGGCGGCGGCGCTCGTCAAAGAGGCGAGGGTCGATTTACCGGAGCTTGCGGACGATGCTATTCCGAAAGCCGAACAGGCGTGGCTTGCAGCCCTGATGCGCCGCGACCACGGCCCCCAGCAGTCCGACGTGCGCACATCCTGCCGTATGCTGGCGCACAATAAACTTGGTCCCATCCGCGACGGAAAGACGCTCAAGGAAGCACTGACGGAGTACGAGCGCATCGAGCGCGAGGACGTGCCGGCCATGCGCCTCGACGATAAAGCGCGGACGTCGGACAACGAGCGCGGCCATGAACTCGAAAGCGCGCTCGCCGTGCGCAATCTCGCGTTGCTCGGGCGCATGCTCGCGACCGCCGCGCTGCGCCGCACCGAAAGCCGAGGCGCGCATTTCCGGCTGGACTATCCCGAGACCGACGAAGCGCACTGGCGCGTGGTCACGCGCCTTGAATTGGGCGCCAATGGCGCGATTGAGTTCCACACCGATCCGGCAAAGGAGCCTGTGGACGCGCATGCTCCCAAAGTGCCGACGGGTGGTGGAGGAAGAACCTAAGCCTAGGCACATCGTGCCCCGAGAGCGTTTAGGTAGCGGTGCCACCGATGCGGACCGATTCAACGAGTCGAAATCGGCTGCTGCAGCGTTCTTCTTCGGTCTACGCACCGATTGAGATACGAGACGGCAATGGTTATGATGCGGAGACTCTATTGCCGTGAGCTGCCCGGGCTTCCCAGCCGACGGCCATCATTAACCGATTCTCTTCGCTTAGACTTTAATTTCCCCAAGGGGGATACGATGCGAGTAGCTCTTCCAACCAGCACAGTCCATTGACAACGCACAAATTGGACGCGTATCATTCCTGACGATACAGCGTCGAGCGAGGGCGCTCTATCCCCTTCAAGCTCTAGCTCCTCAAGTTGGGTGGAGTAGCTAAGTAGCAGTTTCGGCAGGCTAGGGTACGATCTGTACGGAGGCCGCTCCCATGTCACCCGAACAAGACCAAAGAGTACAATCTCCCGCAGGGGAAGCCCCCATGACAGAGCCTTCCACCGACAGTTCGCAAACCGCGTCCCCCGTGATCATTGCCGAGCCCCGGAGTGGTGCTGGCACCGCAGCGGCTACGGCGCGTGCGACGGAAGCGCCCGACATTGCCGAGCCTCCTATTGATTCCACTCGTCGCGAAGATCCGTCCCCGGAGGCTCATCCGGCGGGATCGGTCGAAGCACTCGAACAAACCGAATCTGTCGATTCCGAGGCGACCATAGAATCCGCCGAGACGACTGAGACGATGGATCAGCTTCTCGATCAGTTTTCCGCGCCTCAGCCATCCGTGGCGGAGGGCGAAATTTTCGACGGGCGTGTCCTGGCGGTGACCGAGGCGGGCGTGGTTGTCGACGTGGGTGGGAAATTTGAAGGTCTGGTGCCCGCACAGGAATTTCTGGATTCGGGCAGCCCCATTGAGTTCGGCAAAGGGCAGACGATCGAGGTCGAGCGGCTGCATGAACAGAAGGACGGCTACGTCCTGCTGTCGCACGTGCGCGCTCACCGACGGCGAATCTGGGAGCGCATCGAAAGAGCCTACCGGGAGCATGCGAATCTCAAGGGCAAGATCCTGGAACGGATCAAGGGCGGGCTCGTGGCGGACATCGGCATTCGCGGTTTTTTGCCGGCATCGCAAATCGAATTGCGACCCGTGCACGATCTCGATGCGTGGAAAGACCGGGAGATTGAGGTCCGCATCCTCAAGTTGAACCGCAAGAGGGGCAACGTCGTGGTAAGCCGCCGCGCGATCCTCGAAGAAGAGGAAAAGACGAAGCGCGAAGCGCTGGCCGCAACGCTCAGCGAAGGCGCGGTCGTAACCGGACACATCAAAAATATCACCGATTACGGTGTCTTCGTCGATCTGGGCGGGATGGACGGGCTGCTGCACGTAAGCGACCTCGTATGGGGACGCGTGCCGCATCCTTCTTCGGTCGTCCAGCCGGGCGAAGAGATCCAGGTCCAAATCCTGAAATACGACAAGGAAAAGCAGCGGATTTCACTGGGCAGGAAGCAGCTGCTGCCGGATCCCTGGGCAACGGTGCCGGAGCGTTTTCCGGTGGGCGCGCGCGCGCGGGGAAAGGTGGTCGGCGTGACGGACTACGGCGCTTTCGTGCAGATCGAGCCCGGCGTCGAAGGCCTGGTGCATGTCAGCGAAATGAGCTGGTCGAAACGCACAAAGCATCCTTCGAAAATCGTGAAAATCGGAGACGAAGTTGAAGTGGCCGTGCTTGAGGTGAAGACCGGTCAACGCCGCATTTCACTGGGCTTGAAACAGACACTTCCCGATCCCTGGGAAGCAGCGGCCGAAAAATATCCCGTCGGAACGGTCTTAACAGGCCGCATTCGCAACCTCGCGGATTTCGGCGCGTTTGTTGAGATAGAAGAGGGGATGGAAGGGCTCATCCATATCAGCGACGTGAGCTGGACCGAGCGCATCAAGCACCCGAGCGAGAAATTCAAGAAGGGTGACGCGGTGCAGGCCCGGGTGCTGAAAGTGGATTCCCAAAATCGCCGCCTGTCGCTCGGGATCAAGCAGGTCAACGACATTTGGACGAACTGGTTCGGCGAGCACAAGGTCGGAGAACTGATTCGAGGGAAGGTCACTCGAACGACGGATTTCGGCGCCTTCGTCGAACTTGCGGAAGGCATTGAAGGGCTCTGCCACGTGTCCGAAATTGAAGAGCGGCGCCCCAAGGGCGAGCGGGAGAAGGAAAAGGCGCCGCGAAGCGCCCGTGTCACTTCCTTCGTAAACCCAGGCCAGGAATACGAGTTCAAGGTGATTCGTCTCGAGCCGGAACAACACAAAATCAGCCTGAGCTACCGCGCAGCGCAGAAACAGGCGGAGCGGCAGGAGATGGAATCGTTTCGATCGTCAAAATCGTCGCCGAACGCAACAATCGGCGATGCAATTCTCGCCAAGCGGCAGTCAACCTAAGCTTGGCATCGATGGTGGAACGAGGTTCCACCAAAGTCCTCCCCAGAAGGAAAAACATTTACCTTGCGTTAGATTAGTGATATGCAAGGTCTTGCGGCTTCACATCTCGCTCAGCCGCAAAAGGCCCGTTACATAATTTTTCGATGAGACGTCCTGAGAGGAGGCTCTCGACCGATGGCAGATGTTCCGGGAGAGCAAGGGCAAAGCATAGATCAGACGATGACAAAGGCGGACCTCGTCGAAGAGGTTACGCGAGTAACGGAACTGCCGCGGAAGGAGTCGGAAGCGGTCGTCGAGACCATTTTTGAAAGCATTATCTCGGCGCTGCAGTCCGACGACAAGATCGAAATTCGCGGCTTTGGGAGCTTCCGCACACGCCAGCGCCGCGGACGCACGGGACGAAACCCGAAGACCGGGGCAAAGGTGGAAGTCCCTCCGAAGAAAATTCCCTATTTCAAACCCAGCAAAGAGCTGAAGGACTATATCAACCAGTCGGCGCCTGCCAATCCAGCTCCGGGGCCTGCTAACACCGGCACGCAGGACTGACGGGATGGATTATCTGTGGACTCCGTGGCGATACCGCTATATCGCCGACGGGCCGAAGGGCGGTCTCTGCGTTTTTTGTGAGGCCGCCGCGGCGAATGAGGACGCCAAAACGTTCATCGTCTTTCGGGGAGAAAAGAACTTCGTCATTCTGAACCGTTACCCCTACACGAGCGGTCACGTGATGGTTGTGCCCTATGCGCACGTTGCAGACCTGCCGGCAGCCGATCCCGGTACGCTCGCTGAAATGATGCGGCTCGCCCAGCGTATTGAAAAGGCGCTTGAGAGCACCTACCATCCGGAAGGCTACAACCTGGGAATGAATCTCGGTCGCGCGGCGGGGGCGGGCATCCTGAATCATCTGCATCTGCATGTTTTGCCGCGCTGGTCGGGCGACGCAAATTTTATGACGGTGGCGGGTGAAACTCGAGTGGAGCCTGAGGATCTCGCAACCACCTATGAGAAAATCCGCCATGCCCTTGCCTGATTTTCGTCTCTGACAGCAGTCATCCCGTCAGAATTGGCATACAAAGCAGTCCCCGCGGCGCTCGGCTGCTAAGCTAACCTGCGTGCTATATAGCCTGCTAGGAAGCGATCGAAGAAATTTCTTGAGAAGAAGAGGAAGTTTCCGCGAGTCCCCAAAAATCATCTGCGTCGAGGAGTTCCACGCCGATGTGTCGGCGCCCTTCAGCATCAAAACGGGAGTAGACGACTCGCGCTTGCACCCGGCTACCCTTGTCGCGCCGGCATAAGACAACTGTTCCATTCACATCGACTGAATGGCGGCACACAAAGCCCGCACCGTGACGGCTCACTGTGGAAGTCCACGTCTCTTCTTCCCAGGTATGGCGAAGGTCTTCCCGGCGGAGCCAAACGGGCACGGACGCGGTCAGCCGCGGGCTGCGGCGCAGGCGCCGGTTCCATTGCGAAATGAGATGAAGGATTTGGAGGAGACGCGGTTTCGCGGGAGAATCGTTGAACTCTGGCCATTCGGAGAGAGCGGTGGCTTGCTCCGCGCACACGGTCAAAAACTTTCTGAATGCGTCGATTTCCTGCGCATCGAACGGCTTGGTTTTCAAACACTGGCTGCGCGATTCCATTTCCTCGACCGATACATCCAGGAAATGATCGAGGCACAACGGCCGGTTGCTGAAGCCTGCGGCCACCATTTGATTGCAGGCTCCGACACAGCACTGGCTGGCCTTCAGCGCCAGCCGCGCCTCGGGCCAAGCGGTTTCGGTTTCCATCACAGCCATCCCAAGAAGCCCTGCCATGGGGCCGTCCTATTCCTTTGGCAGCTTACCGAGCCCTTTCGCCACCTCGGATATGGCTCCGCTGACGAGTTCGAGGTGGTTCCGGCTATAAGCACTTAGCTCGCAGGCGAACTGACGCGATGTCTCCGCCGCTTTTGCCTTCAAGTCGCTGAGAGTTGTCTCGGCCACGGGCTGCACGGCCTCGCGCAAGCGCGCCTGCGCCTCCGCCTCTTGCTGCTGAGCGGAGACGGTGAACTGGTTGAGGGCGGCGCTTGTGAAAGATTGAATGGTGCGCTCAAGCTCCTCCCGGGAAGCGTCGAGGCGTTCCTGAACCGTCGACTCAAACCGAGTTTCCAGACGCTTGCAGACATCCTCGATCCGCGCGGAGGACTTCTCGAAAGATTGATCGAGGGCCGCCTCAAATTCATCTCGGCGCCTGCTCAGCTCGGCCATCGTTTCTTTCGCACGATCGATCACCGGACCCGATTGATCTTTCAGGCGCGCAACAATCCGTTCCACGCCTTCCGCCCGTGACGTATCCAAGCCGCGCTGCAACCGGTCCAGGGCATTGGCGGAAAGACTCTGCGCGAGCGTGTCGAATTCGCGGCTGCGTTCCTCAATTCGTTCGATAGCCTTGCGGACATCGACTTCCATCCGCTTTGTCCAAGCCGCGTGAAGATTGCGAATGCTCTCCAGGCTCGACTTATTCAATTGCTTCAGTGATTGGTCGATCCACAAGCTCGTCTGGGAGGAAGCCACTACCGTGAGAATCCTCTTCGCTTCTTCCTCAAGGCCGTGACGAATTTCCTGCAGCGTCGAATTGGCTCGTTCGCGGACGGCCGCGCCGGCTGCTTCGAAGAGCATCTTCTCCATCTGCTGATGGAACTCCCCTACCATCTGGCCGACAGGCCGTTCAACAGATGAGGCGGCGGAGCTCGTTTCGCGGGAGATGGACTCAAAGGCTCTGTCTCGCTGCTCTGAGGCTGCCGGTCTGGCAACCGGAAGGGACCTTGGAACTGCAAACGGTTTGGGGGCATTCGTTTGCTCAGGCCGTGAATCGGGGACCGCCAGCCAGTCTTCGGGTGGAGAGTCGATGCCCCAGATGTTGCCGGGCTCTTCAAGTTCGATCGCAGTTTCGTAGACTCCGGTGGTGTCCTGGGGACGCTTCACCCATTTCACGAGGCCTCGCGCGCAAATGGGCTGGCCTCCGTTTTCTTCGTTGTTCAACTCCAGCCTGACCCAGGAATTGGTGAGTACGTCGTGTTTCGATTCATACTTGCAGCCATGAAGACTGACGGTGATGGTTGAAACTTCTTCCCGATATGGTCCTCGGTAGGAATCGACGCCCATTACGGTGATTGGAAAGGCCTTGTCGAGCCGAGCGCTGCGCCTGAGCGGTCGGACGATGTCGCTGACGGTTGAAGTGTTCGACATTGAAACCTCTGGTTGCGTGATATGGCTTGAGGATAAGGCAAAGCATTTCCACAAATCGCGGTCAAATTCGCGTCTATGTGTGAATGGGTTACTACCGGGCAGGACAAGCGATGAGCTGGGAGCCCAATCAGACGGGAGGCCATCCGGCTCCTTGGCATCCTCGGGAAAAGACCGCGACGTTCCGACTTTCGGAAAAATTGCGCTCCAGCCATTTGGCTAAACAAGTAGCGGCAGCTATCCGTAGCTATGCCGAAAGCAACTTGGAGAATGGCCTATGGACAAGATCCCGATCTTGCCCATAGGAGCAAATTTTCGGCTACAGGATTGTGAGTAACTGGATCAGTGATTTCCGTTATGGCTATCGCTTCGTCCATTCTCTACAGTCACTTGAGATATCGAAGGAAAAGAATGAAAAAGCAAATTGTCCGCATAGCCCTCGGAACCGCCTTGGCAATCGCGTTCACGCTGTCGGCAGGCCATCCTACTTTCGGCGACAGGGACTGGAATGCGGATTGCCATAAACGGCTTGAAGCGGACCGCGCAAGGATTGATCACGACTCTGCAAAGCACGGCGAACACAGCCGGCAAGTGGACAAAGACGTGGCTCGCATGGACAATGACCGGCGTTGGTGCCGCGATCACCACGCCGATTGGGATCACTCCCGTTTTGACATAGGCATATACCTCAAACACTAGCCGTTGTGAAAAGTAAAAGCGATCGTCAATTTGTTTCGACTGGCCGCACGGTGAATCATCTCGGTGACGGCGCTCCCGCAGGTACCGCGAGCCCGCCGGGTTGGTTCACCGATGCGACGAGATGCCAGGCCATTCATGGAAATGATGCGACCTAGAGAAGATTTTAGAACTCTCCCCGCGAACCTGATCGCAGCAAAATAACACAGCTCCATTGACTCCTTTCCATTTTAGCGTTCAAGCCTGCTCGCGCGTATCAAAAAGGCCCCCTGCGGATTTTTCGGTGGCGACTATCTGAAAGCCATTCTCGATTTCCGCTCTTACAGTTTGAAAACGAAATCTTCCGAGTTGCTTTTTCGGTTATCCGACCCTACGCCCAAGTGAAAATGGTTGGGCGCGCCGGAATTTCACGGACCCGGACTTCCGGACCCCCATAGCTTCCGAGTAGCCATCACTCAGGCACAATCTTGCCGGCTTCCCGGCTATTGGCTTCGAGGATCGATGAATCCCCACCATTCTGGCTCTTCCGCATGTACAATGCGCTCCGGAACAACCCCACTCGAAGGAGATTGCGATATGAGACGCTATTTAGCGATCGCACTCGGGCTATGTACCGTAGCGGCAGGCCTGGTGGCTGCGCAGGCCAGCAAGTCCGCCGCTACGGCCGATGACGCAGTGGTTCAAGCCGACCGCGCATTGGCAGCCGCCTACGCAAAAGGCGACAACGCGACGGTAAACAAACTTCTGGATGCGGATTTCACGTGGATCGATACCGATGGAATCATGTGGGAAAGGCCAGATGTCTTGCGAGCGGGTCTTAAACCGCTGGTGCCCATGACGAGCGAAACAAAGATCACCGAGCATAAATACGGCAAGGTGGTATGGATCCAGGATAACGTGGGCAACAAATACGCCGCTCATTTTTGGGTGCTGCGCCCGGCGGGCTGGAGCCTGCTGCACGTAAACGAGATCGCCACGCGTCCGGCCAAGCCGGGCGAAAACGAAAGACCTAACTTCACTATACCTTGTATCAATCCTTGCAAAGAGGTGCCGTACAAGCCGCTATCGCCCAGCGAGAAAGCGGCCCTCGAAAACTGGCAAGATCAAGAGTCGGGTACGGGGCATCACGATATGCACATGGGCGACAATGTCGTAGTGATCAGTTCGACTACCGGCACACCTCGCCCCTCGAAAACGGCAACCGGACCGACGCCCGTGACTCCTCCCACGGCGGCTCGCCCGTTCATCAGCACGACTCCCGTGCTATGGGCGCGCACATGGGACTTTGGCGACTCAGTGGTGGCGATCATGCTCCAGCCGACCTGGGGCGGCAAAGCCTATTGGTCCAGCCGCGTGTTCGCAAACCACAATGGCTTCTGGAAAATGGAGGAGAGTTATCACACCACGATTCAGGCTGCTCCGCGCATGACCGGCGTGCCCATGACTGCGCAGCAGAGTGCGGAGTAACCTCGCGCTTTAGCGGGGGTGCCATCGAAAACAGCGGTGCGCTGCTTTTGGATCGAAGCTAGGTAAGTGGCGCACCCCTCGCCTCCGACACGTGAAGAGTTCGGGTCTGGTTTGCATCGCTGATGCCGGTGATTTACTGACGCGCATTAGCATTGGGAAGATGGATCTCACGGGCGCCGATATTCGAACCGTTTTCAGCACATGCATGGCCCTGGCTTTCTCTCTCCGTAGGTAGCATTGACGAGGAGGAGCGCATTGATCGGACAAATACTCGGTTCGCGCTTCCCTTCTCCGGAAACCGCGGTTATCAGGCCCAGGCTACGGATGCACGCCTCGTTCACATTTGCGCTGAAATCGGACGGCGGAGCATACTCGGGAGGGAGGTCAACGCATGACTGAACTCATAACTGGCGGTGCGGCTTTCTCGCGGCGGTTGCTTCTGCTGCTGTTTATCCTGGCGGGGATCGGTGCTGCCGGCGCCTTGGGCCAGCAGACCGGGAATGATTGGATCCAGTTTGGATGGGACTTAGCTAGCTCCAGCTCCTCGACCGCCCCTACCGGTATCACCGCCGCCAATGTGACCTCCTTGAATCGGCGACAGGTCAAGCTCGACGGCACCGTGGATGCCTCGGCCATCTACCTTCAGGGCGTCGCCGTAAAGGGCTCCACGCATGATGTGTTTTTCGTGACCACCACCTACGGCAAGACCATCGCAGTGGATGCCAACCAAGGCGCCGTTCTTTGGGAGTACACGCCGCCCAAGTATGCATCCTGGGCGGGTACGCGCCAAATTACGAACAGCACCCCAGTGGCCGATCCTGACCGCCAGCACATCTATGCCGCAGCGCCCAACGGCACAATCCAGAAGCTTGCGGTTTCCGACGGCCACCCGCTATGGACAACCCCGATCACGCTGTTGCCGCTGCGCGAGAAGATTGCCTCGCCGCTTAAGGAGTTCCGCGGCCACATTGTCGCTGTCACCGGCGGCTACATCGGCGATCGGCCCCCGTACCAGGGTCACGTCGCGATTCTCGACGCCCAGACTGGCAAGCTGCTGCACGTGTGGAACTCGCTCTGCAGCGACCGTACCGGCTTGCTCGATCCCACATCCTGCAAAGATGCCCAATCTGCGATCTGGGGTCGTGCCGGAGCGGTGATCGATGCCACCACTGGCAACATCTTCGTGGCTACCGGCAATGGCCCCTATGACGGCAAGACGAATTGGGGGGACGCCGTCGTTGAGCTCAATTCCGACGCCACCCGGATGCTGGGCAACTACACTACAACGAACAACGCCGAGCTCAATGAGCGCGACCTCGACATCGGCTCGACCTCGCCGGTGCTTCTGGGCGGCGACTTTTTGGCACAGGGAGGCAAGGACGGGCTGATCCGGCTGCTGAGTATCGAGGCCCTCGGAGGCGCTGCCCCGCATGCTGGCCATGAACTGCAGACCGTTGCAACGCCCTCAGGCGCGCGCCTGTTCACCGCCCCGGCTGTATGGCGCCACGGCGCGGAGACGTGGATGTTCGCCGCCGACAACGGCGGCACGGCTGCTTGGACTCTTCAAAACGGCAAGCTCGCTGCGAAGTGGAAGAACGGCAACGGCGGCACCAGTCCCGTGGTGGCTGGCGGTTTGCTATACGTTTACAGCCCCGAGGGCGGGCTGCGCGTCTACGATCCAGCCAAAGGAACCCAGATCGCCGACTTGGCAAGCGGGAGCGGGCACTGGAACAGCCCCATCGTAGTGGACGGCAAAATTGCTCTTCCCGAGGGCAATGCCAATCAACACGCATCCACAGGCGTGCTTGACATCTGGAGCCTGCCAGCTGGCCGCTGAGGCGAGGGCCCGCACGCAGGGTCACTCAGGGACTGAATTATCCAAGCGGCCGAAAAGATCACGCCGAGATCGGAGAGAGGACTGCGTCGCTCTGCGTTACTTACACCGCCCGTACAATCGTGTTCGAAACGCCGCGTCAAATTGCCGTTACGGCCGGGGGCCGCTGGTGCGCGCGTTGCTCCCGGGAGGGACGGCGTGCAACGAGAGGCAGGATCAGCGAGCACAGCATCACGATTGAGATCACGTGGATTGCCGGGGCGTACTTGCCGAGATTCTGGTGAATGCGGGCAATCATGATCGGCGACGGAATCGCGCCTAGTCCCCATGCCAGCAAAACAATGCCGTAGATTCCACCCATGTATTTCGCGCCGAAAAAATCGGCCGTAAAAGACGGCATCGTCCCGAACCCGCCCCCGTAACACAGGCCAATCAGTGCAAAAAACACAGTGAACATCGTCAGGTTATGAACGCTCGGCAGCAGGAGGAAAACAACCACCTGAATGAGAAACAGTAGGAAGTACACGCGCGCGCGGCCCAGGTGATCCGACACCCAAGCCCAGAAAACCCGGCCGAGCCCGTTGCAAATCGAAATCACACCGACCATGCCCGCGGCTTGCAGAATGGTCATGCCTACCATTTCCTGGGCCATGGGCGAAGCTTGGCTGATGATCATAATTCCAGCGGACACGTTCAGGAACAGCAGCGCGAATAGCAGGTAGAATTGCCACGTGCCGAGAGCTTGACCTACCGTGAAATCGTACGAGCTCGCGGCTTTCGCGACGGCCGTTCGCGGCTCCCATCCGTCCGGACGCCAGCCCTGCGGTGGGTTCTCATAGAACTGCGCCGCCACCATTACGATGACCAAGTACGCGATGCCGAGAGTCCAAAACGTCGCCGGTACCCCGCGATGAATGATCTCCCACGCAGCAAACGGGCTCATGATGGCCGCCCCGAATCCATAGCCGCACACGGCGACTCCTGTCATCAGCCCGCGCATGTCGGGGAACCATTTGACCATTGTGGCGACGGGGCAGATGTACCCCATGCCCATCCCGATGCCCGACAGCGCGCCGTAACCCAGGTATAGGCCCATGAGGGAGTGATTGCTCGCGGAGATACCGGACACGATGTAGCCGATCCCGTATAGAATCCCTGCGACCGATGCGACCTTTCGTGGGCCCACGCGGTCCTGCCACAATCCTCCGATGATCGTGCCAACGCCGAGAAAGAATATGGCCAGCGTGAAATTCAACTGAACGCTTGTTTCCGTCCAGTGCCCGCCCGCCATGAGCGGCTTCTTGAACACGCTCCAGCCGTACGCCGCCCCGAAACAGATTTGCATGATAACGGCTGCCACCGCGATGCCCCATCGGTTGGGAACTTTGCCGGATGACATATGGCTCTCCAGGTTATTAGCGGCCGTCGAGGGCCGCACGTTGAACTCCGCGTCGTGGCGACAGCGCGGCGTCATGGCTCTGGATCCAGGAACTCTCCAATCACTTCTCGTTCTCGGACGGGTTTGTAATGACTCTTCCGCCAGATCGCGCCGGATGCCTTGAAGGACTTCGAGTCCAGCAGAATCGGACGGGATGCTAGCACACACAAGGTCGTTGTATTAAGACGAAATCAACGACCACTATGGCCAACCCAGGATCGAAGTAACGTGAGGGGCACGCTCGGTTGATTGGAAGAGTTAAAAACGGAGTCTGGCAAACGGCTATTTGGAAAGGCCCTTGAAAAGCCTTTTTATACTGAGATGCCTGTGAAGACAATCTTCATCGTGAACGCATACCCCCGAATCGGCCCTGACGTGATCTAGGCGATTCCTTGCCGCCTCATACCAAACCACCACAGACCGGACAGGCCGATTCCGAGCAGGAGCAGGCTTGACGGCTCCGGCGTAGGGGTGGCCGGTGGGTCTTCTTCGGACAGTGAAAACGTGAGCGAGATGGAGTTGCCTTGCACCGCGAAGTCGCCTGATCCCAGCGCGACGAGAGTGAAGTCCTTAATCGTGCCGGAGCCTGGTCCGCTGTTGCATACATCGCCCCAACAGACCGTACTCACGGAGTAGTCGTAGAAATTGCATTGTGCGCCGTTCTCGGCGCAGGGAACGGTGGACGGCGGTGGGGCAAGGGTAGTCGCACCGGTGCTGTCGATAGCAAATTCGGTCGTGCCCTCCGGAGCGTATAGCAGGGCATATGCCGCATTGTTGCCCTCGGGATTGGCAGAGGAACTGTCGATGGAACCGCAGTTCGCCGTACAGTTGGTGATCGCTACGGCTTCCGTTCCAGACCCTCCATACCATAGCGTCACGCTATCGGTACTCTGGGTCGAGGGCCATTCACCGGAACTCTCTTGGCCGGTGACCACAATTCCAGTCCATGTAAATGACGATCCATTATCCATGCAATTGGCTCCGCAGACGACCGTGTCGGCTTTCGCCGAGCAGACGCCGAGGAACATCAGGAACGTTACAACGGCCAGCCCGCGGACCGTGAAGCTCGCCAATTTACTCATGCTTTTGTCCATGAGAATGTGCCAGCACCTCCCAGGCCAAAGGACGCAAGCTAAATCAACAACTTACGGCATAGGTCGTTCCCTTTATGAAAAGCGTTTTCCATTCCTGCACTTCAAATTCCAATTCGCAGTCGGAATTTATCGGCGGAGGCGCCGTGCAAGTTCCGCACGCGATCATCGCAAAGAGCGTCGGTCAGCGCTCGTCCCCGACATCGAAGCGGTCGCTCAGGTCATCGCAGCCGGCGCCTTCGGCAAACTGCTCCACTAGTGGCCTGTCGCGGAGAAAGTGTTACTGCGGACGCCACACGCAAAAACCAAGAGCAACTGTACGAATGGCGGGTGCCAGCTATTTGGCCCATTCTTTTCCCAAAATCGCGTACTAACGAATTCACTGCGACAGGCCACTAGCGCCATCATCCGCGTCATCAGGAGAGTGCGCGCGATAGAAATACTCCGAAGCGGTATCCCGCAGCCCACTTGAATGGCGCCGTTCCCAACGAATAATGGCCACACGGGAGCGACAAGCTGTGAAACTGGACGCCATCGCGACGAATCCTTTCCAGAAACGCATCGGTGAACTCCGGCCAGAACGTCGGATCGTAGCGCCCGCTGATGGCCAGTATTTTCTTGCCCGATCCATCCAATCTTGGGATATAGGGAAAAGGGCTGATGGGCGACCAATACCGCCGCAGTTCGTCTTGCGATATCTTCGCCCGCAGCGGATCCCAGACGTTCATTGTGGTAAGCCCGTTCGCCACCACGTCGCCAAAGTAGGTAGCCACGTGCAGGAACGCGCCAGCGCGCAAAAGAGGCTCATGGCACATGGTGATGAACCCGATGCACGAACCGATGCTGGTGCCTAGAATGCCGAGTCGGTCGTAGCCTTCGCCTGCAAGCCACTGAAGGGTGCGACGCACGTCGACCACCGCCTGCCGGTTCGCCTGAAGCGTCAGCCCAATGTTCGGTCCCACGAGGTGATCGCCTCGCGGATGCCCTGGAATCGCGCGGCGATCATGATAGGGAAGGCTCATTTTGATTGCCGTGACGCCAAGCCGGTTCAGCCAGCGGCAAACGTCCTGCTGCTCCTCCCAGCGCGCGTTCCACTGTGCAAGCACCACCACGGCTGGGCCCTTGCGCCGGGCCCGAAATAACTGCCCATACACACGGTTGTTCTCCTGCCAGGGAGACGTAATCCCGCTCGTAAACGTGAGGACGTCTCCCTCGAGCGCATAATCGCGTGCCGGCGCCGCTGCGTACCACTCGCCGCTCCGCGCCACCGTTTCTTCCGCAAATTGATCCAGAAAATCTCGCGGATCGCCTTCTCTCGGGCTGCCGCCAATGTGTTCAAGGCCCCACGAAAATGGGAGCGTGCGGCGGTTCGGCTCCTGCGCCCAGCGCATGTGCTCGTACCGGCGAATTTTCGTTTCGAACCAGGAAGACATGAATGACCCTATAAATATATCCGAGCCTTGCGAATGCCTCAAACCGGCGGTACGCGGGAATCGGAAGCGCGTGTGGCGCTCTCATCCTGTGAGTTAGGATTCAGGCACGATACTCGCCATGGCAGCTTGAGAGGCTGCGGCGGATGTGGCAGATTTGACGGGTGGCCCCCGCACCGCTGATCGGCGTCTTCGCGTTTCTATTCGGATTGATTATTGGCAGCTTCCTGAACGTATGCATCATCCGGATACCCCGGAGCAAGTCGATTGTGATGCCTGCTTCGGCCTGTCCCCATTGTGGCGCACCCATTCGCGCTTACGACAATATTCCCATCGTGAGCTATCTGCTTCTCCGCGCCAAATGTCGCGGCTGCAAAACGCGGATTTCGGCCATGTATCCGCTGGTCGAGTTGTTCACGGGCGTGCTCTTTTTCGGGTCGTACCACACGTTTGGCCTCACCCTCGAAGCGATCAAATGGGCCGTCTTTTCCGCTTTGATGATCGTGTTGGTATGCACCGATATGCGCGAGCGGCTGCTCCCGGACGCAGTCAACTACACCGGCCTTGCTCTCGGCCTGCTCTTCAGCCTGTTTGTGACTCCCACTGACGGAACGGCGCTCTGGATTTCCAACCGTGTGTTCGCCTTCCATCCTCCTGCCCCTGCGCTTTCCTTCGTCGATGCCCTCTTCGGGGCCGCCATGGGGGGCGGGTTCCTCTGGCTCGTCTCGGAAGCTTATTTTCGTCTGCGCGGGCGGGAAGGCATGGGACTCGGCGACGTCAAAATGATGCTGATGGCAGGCGCATTCCTGGGCGCAAAGCGAACTCTGCTGACCATCTTTGCCGGCTCGCTCCTCGGAAGCGTCTTGGGTATCGCATTCATTCTGGCGCGCCGCAAGGATTCGAATTATGAGCTGCCGTTTGGCGCCTTCCTGGGCATGGCCGCGCTCCTGGTGGTTTTTTTCGGCACGCCGGTCGTCAGCTGGTATCAGTCGCTTCTAACGGTGCGATGATGATTCAACACGCCTCATTACCCGTTCCCATCGTTCATCACTCCCCCGCGATTTCCTCTCTGGGAATCGGGTACGCCATCGCCACATTCGTGGTTCTCGGCCTGGCCATCTTGGGCTTCGTGATTTTCATACGCAAAGCCCTGCGCCGCGACATGGCTCATCCCAAGGACGATTGGACGGATTTGAAGCCCGGCACCGACAGCGCCTCCGCCTTCATGACCGCCTCCATGCAGGGCGTGATCGAAAAGTTGCGCGCGCAGGAAAAAGAGCTCGCACGGCTCCACCTGCTCGCACAGGAACGGGCGCAGGAATCCGAGCGCCTCACCGAAGAAGTAACCCGCAACATGCCCACCGGCCTCTTGCTCGTCAACGCCACCGGGGCAATCGCCTCTGCAAACCCGGCCGCCGAAGACGCACTGGCCATGCGTCCTCTGCGCTATCGTTCGTACAAGGAAATCCTGGGCGAGCATTCGGACCTTACCGAAATGCTCACGGCATGTCTGCGCGAAGGCAAGACGTTTCAGCGCGGCGAAGTGGAACACATCACCCGGGAAGGCGAGGTGCGCCGCCTGGGGATGACCATCTCTCCGATTTATCGCAACGTTCGCAGTGCGCTGCGCGTTGCTCCCGCCGCCTCCGGCGGCGCTCCCGAACTCAAAGTCAGCGGCGCGCTCTGCCTGATGAGCGATTTGACGGAGATCACCGCCCTTCAAAAACAGATCCGTTGGAAAGAAAATCTCGCGGCGCTCGGGGAAATGTCCGCCGGCATTGCCCACGAATTCAAAAACGCGCTCGCCACCATTTCCGGCTACGCGCAGATGATCCGCAGCGAGGCCAAGCCCGGCGACATTCACGAATCGGCGGAACGTATTCTCGACCAGACCCGCTCTCTCACTCACGTGGTCACCGAATTCCTGCGCTTTGCCAAACCCCTGGAGATTTGCTACGAGACGGTTCCCATGCACGCGCTCGTCGAGCGCGTTGCGGAAGATTTGCGCGAGGCCGTTCCTCAATGCACCGTTACCTGCGAAGGCACGTTTCTCGACCTGCCAGGCGACGAAGCGCTCCTGCGCCAGGCCTTGCTGAACCTGACGAGAAATGCCGCCGAGGCGGCCCGCGACATCGGCAGATCACCGTGTGTGGCCGTTTGCGGCACCATCGAAGAGCTCGGTGGCCGCAAGTGGCAACGAATTTGCGTGGCCGACAACGGGCCCGGAGTTCCCGAGCAGGATCTCCCGAAAATCTTCCTGCCCTTTTATACGACGAAGTCGGAAGGCACCGGCCTGGGGCTCGCGGTCGTTCAAAAGGTCGCTCTCCAGCATGGAGGCAGCATCGAAGCGCGTAACCAGCCTGCTGGCGGCGCCGAATTTCTCCTGTGGTTACCTTTGCGGCAGGTGCCCTTGCCGTCTTTGTTTCCCTCGGAAGCCGCTCGCATCTAAACTATAGTGGGTGAGGTTTTAGCCTCGCCCTGTAGGGGGTGTTAGTCATGCGCAGAAGCCTTGGATTGGCTGCGGCGGTCATGATCGTTTTTCCCGTTGTCGGCTGGTGCCGGCAGTCGGATCAGCACGCAAATCAAAAACAGCAGGATCAGGCCTCGGCCGCCCAACCGGCGCCCCAACAGGATTCCCTGGCGGCCGCGGCCCGCAAAGCCAGAGAACAACGGAAACAGGCGCCCAAGGCCGTGAAGGTCTTCACCAACGACAATATCCCCACAGCCGGCAACATTTCCTCGGTTGGCTCGGCCTCGGCTCACGCAGCTGCCGAAGGCGCCGGCTCCGCACCGCCTGCCGCCAACGATGAAAAAACCTGGCGCGATCGGTTTGCCAAATTGCACGCCAAGCTCGACCAGGATCAGCAGGAACTCAGCGTTATGCAGCGCGAGCTCGGCGTGCTCAACATGCAGTATTACAACGATCCCACCAAGGCCATGCAGCAGGAATATTCCCGCTCTGACATTAACGCGAAGACCGGCAAGATCGACGCAAAAAAGAAGCAGATCGAGGCCGATCAGCAAGCCATCGACGATGCCGAGGACGAGCTCCGCAAAGCGGGCGGCGATTCCGGCTGGGCTCGCTAGACATCCCCTCGATGGAACCCATCCTCCTTGTCGAAGATAAAGCCGAGGTTCGCGCCATGCTTCGCAAGGCGCTCGAGCGCTCGGGCTACACGGTCGAGGAAGCCCCGGATGGAAATTCGGCGATCGACAAGGTTCGGAACCGCCGGTACCTGCTCGTCCTTTCCGACCTGAAGCTCCCCGGCAACTCGGGTCTCGATGTCCTGCGCGAAGCCCGGCGCGCCGAGCCGACTCTTCCCGTCATCCTGCTCACCGCCTATGGGTCGGTCGAAGAAGCGG
>Ga0307372_10002331_pt1 | contig 31619 bp, 29 predicted proteins | sample OX1MG_FD_202533 | JGI IMG/M metagenome (GOLD analysis project Ga0307372, IMG submission 202533) | Soil microbial communities from Risofladan, Vaasa, Finland - OX-1 | ecosystem: Environmental > Terrestrial > Soil > Coastal area > Acid sulfate soil | place: Finland: Risofladan, Vaasa | collected... | reverse complement strand
GAGGTCCGGGGTTCGAACAATGCCACTTTGGTGGAGGCGATGGGACTCGAACCCACGAACCTCTTGACTGCCAGTCAAGCGCTCTACCAACTGAGCTACGCCCCCGGGGCAGCCCGTCACGTTACCAGCCGCCACGGGCACGCCCGGGTGGCTCCGAGGCCCCTGCCCTCGTCGCCTTCCCACACCGTGGAAACGGCGAGCCCGTCGGCAAGATGCAATGGCCTGCTCAGCGGTGCGGGCGGCGACGAGGGGTGCCGATGTCACGCTCCGGTAAGGGTTGGCGCAGCGGGTTCTGCGGCGTGGGGCTGCTCGACAGCGGCCGGCTCGGCAGCCTCTTCGGAGGTTCCTCCCCCTCGCCGAGATCGAACTCCTCCCTCTCGCCGGGATCGGACTCCACCGGTTCGGGCGTCTGAGCCCGCCGCCGGGGCCACCACCTCCGCCGCATCGAGCGGTGCCCGGGGCCCGGGGCCCCGTTCCGTAGAATCCGGGGATGGCCCGGGCATACGACGTGCAGGTGGTCGAGCGCAAGTGGGAGCAGCGCTGGGCCGACGCCCGCCTCTACGAGGTCGACGCCGGCGACCGGCGCCCGGCGAGCTACGTGCTGTGCATGTACCCGTACCCGAGCGGGTCGGCCCACCAGGGCCACATCCGGAACTACACCTTCGGTGACCTCATCGTGCGCCACCGGACCATGCAGGGGTTCGCCGTCCTGTCGCCCTTCGGCTTCGACTCGTTCGGCCTCCCGGCCGAGAACGCCGCCATCCGGACCGGCGAGCACCCCCGGGTCTTCACCGAGGCCCGGATCGCCGAGCTGAAGGCCAGCGTGCAGCGGCTGGGCGCCGTCTACGACTGGCGCCGGGAGATCCGGAGTCACGACCCCGCCTACATCCACTGGAACCAGGTCATCTTCCTGCGGCTGCTCCAGGCGGGCCTGGCCTACCGGGCCAACGCGCCCGTCAACTGGTGCCCCGGCTGCCAGACGGTGCTGGCCAACGAGCAGGTGCTCTCCGACGGTCGCTGCGAGCGCTCCGGCGACCTCGTGGTGCAGCGGGACCTGGAGCAGTGGTTCTTCCGCACCACGGCCTACGCCGACGAGCTGCTCGAGTCGCTCGACGCGCTCGAGTGGCCCGAGCGGGTCAAGACCATGCAGCGCAACTGGATCGGCCGGTCCGAGGGCGTGGAGTTCGACCTCCCCGTCGTCGGCGCCGAGGAGGAGGGCCCGGCCCTCCGGGTCTTCACGACCCGACCCGACACGAGCTTCGGGATGACCTACGCCGTCATGGCCCCGGAGCACCCCCTGGTCGACGTGCTCACCACCGACGCCCGGCGGGCCGCCGTCGACGAGCTGCGGACCACGGCCGCGGCCCGCAGCGAGCTCGACCGCACCTCGGAGGAGGGCGTCGACACCCTGGCCAAGCGGGGAGCGTTCACCGGCGGCCACGTCGTCAACCCGTTCACGGGCGAGCCGATCCCCGTGTACGTGGCCGACTACGTCCTCATGCGCTACGGCACCGGGGCGATCATGGCCGTCCCCGCCGAGGACGACCGGGACTGGGAGTTCGCCCGGGCGCACGGCCTGCCGGTGGTGCGCACGACGCAGCCGCCCGAGGGTTTCGACGGCGGCGCCTGGACCGGCGACGGGGTCAAGATCAACTCCGACTTCCTCGACGGCCTCGACGTCGCCGCCGCCAAGGAGCGGGCGGCCGCCTGGCTCGAGGAGCGCGCCATCGGCACGCGCACGGTCAACTACCGCCTGCGCGACTGGCTGGTCTCGCGCCAGCGGTACTGGGGATGCCCGATCCCCGTCGTCTACTGCCCGGTCGACGGCATCGTGGGTGTGCCCGAGGACCAGCTGCCGGTCCTCGCCCCCGACGACGTCGAGTTCCTGCCCACCGGTGAGTCCCCCCTGACCCGGCACCCGACGTTCCGGCACACGACGTGCCCGGTGTGCGGCGGGCCGGCCGAGCGCGAGACCGACACCATGGACACGTTCGTCGACTCGTCGTGGTACTTCCTGCGCTTCTGCGACCCGTGGGCCGAGGACCGCCCGTTCGACCCGGGGGCCGCCCAGCACTTCATGCCGGTGGACCAGTACATCGGCGGGATCGAGCACGCCATCTTGCACCTGCTCTACGCCCGCTTCTACACCAAGGCCCTCGTCGACGTGGGCCTGGCGCCCGGCGTCCCGCGCGAGCCGTTCAAACGCCTGTTCACCCAGGGCATGATCCGCATGGACGGCAAGAAGATGTCGAAGTCCAAGGGGAACCTCATCACGCCGGCCCGGTACTTCGACACGGTGGGTGCCGACGCGCTGCGCCTGTTCCACGTGTTCGCGGGCCCCCCGGGCGACGACATGGACTGGACGGAGCAGACCGAGAACGTCATCGAGGGCTGCGGTCGCTTCCTCGACCGCGTCTGGCGCCTGACCGTCGAGCCCGAGGGCGCCGAGCGCGACGGCGAGCCGTCCGCCGAGGACACGGCGCTGGCGCGCGAGACGCACCGGCTCGTCGCCAAGGTGAGCGACGACATCGAGCGCTGGTCGTTCAACACGGCCGTCGCCGCCTGCATGGAGTTCTCCAACACCCTGCAGCGCTACCGGCGCGAGGCGGTGGGCGGCGCGCACAAGGACACGTACGCCGCCGCCGCGGACGCCCTGCTCCAGGTGCTGGCGCCCATGGTGCCCCACGTCACCGCCGAAGCCTGGGAGCGCCGCCACGGCGAGGGGGCCATGGTGCACGCCGGGCCGTGGCCGGCCTTCGACCCGCAGCTCGCCCGGGCCGACAGCGTGACCATGGTGGTGCAGGTGAACGGCAAGGTCCGGGACCGGATCGAGGTCTCGCCCGACATCTCCGAGGCGGACGCCGCCGCCGCCGCCCTGGCCTCGGCGCGCGTCGTCGCCGACCTGGCCGGCACCGAGCCGTCGCGGGTCGTCGCCCGGCCGCCCCGCCTGGTCAACATCGTCCGCTGACGGGGGCCCGTGGCCGGCACCCGGCCCTGCTCCGGGTCCGCCGGTGGGCGGTCAGGACCCGGAGGCCCGGAACCCTTCGAGGAGGGCTCGGAGGCGGGCCCGCTCCATCCGGTACGGCGCGTAGAAGCTGACGCGGGTGACCATGTCCCCGTAGCGCTCGATGATCTTCTTCGGGATCTCGTCGGGCTGACCGGTGACCGCGAAGGCGTCCAGCATGTCGTCGGGGATGAGATCGGCCATCTCGACCCACTCGCCGCGCTTGGACCGGGTGTTGAGCTCGGCGAAGAGGTCCCCCCAGCCGTGCAGGTCCAGGACGGGCCGGTAGGCGGGCGTGGACGCGTAGAACGCCAGTTGTGCCTTGACGGCCTGCGCGGCCGCCTGCATCTCGGCGTCGGTCGACCCCGTCACCATCATGGCGGGGTAGGAGATCTCGTAGCCCTGGCGCGTACGGCCGGCCTGGGCCAGGCCGCGCTCCAGGGCCGGGATCGTCACCTCGCGCATGTAGCGCGCCGTGGTGAACCCGTGGGCGAGCAGCCCGTCGGCGACCTCGCCGGCCACCTCGGTCATGCGCTCCCCGACAGCCGCCAGGAACACCTTGGGATTGCCGTGGGGGTTGGGGCCGGGGTTGAAGAACGGCGTCATGAGGGTGTGGGTGTAGAAGTCGCCGCGAAAGGCGAGCTTGGTGCCGTCGTGCCAGGCGGCCCAGATGGCGCGCATGGCGGCGATGAACTCCCGCATGCGCGCCGCGGGATGCGACCACGGCATGGAGTACCGCTTCTCGATGTGGGGCTTGATCTGCGAGCCGAGGCCGAGCATGAACCGGCCCTTCGAGAAAGCCTGCAGGTCGTTGGCGAGGACGGCGGTGCTCATGGGATTGCGAGCGAAGGCCACGGCGATCCCCGTCCCGAGCTCGACGCGCTCGGTGTGCTCGGCCGCCAGCAGCAGGGGCAGGAACGGGTCGTGGCCCGTCTCCGCGCACCACACGCCATCGAACCCGTCCTCTTCCGCCCGCTTCGCCGTGGCCACGGCGTCGCTCGGATCGAACCCGATACCCCCGTCGACTTGCATCGGCGCACGCTATCCGACGGCTCGTCGGGCGGCCCCGCACGCGGCGGCTCCCGCCCGGCGAGAGAGGGGCCGGTGCTTGCGGTTCGCGCCCGGACGGCCGACAATTGCCCCATGGTGCAGGACGCCCCGGACGGGCCCGGCCCGGTGTCGGACGGCCCGGACGATACCGACCGTGAGCCGTTCCTGCGGCGCGTCCTCGACGACTTCGAGGCCGGGCGCATCGCGCCCTACGACTACACCCGGCGGGTGATGGCCATCAACGCCGCCACCTCCACCGGCCAGATGGCGGCGATCGCCGACCAGGCGCCCGAGGGATCCGCCGGCGGCCCCGGCCCGTCGTCGTCGCTCCCGGGGCTCGACGCCGTCGACTTGGCGCTCTTGCACCGCCAGCACCAGCAGCCCGCGGGCCGGTCGGGCGGCCCCGGTGCGCGCTACGTCACCCTGGCGGTCGTCTTCGTGCTGTTCGCCGTGCTGATCGCCGTGGGGATGTGGTTGGCGTCGCACACCCACGCCGTCAGCTCGAACCCGAGCGGGACGATGCGGGGCATCGTGGCCATGGCGGTCGATCTGCGCTCCTGACGACGGCGCAGTCGACGACCCGTCGAGGCGAGGGCGGTCGACGTGGGGTCGCTCACGCGCCACCCGGGATGTCGATCCACCGTCGGTCGAGGTCCCCGATCGACGGGCATCCGAGCAGCCACAGGGTGCGGACCATCTCGGTGCGGAGGATCTCGAGTACGCGCTCGACGCCGGGTTGGCCGCAGGCCGCCAACCCGTACAGATAGGCGCGTCCGATCATCACGGCGTCGGCACCGGCCGCCACGGCCTTCACGACATCGCTGCCCCGCCGCACCCCGCTGTCCACGATGACGGCGGCGCGCCCGGCGACGGCGTCGACGATCAGCGGGAGCACCCGCATGGTGGCCGGTGCACCGTCGAGCTGGCGGCCCCCGTGGTTCGAGACGATGACCGCGTCCACGCCGGTCTCCACGGCGCGCCGGGCGTCGTCCGGCGAGAGCAGGCCCTTCACGGCCAGGGGCCCCGACCACTGCGTCCGGATGGCGGCGACGTCGTCCCACGAGAAGGGGGACGCGCCCATGGCGACCAGCCGGGCGGTCGGGGCGGCACCAGCGGCGCCACCTGCGGCGGCACCAGCGGCGGCACCAGCGGCGGCGGCAGCGGCGGTACCGGCGGCACCGGCGGCGGCAGCACCGGTCTCCCGGGCCGCGGCGCGTGCCCTGATGGCGGCGCGCCCCATGCCGACGACCCACCGCGGGCGGGCCGCGACCTGCGCGGCCAGCCGCGCCGCGCTCGCCGGCGCCAAGCGGAAGGGCGGGGCCACGCCGTGGCGCACGTCGCGCTCTCGGTGCCCGAGTGCCGGGGTGTCCATCGTCACCACCAGGCCCGCGTACCCGGCGTCCTGGGCGCGCTGGACGAGCTCGGTGCTCTGGGCCGGGCCGCCGGGCGAGTAGAGCTGGAACCAGAGCGGGCCGGTGACCTGTGCCGCCACGTCCTCGAGCGCGGTGCCCGCCACCGTGCTGAGCACCGACACGGTCCCCGCCGCCGCCGCGGCGCGCGCCACCGCGTGGGCGCCCTCGGGGTGCATGGCCCGCACCAGCCCGCACGGCGCCAGGAGGACGGGCATGGACAGGGGGGTGCCGAGGAGGGTGGTGGCCGTGGAGGGGTCGGGACCCGCTCCCGTCGTGCGGGGGCGGAAGGTCACCTCGCGGAACGCCCGTCCGTTCTCGGCCAGGGTCACCTCGTCCTCGGCACCGCCGTCGATGTAGTCGAACACCGCCCGCGGCACCGACCGGGCCGCCCGTCGCCTGGCGTCCTCCACGCTGTAGATGCGGGAAGCCTGCACCTCCACCCCCTCGGGCGCCTGGGCCCCGGCCGTGCCGACCGTGGCGTGGCCCGCCGTGGATAGTCTGCCTGCCGTGCGACGCCTCCTGTTCCTGCTGGCCCTGCCCATCGCCGCCCTCGCGTCCTGCGGGTCGAGCACCTCGTCGTCGGCCACCTCGTCGACGGCCCCACCGTCCACCGCCGCCCCCACGACCGGGACTGTCGCCGTCACGCCGGCGGCGGGCGCGGCCAACCCGCCTGCCATCACGGGTGCGACGAACCTGCAGGCCGAGCCCGTGATCGGGCCCGGTTCCACCCCGGCGCCGACCAGCCTGCAGACCAAGGACCTCGTCGTCGGCACCGGGACGACGGCGGTGGCCTCGAGCACCGTGCTGGTGCAGTACGTCGGGGCCGATTACGCCGACGGCAAGGACTTCGACTCGAGCTGGCAGAGCCACCAGGCCGCGTCCTTCCCGCTCGCCCAGGTCGTGCCGGGCTTCGCCCAGGGCATCGTGGGCATGAAGACCGGAGGGCGGCGCGAGATCGTGATCCCGCCGGCGCTCGGCTACGGGGCGAGCGGCGACCCGCCCGCCGTGAAGGCCGACGAGACCCTCGTCTTCGTCGTCGACCTCCTGCAGGTGCGGTAGCGGCCTCCCCTGGGCGCCCGTCGCCACGCACCGACCCGGGCTCCGGGCACCGGGGCCGGTTCAGCCCTCGCCGGGTGCTCGCCCCTCACCGGGCTCGCCGCGCAGGTACCGCTCGAGCTCGTCGGCCAGCTCGTCGCCCGTGGGGAGGTGGCCGAGGTCGAGGGGGTTGCCCTCGGCCGTGTCGACGCTGCGCTCCAGCTGCCGGACCATCGCCGTGTGCTCGTCGCTCTTGGCGATGAGGTCGTCGACCTGCCGGAGCGCCGAGTCGGCGGCGGTGTGCAGCGGGGTCGAGTCGAGCGACAGGCCCGCCACCGCCGCCAGGCCGTCGAGCAGGGCCGCGCTGGCCGAGGGGAACGCCATCCCCGACACGTAGTGCGGGACCCGGGCCCACAGGCCCACGGCGGGCACGCCGGCGTCGCCGAAGGCGAGCTCGAGGGCACCCCACACCCCGGACGGGACGTCGAGCTCCCCCTGGACGATCCCCACCCGCGCCACCAGGTCGGCGGAGGCCTGCGGGGCGGTGGCGGCCAGGCGCACGGGGCGGGTGTGGGGCGCCGGCGCCGGGAAGGCGCCGAGCCCCACGGCCATGCGGACGCCGAGCTCGCCGGCCAGCGTCACCACCGAGGCGACGAAGCTCGGCCACCGGAAGTCGGGCTCGGGCCCCACCAGGTAGCAGACGTCCGCGCCGGCCCGGTCGGTCCCGGCCCGGACCTGGATGACTGGCCACGTGAGCCCCACGTTCACGCCGTGGGCGATGTGGACGACCGGGCGCCGGGCGCGCTGGTCGATGAGCTCCTCGCCGTCGAAGGTGGCCGCCAACTCGGTGGGCCCGGCCGACAGCAGCGCGGTGACGGCCCCGTCGGCCCCCAGCCCGGCGTCGACCCACCCCTCGAGCGCCACCACCAGCACGGGGTCGACGAGGACGCGCTCGAGGTGGCGCTCGTAGAGGGTCACGGCGGGCGCGCGCCTACCGGGCGTCGAGGGCGCGCTGCGCCATCTCCGCCAGCCTGACCACGCTCTGGCCGAACTCGTCCACGCTCGACCGGTCCCCGGCCGCGGCGCCGCCGACGTAGCGGGCGTAGACGCCCTGGATGATGCACGCCAGCTTCCAGTACCCGAACGCAACGTAGAAGTCGAGGTGGGCGAGGTCGCGCCCCGACGCCGCCGCGTAGCGCGCCCGCATGGCGGCACGGTCGGGGAAGCCCGGCACCGTCGTCGGCGTCACTCCGAGCAGCGCCGCCTCGTCGCCCGGGTCGGTCCAGTACACCATCAGCAGCCCCACGTCGGCGAGGGGGTCGCCCAGCGTGCAGATCTCCCAGTCGAGCACGGCGCGCACCGAGCCGTCGGGGCCGAGGACGGTGTTGTCGAGGCGGTAGTCACCGTGGACGATGGACGTGCCCGCCTGCTCGGGGACGCCCGCGGCGAGCCGGTCGTGCACGGCGCCGACGACGGTGGCGGTGTCGAGCCCCGGCACCTGCGAGTTGCGGAACTGCTCGTACCACCGGCGCAGCTGCCGCTCGATGTAGCCGTCGCGCTTGGCGAAGTCTCCGAGACCGACGGCGTCCACGTCCACGGCGTGCAGCGCCGCCAGGGTGTCGGCCAGGGACTCGCCGGCGCGCCGCCGGGCGGCCTCGTCGAGATCGTGCTGGGCGCTGCGCGCATCGCGCACGATGAGGCCGTCCACGAACTCCATGACGTAGAAGGGCTGGCCGTTCACCTCGGGGTCCTCGCACAGCCCGTCGGTGCCGGGCACCGGGACCGCCGTGGGGCCGAGCGCGGTGATCACCCGGTACTCGCGGGCCATGTCGTGCGCGGTGGGAAGCACGTGGCTGAGCGGGGGCCGGCGCAGTGCGTAGACGTGGCCGGCGGCGTCGGCGACCCGGTAGGTCAGGTTCGAGCGACCGCCGGCGATCAACGAAAAGGACAGGGGGGGCTCGCTGCCGGCCACGTGGGCCGCGAACCACCGCGCCACGTTCCCGGCCGCGATGCCCTCGACACCACCTTGCACGCCGCCGTCGACGAGGTCCTCCGTCGTCATCGGCTGCACGCTACCCGCGGTGCTGCGGGCGACCTCGGTTGCGGACCGGACCCGGTATCGTCTCCCGGGTGATCGATGTCACCGATGCCACCTTCGAGCAGGACGTTCTCGTGCGGTCCGACCAGGTCCCCGTGGTGGTCGACCTGTGGGCGCCGTGGTGCGGGCCGTGCCGGACGCTCGGGCCGATCCTGGAGAAGGTGGTCGGCGCCAAGGGCGGCACGGTCGAGCTGGTGAAGGTCAACGTGGACGAGAACCCCCGGGTGTCGACCACGTTCCAGGTCCAGTCGATCCCCGCCGTGTACGCCGTCAGGGACCGCCAGGTGGTCGACGGGTTCGTCGGCGCCCTGCCCGAGGCCCAGGTCACGGACTTCGTGAACCGGCTGGTGCCCGAGCCCTCGGAGGTCGACACCCTCGTGGCGGCCGGCGACGAGGCCTCGCTGCGGCGGGCGCTCGAGCTCGAGCCCGACCACCCCGGCGCCGTGCTGTCGATGGCCCGGCTGCACGTCGACCGGGGCGAGCCGCAGGAGGCCCTGCGGGTGCTCGCCCGCGTCCCCGAGACTCCCGAGGTCCGGCAACTGGCGGCCGAGGCCCGCCTGGCGGCGCAGCAGGTCGCGGTGCCCGCCGACGGGGTCGACGTGCTGCTCGACGCCCTGCTGCCGAAGGTGAAGGACGACGAGGCGGCCCGCCAGGAGTTCCTGGACCTCCTCGAGACGCTCGGCCCCGACGACCCGCGCGCGGCGTCCTACCGCAAGGCCCTCGCCACCCGCCTGTTCTGATCCCCCCGGCGAGGGGGCCGACCCCGTGGCGCCCCCGCCACCCGGGAGCCGCCGCCCACCGCGCGTGTAGGTTCTCGCGGTGCACCTCCGGCTCGGCGACCGAACTCGCGATCTCGCCACGCGGAGCCTGGTCATGGGCATCTTGAACCGCACCCCCGACTCCTTCTTCGACAAGGGCGCCACCTTCGCCCTCGACGCCCTGCTGGCGCGCGCCGACGAGCTCGTGGCCGCCGGTGCCGACATCCTCGACGTCGGCGGGGTGAAGGCCGGCCCCGGCCCCGAGGTCACCGAGGCCGAGGAGCTCGACCGCGTCGTGCCGGCGATCGCCGCCCTGCACGCCCGGGTCGACGTGCCCGTGTCGGTCGACACGTGGCGGGCCTCGGTGGCGCGCGAGTCGTACGCGGCGGGGGCGGTCATGGGCAACGACATCAGCGGGTTCGCCGACCCGGACTACCTCGCTGCTGCCGCCGCCGCCGGCGCGGCGGTCGTGGCCACCCACATCCGCATCGGGCCGCGCATCGCCGACCCCGACCCGCACTACGACGACGTGGTGGCCTCGGTGCGCACCTTCCTCGAGGACCGTGCCGCCCGGGCCCGGGCCGCGGGGCTCGCCGCCGACCGCGTCGTCCTCGACGCCGGGCTCGACCTCGGCAAGACGGCGGCGCAGTCGCTGGAGCTGCTGCGCGCCTCCGACGTCCTCGCCGGCCTCGGGTACCCGTTGCTGCTGTCGGCGTCGAACAAGCCGTTCCTGGGCGTGACGCTCGACCTCGCCGTCGACCGCAGGGGAGAGGCCTCGCTCTCGGCGGCGGCCATCGGCGTGGCGCTCGGCTGCCGGATCGTGCGCGCCCACGACGTCTCCGGGACGCGGCGCGTGTGCGACGCCGTGGCGGCCGTGCTCGAGGCGCCATGAGCGCGGCCCCGTCGCCGGGCACCGCCCCGGCCGGGGACGGTCCGGGGCCGGCGTACCTCGTGCGCGGCGACGACGCCTCGCTGGTGGGCCAGCGTGCGCATGACCTGCTGGCCACGCTGGTGGGTGCCAACGACCCCGCCATGGTGGTCGAGGAGCACGGCGGACCGGGCGCCGACGAGCTCGAGGTCGGTCTGGTGGTCGACGCGCTCACCACGCCGCCGTTCCTCACCGACCGGCGGATCGTGGTGGTGCGCGACGCCGGGCGCCTGGCCGCCGCCGACGGGGCCCGCCTCGTCGCCTGCCTCGACGACGCCCTCCCCGGTGTCTGCCTCGTCCTGGTCGCCGGGGGCGGGACCATCCCCGCCGGCCTGGTGAAGGCGGTCGAGCGCCACGGCACGGTGATCGACACCGCCGTGGGCACGGGCCGGGCCCGCACGCAGTGGTTGGTCGAGCGCCTGCACGAGGGGCCCGTCAAGCTCGACGCCCGGGCGGGGGCGCGCCTCGGGGAGCACCTGGGCGGCGACGTCAGCCGGTTGCGGGGGATGCTCGAGTCACTGGCGGCCGCCTACGGCGAGGGGGCGTCGATCGACGTGGAGCGGCTCGAGCCCTTCCTCGGCGAGGCCGGCGCGGTGGCGCCCTGGGACCTGTCCGACGCCATCGACGCCGGCACCACCGCCGAGGCCCTCGTCGCCCTCCGGCGCCTGTTCAGCGCGGGCGGGATGCATCCGCTGCAGGTGATGGCCGTGCTGCACCGCCACTTCCAGGCCATGCTCCGCCTCGACGGCGCGGGCGTCACCACGCCCGAAGCGGCCGCCGCCTGCCTCGGCACGCGCAGCGTGTACCCGGCGAAGAAGGCGCTCGAACAGGGGCGCCGGCTGGGCCCGGTGGGCATCGGCCGGGCGATGACGCTGCTCGCCGATGCCGATCTCGACGTGCGGGGCCGCAGCGCGCTGCCCGAGGAGACGGTGCTCGAGGTGCTGGTGGGCCGCCTCAGCCGGCTCGGCGCCGGGAGGGAGTCCTCGGCCCGCCGGCCCCGGGCGGGGTCGTCGCGCCGGCGGTCCTGAGGATCAGGCGCCGCCCGCCGCGCCGGCCCGCCGCATGAGGCGCGACTTGCGGTTGGCGGCCTGGTTCTTGTGGATCACGCCGTTGGCGGCGGCCTTGTCGATGCGCTTGACGGCGGCCCGCAGGGCGGCGTCGGCGTCCTCGGCCCCGGAGTCCATGGCGACCACGGCCGTCTTGGTGCGCGTGCGCATCTCCGAGCGCACCGCCTTGTTGCGTAGGCGCCGCCGTTCGCTCTGGCGGTTCCGCTTGATCTGGCTCTTGATGTTCGCCACGTGGCTCTCGGCTGCTCCGGGACGGGCCGCCGGCGGCGCGTCGTCGATCGGGGGTGGGGAAGGGCCGGCCGGAAAGGCCCGGTGCGGCCTGCTCCGGTGGCGCCACCCGGCACCACCAGGGTCGCGATGGTAGCAGGGGGACGCCGCGGGCACCGCCGGCGGGGACCGGGGGCCGATCCCGGCGCCGGTACGCTCCGGGTGCCGTGTTGAGCCGCGACCGTATCCGCAACTTCTCGATCATCAGCCACGTCGACCACGGGAAGTCGACCCTGTCGGACCGCATCCTCGAGCTGACCCACGCCGTCGACCCCCGCCTCATGCGGGAGCAGTACCTCGACTCCATGGACCTGGAGCGTGAGCGGGGGATCACGATCAAGGCCCAGAACGTCCGGGTCCACTTCAAGGGCCACGTCCTGCACCTCATCGACACCCCCGGCCACGTGGACTTCGGCTACGAGGTCAGCAGGTCCCTGGCCGCGTGTGAGGGCGCCGTGCTCCTGGTGGACGCCTCGCAGGGGATCCAGGCCCAGACCCTCGCCACGTGCTACCAGGCCATCGAGCACGACCTCGAGATCGTGGCGGCCCTCAACAAGATCGACCTGCCCGCGGCGGAGCCCGACAAGTACGCCGGGGAGATCGAGCGGGTGCTCGGCATCCCGGGGGACTCGATCGTGCGCATCTCCGCCAAGACGGGGGCGGGGGTCGAGGAGCTGCTCGACGCCGTCGTGGCCCGGGTGCCGGCCCCCTCGGGCGATCCGGACATGCCGCTGCGGGCCCTCATCTTCGACTCGTCCTACGACCAGTACCGCGGGGTGGTGAGCTCGATCCGGGTGACCGAGGGCGTGCTGCGGGCCCGGTCGAAGGTGCGCTACATGCAGGCCGGCTTCTCCCAGGAGGTGGAGGAGATCGGTGTGCGCGCCCCGATCCCCACGCCCGTCGACGAGCTGGGTCCCGGCGAGGTCGGGTACCTCATCGCCGGCATCAAGGACGTGGGCCAGGCCCGCTCGGGTGAGACCGTCACCGACGCGGCGCGCCCCGCGGCCGAGCCGCTCGCGGGCTACCGCGACCCCAAGCCGATGGTGTTCTGCGGCCTCTACCCGATCGACGGGGACGAGCTGCCCGCCCTGCGCGAGGCGCTCGACAAGCTCCGGCTCAACGACTCCAGCTTCACCTTCGAGCCCGAGTCCTCGGGCGCGCTCGGCTTCGGGTTCCGGTGCGGCTTCCTGGGCCTGTTGCACATGGAGATCGTGCGCGAGCGCCTCGAGCGGGAGTTCGACCTGTCGCTCATCGCCACCGCCCCGTCGGTGGCGTACGTGGCGCACCTGACCGACGGCGGCGACCTGCGGTTCGACAACCCGAGCGAGATGCCCGACCCGAGCAAGCTCGACCACATCGACGAGCCCGTCCTGCGGGCGACGCTGATCGTGCCGTCGGAGTACACCGGCACGGTCATGGACCTGTGCCAGACGCGCCGCGGCGAGCTGGTGCGCATGGAGTACCTGTCGCCCGAGCGCCTCGAGCTCATCTACCGCATCCCCCTGGCCGAAGTCGTGGTGGACTTCTTCGACCAGCTGAAGAGCCGGACCAAGGGCTACGCCAGCCTCGACTACGAGGCCGACGGGTACGACACCGCCAACCTCGTGAAGGTCGACCTCCTCATCAACCACATGCCGGTGGACGCCTTCTCCACGGTGGTGCACCGCTCGCAGGCCGACACCTACGGACGGCGCATGACCGAGAAGTTGCGCGAGCTCATCCCGCGCCAGCTGTTCGACGTGCCCATCCAGGCCGCCGTGGGGGGCCGGGTCGTGGCCCGGGAGACGGTCAAGGCCAAGCGCAAGGACGTCCTGGCCAAGTGCTACGGCGGGGACATCACCCGCAAGCGCAAGCTCCTCGAGCGCCAGAAGGAGGGGAAGAAGAAGATGAAGGCCATCGGGCGGGTCGAGGTGCCCCAGGAGGCCTTCATCTCGGCCCTCCGGCTCGAGGACTGAGCCCCGGGACGGTGCCCGCGCGGTAGCACTCGGTACAATCGAGTGCCAGGACCACCATGGGCAGCAAACGGGCGACGCGCCCCGAGCGCGCAGAGCAGGCGACCCCGGCACCGGCGCACGCCCGGGGCCGCACGGCCCCGCCGCGCCCGACGCGGGGGGGTGGGCCCGCCGGGCGCACGCCGCCGGCCGGGGAGTCGACCGGCGCCGTCGATCCCGGGCTCGACCACCGCAAGGCCGCCATCTTGAAGGCCGTGGTCTCGGAGTACATCGAGACCGCGCAGCCCGTGGGGTCGGCCCACATCACCGGCACGCCGGGCGTGGAGGTGTCGTCGGCCACGGTCCGCAGCGAGATGGCGGCGCTCGAGCGTGACGGCTACCTTGTGCAGCCCCACACGAGCGCCGGCCGCATCCCCACCGACAAGGGGTACCGCTTCTTCGTCGACCACCTGGGGCGGCCGGGCACCCTCGGGCCGAACCAGCGCCAGGAGGTCCGCAACTTCTTCACCCACGTCCACGGCGAGGTCGAGGAGCTCCTCGGCCGGACGAGCGGCCTGCTCGCCGACCTCACCGACTACGCGGCCGTGGTGGTCGGCCCCAGCCACGAGTCGGCCACCGTCCGGTCGGTGCAGCTCGTGGGGCTGTCGCCGCGCGTCGCCCTGCTGGTGGTCGTGCTCTCCGACGGCGCCGTGGAGAAGCGCAGCGTCGACCTGCCCGGCGACACCGGTGACGACGCGCTGGCGGGCGCGGCCGCCCATCTGACCGCCCACCTGCGCGGCGGGACGCTCGCCGCCCCGGGCCCGGTGCCCGACGTCGGTGACGCCGCGCTCGACGCCATCGTCCGCTGCGGCGTCGACGCGCTGGGGGAGCTCGGTGCCACCGACGAGCCCGAGCACGTCTTCGTGGGCGGGTCGTCGCGCATGGCGTCGGCCTTCGACGCCGTGGAGACGGTGCGCTCGGTCCTCTCCATCCTCGAGCAGCAGCTCGTGGTGGTGGAGCTCATCGAGGACATCCTCGACCGGGGGCTGTCGGTGGCCATCGGCGCCGAGCACGGCTTCGAGCCCCTGGCGGCCTGCGCGCTGGTGGTGGCGCCGGTGTCGATCGACGGCGAGCTGGCCGGGACCATCGGCGTGGTCGGCCCCACGCGCATGCACTACCCGCGGGCTCTGGCGGCGGTGCAGGTGGTCGGCCGGCAGCTGGGCGAGCACCTCGCCGGCGCCCCGTCGGGGCGCGGCGACAGCGGCCGGTCGTCGACGGGACACGCCGGCGCGCCGGGGCGTCGGGCCAAGCGAGGCGAAGGGCCCGCCCGTGGCCGCTGACTTCTACGCGCTTCTCGAGGTGGGCCCGCAGGCGACCGAGGACGAGATCAAGCGCGCCTACCGGCGCAAGGCTCGCGAGCTGCACCCCGACCGCACCGGCGGCGACGCCGTCGCCGAGGCGCGCTTCAAGGAGGTGACCCGCGCCTACGAGGTGCTGCGCGACCCCGAGCGCCGGGCGCGCTACGACCGCTTCGGCCCCGACGGTGTCGACGGCCCCGTCCCCGGAGCGGGCGACATGTTCGGCGGCGGCCTGGGCGACCTCTTCGACGCCTTCTTCGGCGGGGCGGCCGGCGGCCCCCGGCGCCGGGGCGGGCCCGTCCGCGGCGACGACGCCGAGCTCGTGGTCGAGCTCGACTTCCGGGAGGCGGTGTTCGGCGCCAAGCGCCAGCTCACGCTCAACACCCTGGCGGCCTGCGCCACCTGCGACGGGCACGGGGCGCGGACGGGGACCACCGCCACGAGCTGCCCCGAGTGCCAGGGCTCCGGCGAGCTGCGTCGGGTCCGCCAGTCCATCCTCGGCCAGGTGGTGACGGCCGTGCCGTGCCGCCGCTGCGGCGGCACGGGCGAGGTGATCTCGAGCCCGTGCCCCGACTGCCGCGGCGACGGGCGCGTGGCCGAGGAGCGGACGCTCACCATCGACGTCCCCGCCGGCGTCGACCACGGCTCCACCCTGCGCCTGTCCGGCCGCGGGCCCGCGGGCCCGCGCGGTGGACCACCGGGCGACCTCTACGTCCACCTGTCGGTGCAGCCCGACGAACGCTTCGTCCGCAGCGGTGACGACCTGCATGCGGAGCTGCACGTCTCCATGGCGCAGGCCGCCCTGGGCGCCACGCCGTCGTTCGAGACCCTCGACGGCACCGAGGAGCTCGCCATCGCCCCCGCGACGCAGACGGGCCACGTCATCCGGTTGCGCGGCCGCGGCGTGCCCCACGTACGCGGCCGCGGCCGCGGTGACCTCGTGGTCCAGGTGGTGGTGGACACCCCGACGAAGCTGACGAAGACGCAGGAGGAGCTCCTCCGCCAGTTCGCGGCGGAGGCGGGGGAGGAGGTCGGGCCCCCCGACGAGGGCCTCATGGCCCGCCTGCGCTCCGCCTTCGGCTGATCGGCCGCCGCGCCGTGGGCGCCGACGACACCCGCGCCGTGGGCGCCGACGACACCCGCGCCGTGGGCGCCGACGACACCCGCGCCGTGGGCGCCGACGACACCCGCGCCGTGGGCGCCGACGACACCCGCGCCGGCACGGTTCCCCCCGGCGGGCCCCCGCCGGCCGCGAGCGGAGCGCCCCTGCCGGCCACGCTGGGTGCCGCCGCCCAGGTGTTCGTCCAGGACCTCGACGCCCCGGAGGTCGCTCCCGGCGACGGGCACCATCTCCTCCAGGTCCTTCGGCTGCGGCCGGGCGAAATCGTGGTGGCGTCGGACGGCAGGGGCCGGTGGCGGCCGTGCGTGCTCGCGGGCGCGGCGGCAGGCGACCGCTCCGTGGCGGTCCTCGAGGCCGACGGGCCCGTCGTGGCCACGGCCCGCCCGGCGCCCGAGGTCACGGTGGCGTTCGTGCCCGTGAAGGGGGAGCGCCCGGAGTGGGCGGTGCAGAAGCTCACGGAGGCCGGTGTGGACAGGATCGTCGTGCTTCGCTCGGCCCGGTCCGTGGTGCGGTGGGAGGGCGACCGTGCCGCGCGGGCGGTGGACCGGTTGCGGCGCGTGGCGCACGAAGCCGCCGCCCAGAGCCGCCGGGCGTGGCTCCCCGAGGTCGACGGCGTGGTCAGCCTCGACGAGCTCGGGAGCCTGCTGGCGCCGGTCCCGTTGGCCCTGGCCCACCCCGGAGGGGATCCTCCGAGCATGCGAGCGCCCGCCGTGGCGGTCGGCCCCGAGGGCGGCTGGGAAGCCTCCGAGACCGCCGCCGGGCGGCCGCTCGTGGGCCTCGGCCCCGGAGTCCTGCGGGCCGAGACGGCTACCGTGGCCGTTGGCCTGCTGCTTTGCGCCCTCCGGCAGGGGCTCGTGGGGCCTTCCGGAGGCTCTCCCCCCGGGGGGCCCGGAGCACCCGACACGTAGACGGTTCTTGCAATCACCACGCTGAGTGAGCGAGACTGACAAGGAATATCCGCGTGGGTGCCAGCGGGGCGGTGGGTGAGGCACGGTTGTGATGCTCTCGCGGGATTCGCACGGGGGCCGTCAGGAAGCACGGGAACGAGCGCAGCGAGGATCTTGATGGTCATGAACACGGTGTTGCCCGAAGAGGACGAGCAGGAAGAGTCTGCGCGGGCGGCCTACGCACGCGCCGTCGGCTCCCGCCTGCGCGCCGTGCGCAAGCAGATGCGGCTCTCGCTCCAGGCCGTCGAGGCGATGTCGGACCAGGAGTTCAAGGCGTCGGTGCTCGGCGCCTACGAGCGCGGCGAGCGCGCCATCTCGGTGCCGAGGCTGCAGCGGCTGGCCAAGCTCTACGACGTGCCCGTCGACCAGCTCCTGCCCCAGGACGACGACGCCACCCGCTGGGGCCCCAACGGTGAGGGCAACGGCAACGCCGGCGACAACAGCCCGGGACGGGCCCGGCGCCAGCTGCGGCCGTGGGACGGCCACGACAAGGTCACCATCGACCTGACCAAGCTCAACTCGGTCAGCGGCCCCGAGCGCGACCTGCTGCGGCGCTTCCTGTCGATGATCCAGGTGCAGCGCCAGGACTTCAACGGGCGGATGATCACGATCCGTGCCGAGGACCTGCGGGCCATCGCCTGCCTCTTCGGGGTGACGCCCGACGCCATGAGCCGTCGCCTCGACGAGCTCGGCCTGCGCGTCACCTCCTGACACCACCCCGCGCACCACCCCCACCCCCCGCACACCACCCCCCGTCATCTGACGCTCCCGTCAGGGCGGACGCCACGGCCCCGCCCGAGGCTCGTCACCCACGGCACTCGGTCCTGTCGGCACGCGCCGTGCGGCGGACACGCGAAGGGCACCGGATAACATGACGGTGCACGGTGCGCGGCGGTGACCACCGGCATGGAGACGTCGTGAGCGAACAGATCCGGTGGATGAGTACGAAGGATGCGGCCGAGCACCTCGGCGTGACGCTGCGCAGCCTCTACCGCTTCATCGACGAGGGGTCGCTGCCCGCCTTCAAGTTCGGGCGCGTCATCCGACTGAAGGCCGACGACGTCGACGTCTTCATCGAGACGTGCCGCATCGAGCCCGGCAGCCTCGAGCACCTCTACCCGGAGGTGAAGGGGTCGACCGCGGCGCACGGCGGCGAGGCACGGTCGTGACGCCGCCCGTCCGGGTGCGGCGCGCCGCGCGCCGGCCGGGGCGTCGGTGAGCGCGCGGTGAGCGACAGCGCCGCTACCGCCGACTGCCTCTTCTGCCGCATCGTGCGCGGTGAGATCCCTGCGCAGGTTCTGCACCGCACGGAGCACGCCGTGGCGTTCCGCGACATCAACCCGCAGGCCCCCGTGCACGTGCTGGTCGTGCCCCGCCGCCACATCGATGACGCCTCGGTGCTCGGTCCCGACGACGGCACCGTGCTCGCCGACCTGTTGGTGGCGGCGCGCCAGGTGGCCGAGTCCGAGGGGATCGCCGAGCGCGGCTACCGGCTCCTGTTCAACGTGGGCGAGGACGCGTCGAATTCCGTGCCCCACCTCCACCTGCACGTCATCGGCGGCCGCCGGTTGGCCTGGCCGCCGGGCTGAGCGCTGCCGGCTGCCCCGAACCGCCCGGCGTCCGCCCCGTGGGTGACCCGGCGTCCGGCGGGACCGGCCGGGCCCCCTGGTAGCCTCGGGTGAGAACGCCAGTGTCGTCCACCCAGGTCAAGATCCTCGTCCCCGGTAACCACCTCATGGTGGGCCTGCTCGGCCAGCGAGACGAGCTGCTCCGGCTGATCGAGCAGGCGTTCCACCGGTCCCGCATCGTGGTGCGGGGCAACGAGATCTCCATCGAGGGCGAGGACGCCGAGCGGGTGGGACGGCTCTTCGACGAGCTCGTCATGCTCCTCGAGCAGGGCCAGCGCCTCGACGCCGCCGACGTCGACCGGACCATCACCATGGTCAAGGACGACGTCAGCCCGGCGGAGGTCATGACCACGGAGGTCCTGCGCTCGGCGCGCGGTCGCACCGTCCGGCCCAAGACCGCCGGCCAGAAGCGCTACACCGACGCCATCGCTGCCAGCGTGGTGACCTTCGGCATCGGCCCGGCGGGGACCGGGAAGTCGTATCTCGCCGTGGCGCTGGCCGTGCAGGCGCTCCAGGCGCGCGAGGTCGACCGCATCATCCTGACCCGACCCGCCGTGGAGGCCGGCGAGCGCCTCGGCTTCCTGCCCGGCGACATCATGGCCAAGGTCGACCCCTACCTCCGGCCCCTCTACGACGCGCTCTACGACCTCCTGGGCCCCGAGGGTGCCCAGCGGCTCCTGGAGCGGGGGACCATCGAGGTGGCGCCGCTCGCCTTCATGCGGGGCCGCACCCTCAATCGCAGTTTCATCATCCTCGACGAGGCCCAGAACACGACGCCGGAGCAGATGAAGATGTTCCTCACGCGCATCGGTTTCGGGTCGAAGGTGGTCGTGACGGGCGACGTCACGCAGATCGACGTTCCCGGCGGGCGATCCGGTCTGCCCGGGCTCGAGATCGTCCTGGGGTCGGTGCCGGGCGTGGCGTTCGTGCACCTCACCCAGCGCGACGTGGTGCGGGCCCGCATCGTGGCCGACATCGTGTCCGCCTACGAGCGCGCCGACGTCGCCAGCGGCACGGTGCACGCCAGCACGACCCACGCCCCCCGCGCGGCGGCCGGCGGTGGCCGGCCGTCGCGCCCCGGGCGCGGGCCGCGCGGAGGGCAGCCCGATGGTGGTTGACGTCTTCGCTGCCGACGAGCAGTCCGAGCGGACGATCGACATCGCCCGCTGGGCGACCCTCGCCCGGGCGGTCCTCGGGGCGCAGGGGGTCAAAGAGGACGTCGAGGTGTCGCTCCTGTTCGTCGACGAGCCCACCATCGCCGAGCTGCGCGAGCGCTTCCTCGGCGAGGAGGGCCCGACCGACGTGCTCGCCTTCCCGATCGACGAGGAGCGCGACTACGGCGGCCGCTCGCCCGACGAGGGCGGTACCGGTCCCGGCGGTGGCCTGTCGTCCGACGAGTCCGACATCCCGCTGCTGCTGGGCGACGTCGTGGTGTGCCCGTCGGTGGCGGCGCGCAACGCCGTCGACCACGGCGTGAGCTTCGACGACGAGGTGGCGCTGCTCGTGGTGCACGGGCTGCTGCACCTCGTCGGCATGGACCACGGCATGGACGAGGAGGCCGAGAAGATGGAGCGCCGCGAGCGCGAGCTCCTGGCTCGCTTCTACCGGCCCGCGTCCTGACGGGGATCACCGTGACCCCGCCGGTGCTCCTGACGCAACGTTTCGGCACCGCCGACGTCGTCATCATCGTCGTCGTGGTCGTGCTGCTCGTGGCGGCCGCCGTCCTGGCGCTCGCCGAGACCGCCCTCGTCCGCACCAGCCGGGCCAAGGCGCTGGCCCTGAGCGACGAGAAACGGCGCGGGGCATCTCGCCTGGCCCGGCTGGTCGAGGACCCCCAGGCCTTCCTGAACCCCATCCTGCTCCTGGTCCTCGTGTGCCAGCTGGTCACCGCCACCCTCGTCGGCATCCTGGCGAACCGGCTCTTCGGGGCGCTCGGCGTCGTGGCCGCCACGGTGTTCGAAGTGGTGGTCATCTTCGTGCTGGCCGAGGCGCTCCCGAAGAACTGGGCGGTGTACAACCCGGAGCGTTCCGCCTTGCTGGCCGCCCCCGTCGTGTCGGCCCTCGTGCACTTCCCGCCGGTCCGTGTGATCTCCAACTGGCTGATCGGCCTGGCCAACCTCCTGCTCACCGGCCCGCGCCACCGCCGGGGGGCGGGCGTGAGCGAGTCCGAGCTGCTCGCCATGGCCGACGTCGCCATGCAGGACGAGGTCATCGAGACCCAGGAACGCGAGCTCATCCACTCCATCATCGAGTTCGGGGACACCATCGTGCGTGAGGTCATGGTGCCGCGCCCCGACATGCGGGCCGTCGAGGCCGACATGGCGGTGTCCGAGGCGCTCGGCGTGGCCATGGCGGCCGGGTTCTCCCGGCTGCCGGTCTACGCCGGCAACGTCGACGACGTCGTGGGCATCGCGTATGCCAAGGACCTCATCCGCGCCGAGCGCGACGATCAGGGCACCCGGCCCGTTCGGGAGCTCGTCCGCCCCGCGCACTTCGTGCCCGAGACCAAGCGCGTGTCGCGCCTCATGCGCGAGATGCAGGAGAAGAAGTTCCACCAGGCGATCGTGGTGGACGAGTACGGGGGTACCGCCGGCCTGGTGACGCTCGAGGACCTCATCGAGGAGCTGGTGGGGGAGATCGTCGACGAGTACGACGTGGAGGACCCCCCGGTGCAGCCCATGGGGGACGGCGAGGTGTCGGTCACGGCCCGGCTCCCGGTGGACGAGCTCAACGAGCTCCTCCACGCCGAGCTCCCGGAGGGCGACTGGGACACCGTGGGCGGCCTGCTGTTCAACGTCCTGGGCCGGGTGCCGGTCGAGGGCGAGGCGGTCGAGGTCGACGGGGTGCGCCTGATGGCCGAGAAGGTGCAGGGCCATCGCATCGGGAGGATCCGCATCACGCCCCTGGCGTCCGGGGCGTCGCACGGCACGCACCGCGGCGATGACGACGGCGGGGGCTGAGCCCCCCGTGCCCGGGAGCGAGCACCGGGTCCCCACGCCCGACGACGGCGAATCGGGCGGACCGGGCGGACCGGGCGGACCGAGTCCCGGAGGCGCACCGGATGGGGGGGTCGGGGCCCCCGGCGCGGCGCCGCTTCGATCCGGGTTCGTGACGGTGGTGGGCCGCCCCAACGTCGGGAAGTCGACGCTCGTCAACTGCGTCCTCGGCACCAAGGTCACCATCACCTCGCCCCGGCCCAACACGACGCGCCGTTCGGTGCGCGGCGTACTGCACCGCCCCGGGGTGCAGGCCGTGTTCGTCGACACCCCCGGGTTGCACCGCCCCCGCACCGCCCTCGGCAAGCGCCTGAACGAACAGGTGGCCGAGGCGCTCGGCGACATCGACGTGGTGGTGCCCGTCCTCGACGCCACCGCGGCGATCGGCCCCGGGGACCGCCTCGTGCTCGAACGGGCCGCGGCCACGTGCGCGGCGCGGCCCGCACCGGGTGGCGCCGGGCCGCTCTCGCAGCTGCTCGTCGTCGTCAACAAGGTCGACCTCGCCTCGGACGCGCAGGTCCTCGAACGGCTGGCCGGGGCGAGCGAGGTCATCGAGGGTCACGGCGGCGCCGACGCCGGCGCCGAGTTCTTCCCCCTGTCGGCCGTCACCGGCAAGGGCGTCGACGCCCTCGTCGACTCGGTCCTCTGCCGGCTGCCCGAGGGCCCGCCCTACTTCCCCGAGGACATGGTCTCCGACGTCTCCGAGGCGTTCTGGGTGGCCGAGCTCGTGCGCGAGCAGCTCCTGGCCCACGTGCGCGAGGAGCTCCCGCACTCGATCGCCTGTCGCGTGGCCGAGTGGGAATGGCCGCGCGTCCGCATCGACATCATCGTCGAGCGGGACTCGCAGAAGGGGATGGTCATCGGCAAGGGTGGCGCCATGCTCAAGGAGGTCGGCACGGCGGTGCGCAAGCAGCTGCCCCCGGGCGCCTACATCGAGCTGCGGGTGCGCGTCGAGAAGCGCTGGCAGCAACGGCCCGACGTCATCGAGCGATTCGGCTACTGATGTGGAAGGCGCTCACCCGCGCCCGCCAGCCTCGGGGACGGCCCGCGAGCCCCGGCGTTGCGCACTAACGTTCGGCGTTCATCGGCGAACGGAGGGTTTCCCGCATGTGGGCTCAGCTCATCACGACGCGTCTGAAGCCGGGTAGGGAGGGCGACCTGCCACGGTTGGTCGAGCAGTTGAAGGCGATCGAACAACCGGGTTCGGGCCTGCTGCGCTCGACGGCCATGCAGGACCAGAACGACCCCGGCAAGGTGTACATGATGGTCGTGTTCGAGAGCGAGGAGCACGCCCGGGCACGCGAGAACGACCCGCGCCGCCAGGAAGGGCTCGCGGAAGCCCGGGCGACGATGGCGGAGATCTTCGACGGCCCTCCCGAGTTCGTCGACCTGACCGTCCTGGAGGAGATGACACCGTCGTGAGGCGACGCGCCCCGTGAGGCGACGCGCCCCGTGAGGCGACGCGCCCCGTGAGGCGACGGGCGCGACGGTCGATGTGCGGGTCACCGGCCCGTCCGGCTCGGCCCGGTGGGCCCGGACGCGCAGTTCGTCGGCGGCGTCAGTCGTCCGGTGTGGCGTCCTGGCGGCGCCCGGCGCCCCTCTGGTCCCCGGCGCCCCCGGCGCCCCCGGCACGCTCGGCTGCGGCGGCCAGGAAGGCGACGACCTCTTCGTGGTCGATCGTGCGCCGCATGGGGGGGAACCCCTCGAGCAGCGCCTGCCGGTAGCGCGCCGTGGCCAGGCGGGAGTCGAGGACCGCCACCACGCCCGTGTCCGTGGACGACCGGATGAGCCGTCCCGCCCCCTGGGCGAGCAGCGTCGCCGCCCGCGGCAGGTCGACGGCGCGGAAGGCCGCCTCCCCGGCCCGCTCGCGGCGGGCCTGCAGCAGCGGGTCGTCGGGGCGGGGGAACGGGAGCTTGTCGAGGGTCACGAGCGACAGTGTGGGACCGGGCACGTCGACGCCTTGCCAGAACGACATGGTGGCGAACAGGCACGCGCCGTGCTCCGCCGTGAACGCGTCCACGAGCCGGGCCTTGGGCAGGTCGCTCTGGGTCAGCACGCGGAACGGCAGCACGGGGCGCAGGGCGTCCGCGGCGGCGTGCATGGCCCGCCAGCTCGTGAACAGCGCCAGGGTCCGGCCGCCGGCCGCCGTTATCAGGGTGCGCAGCTCCTGGTGCACGGCGTCGGCGGCCCCCGGACGGCGCGGGTCGGGGAGGTGGGCGGCGCAGTAGAGCAGCGCGCACGTCCGGTACGGGAAGGGGCTCCCCACGTCGAGCTGGTCGGTGGCGTCGGCGGGCAGGCCGAGGCGCTCGCGCAGCTGCGGGGGCACCGTCGCCGACGTCAGCACGGCGGTCACGGTCGGCCACAGGCGCTGGGCCAGCAGCGGGCCCACCTCGACGGGCGCCACCCGCAGGACCGGGATGCGACCCGACGGCCCCGATGCCTCCACCCAGGCCACCTGCTCGTCCCCGGAGGCGGCCACCGCCCCCAGCTCCTCGACCAGGTGCCCTGCGGCCACGACGGCCCGGTTCCGGCGTGCGCCCTCGTCGGTGTCGCCGCCGCCGTCCTCGGCCCGCCGCAGCGCGCCCACCAACGCGTCGAGCCGTCCCCGGGCGAGACCGAGCACGGCCAGGAGCTCCTCGTCGGCTGCGGTATCCGGCGCGCCACGGGCGCCGTTCAGCACGCGCCGCCCCGTACGCGGCGTCAGGACCGCCTCGAGTCTGTCCGCGGCGTCGGCGACGCCGTCGGCGAAGCCGACGTCGTCGTCACCGACCAGCCCCCGCGTGCTCTGCGCCATGGCGCGCAGCCGCCCGGCCGTGAGCTCGACGCCCAGTGCCGTGGTCATGGTGTCCTCGACGGCGTGGGCCTCGTCGAGCACCACCACGTCGTGCTCGGGGAGCACGGCGCCGTCGCTGGCGACGTGGGTGGCGTAGAGGTGCGTGTTCACCACGACGATGTCGGCGCCCGCGGCGCGCTCGCGCGCCTGTTCGGCGAAGCAGATCGTCCCCGACGGGCACCGGAAGGCGCCCGGGCACTCGCGCGCCGACACCGACAACGCCGCCCAGGCGCGGGCCTGGGGCTCGAAGTCGAGCTCGGCACGGTCCCCGGTCTCCGACGTGGCGGCCCAGGCGATGAGGCGCCGCAGCTGGCCGCCCAGCCGCCCGATGTCGACCGTCGTCGGTGCGCCGCCGTCGTCGTGGTGGCGCCCGGACCCCGAGGCCTCGTCGGCGTCGAACAGGGCCATGCCGGCGAGGCCGGGCTCCTCGACGGCGCCGCCCACCTCGGTGGCACGCTGGCGGCACAGGTAATTGGAACGCCCCTTGAGCACCGCCACCCGCAGCGGCGCGGAGCCCGCCAGGGCGTCGGCCACCAGGGGGAGGTCCTTGGTGGCCAGTTGGTCCTGGAGGGCCTTGGTGGCGGTGGCCACGACCACCCGGCGGCCCGACAGCGCCGCCGGGACCAGGTAGGCCAGGGATTTCCCGGTGCCGGTCCCCGCCGCCACGACGAGGTGCCGGTGCTCGTCGACAGCCCGGCCCACCGCCTCCGCCATGGCCAGCTGGCCGGGTCTGTCCTCGCCCCCACCGGGGAGGGCGGCGGTCACCGCCGCCAGAGCCTGCGCGACGTCGGTGGGGCCCGGCACCGGCTCGACGGTAGCGGAGGTCCCGGCCCCGCACGACCCGCCGCCAGGACGCTCCGACGCCCCCGCCAGGGTCGTCGCGGCCGGTGTGTGAAGAACGGGTGAACATGGCTCGAAGACGCTCCGACGCCCGCGCGGATCGGTACGATGTGCGCACCAGAGAAAGGAGGTGGTCCAACTGAGTAGTGATCAATTGGGGACCCTGGAGGTGGCTGGCCGCTGAGGCGGCTCGCTGGACTACCTGGCGAATCTCAGCCAGACACCCGCTGAGCCCTCCGGCCGGGAACTCGTCCCGCCCGGCGAGGTACGGAGGCTCGGTGCCTTTCCAGCATCACTGTGATCGAGGGGGCGCCTCTGGGCGCCCCCTCGATCCGTTCCCGGGGCGTCCTCGGCACGAGCACCGGCCCCGCCCCCGCCGGTGCGGGCACCCCTGGTCCCGTCGACGGGGGACCACGCACCGGCCGTGCCGGCCGAGCACCCTGCGTCGCGGGCGGCCGTTGCCGCCGTCGCCGGTCGGCCGGGGGGTGCGCCCCGGCCCCGCACCCGGTGCCCACCGGGCCCCCGCCGAGGTGCGGTCGATCGGGGTGGGCGCCGAATTCGCATTGAACTCTCGACGTCGGGGCGCCGTCGGCTACGCTTTTCCGAGCGCTCGGTGGATCACGCAGGCCGTGCGTCGTTGTCGGTTGACGTTCGTGTCTCCCGCAAGTGTTCGTGCGTGGAGAAACGAGGCAAGAACGATGGCCGAAGGTACGGTGAAGTGGTTCAACGCAACGAAGGGGTACGGGTTCGTCACGCCTGACGACGGTTCCCCCGACGTGTTCGTCCACTTCTCGGCGATCGATGGCACCGGCTACCGCGAGCTCGTCGAAGGCGAGCGCGTGGAGTTCGAGCAGACGCAGGGTCAGAAGGGCCCGCAGGCCACCAAGGTCCGCAAGCTCTAACGACGTCGTCGACGATGCGGGGCAGCTGCGGCTGCCCCGCATCGTCGCGTCCGGACCCGGACGCCCACGCCGCCTACCCCCGCGACGACGACCCCGGTCCCGGCCCGCCGGTGACCTTCGGCCCTGTCGGTCCGTCGGCGGCTGCGGCACCCTTGACGACAGGCGCTGCGAGCGAGGGGGCCATGACGACGCTGACGGCCGGCGGGGCCGCCGAGGCACTCGGGGACACCCTCGACATCACCGCGGCCGCCGCGCTCGACGGCGCCGCCGTCCTCGACCGCATGGGCTCGACCGCCGACGGGCTGTCGGTCGACGAGGCGGCGCGCCGGCTGGCGGCACTGGGCGCCAACGCCGTGCGCTCGCACCGCGCCCGCTTCCTGCCGGTGCTCGGACGCCAGCTGCGCTCGCCGCTGCTGGCCCTGCTGCTCGTCACGGCGACGGCCTCCTACTTCGTCGGCGAGCGCTCCGACGCGGTGATCATCGCCCTCATCCTGTCGGCCTCGGTCGGCCTGGGCCTCGTGAACGAGTACCGGGCCGAGAAGGCGGCGGAGGCGCTGCACTCCCAGATCCGCCACCGCGGCGTGGTGCGCCGCGGCGGGCGCGCCGTCACCGTCGACGTCACCGAGCTCGTCCCCGGGGACGTGGTCGACCTCCAGCTCGGCGAGGTGGTCCCCGCCGACATCCGGCTGCTGTCGTGCACCGGGCTCGAGTGCGACGAGTCCATCCTCACCGGGGAGTCGCTGCCGGCGGACAAGGCGCCGGCGCCGGTGCCGGCGGGCTCGGCGCTGGCGGAGCTGGCCGGCTGCGCGCTCATGGGCACCGTGGTCCACGCCGGGTCCGGCCGCGGCGTGGTGGTGGCCACGGCCGGGCGGGCGGAGTTCGGCCGCATCGCGCTGAGCCTGGGCGAGCACCGGCCCGAGACGGAGTTCCAGGTGGGGCTGCGGCGGTTCTCGATGCTGCTCGTGGAGGTCGCCGGCGTCCTGACCGTGGGCATCTTCGTGGTGAACGTGTCCCTGCACCGGCCGGTCATCGACGCCCTGCTCTTCTCCCTGGCCATCGCCGTGGGGATCTCCCCCCAGCTCCTGCCGGCGGTGGTGTCCACCAGCCTGGCGGCCGGGTCGCGCCAGCTCGCCCGGCGCAAGGTCCTCGTGAAGCGGCTGGTGTGCATCGAGGACCTCGGCGACATCGAGGTGCTGTTCACCGACAAGACCGGCACCCTCACCGCCGGGAGGCTGAGCTTCATGCGGGCCGTCCCCGCCGAGGGGGCGGCCGCGGACGAGCCCGTCGTCCTCGGGCTGGTGTGCTCGGAAGCCGTCGTCGAGGCGGGCCGGGTGGCCGGCGGCAACCCCCTCGACGTGGCGCTGGCCGAGTCCCCCGTGGCGGCCTCGCGGCTCGAGGCCGCGGCGCGCTACACGAAGCTCGCCACCCTCCCCTTCGACCACGACCGCCGGATGGTGTCGGTCCTCGTCGACGACGCCGTCGGCAACCGCACCGTGATCACCAAGGGCGCCCCCGAGACCGTGCTCGAACGGTGCCCCGGTGTCACCGACGCCGCCCGTGCCGCCCTGCAGGCCGAGTTCGACGCCGGCAACCGGGTGGTGGCCGTGGCGACGCGGCCCGCGCCGGGGGCCGGGTCCCTCGGGCCGCAGGACGAGAACGACCTCACCCTGTCGGGCTTCCTCGTCTTCCTCGACCCGCCCAAGGCCGATGCCCGGGCCGCGCTCGAGCGCCTGGCGCGCCTGGGTGTGGCCGTCAAGGTGGTGACGGGGGACAACGCCACCGTGGCGGCCCGGGTGTGCGGGGAGCTGGGCCTGCCCGAGGGCCGCGTGCTGAGCGGCGCCGATGTGGACGCGCTCGACGACGAGGCGCTCACCGCCGTCGTCCCCGAGGCCATGGTGTTCGCGCGCGTGAGCCCCGAGCACAAGGCGCGCATCGTGCGCGCCGCGCGCCGGACCGGGGTGGACGTGGCCTTCCTCGGCGACGGCGTCAACGACGCCGTGGCGCTGCACGCCGCCGACGTGGGGATCTCGGTCGACTCGGCCACCGACGTCGCCAAGGACGCCGCCGACGTGCTGCTGCTCGAGAAGGACCTCGACGTCCTGGCCGACGGAGTCATGGAGGGGCGCCGCATCTTCGCCAACACCCTGAAGTACGTCCTGATGGGGACGTCGAGCAACTTCGGCAACATGTTCAGCGCGGCCGGGGCGTCCGCGTTCTTGACGTTCCTCCCCATGCTGCCGTCGCAGATCCTGCTCAACAACCTGCTCTACGACTCCAGCCAGCTCGCCATCCCCACCGACCACGTCGACCCCGAGCAGCTCGCCCGGCCGTCTCGCTGGGACGTGCACTTCATCCGCCGCTTCATGCTGTTCTTCGGGCCCATCAGCTCGCTGTTCGACTTCGCCACGTTCGGCGTGATGCTGTGGGTCTTCCACGCCCACGCCCCGCTCTTCCGTACGGGCTGGTTCGTGGAGTCCCTCGCCACCCAGACCCTGGTGATCTTCGCCATCCGCACGCGCCGCATCCCCTTCGTGCGCAGCCACCCGAGCGTGCCGCTCCTGCTCGCCGCCCTGGGCGTGGTGACGGTGGGCGCCATCGTCCCCGCCACCGGGCTCGCCCACACCCTCGGCTTCCGGCCGCTGCCGGGCACCTTCTACCTCGCCCTGGCGGGCATGGTCGTCTGCTACCTGGCCCTCATCGAGGCCGGCAAGCGCTGGTTCTACCGGGTCGCGCCGGTGGCGCCCGCCGTGCGTCCGCGCCGGCCCGGGTACCGGGTGCACCGGCGCGCCGCCCGCTTCACCACCACGGGCCCCGTCCCCCGCCCCGCCGGCCCGGTCGACGTGCCCGCAGGCCCGGTGGGCGCGCCCGCGGGACCGGTCGCCGCTCCCGGCGGCCCGGTGCCCCGTCCCGGAGGCCCGGTCGCCACCAAGTAGGTTCGGTACGTGGCCCTCCCTCCCGCCGGGCGAGCGCCGTCCGGCATCGACACCGCGCGCGTCCCCGCCCACGTGGCCTGCGTCATGGACGGAAACGGGCGCTGGGCGAGCCAGCGGGGGCTGGCGCGCACCGAGGGGCACGCCGCGGGGGAGGTGGCCCTCCTCGACACCGTCAACGGAGCGCTCGACATCGGGATCTCGTGGCTCACCATGTTCGCCTTCTCCACCGAGAACTGGCGCCGCCCCCGCGACGAGGTCCGCTACCTGATGGGGTTCAACGAGTCGCTCCTGGTGCGCCGGCGCGACGAGCTGCACGACAAGGGGGTCCGGATCCGCTTCGCCGGCCGGCGCGACTGGCGGGTGCCGCGGCGGGTCCTGCGGCGCATGGACGAGTCCGTCGCCCTCACCGAGGGTAACCGGCGCATGACGCTCACCATGGCCTTCAACTACGGGGGCCGGGCCGAGATCGTCGACGCCGTGCGCGCCCTGGTGGCCACGGGCATCGCCGCCGACAAGATCGACGAGAAGGCGATCCGGTCGCACCTGTACTACCCCGAGCAGCCCGATCCCGATCTCGTGGTGCGCACGTCGGGGGAGTACCGCATCTCGAACTTCCTGTTGTGGCAGCTGGCCTATTCGGAGCTCGTGTTCACCGAAGTGCTGTGGCCCGACTTCCGGCGCGAGCACCTCTTCGAGGCCGTCGCCGAGTTCCAGCGCCGCGAGCGCCGATACGGGCGGGTCCGCTCGTGAAGGTGGCCGCCTGGGTCCTCGGGCTGTGTGCCTTCGGCGGGCTGATCGTCCTGGCCGTGGCCGGGGTGTCGGCGGCCACGGCGGTGCTCGTCACGGGGGCCGCCGTCGTGGCCATGATCGGCCTCGGCAACATGGTGGGCGGCCGCAAGACCCCCGACCGGGCCCCCTACGGATTCGAGGAGGACGCCGGGGCCGGGCCCGCACCGCATGCCGAGGGCGAGCCCGTACCGCATGCCGAGGGCGAGCCCGCACCGCATGCCGAGGGCGACCGGTGAGCCTGTACCGCGACGAAGGGGTCGTCCTGCGGACCATGCGCCTGGGCGAGGCCGACCGCATCGTGACGCTCATGACCAAGGGCCACGGCAAGGTGCGCGCCGTGGCCAAGGGCGTGCGCCGCACCAAGTCCAAGTTCGGCGCCCGGCTCGAGCCGCTCAGCCACGTGACCATGTTGTGCTGGCAGGGGCGCGAGCTCGACATCGTCAACCAGGCCGAGGTCACCGACACGTTCCGCGCCGTGCGCGAGGACCTGGGCCGGGTGTCCAAGGCCTTCACCGTGCTGGAGGTGGTGGACCAGATCTCCCAGGAGCGCCACGCCAATCCCCGGCTCTACGACATGGTGGTGGGCGCCCTGCGCGCCCTCGACGCCGAGGACGCCCCGCTCCTCGTGCCGGCGTTCTGCCTGAAGGCCCTGGCGCTCGAGGGCTCGGCGCCCCTGCTCGACGAGTGCGCGTCGTGCGGGGTGCGCCACGACCTCGTGGCCTTCGACCTCGTCGAGGGGGGCGTGCTGTGCCGGTCGTGCCGGCGGGGCCGGTCGGTGTCGCCCGAGGCGCTCGCGTTGCTGCGCCGCATCCTCGGCGGCGGCCTCGCCTCGGCGCTGGCCGAGCCCGAGGGGCCGCTCGTCGCCGAGGTGACCGACCTGGTCACCGAGGCCATGGAGGGGCATCTGGACCGGCGGTTGCGCAGCCTGCGCGCCAGCCCCACGGCCTGACCGGCTCCCCATGGAGCGACCCTTCGGGATCTACGTCCACGTCCCGTTCTGCGCGGCTCGCTGCGACTACTGCGCCTTCGCCACGTGGACCGACCGCGACCCGCTCATGGCCGCCTACGCCGAGGCGTGCGCCACCGAGCTGGGGCGCGCCACGCGCGCCGAGGGCCTGCCCGCCGCCACGAGCGTGTACGTGGGCGGCGGCACGCCCTCGCGGCTGCCGGCGGAGCTGCTGGCCGGGGTCCTCGAGGCCGTGGTTCGCTCGCCCGGGGCGGAGGTGACCGTGGAGTGCAATCCCGAGGACGCCTCCGCCGAGCGCTTCGCCCGGTGGCGGGCCGCCGGGGTGACCCGGGTGTCGTTCGGGGTGCAGTCGATGGTCCCGCACGTGCTCGAGGCCCTGGGGCGGCGCCACGGCACGACGCAGGTGGCCCGGGCCGTGGCGCTGGCCGCCGAGTCGGGTATCCCCGCGGTGAACGTCGACCTCATCCTGGGGGCGGCCACCGAGACCGACGCCGACCTCGCCGCCACCCTCGAGGCCGTCCTCGCCCTCGACCCCCGGCCCCGGCACGTCAGCGCCTACGCCCTCACGGTGGAGCCCGGCACCGCCCTGGCGCGCGACCCGGCGCGCCACCCCGACGACGATGCCTGCGTCCGGCGCTACGCCATGGTCGACGCCGCCCTGTCGGCCGCCGGCTACCGCTGGTACGAGGTGTCGAACTGGGCGGTGCCGGGCCACGAGTGCCGGCACAACGCCCTGTACTGGGCCCAGGGCGACTA
>Ga0307372_10002328_pt1 | contig 31649 bp, 26 predicted proteins | sample OX1MG_FD_202533 | JGI IMG/M metagenome (GOLD analysis project Ga0307372, IMG submission 202533) | Soil microbial communities from Risofladan, Vaasa, Finland - OX-1 | ecosystem: Environmental > Terrestrial > Soil > Coastal area > Acid sulfate soil | place: Finland: Risofladan, Vaasa | collected... | reverse complement strand
CGGCGATTTTACTGCGCACATAAATTTTCGACGCTGGATCGTCGCCCACGAGCACAGCAGCAAGGCCGGGGCGAATCCCCATGGGCGCCAATTCGGCGATTTCCTGTTTCAACTCCGCGTAAATCTGATCGCGAATCGGGCCGCCGTTTAGTATGCGTGCCGGCAAAATCCTCTCCTTTGCGAATCAAATCATTACGAAACGCCATCATAACATACGGAATTGCAGGGCAAGCTTGCGGCCATAGCGACGCGGAGCCGTTCCCTGCACGGTTTTGCGGGTGTACCGCTACAATAGAGAAGAGCCAAAACGAAAGGTTGGAGAGGAATCTCGAGAATGTTTTTTGAAGGCAACGAACGCAAAGAGCGCGAGCAGGAAATGGCCCGCGCTGGGCGCTTGCCGCCGGGCCAGTCGCTGACGCTGAAATGGCCGGTGCTGCATTACGGCTCCGTGCCGAGGTTTGACGCCGCGCGCTGGGATTTCCAAATCGCGGGCCTGGTCGAAAAGCCGGTGCGCCTGACGTGGGATGCATTCAATCGCCTGCCGATGAAGGAAGTGACTGCGGACATGCATTGCGTGACGCGCTGGAGCCGCTTTGACGTGCGCTGGGAAGGCGTGCCATTCACCGAGGTGATGAAGCTAGTGACGGTGAAGCCGGAAGCGCGCTACGTGATGGTCCACGCGGAGCAAGGCTACACGGCAAATGTGCCGTTCGACGATCTGGCGCGCCCCACGACTCTTTTCGCGTTGCGCCACAATGGTGAGCCGCTTTCGGCAGAGCACGGTTATCCGTTGCGTCTGGTTGTGCCGCAGCTTTACGTATGGAAAAGCGTGAAGTGGGTTCGCGGCATCGAATTTTTGCCGCAAGATGCGCCGGGATTCTGGGAGCAGAACGGCTACCACATGTCCGGCGATCCGTTTCGCGAGCAGCGGTTTGAAAGAGACCCGTAGCGAATAATTCGTATAGCGAGAGCAAAACGCAAAAACGCCCCGGGCACTTTTCGACTTAATCGAGGCGAGATCCTTCGTCGCCTCGGCTCCTCAGGATGACAATGCTGGTCGCATTGTCAATAAATATCGTACTGCTCCCAGTGAAGCGTGGGATCGGCCTGAATGATGATGCTCTTTTTGGTCAATTGTTCGAGTTCATCCATCAGGGAGGCTTCGCGCGTTTTCAGCGCTTTGGCGATTTCCGGATGGACGCGCAGGGTCAAGCTGGCCGCGTCCAGCTCCGGCGCCATCTTGCGCGCCTCGGATTGAATTTCGTAGCAAAGAGTCGGAATCGACTTGACCATGCCCGAGCCCGTGCAATATGGGCAGGGCTGGCAAAGAGTGCGCTCGAGCGCCTGCTTGGTGCGCTTGCGAGTGATGGCGACCAAACCGAATTCGTTGAACCGCAGAACTTTTGAGGGAGCGCGATCGGCCTTCAATGCTTCCTCGAGCGCGGCCATCACTTTTTCGCGATTGCGCCGCTCTTCCATGTCGATGAAGTCAATGATGATGATGCCGCCCAGGTCGCGCAGGCGTATCTGCCGGACGATTTCCTTGATGGCTTCGACGTTTGTGCGGACGATCGTGTCTTCCAGGCGATTGGAGCCGCGCCCGACGAATTTTCCCGTATTCACGTCAATGGCCACGAGAGCTTCGGTATGATTGATGACTATGTACCCGCCCGACTTGAGCCACACTTTTGGCCGCAAGCCTTTGTCGATTTCCTGCTGAATGCCGAATTCCTCGAAAATCGGCGAGGACTTTGTAAATAGTTTCACGCGGTTCGCGAGCTGCGGCTGAAAGCGGCTGACGAATTCCAATACCTTTGTGTACTCCTCTTCTGAATCCACCCAGATCGCCGTGTAATCGGAGCTCAAGTAGTCGCGCAAAATTCGCTCGACCAGATTTAAATCGCGGTGCAGCAGCGACGGTGCCTTTCTTTGTTCTCCTCGAGCTTTGATCTCCGCCCAAGTCGACGTCAGAAAGTGAACGTCGGCGCGTACTTCATCCGGCGATGCGGCTGCCGCAGCGGTCCGCACAATGAACCCGCCACCCGCGGCGCCCTTCGCTTCCGTCACCAAATGACGCAGGCGCGAGCGCTCTTCCGCCGAAGCAATCTTCCGCGAAACGCCCGTGTGATCGAGAGTGGGCATGTAAACCAGAAAGCGCCCAGGCAGCGCCACGTGACTCGTGATGCGCGCGCCTTTCTTACCGAGGGGTTCCTTCGCGATTTGCACGATGATTTCCTGACCTGCCTTGAGCAAATCGGAAATGAGCTGGGTCCGCTTGGGCTGTCCGCGGAAATGACCGCCATGGCCACGGAACGGCTTGCGGCCGCGACTGCGGTCACGGTCCCTAGGGCCGCGGCGAGCCGGCCGCTGCATCCGGGCGCGGAAATCGCCGCTGACGCGAGCTTGCATCGGCTGCGCTTGCGTTTCGTCTCCTTCCGGCGCTGTCGTTGCTTCGTGTGGTTCGCTTTCGCCCATTTCAATTGCTTCTGCCGCAGCTTCCGCGTCTGCCTCGCTGACGCCAGCGGCAGCTTGGTGCTCTTCAGACTCGTCTTCCGCATCGCCTGTTGCGCTTAAGCCGTTGTCTTGCAGAGCATCGGCATCGTCATGCGCTTCGGCGCGGCCCTGTTCGGTCGATTCCTCGGCCGAGCCGTCCTGATTTTCACCGTGATATTCCAAACCGGTCGATTCGGCAGCGCGGGCTTCTTCCGCATCGCGTTCCGCTTCTTCCTGCTGCGCCTCAGCGACTTGTTCGGCGAGCGCCGTCGCTTCCTCTTCCGTCAGTTCCGCGTGATGCGCTTCTGGCGACTCGATGAAAGCGGGAGCGGCTTCGCGTGGCGTCAGCGCCGCGGGATCGCTCCTCTCTTCCGGAGCTTCCCGATTGAAAAGTTCCTGAGACTCCTCTTGAGACTGCATTTCTTCGGGCACTGCCGAAAATACCGTGTGGGGCTCTTCCTGGCTGGCGGTCTCGTGCGATTTCACTTTGGCGAGGGATTCTCCTGGCAGAGGCTCGAGGGAAGCGGCCCAGCCCGTTTGCTGTGAATCGCCAACTCCTTCGCGTTCGTGTCGGTGGTCCGGTCGATCATGTCGCGGGCGTCCGCGATCGCGGCCAAATCCGCGTCCGCGATCCCTTTCACCGCCGCGCGGAAATCTGGGCGCGGATACCGGACGAGTTTGTTCTCCGTGTGTTTCCGGCGAAGTTTCCCCGGCAGATTGAATTTCGGGAGTGTGCGCCGTTGCGGGACTCGCCGCATCGAGGGTGTTGCTGGATTCTCCGTGTTCACCTGTTTCCGGAAGGCTGGTGGTATCGGCGAAGGAATTTCCCGGATCAAATTGCGCGTGCTGTTCCGCGCGCGGCTCTGCAAATGGTTCCGCACTCGCCGGCGTGGTTTTTAATACGGATAACGACTCTCCGGGCAACAGTACTGGCTCAAACGGTTCTGCAGGTCCTTGCTGTTCGTCTGGCTCATAGGGGCGATGTGAAGCGTACTTGGAAGCTGGTAATTCGCGACCATGACGTCCCGGGCCACCGCGTCCGCGATCGCGCCCGCCGCCACTGTGACCGCCGGGGCGTCCGCGTCCACCGCGCCCGCGATCTCTGCCGCCGTGTCCATATCCGCCGCGATCGTCGCGCGGCCTCGCTTCGTGCGAGGGCCGTCCGTGGAAACCCTCGCGACGTGGAGCTTGCGCGTTGCCCTGGCCCGAGGCTGGTTCGGAGAGTGCGTTTCCGATGCCGATCGTTTCACCGGGCAACAGGGCCACATCCGCGGGCTCGATGGCTCCCTGATCAGCGCTTGCAGGCGTATACACCTGTCCGCCCTGATCTTCCATTTTTTGAACTTTTTCTTCTACTGTGTGAACGATATGGTCGAATTCCTCGAGCTCTTGAAGGAAGTCGGTGACGTAGAGGAAAGCGTCGCTATCGAGGCCAATGTCCACGAAGGACGACTGCATGCCGGGAAGCACGCGTGTGACTCGTCCTTTGTAGATGCTGCCGACTAACGCAAATTCTTTTTCACGTTCGACATAAATCTCACAGAGTTGCCCGTCTTCGAGTATCGCGACCCGCGTCTCGTGCGGGTTCGCGGAAACCACCATCTCCTTCGCCATGAAAACTCCTCAGGGAGCGTCGGCGCTCGTCCGCACGGTGCATAGCTGCACGCGAGTGTCCCGGCTCTGCCGGGGCGGCCGGGAGGGATGCTTGTATTCTTGCACAATGTTCCCTCATCCGATGCGTTCCTCATCTCCAATATAATTTCCGGCGCGCAGTGCGCTGCCGGAGTGCCAATCCGCTCTGCGCTCAGTTGACGAAGCGTTTCGTTCGCACATTCATCACCAGGCCCAGAGCCAAAAATCCGAATATCGTTACCGACCCCCCGTAGCTCATAAATGGCAGCGGTATACCGGTCACTGGCATGTACCCTATCACCATACCGGCATTTACCACTACGTGAAATGCAAGAATTGCAGCCACGCCCATGACCAGGTACATTCCCGCCCGGTCTTTGGCTTTCTGGGCGTTGTCCACCAATCGCAACAACAGCGCCAAATACAGGAGCATACAGATCAGCACGCCGAAAAATCCCTGCTCCTCTGCCAGCGCCGCCAAGATGAAGTCCGAGTACCGCACGGGCACAAAGCCCAACTGATTTTGGCTGCCCTTGCCGAAGCCCTTACCCCAAAAGCCTCCGGAGCCTACTGCGATTTCCGATTGCAGAATTTGGTAGCCCGCACCGCGTGGGCTTTCTTCGGGGTGCACGAAAGTGGCCAGGCGCTGTTTCTGATACGGTTTGAGGAAGTGTCCGTTCCATCCGACAACAGCTACCAGGGCCCCAAGCGCGAGCACCGCCACGGCATGCTTCCAATTAATCCCCGCGAGAAACGCTCCAACTATTGCCACCGGGACCAACACCAGTGCAGTCCCGAGGTCCGGCTGGAGCAAAATCAATCCTGCCGGGACTCCTACCAGCAAGCCAATCTTGAGCAAGTCTGCAAGCATCAATCGCTCAGTCCGCACTTCACTGAAGTAGCGGGCGAGCACAATAATTATAATCAACTTCGCCAGCTCTGACACCTGTAAAACGACGCCGCCCACGACGATCCACCGCCGCGCGCCAAAACGCGTATGTCCCACGGCGAGGACTAATAAAAGGGCCGCGAGTCCAACCACGTAGAGCAGTGGCGACTGATCGAGTATTGCGTTGTAGTCGATGCGTGACAAGAGGAGCATCCCGCCGAGGCCGATGGCGATCCACGTCAATTGCTTCCACTGCATGCCGTGCAACGCGCTACCGTGAGTCGAGGAATAAATCTCGAGCAGGCCTACGAGGCAGATCGCCATGACGATGGTCAGCAGCCACCAGTCGAATTCGAAAGTGTGGGTTTTCTCGCTCATGGTCCTTTCATTGCCCTTGTGGCGCCGCTTTTGTCACCTGCGCTACCGTGCGCGCTTTGGGCTGCGCCTTTGCGGCCTGCAACTCCTGAATGGGCTGGCCCTGCTTCTCTTGGTAATACGCTTCCACAAAACGCCCGGCGAGGGGCGCAGCGGCGCCGCCTGCTTCGAGAGCCGTGTCCTGCACCAGCACAACAACAGCAATTTCCGGGTTCCGCTTTGGCGCGAAACCGACGAACCACGTGTTGTATCCGTAGTGACGCCGATTACCTGCCGCGACGCGCTGGAGGCCCTTCGCGCTAATCACCTGAGCCGTACCGGTCTTTCCACAGAAGCCGATATCCTGAAGGTTTGCCTTTTTCAGCTCAGCCAATGCAAAGGCGCCTGTACCGCCGCCTTCGTTGACCACGCCATACATGCCGTCGGTCACCTGTTCGACAGTGTTATCGGATAGCGGGAAACGGGTGACTTTCACTGGGCTGAAATCCTTGAGCAAATGCGGTTGATAAAAAACGCCGCCAGAAGCAATGCCGCTGATTGTGCGCAGGAGTTGCAGTGGCGTCACTTCCGTTGCGCCCTGCCCGATCGCGACGGAAATTGTTTCCCCGGCATACCATTTGCGATGGTAGACATTTTCGGCCCATTCGGGCGATGGCACAAGGCCGGGTTCTTCCCCCGGCAGATCAATTCCCGTGCGTTTTCCAAGTCCCAATCCACTTGCATAGTAAGCGATTTTGTCGATTCCCAGCCGCTCGCCGACGTTGTAGAAGAAAACGTCGCACGATTGCACAATCGCTTTATGCAAGCTAACTTCACCATGGCCTTGCGGACGCCAGTCGTGATAGATGTGCCCGTAAATATCCGCATATCCAGGACAAAATAAGTGGAAATCCGCCGGCGGCACATGGGATTCGAGCATGGCCGTCGACATGATGATCTTGAACACAGAACCGGGAGCCAGTTGGGCCTGAATGGCGCGATCGAGCATGGGCTTATTGGGATCGTCATTCAGCGCCCGCCATTCTTTGTTGGGAATGCGGACGGCAAAATCGTTGGGATCGAAAGAAGGTTGGCTGGTCATCGCCAGAATCTCACCCGTACGCGGGTCGAGAGCAATGATCGCGCCGATTTTCCCCGCGAGTTCCTGCTCGGCCACCGCCTGCAAGGTGTAATCAATCGTAAGCTGGATTGGCTTGCCGGGAATCGGTTCCGTGTCGTCGAGAGTGCGCACGGGCTTTCCCACGCTGTTTACAACGACACGGCGCATGCCGTCGGTTCCGGTGAGTATGTCGTTGTATTCGCGTTCGAGGCCTGCCTTGCCGACGATGTCGCCGGGTTTGTAACGATCGCCGGATTGCTGATCGAGTTGCTGGGGGGACACTTCGCCGACGTATCCGATGACGTGGGCCAGGAAATCGTCGGGCGGATATTTGCGGCGTTGCACCATCATCAATTCAAGCTCGGGCAAATCCACGCGATGGGATTCGACGAAGGCAAGGTCCGCGTCGCTGGCTTCCGGCTTGACGACAATGGGCTGAAACTTGGGCTCGATTTTTGCTTCCTCAAGTTGCTGCTTCAAATCTGCAGGCAGGACGCCGAGTCCCGCAGAGATTTGAGGTAAATCTCTTTTGATTTGCGCCGGATCGTCGCGCAGCAGCAGGATACTGAACGAGGGATAGTTATCCACGATCACGCGGCCGTTGCGATCGAGCATTTGTCCGCGCGGGGCGATGATGGGTATCGAGCGGACGCGGTTCTTTTCCGCCAAATCCGAATAATGCCCCGACTGTATGATTTGCAGTTTCCAGAATCCGAGCAGCAGCAGGATGATTCCGAGGACAATACCGTAGGAAACGAGTATTAAACGCCCCTGAGGCAGTTTCTGGTCGCCACCGATCCAATTCGCCACGCAAACTCCCGCGCGGCGGGTCCTGGTAAACCCGCACGTACCTCTTGTTGGTTTCCGCGGCTATACGAAGAGTTGCGCTTTCCTCGTCAATTTCACGCGGAGAAAAAGGTAATCTTCACCGTAGCACTCGCATTGGCCCTGTGCAAGTCGCCTTGCCCATGTAGATAGCATTGCGGACACAAATTTACACTGTCCGGGCGTACAGGCCGGCGGGAGTCGGCCTTCCCAGGGGAATAATTATTTCGGTGCGCGGAAACGTGAAGCTAATAGTCGCTACTGGGTTTCTTTAGGCTTGCCGATTTTTTCCGAAGAGCCTGTCCAGAAAAGTTTGAAGTGGCTGTAGTGGTGGTAATGGTGCAGATAGTGGCCGCGATACTGGAAATAAACATCGACATTTTGCGGGAGCCAGAGGGTTACCTTGTGCGTTTGAAAAGTAACGGGTCGGTAGTCGATGACGAAATGTTCCCGATTCAGCTTGACGGCTGCGACAGGGTTCACAAGATCCGTCTCCATGTGCATCACTTCGCCATCCTTTTTAGAAATCCATGCTCTGCCTTTCAAGGGCAGCGGATATGTATGGGATGCAGACTGGAACGCCGCCAGACGGTCGGGGCGATCAGTCCGCTGCTCGAATCGCACGACCCATGCAGGCTTGTCTGCCCACTGGCCAAGTCCTTCGCAGCTCCACGTAAAGTCATCCTGAAAAAATGGATGGAATGCCAACACCAGCGAGGGAGCGCCTTCATCCACGAGCGGGCCCGGGATGTCTGTCGCGGACAAGCCCTGATCTCGAAATTCGCTTACGTGAATCGCGCCGGGTCTCGGCTCGTCGATAAAGACCATGTAGCTGAACGTTCGCGTCAACGGTCTCTTGAGATTTTCGTCTCGCTTGATTTCCACCGATTGATATTCTTCCAGCGACGTGAACCGCTGAAGGTCACTCACCAGTTTCGTGGCATTCTTTTCGGCGGCTTTCAAGACTCGCGGCAGTGAGCATGCGGCTCCGGAAACCAGGAATGGTTTCTCCGAATCCACATCCGGCGGTGCCCAATCCTCCTTTGGAGGAAGTTCCGCAGGAAGCGCGGAAGAGTGCATCGCAATCAGATCCGTGGTTGCTATTGTTTGCTCTGCAGCAGGTGCGGTTGCGGGCTTTTCAACTTTTACTGGGTCTTTTCGCAAATTTTCCATCCAGTCGCGAATTTTCGGCGCACTGGGGTCTTTGGGGTAGTCGGTTAGAAACACTTCGAGCGCCGCGACTGCGCCCTGACGCTCCCCTAAACCGGCCAACGCTTCCCCCAGAATAAGCTCGACTCGGCTGGCCGCCTCTTTGCCAGTTGCGAGGGCCTTTTCCGCGTGTTGACGCGCTTGCTGGTAATCGCGCTGGTGGAGATATGATCCGGAAAGAATCCATTGAGATTTCCAAGAAGACGGATCTAATTGCACGGCCTTATTTAAGACATCAATCGCACCAGGATAGTTTGCCTCCTCGAAGCGTAAAGTGCCCAGAGCCAGCAGAGAGGGTACTTGGTTGGGATCCACCGAAACGGATTCCTCGAGATAAGGCTGCGCAATGGGCAACTGCTTGGCGAGAAGGTAGCTCATCCCCGTAACGTAATTCACGTAGGGATTGCCGGGCGCCATGTGAATTGCGTTTTGGAAATGCTTCTGCGCTGAAGGAATTTTGCCCGAATTCATGTCGTGCAGGCCTTTTTCCACTTCCTTCTGCGCCCGAGGTGCCAGTACAAATGCGTCGGTCGGGGGATGAAAGGGCAATCGCTCACCCTGGGGCTTCAGAAAGACAGTAACGGCAGCAGAGCCAAAGTCCATGTCGGGAACTGTCACCAGTTCCCGAGCAGGCTGGAAACCATCGACCTTCACTTCGAGGTTGTAGGTGACTCCTGTTGCAAGGCCAGTGAACACCCAGCCATTTCCCTCCATGCGAGGGACTTGGGGCACGGGCGAATTATCCGCGGCGGTAAGAGTCATCTGCGGTAGCGCAGAGACGGGGACGGGCAACCCATGCTCGCTGCGAATGTACACCATGATCCACCCTGTTCCCTCCGTCTTGCCAAGCGTGCTTGGTAAAGGGGGACCCTGGGCTGCCAGGTGCGCTCCAACACTGAGGAATAGTGACGCGGTGGCCAAGAGCTTGATGAGATTCGATTTCACATTGGCCCCGTAGACAAATGGGTTAGCCGAGACTAAACGGCACTGCTGTTGAGCAAGACTATAAGGAGAAGGCCTGTTGGCTGTCAAGCACATGCCGGGCTGTTGGCCGCCGCTCCGAAACCCGCTTGGCCGTTCTACCTTCGATTCGAGTTGAGTGATTCGCTCCGCTCTTCTATAATCATCTTTCCGACAACGAGGCCAAAAACAGTGCTAAAGAATTTGAGCCAAAGGAAGACGGCGGTAAGGATTGTTCTGGGCGGCGTTCTGGTGCTTATTAGCGGAGCGATGGTTTTGACCATGGCTCCAATTTCGCCCCTGGGGAATGGCGCCACGGCCAGTGCCGACGCGGTCGCCACGGTCGGCGGAGAAAACATAACCGCAGTTGACGTTCGCCAGCAATACGAACAGCAGACGCGTGGCCAAACGGTGCCGCCCGTACTTGAGAGTCTGTATATGCGTCAGATTCTCGACCAAATGGTTTTCAAGCGGCTCCTGGAGATGGAGGCCGACCGCCTCGGTATCCAAGTTACGCCCGAAGAGACCTCCGAACGTATCAAGCAGTTGATCCCGACGGCATTCGTTGGGGGCAATTGGATTGGCGCGGAACGTTATGCGCAGGAAGTGCAACTGCGGACGGGCATGTCCGTGCCGCAATTTGAAGACATCGTGCGCACCAGCGTGCTGATGGAGAAATTCAAAGACCTGGTTACTGACGGTATCAGCGTCACTCCTCAGGAGCTTGAGCAACGCTATCGCTGGCAAAATGAGAAAGTTCAGATTGATTACGTGGAGATCAAGCCTTCGGATCTGGAATCGACAATCAATCCTTCGGACGCCGAACTTGCGGGCTATTTTGCGAAAAACGAATCGAAATACCAGGTGGCTGAACGCCGCTCCGCGAAATATGCTCTTCTGGATATCGATCAGCTAAAGAAGAACACGAAAATTAGCGATGGCGATATTCAGGCGTATTACCAAGAGCATTTAAGCGATTACAAAGTCGAAAATCGCGTTCACGCGGAGCAGATCGTATTCAACACACTGGGCAAGACGGATGCGGAAGTGGCGCTGATCAAGCAGCAAGCCCAGAAAATCGACGATCAAGCCAAGCACGGCGCAAAATTCGAGGACTTGGCCAAGAAATATTCCGAAGACACAAACACTAAAGCCAAGGGCGGAGATATCGGCTGGATCGTTGCCGGTCAGACGGCTCCGTCGTTCGAGAAGGCCGCCTTCAGCTTGACCAAGGGCGGTATTTCCGATGTGGTTCAGACGCCGTATAGCTTCGACATCATCAAGGTTGTTGATAAGGAAGATGCGCATACAAAGAGTCTGGCAGAAGTCCGAGATTCGATCGTGACAACGCTGACCCAGGAGAGGGTTAACGAGGAACAGAGCACTCTCTCCAACAAAATGGCTGCCGCTGTACGCCAGTCGAATCGCCAATCCATCGACGCCATTGCGAAGGAATTTAATTTGCAAACGGGAGAAACCCCGCTCATTGGCGTCAGTGATCCGGCTGGGGACCTCGGCAACTCTCCCCAGCTGCAGGAAGCTATTTTTTCGCTTCGCCAGGGCGAACTGAGCCAACCCATCTCGATTGATCGCGGGTACGTCATCGTTTCTGTCGACAAGATCGTGGCGACCCACCAGGGCACACTCACTGAGGTTCGCGACCGAGTTCTCGCCGACTTCCGCAAGGAGCAGGCCCAAAATCTGGCTGAACAGAAAGCGCAGGAACTGGCTAAGCGCGTGAAAGCGGGCGAGCCACTCGACAAAGCCGCGAAATCGCTTGGGCTCGCGGTTAAATCGACCGATCCAATCACTCGGACCAGTCAAATCGCCGATCTCGGACCGGCAAAACAGGTAGAGGCTGCGTTTAACATGAGTGTTGGACAATCGAGCGCGCCGGTTCTGATAAGCGGGAATTGGGTTGTCTATCAAGTGAAGTCGAAGCAGGGGGTGAATCCCGCGGATTTCGCGAAGGCAGCAGATAGTTTGAAGCAACAGATCCTGGAGGAGAAGCAATCTGTAGCGTTCGAAGCCTTCCACGACGCCCTCCAGAAGCGCTATGAGAAAGAAGGCAAACTCGCCTTCAACCAGGAGAATTTGAAGGTTCTGACGAGCCAATCATCAAGCTAACATACTGTAGATAAACAGCTTATCTTACATTCAAAGACACATTTTTTCCAGTTGCGTCCTGAAGCCCCTTCGTCTAGCATATTTGTTCTAGCAGCGCCTTCCCGTCGCCAGCGGGTATCCCTGAATGGGGTAGGGCTTTCCCGCGCGTTTGAAATGCCTTTCGATCAGCACCTCAGCAGATGGATGTCTTGGAGTCGCGACGGGTCAAAAGGTAACATCGGTCAGGAATACACAGTCAGCTTCCCCAGAATAGAGAGACTGCCATGAATCAAAAATTGATCGCCCAGCGCAACGAGTATCGCTGCTGCATCGAGATTAATCAGAACGGGAAGTATTCTGTCCGCGTGCAGGCAAGATTCGGCGCCAAGGACTGGTCGCTGCCTGTATTTTTCCTGGTGTCGTCCTTTGACACCGCGATGAAGAGGCTTGAAGAGGCCCTACAGCTTTTGCAGCGGCACGAGGATCGTCTGTGGTTCTGGGGCGTCGAGCGCAGTGATGATCCGAAACTTGCCGGCGAGATGCTCAATCAATTTGGCCTTCATTTCGATCAGCGCAAGGATTTTCCCCGGCGCGCCGTCGAAGTTGAAGTTCCGGCGGGCCGCCCTGTGCCAGCATTTCGATTAGCGCAAGCGCGCCGCACGCTGGCCAATTCAATCAGCGTCGGCCGGGCCGCCCTCGCGAGCGACTAGGCTAACTGTCCGGTTTCGGTGACCTGAGGAGATGCGGTTAGCGGACCTGAGCGTCGCGAGGTCGGGGCGGCGGAAAACTACCAACCTTATCCCCAGTTACTTGTCGCGGATAATCACTTCGCCATGGGCGATGACGTGGTCATTGATCGCCAATCGATACTTGAATGACCCGGGGCCAAGGCCGGCGCGCGGTGTGCCGCTCATTAAGCGCACTCCCGGTGGCGCTTGGAAGACATTCGAGGAAAATGGGCACCGCTGGGGATCGAATTCGACGCGGAGATTTCCGCTTTCGGCCACCCATACCACCTGGTCAGCGGTTCCGATGAGCACGACTTCCGGTAAGACTCCCACAAGCACGAGTTTTTCGGCCATGATTTATTCGCCCGGGGACCTAGCCCGGCGTGAGCTTCGAACCATAGCATACCACCGCGCGATTTACATCTTCGGGATGCGTTCAAGAGCGTGGCATAAATAGCCACGATTAGCTGTTCGACGACACGATCTCTTCAGTCATTGTGCGCAGGAGTGCTAGCGTGAAGGGTTTTGGCAGAAAGCGTACACCATCGAGTTCGATCTGAGCTTTATCCGCATCGGCCAGGTTACCGGTCATCAAGAGGAATTTCCTCGCTAAATCCGGCTGCCTCTCGCGGAGAATCCGCAGCACAGACAGCCCGTCCTGTCCCGGCATCTTTAAGTCGCACAAGACTGCATCGAACGCACCATTGCTGGGTATAGAGTTCAATACGGGTTCCAAACGGGTGGAGTCCTGAAGGGTCACGACTGTCGCGCCTGTCTTTGAGAGAACCAATGAGATGAGGTTCAAAATTTCAATGTCGTCATCGATCACCAAAAATCGTCGTGGCGGATTCACGAGAGCGGGCTCTTGGGCTGTCTGTGCCAGCTCTGGCGCCGCCGGCGCAGCCGATCTGAACTGTCGTCGTGCGTGTTGAAGTCATGCGTGGTTGCCAATGGCAGCAGCACGCGAATGGTCGTTCCGCGTCCCACTTCACTTTCGACGCCGATTTCGCCGTCGTGCTGTTCGACGATGCTGTGGCAAATACTCAAGCCCAAGCCAGTTCCTTGCCACGTTGGCCTATTAGTGAAAAATGGATCGAAGATATGATCGCGGATTTCCGGCGGTATGCCGCAGCCATTGTCCTCCACAGTAATGCGCGCACGGCCATCCCATACGTCGCATTTCAAGCGGATTTCTCCCTTGTCGTTGCATTCCCATATGGAGTGCTCCGCATTGAGAACCAGCTGCAACATTGCCTGCAGCAGCAATTCAGCATTGCCCTTCACGAAGATGGGCGCGCGTGCCGGGATGTATTGCACGTGAATATTATTGGACGCGAGTTGATAAGTCCGAAGCTCGAGCATGCGGGCGGGAATTACGCGTAAGTCCATCCGGCGGAGTTGCTCGGGCTTACGTCGTGACATCCGGCTCAGGTTGCCGACCAGGCTTTTTAACCGCAACGCTTCATCGCGTACGGTTCGCAACTGAGTTCGAGAGGAAAGCTCCAACCCGGGACGCCCGAGCACCACTTCGGTGAACCCAAGAATGGACGTCAGGGGATTATTGATCTCATGCGCGACTCCGGCCACTAGTTGCCCGAGTGATGCGAGCTTGGCTGCGCGCAACAGATCTTTATGCGCGGCTTCCAGCTGTAGCGCTCGTTCTCTTACTTTTTCTTCGAGGGAGTCTCGAATGTCACGAAGCTCGGAAGCCATGGTCAGGAACGCGGCGGTCAGCGTTCCCAACTCGACTGTGTTGGGTATCTCGGCTTTCACGTCCAAGTTTCCGCGCTTGACCTCCATCACCATTCGGTGAAGTTGTTCGAGCGGGACCCAGATTTCCCTGCGGTGCGCCTGCCGGAACCACAGCATGGCGAAAAGCGGAAATGCCCCCAGCAGCAGCAGAAAAACGCGCAGCCAGCCCGTGTATTCCGCAAGCTTGCGTGTTTCCACGTCCAAGCTGTGGAATTGCCTTTGTTCTATCTCGCGCAAGACATTTCGTACACGAAGTTCGCGCTTCGCTACTTCATCGAATTGCGGCTCGTCAACCGTCTCTATTTGTTGCCCCGCAGCCAAACGGTCCGTCAGGTCGAAGAAATCTTCTTCGTGTGCCGCCAGTTCGGCCACGCCGTCGCGCTGCGCCTCCGAAGGCGCGGAATCGGCGGATTGTTTCGTCAGAGTGCGTAACCTGCGATCGGAAGCACGGTACTCAGCCAGCAAAGCAGCATTATTTGAACCGTAGTATCGCCAGAAACTTAGCAAGCTGCTGTCGAAGGCGTCGTGGAGCTGCGTGTACAAGACGATCTGCTGGTGCAAAACCTGGACTCCCGACGAAAATTGGGAACGAATCGCCGCGCTCATGCCGAGAGCGGCAGCCATCAGGAACAGGGCGAGAGATACAGTTGCGCCTTCCATCAGGATGAAACGGCTCCGCATGGAGCGAGGCTTCGGCGACAAATGGAGGAAAGACGCGACCTGGCGAGCAGGTAGATTAGCGTCTGAAGGAGGCACGTTGCCGATGGCGCAAACGAAATGCCAAACGATTGAATAGAGAGGCCTGTGGGATCAGGGAGTTGCGAGCCTGCAAACTCAGCCACTGATCGAAAGACAGCAGAAACGGGGCATTCGTTTCACAGTGGCACAGACTTGAGAATCTTGTCTCGCGTCAGAACTGCGCTGTTCAGCTCAGTGTGGCGCCAAGCCTGTTAGCGAAGCGCTGTAAGGCCAGTGGGTTCGCCCTCAATTCATAGTGTGAACTGCGTCGACGATGTGCTTGGCAGAAATGCCAAACGCTTCGAGCAGCTCGTCAGGTTTTCCGGAATGTGGCATCCCCGTGACGGCGAGTTTCACGTATTTGTTTGGGCTGGCACCGGCCTCCGCCAACGCGGAAAGAACCGCTTCGCCCAGACCACCCTCCGGATAATGATCCTCGACGGTGATCAGATTTCCGCCCGCAGTCTTCAACTGCTCAGCGAATTGCTTTCCATCAATGGGTTTCACGCAGTACAAGTCTATGACGCGCGCGGAAATTCCCTGTGATTTCAGTTGCTCATACGCCTTCAACGCTTCATGCACGGTGATTCCCCCGCCGACGATCAAGGCGCGGTCATTTGCGCTCTGGCGCAACACATGGAAGCCGGGCACTGGGAATTTGTCCGTAACGGAATAGAGCAGCGGCGTCTTGGGCCGCGAAGTGCGAATGTAAGTGATCCCCGGCATGCGCGCAGCGCCTTCGGTCAGACGTTCCGCCGAATACGCGTCCGCGGGATACAGCACCGTGGAACTGTGAATAGCGCGAAACGATGCAATGTCTTCGAGCGCCATCTGCGAAGGTCCATCTTCCCCGATTGAAACGCCGCAATGCGAGCCGCAGACCTTGATGGGGCTGCGGCTGATTGCGGCCATGCGCACCTGATCGAACGCGCGCGAAAGGAAGCACGCGAAGCTCGAAAGGAATGGAACTTTACCGCGCGCGGCCAGCCCCACGCCGACGCTGATCATGTTTTGCTCGGCGATGTATGCCTGATAGAAGCGGTCCGGATACGCGTCGCCGAAAATTTCCGCGAACGTGGAGTTCTTCACGTCCCCATCGAGTGCGACGATATGCGGATTCACGGCTCCGATTCGTTTCAGCGCGTTGCCGTATGCTTCGCGCGTCGCGACGGAAGCATCCGGCTTATAACTGGGCGCAGGCGGGTCAGCGAAGTCAGGCGGCTCGGGCAATTTTGTTCGCGCATACGAGCGTCCCGGATCGGCCGCAATTTCGATGGGACCGCCCATCTCGGCAATGGCCTTCGCGAGTTGTTCCTTGGAGAGCGGTTTGCCGTGCCAGCCGTCCTTGTCGGCCAGAAAGCTGACGCCATGTCCTTTGATTGTGCGCGCGATAATCGCCTGCGGGCGTCCCGCAACGGTTTTTGCATGGTCGAGCGCCGCCAGAATGGCCGCCACATTGTGGCCATCGATCACTTGCGTGTCCCAGCCTTCGGACTCAAACTTCCTGCGGTAAATTTCCATGTCGTGCTTGTACATCGTGCGCTCGCTCTGCCCGAGAGCGTTGATGTCGCAAAGAGCGGTAAGATTATCGATTTTGTAATGCCCGGCAAATTCCGCGGCTTCCCAGTTGCTGCCCTCGGCGAGCTCGCCGTCGCCGAGCAGCACGTAGACGCGCGTTCCAAGCTTGTCCATTTTGGCGCCGATCGCAAGCCCGGCCCCAACGGAGAGACCTTGTCCCAGGGAGCCCGTTGCCGCATCGACTCCGGGGATTCGCGGCGTTGGATGGCCTTCGAGTTCGCTCGAAAATTGACGCAACGTCATCACGCGCGAAACCGGAAACACGCCTGCCTCGGCAAGCGCCGCATAGAGGAGGGGAGCCGCGTGTCCTTTGGAAAGGACGAAGCGATCGCTTTCGGGCCCATTTGGATTTTTAGGATCGAACTTCATGGCGTAAAAAAATACGCCGGCTGTAAGCTCGGAGGCGGACAAACAAGAAGTTGGATGGCCGGAGCCGGCCGCGGTTGTCGACATCATCGACAAAATCCCCAGACGGCGGGCCTTTTCGCGAATCGTATCGATCGTGGATGATGGCGGAGCTATTTTCGACGTTGCGCTCATCATTTCCTCCTTACAAAGTCAAAGCTCGATTTTACTCTCGTTTGGACCATGTGTGCGCAGGAGCGTTAAGAGAGACTTTTAGGTTTTTCGGGCGCTCGCATCGACGAAGAGGACTCGGTTTTCATCCCCCCAAACGCAATGCCGTGGGCTTCTGGCCCAAGCGCAATCACGACTACGCCACCAACAAGAACAACTGCCGCGAAAATTCCCATGGCATGGCCGTAGCTCATCCGTTTGCCCATGATGGCCTCGAGATAGGCGCTTGACGCCGCGAACAGCACGCCGAGCTGATACGCGAAGCCGGGGAAAAATCCGCGCAGCGTGTCCGGAGAAAGTTCATTGATATGCGCGGGAATCACGCCCCAGGCGCCCTGTACCATGAATTGCATCAAAAAAGCGCCGAGCAGAATCAGCGGGAAATTGGGCGCTGCGATCCACAAGGGAATTAGGGCGATTGCAAAAAGTGCAGCGCCGATCATCGCGCGCCGCCGCCCGCGACGGTCGGAATACAAGCCGACGAGCATTCCCCCGGCTATCGCGCCAATCATCGAAAGCACGGTGATCAGCGCCGTAGTGCGCGGGCTGTAGCCGCGCTGCGATTGCAGGAATGTTGGATAGAAATCCTGCGTGCCATGCGAAATAAAATTCATCAACGCCATGAGCAGCACGAGATAGGCGAAGCGCTTCCAATTTCGAAGAATCGAGTCGAAGTATGCTCCCCAATCCATGTGTGCTGAGGTGGCTTTCCACGCCTCGCTTTCCTTGACTTTTGAGCGAATGAACAACGTCAGGAGAGCGGGCATGCCGCCAATGAAAAACATCGCGCGCCAACCAAAGTGCGGAAACACGAGCCAGTACGCTACGGCGGCCAGCAAATAGCCGAACGCATAACCTTCCTGCAGGACGCCCGAAAGAATTCCGCGCCATTTCGCGGGCACAGATTCCATGGCGAGCGACGCACCCACACCCCATTCCCCGCCCATGCCGATTCCATAAAGCAAGCGCAGCATTAGGAATGCGGAATAGCTCGGCGCGAATCCAGAGGCCACTTCAACTGCCGAATAAAACAACACGTCCAGCATCAGCGGCAGACGGCGACCGTAGCGATCCGCGAGCAGCCCGAAAATAAAGGCACCAATGGGACGCGTGGCAAGACTGGCGGTTATCGCCAGAGCAATTTCAGGGATGCTTTTGTGGAAGTCCTTACCGATCGGCGCGAGCAAAAAGGTCAGAATGAAAAAATCGAAGGCGTCCAGCGTCCATCCGAGGAAGCACGCAATGACAGCGTTGCGCTGATTCGAGCGTTCGGCGGCGGAATTCAGTTCCAGCATCGGCGGCCCGCGCATGTTAGGTCAACGAAAGCCCAAACGCAATCATCACGCTTTCAGCGTCGCAAACGGTCTAGGCCCGCGAAAAGGAAAACGGCCACGGCAGAATTGATGAGCGAAGCGATCAACAATTGAACGGAAAAAAATGGCTCAGAGCTAGCCAGCAACAGGTGAATCGTAATGGCCAGAATAATCTGGTGAATGTGGAAGAATAGAAACATCAGAATGAAGCGGCTGATGGGATGCTCAGTGTCCAGTCGCGCGCCAACCGACGACGCTATGTATCCGATAACCGCCTTCGCGATGCCGTAGAGGCCTATGGGAGTGTGGCTGATGCCATCCTGCAATAGACCGACGAGCGTTCCAAGGAACATTCCCGAGACGGAATTTCTACGGCTCAGCCCGAAATAAACGACGACCAATAACGGAAGCTCGAGCAGCTGGAAGTGCGTGCTGAATTTATTCAGAAAAGCCTGGAGCACCAGTGCGAGGAAGCACACCACCGCAACTGTGCCGCCGTAAAATTTATGAACCTCGATGTGCTGCGCCTCGGAATCCATTCGGACGGTCATCGAGGGCCTCGCGTCATTGCTGCGCTCCTGGCGGCTTCGTCGCGGATAGTTTTGGGATTGGCACGGGTTTCTTTGCGGGCGGAGTTGCCGGGTGCGGCGGCGTTTTCGCGTTCTGCGGCGTCCCCGATGCGCTCGAAGTCTTTCCCGATTTATTGCTCGAAGAAATGCTTTCCGGTGCTATGGAGCCGGCAACTCCGCTCGCGATCTTCGGATTGAGCGAGTGCTCCGTGAGTAGCACGAGCACCTCTTCGAGCCGGTCCAAGTGCGCGGCCGGTTTCAGCTGGATCGTCTGGAATGGGAATCCGGTCTTCGTCGAGGACACCGTGCCGACAGGCAGATCCTTTGGGAAGATCTTATCCTCGCCCGAAGTCAGGACCTCCTCGCCCGCGGGCACTTTTTCCTCCGCCGAGACATAGTCCATCCACAGCAACGGGCCTGCCGTGCCCTTTACGACGCCATGTGTCCGTGTATTTGCGAGCAGTGCGCCCACGCCGCTCTCTCTATCCGTGATCAGGAGCACTTGTGCCGCGTGCGGAAACGCTTCGAAGATTTTTCCAACCACGCCATCAGGCGTAACCACAGCCATGTTGCGCTGTACGCCGTCGTGTTCACCGCGATTAATGAAAATGGTCTCGCTATTGGAATCCGCGCTCGCGCCAATTACTTCGGCGGCAAGCATGGGTGCGTTAGGGTTTGCTTGCCGGAAGCCAAGGAGCTTCGCAAGCCTGGCGGCTTCCGCCGCTTGCCCTTCGAGCTGCTGATTCTTCAGCTGTAGACGCCCGACTTCTTCCGTCAGCCGGCGGTTTTCGCCGCGCGCACGTCGGAGATCGATATAGCCGAACCATGCGCCATCGATTTTCGAAATCACGAACGTGCCCGCGCGCTGCGGCGGCGTCAATACTTCCGCCGACCACAAGCGAATCAGGCGCACATCGTGGCCGCGCTTAATCTGGAATGCAAGCAGCAGCACTTGTGCCAGAATCACGGCGACCAGCAAAACTAGCGGCCGGTTGCGGGAAGGAACATCCATAAGGTCCTAGAGATTAGGGTGGAGCCTCGAAGTTCGAAAATTCAATGCCAAATCACCGCGCTGCGCAGCCTGTTCGTACGCGAGTCGCGCCACGTCCGGCGTTCTTCAATCAATCGAAACCAGGCGCAACAGCCGGAAATCACTCAACATTTTTCCCGTACCGAGCACCACCGAGGCGAGCGGATCGTCAGCAATCGACACGGGCAAGCCGGTTTCCTCGCGAATGCGTTTATCAAGATTCTTGATGAGCGCTCCGCCACCGGTTAATACAATGCCGCGATCACTGATGTCCGCCGAGAGTTCCGGCGGAGTGCGTTCAAGCGCCACGCGAATCGCATTCAAAATCGTCGCCACGCATTCAGAAAGCGCCTCGCGGATTTCGCTGTCGTCAATCGTCACCGTGCGCGGCACGCCTTCGATCAAATTACGGCCCTTGACTTCCAGCGTTAGCGGCTTTTCCAGCGGATACGCCGAGCCAATCTCGATTTTGATTTGCTCCGCCGTGCGTTCGCCGACCAGCAAATTGTATTTTCGCTTCAGGTAGTGCATCACGGCCTCGTCCATTTCGTTTCCCGCGACGCGGACGGAACGCGAATAGACGATCCCGCTCATCGAAATCACCGCAATATCCGTGGTGCCTCCGCCGATGTCGACCACCATGTTGCCAGACGGTTCCTCGATCGGCAGGCCGGCGCCAATCGCCGCGGCCATGGCCTGCTCGACCAAATAGACTTCGCTGGCTCGCGCGCGATACGCCGAATCCTGTACCGCACGTTTTTCCACCGGGGTGATTTCGCTGGGCACGCCGATTACGATGCGCGGATGCACCAGAACGCGCCGATTGTGCGCCTTCTGGATAAAATACGTCAGCATTTTTTCTGTTACTTTGAAATCGGCAATCACTCCGTCCTTCATCGGCTTAATCGCCACCACGTTGCCGGGCGTCCGGCCGAGCATTTCTTTGGCTTCCTTGCCCACGGCGACCACTTCGCCACTATTTTTATTGATGGCGACGATTGAGGGCTCGTTCACCACGATGCCCTTGCCCTTGGCAAATACCAACGTGTTCGCGGTCCCCAAGTCTATGGCGAGATCGGAGGAAAACAGGCTGAACACCGACCTCATCGAATATCCGTTTTTCATGAACCCCCTCTTGCCCTGCGTCCCCTACCCACGAACTCCTCTATCCGATAATATTTCGCTCTAAGAATTCTAAGGAACCACCACGGGAACTCGCTTGATGGCCGTGCCGCCCCTGCGATCCTGTCCGGTGATCACGATTTCATGCGCGCCACTAGTCATTGGCTGCGTGAAATGGCGGAATTTCCCATCCGGACCAACGTCCGCCACCGCCTCGCCGTCAATTATCAGCGCGGAGCCCGGTTCCGTGTGCCCAATCACTTCCACTACTTTGCCATCAAACTCGATGTGATCCACCTCAAGCAGCATACTCTGCTCTTTAGCCTGGTCGACAAGAGTGAATTTTGACGCAGCGGCGGGCTCGCTGGAGGCTCCTTTTGCATCGATCGCCTTTACAGTCCAGAAATATTCGCCCGCATTCAAGCCCGTGACTTCCGCCCCCGTATCCGAGGTTTTGCGATCCGCCAGCACGTGATTGAACATCGACGTATCGCTGATTTCGAGTTCGTATGCGCGCGCCATGCTCACCGGCTGCCATTCGAACCGGATTTGTGTCTCCTTTGGATTCGGCACAATGATCGGCTGTAAATTCACAGGTTGTACCAAGCCGGGAGGTGCCAGCACATCTGTCTTCGTGATCGGCCCGCCCGCCGTGAACGACGCGCGCTGGTTTTGCGCCACCTGCACTTGCTCCCCGTCGCGTTTCACGTCCGCCGCCCCAGCCGCAACCGTGATTTCATTCTGCTTGGTGTTCGGATCGGTCCTCACGTCCGCATGGCTGTTTTCATGAAGAGAAGCGACGGCGTCTTGAAATGACACTTCCGCCTTCGATCCGGGCACCTGCCACGTGCCGGTGGTTAAATCCACGTTGCCCTCACTGATGTGCATGCCGACGCTCGACGCGCTATTCTGCGGCACAAAAATTTCCTCGACGGTGACGAGCGTTTCCGCCTGCACCGTGTACGTGGTGCCATCCGCAAACGCGATGCGCGCGACGCCGTCCGGCCCCGTCTGGATCAAATCGCCCTTGTCAAGAGACATCTGGTAATCGGCAGTAACCCATTGCACGGAGTTCACTTTTTTCACTTGCACCTTACCGTCCAGATTGACGAACCGCGCCCCGCGCGCATTCGCCGGCGTAACGCTGGAGTCTTTCGGCTCCAGCGCATGGGAAATATGCCGCGCCATGGTCGCGAAAGTGTCAGGGAATACCAGATAACCGGCCGCCGTAAAAAGAATCGCAAACGCGAAAATGTAGAGCAAAATCGTCCGGTAAGTCACCGTGTGCCAATAGACTTCAACCCGGTTAACTTTTGCTTTCGACGCGGCAGTGAATTTTTCCGTTGTCATGCCAGATTTCAGCTAATTTGCGAATCTAGCATAGGGGTTGGGGCCTTTCAACATGACCTGCTATAAGTTGCGAACTCGCTAATACTTGACCCGAAGGACAGTTTTGGATTTTCATAGTGCGCTGGTGAACAGGGTGCCCTTGTAAGAACGAGCGGTTGCTCGTGGTAGGATTGCCAGCCTTGCAGACTGACTCTGACACCGTATATCCGAACGCCAGCCGCCGACTGTTGCGTCACACCGTTGCGACCCTTGCCTATCGTGCCAGCAAGGCATTTCGCGGAGCGTCCGCGGATTTTGCGGAATTTCACGCCTCGGAAACGTCTCGCACGCCCGGAGAAATCCTCGCACACATGGGCGACCTCCTTGATTGGGCACTCTCCATTGCCAAAGGGAAGCAGGAATGGCACGATTCGCGTTCGCTGCCGTGGACCGAGGGTGTAAAGCGCTTTTTCTCCACCCTCGAACAATTTGACGCCTACCTTGCGACAGACCAGCCCTTGGCGGTTTCAGAGGAGAAGCTGTTTCAGGGCCCTATGGCGGATGCGTTCACTCATGTGGGACAGATTGCCATGTTGCGCCGCTTGGCTGGTTCGCCGATTCGCGGAGAGAATTATTTTCGCGCAGACATTGTCGCGGGCCGCGTTGGCGCCGAACAACCCGCGGCCGTCCGCGAATTCGACTGATACTGCGGAATGGAGATGTTGTCTTGAAGGTGCTGAAGAAATTCTTCGTTCTACTGCTATTCATCGCGCCGCTTGCCGCCGCACAACGGTCCGGCCCCGCGCTGCTTGCTAAAATTCGCGCGATTCGCGCGATCAATGATCATTCGCCCTCGAAATTGCGCGCATGGTTCTGCGCGGCGACGCTTTGAAGCTTTACGGTTGGCCTGATCGCTGAACCAGAGGCGAATCGTCCGAGGACGCCACGGAAGACACCGTCAATTCGCTCGGCGCGGTAAATCCGCTCAACGCCATCGATAAATCAAAATCGGCGAGCAGATTCAGCACTGCGTCGCGCACTCCCGCTTCTCCCGCGGCCGAGAGTCCCCAAATGTAGAGCCGCGCAATCAACACGGCCCGCGCCCCCTGCGCCAGCGCTTTCATAATGTCCGCGCCGCGCCGTATGCCGCTGTCAAACAGCACTGGAATTTTTCCATTCACCGCCCTCACCACACCCGGCAACGCATCCAGGGCGGCAATCGCACCGTCCACTTGCCGTCCGCCATGATTCGAAACGATCACGCCGTCCATTCCGCAATCGACTGCGCGCTCTGCGTCGTCGCGATGCAAAATCCCTTTAAGAATGATCGGCACCTTCGTCTGCTTGCGCAGAAATGCCAGGTCTTCCCATGTCAGCGTGTTGTTGGTGAAAATGCTGGCCCACAAACGCACTGCTTCGGCAGGATCTTTTTCCGGAGGCTGCCGCAGCGCTGCGCGAAACACCGGATCGGTGAAATAATTCGCCAGCCCTTCGCACAGAAGAAATGGCAGGTACCCGCGCTCCAAATCGCGCTCCCGCCATCCCAGCATCGAAGTGTCGAGTGTCACCACCAGCGCCGTGTAACCCGCGTGTTCGGCCCGCTCGAGCATGCTCGCCGTCAGTTCCGGATTTTTTCCCCAGTAAAGCTGGAACCACCGCGGCCCCGCGACCATCGCCTGCGCCACTTCTTCCATCGGGCGCGAAGAAACCGTGCTCAGCACGAACGGCAGTCCCAGTTCCGCTGCCGCGCGTCCTGTCGCCACTTCCGCATCGCGATGAATGATTCCCTGAACGCCCACCGGCCCGAGCAGCACGGGCGCTGGCAGCTTCGCTCCCAGCAATTCCACACTCAAATCCCGGGCGGAAACATCCCGCAGCATTCGCGGCACAATCCGCCAGCGATAAAAAGCCTCCAGATTCGCACGCATCGTGTTCTCGCCGCCCGCTCCGCCTGCCACGTAGTCGTACGCCCGCGGATCCAGAACCTCTTTTGCTTTTTGCTCAAGCAAGGAGAGCGTAATGGGAATCGACAGTTTCTTCCCGGCCAGGCCAAGCTGATAAATTTCCAGCTCACGCTCTAGTCCAAAATTCCTTGGCGGATCGGCATTCTCAGGCGGCATCGTGCGCGTGATTATACACTTCCCCCAACGACGTATGCTCCGAGCACCTAAATTTCATCAGAAACCATCTAACCATTTAAAATGGCAAGCTTGTCTTGCTTGGGAGCTCAGATGAGAAAACAGTTCACGCTCGCGTGCATTTCGCTCTTCGTTTTGACAACTCTGTCTTTCGCCGCGCCGCTTTTTGCCCAAGACGCGCAGCCCCAGACTTCCTCAGCGGACGTTGTTCGCGTCACCGTCACGTCCATCGGCCACTCGGGGAAAATCCCGCCCAGCCTTGAAAAGGTCGATGTCTCCGTGCATCAGGATAACCAGCCGCGCCCCGTTGTCGACTTGGTTCCTGCGAACGGCCCGAAAGCCCCGCTCGACTTCGTGATCCTCGTCGACGACAGCCTGAGCACGCGGCTCGGCACCCAATTACAGGACATCAAGGATTTCATTCGTTCGCTGCCGGAAAATTCACGCGTCGCAGTCGCCTACGCTGCCAACGGCACGGCCAGGATGCAGCAAGATTTCACCTTAGATCGCGCTGCTGCCGAGAAAGCGGTTCGCTTGCCCCTCGGTCGCTATCAAGCAGCGAACGGTATCTATTTTGCTTTGGGTGAGCTCATCAAGAAATGGCCGCAGGGCGCGGCCCGTCGCGAGGTTCTGCTCATCAGCGATGGCATCGACCTCTCTTATGGCGTCGACGCGACATACCCCGGCCTAAATTCCCCGCTCGACCAGGCCATCTCTGCCGCGCAGCGCAACAACATCACCGTCTACAGCCTGTTTGCCAGCGGCGCGGGAATCTTCGCTCGCAATCAGTTCCTCATCATGAATGGCCAGGGCTGCCTCGGCAAATTGACGCTCGACACCGGCGGCGACTCGTTTTTCCTCGGATTTCAAACACCGGTTGCGTTTCGCCCATTTTTGGAGGAGCTGACGAAAATGCTCGACCAGCAATATCTGCTCACGTTCCGTGCAGCCCTTCCACAAAAAGCCGGTTTTCATGAGTTGAAAGTCAGCACGGAAATGTCCGGCGTCGAGCTGATGGCGCCCTCGCGCATTTATCTCCCCGCCGCGCACTAGATTTCGAAACAGGGGCCCAAGGCAGCGCGAAGTCCGCGTCACGAAACGTGGGGATGCCTGCCCAGAGCCGCGGGGTTCGGATATTTCGCGTCCGGCAGCCAGAAGTGGAAGAAAATCCAGCACAGAATAAGGACCATAAAGCACACAATACTGCCTTCCGGTCCCACCGAACCGCCGGTCAATAATTTCGGCCCGTGGAAACTGGGATTCAGCATGTGTCCCGGGGCGACTTGCCCGCTATCCGGCACACCGTAGAAAAACGTCTCGGCCCAATCCCACGCCGCGTGAAACCCAATCGCCATCCATAAATCTCCCGTGCGTCGCAGAATCAGGCAGAAGAGAAATCCCGCGGACCCCGCCCCCAGCGCGCCCAGCCAGTCCTCGCCGCCGTTTCCGAGGTGCAGCGCGCCAAACGCAATCGATAGCAAAACGGCCGCGGGCCAAAAGCCAACACCCGTCGTCAACGCGAACAATCCATAGCCGCGCGCCGAAAATTCCTCCGAGAATCCGACCAGCAAAAACGCAACGCCCCAAAGCGCCGCGTACTTTGCCAGCGCGCCGCCGTGCAACGCGAACGTCCCAAAATAAAAAACGCCCAGCGCTCGCAAAGTCCCCAGCAGGACGGTCATCGCCACGAAGCCGATAATCGCTCCTTGCCAAAATTCTTTTTGAAACGCCTTGCGCCCGGACAGTCCATAATCGCCAATCGTGCGGCCTTCGATTTTTGTCATGATCCAGCTGGCGAATAAGAACAGCAAAAAGAAGATAGCTTCACCGATGATCACGCCCGTCAAGGAGAATGCGTGCGGCGGCTGTCCGTGAGAGAAAAGTTTTCCGCCATAACGGAGACCTTCCACGAATATGAAGATGATCGCCGCGAAAATCAGCAGCCGCCAGCCCGCGCGTAGTCCGTTCGACCCGAAAAAGATCTCATTCATCGCGGACTTGGTATCCGGCGGTGGCGGCGCGTCGTCGCTCGAAGGAATTCCCTGCGGCATGATTGCGCCGCTGAATAGCGGCGTGGCAGAACTGAATGGAGGCTGGGGCATTTGTTTTTTTCTCCTCATTTTTCGCGGCCGCGCGCATTAGCCAGGATGTGTGTAAGTTTCAGATACACGAGCCTGCGAACGGATGTTCCGGCACTAAAATAGCATCAAACGAGGTGCGCGCCATTTCAAACGTCGGCGAGATGTCAGTGCCTACGAAGATCCAGAAGGGTGGGTTCCACCTAGCGCGGGCGCGTGGTAAGGCCGGCTTGTTTCCAGAGCTTCTCCCAATGCCACACGCCGGGAGTTTTGTCGAGGATGCGGTAGCCGAGCTGGTGGGCCAACATCAAAATCTGGCCGCGATGATGCGCCTCGTGCGAGAACATGTAGCCGAACATGGTCCCTCCGGCGGGCCAGGTTTGCGTCCAACTGCCGCGAGAGAACTTCGTAACGCGGCGATTCGGAGCGGCCGAGAGAGCATCGGAGAGCATCCGCAGACACTGCGCGGCACTTCTCTTGTGCGCGGCAACAGCCTGTTTCATCGTGCAGCGGTCGGGATCGAGAGGCGGCGGACACTTCAGATGCGGCGCGGAGTTCCTCAGCCACGCAAGACGGGTGTTGTGCAGATGCGCGAAGATGGCCGCAATCGTCCGGCCGCTGCCTTTTTGGCCAGGTGGCTGGGCGCGCCACCCACGAGGGTCCAGAGTTGAGAGGATGAACTGGTTCATTGCATCGTTGCTCGCGTAGGTTTCGAGCAGGGAGTCGCGAATCTCGGCAAGCGTCGCTTGGGATTGAAGCGTCACGGAAGTTCCGCCAATTATTTACTGCTGTAGCTGGCGACCCACGCGTCGAGGACGCGCTGTTGGTCGGGTGCGACATCCTCGAATACGATGCCCATCCCGAATTCGGCGTGCACATGCAATACCCGCCCCGCCGATTCAAACACCTTCCCATCCTTGCTAAGGCGCACGCGAATCGCGGTGTCTTCGGCGAAGGGGTTCAGCGCTCCTGTGTAACAACCCGTCGAGCTCAGCTGCGTTGTCTGCGCGGCCATGCGATCGCCCGTCTTGATTTCCACCAATTCCGCCAACGCGACGAACGGAAAACGATGGGCCATCCGGCGTTTCGTGCCGGATTCATCTTGCTGCGGATTGTCGGATGATGAGTTCGGTGGCCGATCAACCATTTTTCCGCCCCTAATCCTGCCTGCGTAGCCTGTCTTGCTTGCGGCCGGCATCCTGCTGTTGGCAGTTCTGCCTACGTAGGCCCGCCTCTCGCTGTCTACACCTTAACCGCCTCGCCCTTTTTCGGCAATAGAACTTACGCGGAAGCGTTTCTCACGGTATGCGCAGGCCAGTCAACGCCAGAGTAAGTGGCCAAGCCGTGTAGACCGACGCCGTTCTTACAGACATCTCGATTTGACGCTGGTGGTATAATGTTATCCACAGGGTAAACATGAACCCTAAGCGAGAAGACAGCGAAGTGCGGGAAAGACGGCCAAAAATGACCATCCGCAAAAATTTTGACCCCGCCTGCTCGTTCCGGCGTCTAACCCTCGGTTTTTCTTTAACTAAACCAGCCAAAAAACCAGAAATTCCTACTGAATTTCTAATCGCTACACCAAACCACAGTCAGAAACGCGTAACTCACACAAAACAAACGATCGGATCTGTTTCTAATCGCTACAAATTTGCATTTTTTCGTCCTGCCATTTTGGCTGTTGACCCCGGCACTCTAAATCCGAGAAACTATGACCTTGCGAGCGGTCGCCCAGCGTACGATCAACGTCTTTCAGGCGCCTCCCGCAACATGAATTAAGTTAAGGACGAACAATGAACTCGCCGATTGGTGAACTGCTTCCGCCGACAAGATTGATGCTCACTCCAGGCCCGTCGTGCATCGACCCGCGCGTCTATCGCGCCATGTCCACGCCGATCGTGGGCCACCTGGATCCGTGGTTTTTGGAAATGATGGGCGATGTCCAGATTCTTCTCCGCCAAGTTTTCCAAACGCAGAACCGCCTCACGTTTCCCATCTCCGCGTCTGGCTCGGGTGGAATCGAAGCAGCGGTGCTCAATCCCCTCGAAGCAGGCGACGAAGCCATCATCTGCGTCAATGGCGTCTTCAGCGAGCGCATGGCCATCATTGCCGAGCGCACCCCGGCGAAAATTATTCGCGTCGAAGCGCCTTATGGAAAGCCCTGCGATCCCGACGATGTGCGCCGCGCAGGCAAAGGCAAAAAAATCAAAATTCTCGGCGTTACCCACGGTGAAAGCTCCACCTCCGTCGTCACGAATCTCGACAACATGCGCAAAGTCGCCGACGAACTCGGCGCGCTGCTTGTCGTCGACACGGTTTCCACCCTCGCGGGCATGCCCATTGATGTCGACAAAACGAAAATCGATATCTGCTTCAGTGGCTCGCAGAAAGCGCTGAGCGCGCCTCCGGGAATGTCGCCCATCACTGTGAATGCGCGAACCGAAGAGGTGTTGCGCGCGCGGAAGACTCCCGTGCAAAGCTGGTATTTCGATTTGACCACAACGATGAATTACTGGGGCAAGGAACGCACGTATCATCACACGGCGCCGATTTCTCTGGTGTTCGCTTTGCGCGAAGCCCTGCGGATCGTCCTGGAAGAAGGCTTGCCTGCGCGCTGGGAACGTCACAAAGAAAATCGCGACGCCCTCGTCGCTGGCCTCGAAGCTATGGGCCTCCAGATGTTCGTTGAGAATCCAAAGGATCGCCAAGTCACAGTGACAGGCATAAAAGTCCCGCAGGGCATTGACGACGCAAAAGTGCGCGGTCAATTGCTGGACGAATTCAATATCGAAATCGGGGGCGGCTTTGGCCCGATTAAGGGCAAGCTTTGGCGCGTGGGATTGATGGGTTACGGCTGCCAGAAAAATAATGTACTGCTGTTTCTGGCGGCCCTCGAAAAGTGCTTGCTCGATCAAGGTTTCCGCCTTCCGGCAGGCGCGGGTGTGGGCGCGGCAATCCGCAGCTACTCGGAGACGCATGCAGCCATAGCGGGCCACAAATAGTGGGAGGATTTTTTAGTCAAGGCGGAAAACAAAGATGAGCGCAACAACGGTAACGCGGATTCCGAATCAAGGCGCCATGAGCGATTTTGTGCGCCCCTTCGAAGTGGCTTCGAAAATGACCGACGTCGTCTACCGCTGCCGCTTCTCGCATTGCTGGAACGCGATTGCGACGCGCCACGCGGACACGATCGACTGCAAATTTTATGTCGACGGCAAAGGCGTGATACTCGGGCTTGCGCACACTGCCTTCATCGAGTTCAGCGGCCGCGCGAAGCGCAATTTGACCGACCGCGAAGCCAGCTTCATTGCCGCGGAATATTTGCGCGAGCGGCTTGAACAGGAAGACGAGCACGCGCTCTACGACGTCTCGCACCAAGACGTAATCCGCATCATCGCCAAACTCGGCATCAAGTAATCGCCGCGTTTTGTGGCACAGGCTCTCAGAGTCTGTGTGGCAACCCAAGAATCTTTGTGGGTCGTGGCTTTGGCCACGACCTAAGCCCTGCAATTTCAGCGCGGCTTTAGCCGCTGAAGTATCGATTTTGCGGTTCACACACAGGCTCTCTCAGACTGTGCGTTTCGGCTCGCGCCTTGCATTTCCGAAAACTCGGGGTCCGCTGCGTAGCGTCATTCGTAACGCAATGCCACCATGGGATCGACGCGCATGGCCCGCCGCGCGGGAATGTAGCTCGCAAGTAAAACCACGAGGATCAGCCCAAGGGTAGCCAAGACGAACGTAACGGGTCGATCGGTCGAATTCCGTAGAGAACGCTAGAGAGAGTTCGCGTAAGGAAATAAGCGCCGACCAAACCTACGGCCACCCCAGCTATTGCCAAGCGCAGACCATAACTGAGAACCATCAGCAGAATGGTTCGTCGCTCCGCTCCCAGAGCCATGCGAACGCCGATCTCGTGCGTGCGTTGAGCGACCGTGTAGGAGACCACCCCGTAAAGGCCGACCAGCGCCAGTAAAAGTGCCAGCGCGCCAAAGGCGGTGAGCAAAAGCGTACGTAAGCGCGGGGCGGCAACCGACCGGGAAAGCAACTGATCCATCGTTTCGAATGAGGCGATAGGCTCGTCGGGATCGATGCTACGCACCAAGTCGCGGACCGTACCGGGCAACACCCTTGGATTGCGATTCGCGTGGATGATCAGATAAGCGTCGTCATGGCTGGCTTCGCGGAGAGCGAGCGCGTTGCCAAAGGTCTTCCGCGCGGCGGTGTGAGCGGCGTCCGGCGAAAGGCCGGCTTCGCGCAATTCGCGTTCGCGCAGTTCGATGTGCAGGCGCATTTCTTCGTCGAGATCGCGATGGAATTTTTTCCGTGCAAAAAGCATTCGCAGCCGCCGCGCCAATTCACTCAGCAATTTCATGCTTTCCTCCTCCCCCATTACCTTTCACTTACTAGTGTTCTTTTGCTTTTTCTAGTCACTCGCCACCTGTCACTTGCCACTGCCTTTCTCACGCGGTCTGAATCACGCGGGTGATGGCCCCGACGATGCGCCGGAATTGCGACAGCTCGATTTCCAATCGTTTGCGTCCCGCGGCGGTCAGGCGATAGTAGCGGGCGCGGCGATTTCCCGGCGTTGCGCCCCAGTGCGCGTTCACCCAGCCTTTGACGAGCATGCGCTGGAGCGCGGGATAGAGCGAGCCTTCCTCGACTTGCAGCACATCTTCCGAGTTTTGCTGAATGGTGCGGGCGATTTCGTAGCCGTGCAATTCCCCGCGGCGAGCAAGCGTTTTCAAAATCAACAGATGAAGAGTGCCGGGCGGAATTTCATCGCGAACCATGGGACGCTCCTGGCATAGGACTTCGATGCATAGCTAGACTATGGCAACGTAAAATAGTTAGCATGGGAGTGTCAAGCGGGGAAAAACGGCCCGCGCGTCAGCGGCCCGGGAGACTGGTATCCATCCCGCCACCGGGCTGACGAGAGCGATGCGGTGTGGAAATCCTCTTTGTGATATGGATTTGAAGAGTATAAAGTTGCAGTGAGACTGGCGGCGAAATGGCGGACGCAACAAAACCTGGCATGGGCGATTATTTGGCGGCGGAGAGAACTTTTCTGGCGTGGATTCGAACCGGTTTGGCGCTGATGGGATTCGGATTT
>Ga0307372_10002327_pt1 | contig 31682 bp, 26 predicted proteins | sample OX1MG_FD_202533 | JGI IMG/M metagenome (GOLD analysis project Ga0307372, IMG submission 202533) | Soil microbial communities from Risofladan, Vaasa, Finland - OX-1 | ecosystem: Environmental > Terrestrial > Soil > Coastal area > Acid sulfate soil | place: Finland: Risofladan, Vaasa | collected... | reverse complement strand
GTGACAGAAGGCGAGTTTGAAAAATTGGTGACAGAAGGCTGGCAGTATCTTGGAACTCTGCCAAATGGCAGGATTGTCATCAAAAATGAGCAGGGCTCGGCTTAACAGATAAAGCGGGCCCGGGGGGGTCCACTAACTGCAGCGTCTGAAACCTCCAAATTTTTCTCATTTTTCATGGTTTCATCACTCATGTTAGTTATGATACTAAACCATGTTGTTAAGTTTTTGGGATTTTTTTATCTGCGTAATTTTTAATATCCTTGAGGGGTTTTGTTCACTTGATTTAGTTCCACTTTAAAACATGAATAAACTGATTTTGGTTCGTCTACAGGGTAATATGTCACAACGATGAGAGGATTATTTTGGACTCACTTGAAATAAAATATCGAATTTTAATTGGGTTTATTTAATGAAATAAAGATATTGAGAGATGTAAGAATTTTCATCAGTTTCTTCCAAATTTTTATTTTATTCAAAATTACGCATATTTTATAATTAATGAAACTGCTATAGTCGCACCAGTTAGGATTAAAATTACTATAGAAAGACGTCGCTGTTCTTCCGCCACCTGAAATGTTCCATAGATTTCAAGTTTATCTTTCAATGTTTCATAATATGATATGATATTATTGGCTTTTTTTGCAAGTTCGTATTGTTCTCTAAAGTGTTGTTTTCCTTCGCTATTTATGATATTAATATCATAGAATTCTTGAAAGTCGCCAATAGCTTCTTCGGTGATATGAGTCATCACTGCAGTTGTCGAGGATAACTTCAAGACGTTTAGAAGTGAGGAAGTGCCTTTAACAAACTGGGGTATACGATCAATTTTAGTTATATGTCTGAAGAAGATCTGAGATTGGGATGTTATCAGTCTGTTCAATAGAAAATCCCATGATGCAACAATATGAAGAGAATCATTTGGATAATCATAATTTATCGGATCTGTTTTCAACATTTGCAAGACCCTACTAGAATTTACATCGATCAAAGTTACATTTTTGTATGGTGTGATATAGATGGAAGAATCAACACCAGTTGGTTTCATAACATTTTCAATCATTTTTTGATAGGTGTCACTATCAGTGAACAAATTGGAAGGAAGCTCTCTGTATGAATGATAGAGTAGAGTCAAAACATAGTAACAGAGCGGAAAAAGAGTATTAGATGGGTTTGTCATTCTAGCATATGCACGTAAGGGATCAAATGTATATTGATTCTTTGATTGATCAATCATTAGAACATATGAGTCAATAGCATCACTACCAAGATCAGTGACTACTAATTCTTTAGACAATTTTAATCTGTTAAAAGGATCAATAAACTCATGTTTCAGAACATCAGCCATCAGATGGTCCACTGATAGATATTCTTTTTTATAATGTTCTTGCATTTCTTGAGATGCCTGTTTGAGACTTATGACAAATTTGATTTTTGTTGGACTGATGGATGTCATATTAATGAAAGTATTGACGTAAGGAGGTTTCCCATTATCTTCGTGAGATGAAATTTTTCGGATTGATGCAGCTGGCTCAATCAAGGCACAAAGAGTAACTGTAGATCCATAGTTATCACTATCTTTACCAGGGCTTTTCTTTAATAATAGATAAATAACCACATCTACAATATTCTTTATAGAATCAGATAGTGAAGGTGCAGCTGTATTATAATCAGTAAATATAATATCTTGGAATGATTTCAATCTAATACACATGATATTCAGTGCTTCATCTTCAGTGAAAAGTTGTACTTTCCTTGAATAGAAACCATATAGAAGCTCATCAAAATCACATTCAGATAAATTTTTATCAAAATTAAAAATCGTTTTTTCTAAAGCATCTTTCTTGTGTATTGCAATGAAATGATCTGTTCTTGACTGTTCCCACGGGAAGCGACTATTAGGAAATAGAAGGAATTTTCTATGTCTTTTATTAAAAAAACTAATTGGTATACGTATAGAATCTTCTAGTTTTCTAGAGTTCTTTTTAGTTGCAATATTAATAGAAAGTGTCCTAGTTGCATATCCATATTCTAGTGGAACATGATTTAAGACTTGATCTAATGGCAATGATTGAAATTAACCCTCATACTTAAAATACTTTTTAACGTTTAAAGATCATTAGCACAAATTATCAAACATCATATGAATTTTAAACATTTTTCAATGTGATTCTAATGATGACAATAGTTTTACAAGAGTTGATGTTATAGGCAAGTGAATTAGATTCTCCATCCATAACCATCCTCCATGAGGATTTATGTCCAAAAAAACATATTCATCATTTGGAGTTAATATGAGATCAATAGCAGCAAAGACTAATTTTGATTTTTTCATCATATTCAAACATTTCTTTTCAATATCTTTTGGTAAGTCATACATAATATGAGGTGTATTTTTTAAATCATATCTACGCCAGTCTGTACTAGTTTTTTTTGAGTTCTGCGAATAGATTGCAACAGAAAATATCTTTTTTCCAACAATTGTAATCCTTAACTCAAGTTTTTTGGATACATATTCTTGAAAAAAAGATGGTGCCAAGATGACATTATTCAAATTTTTTAAGTGTGTTTCTTTAACCAAATTTGTCAGGATACCATAAGTTTTATTTCTACGTAGTATGAAGTTTCTCGCTAATTGTTTTATTACAATTTTCCCATTACAATCAGAATAGAACTCGCGTACTTTTGCTGGGATGTTAGTAATAATTGATCTAGGAATCTTGAAGCCAGATTGTTGTGCTATCTTAAGCTGTTGAATTTTATTATGAGCCAAATGTGTTGCAATTGGATCATTGATCCAAACTGCGTCTATTAGAGAGTAAAAACCATGAATCGCTTCGAGTGTTTCATTCATTGCCAACTCGCGTGACATGCCTTTAAGATCAGCATTAATTCCCAGTGTGACTGGGTTTCTATACCAAACGGCTTTCACATTGGACAAATCAATCACTTGGTTTTGTAGTTGTAATGATGCAGACATCTTACCATTATTGGTGGAGAGAATAATGCGTTCTTTTTTTGGAAATGAATTCAAATTAAAGCGGATTGTGTTGATTTTGAGCCGATTTAGGTGCTTTATTACTGTGTCAGCATGAAGATCTGTGGAATCACAGATTACTAGGATCAATGTAATTAATTTTTTGTTAATGTATTTATAGTTGAACGCATCATTACAACATATGAAGAAACCCTTCATTGAGATGTACTTCGAAGAGATGCAAAGCGAGAAACCAGCAGGCGGATCAACACCTGCATCAAGTACCGGTTAATCTCCATCGTGAAAACCTTTATTGGTGTTTTTTTAATAATTCTAGATGAAAGAAATTAAATTAAGCATATCACAAGGGAAAACAAAGTTATATGGAATACTTCATACTCCAGCAAAAAAAACTAAGCGTGCTATCGTTTTTGCAAACGGGTATCCTGATAACATTCTAGATAGTCACATCATAATAAATAGCGCTCGATATTTTTGTGAAAACGGTTTTGCGGTTTTAAGATTTAATCCTCGTGGGAGATGGCCAACCAAAGGAAAATTAACGAAATTTGGATTATGGGACAATGTAACCGACCTGAAAAATGCGGTGACTGCTCTAAAAAGAAGAGGATATGAATCAATAGGTATCATAGGACATAGTTTAGGGGGAATATCCACGATACTTCTAAACTCCGAAGATGTGAGTGCAATTGCATTGTGGGAACCTAGTTCATTGAGCATTTTTAAAAACTTTATCAGCAAAAAGAACATGATCAAACAGATTTCAAAATTGGGATATAGTGTGGAGGAGGAAAGTGGTTTTGTAGTTGGTCGCAAATTATTTGAGGATATTAAGAATATAGGAGATATATCTGAACAAATTAAGAAGATTAAATCTCCATTGCTGATAGTAGTGGGTAGTAAGTTACTAATCCCTACTGCACATGTGTATTTTAAACAAACGAACAAACCTAAATCATTAAAGATAATCAAAAATGCGACTCATTCATTCGACAATTATGAACAAGAAAAAATGCTTATCAAATATACACTAGATTGGTTTCATAAGTGGTTATAAAATATAATATAATGAATTAAAAATATTACTTGATAAACAAGTGCTGACATTACAGATCAGAATGTCTAATAGCCAGATGAGTCATGTAGGAAATTTTTGTCCTCAATAATATTTTGAAGACTGTTGTTTGAAATTATGTGAATCATGCAAGTGTAATGACATTCTAAGATTTAACTTTGTCTTATGAAATTTATTTTATAATATTTTGTACAAAACTGGATCTAGAAAAAATACTAGTGTTGGTGATAATTTTGGACCCACTTTATTTAGAATTATCAGAATTAGTCAAGCAATAACAAATTAATTTTACGAATTCTTGACAAAAATTATCGGCTGATTCACATTTCCATTCACTTGTAACTGGTTAGTTGATGGAGCAGAATATCCAGAGGGAGTATTAACAGAATAAGAATATGTTCCTGAATTTATACTGTCAAAGATAATTGAAGTGGAAGTTGAGGTTTGAGTATTACCATCTAGTGTAACTGACCAGCTTGGAAGCGAACATCCAAAAATCCAAAACCAACAGCTTTGTTGCAAACCGGACTCTACGAAGGATACAGAAAATGATTGTTGTGTTTGTTGGCTTGATGTTGAAGTGGAGCTATTTTGATTTGAAGATGCTGGAGACGATTTGACTGATGAAGTAGATGGAATAAAACCTACACCTTGATCATTTATTCCTTGAACAGTACTGAAACTAGCTAGATTGACATTATCATTTGTAGTCCATTGAAGGTTATAGGATTCTTCTAGTGTGTTTTCACACCCAAAGTTGTTTAATGCCTGTTGTATAATATTATCTGACCACTGAGATTGTCCTGCAAGCATAATATACGATTGAACTTGTCCTCCACCAGATGAGAAGTAAGTGTATTCTCCCTTTTGTGGTCCTACAATATCAAGCTGAGGAGATTCGTCTTGTGGAACTGGAGGTGAGTTGCTGTTGCAAATGTTGTTGTTTATGTTTATGTAAGACCCTTGCGGAAGCTGGTAACTATTAGTGGCATAATTGTTTTTCATATACAATTGGTTGTTAGAAATGGTAGATTCAATATCAAATGTAATGGGGGTAGTTATTTGATGAAATGTTTCAAGCTTCTCATAATTGGCAGTAATTAATTTACCGTCAGGAGTGCTTATGTAATATCCAGGAGCAGCGTATGTATTTCCTTTGTTGTCAGTACCAACTTGTATTACATTTTGTGCCCAATAAACAGTATTTGTCTGACCTGGTATATTTATGAAGAAATTTTGTTGTATAGAAAAACAATTGACTAAAGTCACACCGAGCAAGCTGCTAGGACATGATCCTGAAACCTTACTTATACCGAATGGGTTTAGTGTAACCAAATTCTTTATACCAATTAAGATTGGAGTCGTAGTGGAACCACTAATTGGATGGGTTATAATCGGAAGAGAAGGTGGAGTTGGATTGCCAGTAAGAAGATTAGGCACTGATACAACTGTCAAAGTGGCTGAGGCAGAACAATCTTGTAATGATGGCATTATTCCACATTTACCATGTGCAGTAAGAGTATGTATTCCTTGAACAGGTATAACGACAAAGACGCCTGTCGGAGAGGGAGGAACAGTCAACCCTGCAATACTTCCATCTTCCCAAAATAGTTGGATACTGACATCAGTATTAAAACCTGAAGTTGTAAAAGACACCGCATCGTATCCATTTGCATGATCAGGTTTTAACGAAAGTGTAGGTTGATTGATTTGAGATTGTGTACTAGTTGTTGATATTGTTTGTGAACTAGACGTACCTGAATTCATGGTAGAAACTATAGGTATTGTATTAATGGAATTGCTCAAGTTAAAATTTGTGATTTCCCATGTCCAGTCTGCGTTAGTGAACTGATTGTTCTTTCCAAATTCTGTTCCTAATTCCACTCCCATTAAACTATATCCCGAAAAGTCATTGTTCACTATATTGCCTGATGTTTTTATAAAATCTCCAAGATTCAGTGAAATATTTCCATTTGATTTGGGCGTAGTTAGCACGAAGGATATTGTTGTAGCCCCTGCACTACCAGTTCCTTTAAACTCATTCCAGGATAATTGATCTATGGTTATGGGAGTATTGTTTACTTTCGTACCTAGTGCATTGTTATTTGAATTGTAAAGCCATATCATGATTTCATAATCTTTGGATTGTATATCGCAACTAAAACTATTGCTAGTATCTTGACATGGTTGCCTTATCCACAGATCATAAGTAAAGTCTACTGGCAAGTTACTAGGTATCGGTATACCAAATTCATAATTAACACTAGCCTGGTAATTTAGATTTTCAAAAGAATTTACATCCACAGGAAATGTTAAAGCAGTATTTTGATTGCCAAAGGGAACACCATTTAACGACGTGCCATAACCAATCTCTGAATATGCTGCAGGCGCCCCGGAGTAACTATAGTATTGAATGTTATTGAGATTAATACTAGTTTTAAGACCAGTATTTTTGTCGTAACATTGCTGAATAGAACCAGATGCAGATACAGCATTCCATAAATTAAATTGGGATATTCCAGAATCTAGTGAAAGTTGGTTAGGCGAGTATATGGGTTGACCCTGTGGATTTCCTGTTAATTGATTGTCAGATAGTGTTATGCAATTTTGAGAAGATGATGATGATTGTGGAGTAGTTGATGTAGATATATTACCAATAGCAATTCCATTAATTGTTGGCATTAGATCATTTGGCGGAACAGCACGTATCCTAAACCATTGATAAAAGTTGTCTGTAGGTTGATAATTATTTTCCATAATTAACCCCACAGAAGAAGAATAAGATGGAACATCTTTTGTATTGACTTGAGTAGAGGAATAATCAACATTTGAACTAAATTGTGAGTTGGTTGCATGAATTGAATATACGTTTAATTTATTCAATTGAGACTTCAAAAAATTCATCATGCCATAATTGTATTCTCCTGAGGAAATGGTTGCTAGATACAATATAGTAGGATCATTACTACCTCCTGCAAATCCACCACCATTACCACCACTCCCACCTGGTACACTTGCAAAATTCATTGGGTATAGATCTGTGAAGCCAATCCTTGCATTAGTTTTACCTATGTTTTGAACATCAACATTACTGTAAACCTCAAAAATCATTGGTTTGGTGAATTGTACTTCATTTATTGTACTTCCAACCCAGTTAGCATTTTGCCAAAATACACCTGGATTACCCTTTATTGTAAGTCCGTCATTAACCACTATATCAGAAGTGCTTTTACTAACTCCATTACTCCCATAACTATTCCACTTGTTAGTATCAAGACTAGAGCCTGCAAAATTATCATAGAAATTGAAAACAGTGTTACCATCATCATATTGTCCATATACCTGACTTAGTTGAGGTGCTTCTCCAATTGATTGGCCATTGAATAAATTAGTCGACGTAGAAGCAAAACCCATGTAGATAGTCATGTCAGAGTTGGCAGGCATACCACTTGCTAATTTGAGCCAGTAGATAGTATTTGTTGAACCACTGTTATCTCCTGACTCGAGCCAACTTGGAATTATGGTTCCATCTTGGTAAAAGAATTCTACATTTTGTAGATTAGGTGCTTCAAATTGAGCATAGTATGAACTATCAACTTCGATCATCTGCTGAAATGGAGATGGTGTAGATATTGGTTGATTGTTAGTCATTGTCAACGCCACGGAATGAACTATGCCGCTTGGAAGAATACTAGGTGATGATTGCGACTGGATTATGGCATTGTTTGTTGGAGTAATTGGGGTTGTAGTTGATAAAGTTCCAGCATTGTTGTCTGTTTCTGCAACAATTATTTTCAAGGCATCTGCAGGAATATAGTTTTCTGTTGTCCCAGTTTGCCCCTCAACAGGACCAACTGTCAGACCATTTGACCTTGCCCAATAAATCTGTGTGTCGTTCCATCCTGCCACGTCATGTCCCTGATTCCAGTCTAGATGACCTACAGCCCAGTTGGTACCTGACATCACCTGACTAGCAGCCAACTCCCATCTACCTGCAACTATCAGGTAATAGGTCCCAGGAGTAGACGGGGCTGTCACATCAATAGTTATTGTTGCCGTACTCTGTCCTGGAGGATAAGATCCAACAGACCAAAAGGATGAGGCATGATCACCCCATGTCGGAGTAGTTCCCATGACATACACAGCAAAACCTGGACCACTATTGTATGTGGATATGTCAAGAGACCCAGTTATCTGAGAGTGCGGATTAACTTGAATAGATTTGCATGATGGATCATATTTTATGCCGTTAAGACTAGCTGATGTTATGTGAATATAGCTATCAGTTATAGGCGAACCGTTACCAAATTTGCTTGATATTGACGGACTGGCAGCTAGTGGACTAACTGATCCATCACAGTTTGATGTACTAAGATTAGTTATGGGATTTTTAGATGTAGAACTAATTTGTGCATCTATGTTCTGAAATGATGGTATCAAAAATGAAGAGAAAGTCAGAATCAAGGTAATAAGAAAACACGAAGAAAATCTTCCAAAAATCATAAGTTGTGTTTTCCACTTGCCAAGAATTGTTTTTCACATGTTGTCATATACAACAAAACTAAACTAAATTGGAGAGCTTTTTCTGGATACTGATTTATCCGCACTTTTATCAATTTGGTTTGAACTAGAATTAACTTGATTAAAACGGAATGATTTTACTTTATGCAATTTAGCTCGCTCTAATCCTTTAAAGAGGCCATCAATGTCATCTGTAATCAACTCTATCTCAATACTCATCCCTCCGACTCCTGCAATACCTCCATCTGCTCGTCCACCTGCTCCGACATCCTTTTCAAAGGTAAGTATAATGGATTCAGATGTTTTTGTAGGATTGGTAATCGATCTTCTTTTTTCTTTTGTAATACTTAGAATTCTATCAAATGGATAATCATTTCCAGCACAGTATAGGGCCATGTTTGTTATCACAATAGTTCCTTCTGCTTCTGACTTTCTGGTCTTGTCTCTTCCAAATGCCAGATAACCTAGACCGCCACCAAAATAGGCTGCAGCATATTTTCTTCCTGCGCCTCTATGTTCTGTGCGTTTTACTATTAACTTTCCATGGCCTTGATAATATTCAATTTCTTCATTTCCTGCAGGTTGTGGAATAGCATTACTAGGATTAGGAGCTGTTGAGTTTGGAGCACTTGGAGTACCACAAGTTGGACAGAATCTATTAGTTTCTTGCAGGGAAACTCCACAGCTGACACAAAATGGCATCCACATGGTAATAGATTTAAGAATCTTAAAGATTTTGGTATTATGTGAGATCTGAATTTGTACTAAATTAGTAGGAAAAGTTTACAGATCACTGAGTAATTTCTTTTTTTCATCGTTATACTCAGATTCTGTCAAAGTGCCAGAATCATAAAGAGATTTCAGCTTTGTTAGTTTGTCTTCCAACTGCGATGTCTGCTTTACTTGTGGATTCAATAATGAACTTTTTTGCGATTCAAATTCCTCTTTTGTTATTGCTCCCGAGTCCAGTAATGACTTTAGCTTAGCCATCTTGTCCAGATTGTCGTTAGAAACTCCCTTACTACTTGGGGCTCGTGTTCCAGTCATTTGTGAATGAGCAAGTAACAACATTATTCCTGGAATTACACCGGCAAAAATTAATGAAATAATAGCCCATGTGGTAGTGTTTAACTGCTTTAGTTTTTCCATGTCTCCTTGATTCACAGCAGATCTCATTCTGCTTATTCTACGAAAGACCAAGATTGATGGTATGGTAAAAATCAAAAAGAAGATTCCATAGCCCAATCCAATTCCGATAAAGATGCTAGTACCCGGATTGTAGTAATAACTTGCCGCGTAATGAGGTCCCATGTTAAGCAGACCTAGTACTATAAAGAAATAAACAAAATAATACACAAAACTGATTACCCATGCAGCAAGGGCCAGAATTGCAACAATCCATGCAACTAGAATGTATGTTCGTATACTGCTTACATCCACATTATCTGAATAAGACATCAGTGTTGATAACTGTCAACTGATGTTATTTATCCTTTTGAAGGGATTATGTTAATAGATATGAAACTTTGTTAGCTAGATTTGATTTTAACATGCAACTTATATGCATACAAAAATTTTGCCTTAATCCCATCTATTGTCAAGATTTACACGATTTTTTTGTCAACCAAGTAATTTACGCTTTTGTTCATCAAAGTCTTCTTGAGTAATAAGTCCCGAATCAAGTAATTTTTTTAGTTTCTCAATTTTTTCAAAATCAACAGTAGTTTTTACTTTTTCTCTTGCTTTTTCCTTGACTGTTTCTTGTACTGTCACCTTTGCTTGCTCCATCGTAGTTTCCTTGGGTTTTTCTTGTATTTTAGATGTTATTGTTGATTCCGTTGATGTTTCCTTTACTCTTGATTCTTTTGTTACTCCATTCTTGTTTCTTCTTTTAATAACAAAAAATGCTCCACCTATTACTGCTATTGGAATTATGATAAGATAAAGCGTCATGCCAAAAGGCGATGCATTTGTTGGCACGTTTGTTTTTTCAAGCTGCATAGAAGCAGAGAGCAAAGAAGGATATACTGATCCTAGAAATGAGCCTGACTGTTGTATTATCAGGCCGGAGCTTGTATCAACCCATTTGCTGCCACCATTTAATGTGATTTCGTCAGTAGTGAAAGTTCCGGCAGGTACAGAAACTGTCACGTCTTTTGTAACTGTTGCACCCTGCATGTCTTGTGGTGCATTATCTTGGTTCAACATGTTTAGATCTGATACACTTACTGCTGGAAATAATGATGGATTGCTAAATGTACCTGTAACACTACTTAATGACAGCATTGAAAGATAGCTGCCAAAATTCTGGGCAAAAGTAAAAGTTTGTGAAGATTCATCAACATTATTAATAATATATGAAACAGGTATAGAAACTGAATTACCTGCAATACTATACGTGATCTGATAGTTTGCATATGCTCCATTGAATACGTATGGAGGTTTTGTTTGTGGAGAATTTTGTGAGGTAGGATTGGAATTTACTAGATTCGGGTTTTGTGTTGGAGTCGGATTTGTTTTAGGTGGGTTTGTTGTAGATGAAATAGGCGATACAGTCACAGGTATTGACGCCGTGCTGTTTTGACCGTTGCTGTCAAAAGCTGTAAGTACAACAGTATACGTTCCTGCTTGAGAATATGTGTGAGTATATGATATCATGCCATTAGGGGTTACTGCCCCATCTCCCCAGTTTATTGTTGTGTGTGTGATGGAAGCACCTGCACTTGGATTAACATTACCGGATAGCTGTACAGTCATCTCATTAACAGTAGGTAAGAGATTAGATATTGTTGGTGGCGGGTTAGACACTTGGCTTTTTGCTGGACTTGTTACAGTGGTTGAATTGTCTGCAAACGCATGTATGACTCCCTTAGTATCTCCAACAAAGAGATACCCATTGTCCAGAACCAGATCATCGTTTATCGGAGTACCTAATTCGCTATTCCAAATTACCGAGCCATTTGTTGTGTTCATTGCATATAGTTTTCCGTTTGTGCTACCATCGTACAAGATATTATTTTGTGATATCACTGGTGACTGCAATTGACCGCCCACCTGTGTTTTCCATATGATTGCACCTGAAGATCTATCTAATGCGTAGACATATCCATTATCTGCACCAAAAAATACAAATTCTTTTGTTATGGCTGGTGTAGATTCAATTGGTGAACCTATGTTTGCACTCCAAACAGTAGCACCATTATTGGACACGGAATAAAAAGTTCCTGTGCTAGTACCAAAATAGAAATTATTCCCTCCAAAGGCAGGAGTTGATCCTACATTTCCATTCAAAATTTTATTCCATAGAGTCTGGCCTGATGTTATTGATAGGGCTGTCAAACTATTAGTATTGGCTGATGCGATAGCAACAATGCTGTTTCCTATTATTGGAGTTCGGCTTGATCCGTGTACAATAGTCTGCCAATTCACTGCACCATCGCTTCCAAGAAAAGAGGTAACTGAAACACTGGTATCATTATAGGGTGCAAAAAAAACTTGACCGTTATTAAAAGTCAGTCCTTGCATGTACCATGTCTTTTTTGTTACAGCGTTATCAGGAATGGAAATATATCCTACTTTGGTTCCATCCGAAACTTGATCCATAACCAAAACACTGCCATATGTATTTCCCATTGGTTCACAATGTCCTAGCCAGCCGTACATTTCAAAGTAGATTTTACCATCTCCAATTGCAGGATATAAAGATCCTATGGTATCATCTTGACACCCTATGTTTGGAAATGCAGTATAGCCTATGGAACCGTCAGATTCTGATAATGATATAATATTTCTTGAACCTCCAGAAGCTGCAATTAACACATGGTTAAAGGTAACTAATTGCGGAAAAGAACCACCTAAATTGTGAGTCCATATTTGTTTATTAGTTTGCGGACCAGCATATGAAGAATATCCGTTGTGGGATGAATCTCCATGCCACTGAGTCCAATCAGAAACAGGAATTACAATGCCATTATCACTCTGGGCTATGTTTGGTGTTGTATCAAGTGTTGTTTGCGCAGGAACAGTTGGCGATGGAGATGATTGCGTTGGTGCAGTTGGGCTTGTTGATACACCTGATGACACTACAGTGAATGTGGTTGAGCTAAAATCAGAGTTTTGATAATTTGCAGTTACTTTGTACTGTCCAAGAGATGATGAAGTATCCAATGTATACGGGATTGTAAAAATTCCGGTACTAGTAATATAAGTTTGAATCTGGTCTGAAGTTCCATCAGGTTTCAGTATGGTCAATACAACTTTTCCTCCAGATACATTGTCAACGTTACCATGTATGTTGGCAAGTACTGTTGGCTGTTCAACATTTATCACATACTGATTATGATCCATTGTCACAGATCCTGTAACTGCAGCTTCTGCAGATCTTGTTGAGGTAACTGATAAAATGATAGCTGTTAATAAAAATACAACTAGAACTTTTTTCATACTTTTCTTTGTACAGTTACTATTTAACTCTAATTTGTATCTAAAATTTCTAAAATACATACAATGTCACATAATTAATTTTTTAGAGGTCAATTGTTAACCAAATATTCCATACAATAATTTTTCAGAGAAGAAAATAAGACAATAGTGTAGAATCCTGGGGGGTCCACTAACTGCAGCGTCTGAAACCTCTGAATTTTTCTCATTTTTCATGGTTTCATCATTCATGTTAGTTATGATACTGGACCATACTGTTAAATTTTTGGTTTCATTTCATTCAACATACTATAAACAATTACAACCCAGCTAAAAGATGGTTATAATTTCTGAATCTGTCTGATTTTTGGAATTAAAACAATAGAGAATACACAAATGAATCTGTAAGGCTAGTTACAGCTACAACCTAATCTCGAACAATTTCACGAACCAAGATAAGTTATCCTTTGCTGATTCCACTTTATCTTTTGCGTCAGATGCTGCATTGATTGACGCCTTTATGTCTGGGTTTGTAGTTGGTATGGAATTATTAAACAGGGCAACCAGATTTGGACCTTGCAAACCTAAGAGTATAACGATCACTACTAAGATGACAAGTGGTCCTAGAGCTAATATTGCCTTTAACACACCTTATCCTCCTGAGTTCCGAACAGCGTTTGCTAAATCAGAACCATCTTTCAAATCACTAGCACTATTGATCATTTCTTTGCCAGTTTGATATGATGTTTGTAGCTGTGGATTGCCTGAACTTTGTACAATTTGGTCAGGAGCTTTCCAAAATGATGGTGCGACTATTACTCCGATGATGACTACTATTACAACGCTGACAATTATTGCACCTTTGTGTATTTCTTCATCCCACATTATGGTATATAATATAACTTTCATCTTAATAAATTTGGTATATGCTAATTATTTTCTACAAGAATTTTATAATGTATGGGTCAGCTTTGCATATCTACTAATCTAGTATCAAAATAGATTAATCCGTCACCGACATAAATTACTCCTCCTTCATTAGCTTTGATTATTTTTGGTTCAAGTTCTCTTTCTAATGGAATTATAGTCATGTTTGTTGGTGTTTTTTTAGAAACAAGGGCATACATGATATGAGGTTCGGGTATTGTACTATCATTTATCATTCCCTGTTCATCAATTCTAGAACCTCTATATCGATAAAGATCAGGATCCCCCCATCTTACTTGCTTAGTCCATTCTTCAGGCTCATAACTTATTGAACTATATCTGATAATTTTTCTCATGTTATAGTTATTAGTAGTTGGACTATAAATATTAAAAACAGCAGCGTGCCAGGTTATAATTTTTGAATCGATGCTTTACAGTTTATTTTATTCTAATGGAATACCCAATTCTCTCATCTCATGTCGTAGGTCTTCAAACCTTCCCTCATTTTGTATCAATTGGTCTTTGTAATAATTATACCATGTTTCATAGAAATCCTTTGATCTCAAATGATTTTTAGAGCCATAATTATGGTACAGATCTTCAAAGGTTGGAATTCTATCGGTCTTGAGATTTCTTATGGTTGCCTTGGTGATTCGGTACTCTCGTAGAACTAGAATCCTTCTGATAAATTTCGGAGTTATAGATTTAAGATTCATAAATTACAGCCCTAGTATCATGATTACAACTCTCGCTGTTTTTTCTGTACCCATCAGTGCTATTCCACCAAAAAATAACATGATAGAAGATACTGCATAAATTCTTAACTTTTTCATGCCTTTCCTCCAGATTTTTTATTTTGTTTGATTAGAAACTCTGTCCATCTATCATAAACTACTCCTCCAGGATAAGCCTTGATGACTTTAAAGTAGACAAGTTTTCCAAAATAACGAACTGCAATCTCATCGCCAGTTACTATAGGTACTGAGTTTAGTGCATCTTTGAGATATGTCTCCATGCCATGAGGTATTGGCTGAAGTGGTAGAACTATCACATAATTTGAGATGTTTTTTTCAGCCTTGCGTATAGTGACACTATTTCCTGTGGAAACTTGGGCGTTATTTTGAACTATTTTGTCAGTTCGTACAATCCCTTTGCCATCATCTGATGGATATACGGGACGACATGCAACCAGTGTTGTTCTTTTACCAGTGATTTCTACAATATCCCCTGTTGAGATGCCCAGTGCATCCATCGAGTCATAATCAATTCTGATAATGCCTCTTGCAGTATCTCTAGGATATCCATCCTCAACTTTGAGTAAAATCTTGGATTTTATGGGATTAGTCATTTCGACGCCCCCATTTGTTGCAGCAATTGTTGCATGCCCATTTTGGGTCATTGTCTGTAACACAGCATCCCCCAAGGTATATTTTCCCTGAAGTGAGATCTTTATCAAATTGCTCTTTGTAATCTAGTTTTACCATTGGATAGCCCCATAATATTATTCCAACATTTGCAGACTTGCATTTAGGACATATAGGATATTTCATGTCAGATCCTCCACAGATTCTCCTTCTCTAACATAACCATAATCTACCCCGTTGTATTTTACAGAACCAGTATATTCTTGCTCGATTTGTTTTGGTTCTTTCTTTTCGCTTTTTCCAAGCCAGTATCCAAGTAGAAGAGCAATTATGATTCCTATCATTTTAGATTCCTCCAGTCTGGAGTGGAGTAAATGCTATCACTCCAACAAAGTTGCAAGTTCGAAGTAGTGCTCTGTCAAATGTTAAAAGTATGTAATCTCTAATCTTGCAAAGTGCTAGAATGATATTGTCTCCATTGTGGCATTCTAGAAATTGTACAGATAGTTTTTTTGCATCTTGTTTTTCCTTGAGATTTGTTTGTATCAGTTCTATGGTTCTTCCAAGAATTTTTGATATTTTTGAAATGATGTATTCCTTAGCATATCCTCTTACTCGATTGACTTCAGATATTACAACATCACATAATACTACTTTGGCAGATTTTCCTTTCAGACCTTGTTTTATTTTTAGACCTAGTCTTGGATCTTCAATCATGCTAATTACTACACATGAATCAAGTGCGATCTTTTGTGAGGTTATCATACAATAACTACGGGACCGAAATTATTATATATCATATATATAGTATGTAGAGTGAAGATACTATCATGAGTAATTTATCAAAGATGCGTGTGCATATTGCCCCTGTAGGGTTTGAGATAGACAGAGTTGTGATACCTGCAATTAAAGAAAGAGCAGACAAGGTCTGGCTCTTGATTCACGATATGGAATCAGAGGATAAGGCGGGTCCATACAAGGAAAAGATCGAAAAAGAACTAAAGAAAAATAACATAAAGTACGAGATTGCAAAAGCAGACAGGCTTGACTTGTTCAAGATAATAAAATCTGTTAAAGAAATAATTCTAAAAGAAAAAGCAAATGACATTTACGTAAATGTAGCATCTGGATCTAAAATTCAGGCAATTGCATGCATGATGGCATGTATGATATTTAACAGTAAAAAAAATGTCAAGCCATTTTATGCAGAAGCAGAGAAGTATTCTGCTTTTGAAGGCAAGCAACAATCTATTGGCTGGAAGAGAAACATTGGACTGCCTGCTTATGAAATTCAAATTCCAAAACCAGAACTTGTTGCTGCATTAAAAATTATAAAAGAGAATGGTGGTAAAATAACAAAAAAAGAGATGGCACAACTAGCAGATGATGCCAAGATTATAACAATAGGTGCAAGAGAAGAGAACTTTGAGCAGGCAAGATTTGCAAGCCTTGACAAAAACATCATACAACCATTAGCAGACCATTGGAAGTTTGTAGAAGTTGAAAAAGTTGGAAGAAATAGATGGATCAAGATTACAGAAGCAGGCTCTCAGGCTGCTGAGTTTTTAATATAAATAATAATTCTTCTATCTAAACTTGTGAGTATCTATCAAGAAAATATTTTTCTTAAATCCCCCACGTTCTTCTTTCTTTTTGATTCTAATTTTTTCTAGTTCCTTTACAGAAATTCCCTTTAACTCTGAAATTCGATAAATGACTTCAATAATATCGGCTAATTCATGAGATTCCTTATCCTGAAGGTATTCTTTTGTCTCTTCTAGCAGTTTTCTTTCCATTTCTAGTAGGAATTTTTTATTTGAGAGTTTTTTTATCTTAGGTGAATAACCTGAATTTTTAATGATTTCAGGTATTTTATCTCGTATTGCCTTATTGTATTTCAATTTCATCTCCTGTCCTTAACTAGGATTTTTCTTTCTATTTTACTTTCCATAACTTTTGACCAATTCCATGATATTCTCTCAAGCATGAATCGTACAGATTTTTAAAATACTCTGAAGAATACCCGAATTGTAGTTTTTCAAGATTAGCATTTCTGGCTAGTATTTTCTTCAAATATATCGAGTCTGACAATTTGTCATTTTTACTTGAATTACATTCATTACAAGCAGCGACAATGTTAAAGTTCTGAGTATCAAAGATAAAATTCCACGGGATAAAATGTTCTTGTGCATATCTTTCATCTTTTTTCCCACAGTAAAAACAAGATTTTTCCATCGCAGTAATTTTTGCAAATTCATCTTTTTTCAAGATAGTTCGCGGAATTTTTTCCTCCAGTTTCCTAGATATGTTAGGAGAAGAGTTGATTTTTTCCAAATATTCTGCTAACACATGATTTAGTGCAGCTTCCAAGATCTTCTTGTTACTTTTCATATATTCGACTGTCTCTTTTTTTATTACAATGCTTGTAGAACCTTTGTTAATTGAATAAATTTTACAATCATTTAGTAGCTTGTGCAGGACTTGTGGTTTGATTCCATCTTGAATTGTCTTGAATCTCAAATCCTTGAATTGTTCAGAGCACATCAAACTCTTTGATGGAGTGGATTTTACCCCTATTTGATCTTCATATTCTTCTAGTATTCTGTATACTGCAATACGTTTTGCAGTTGCCTCCTGCTTTAGTTTAAATTTAAATCGTAATGTCCAATAGTATCTCAAAAATCTCGCTGCAACAAAATTAAGGTCAACTATGAGACTATCGCCATCTTCAGAGACCCATTGAGAGCCCTCATCTTCCTTGTAATCACCTAGATCAAGGAGACATTTTAGAAATGTAGGCTTGTAGGTACTAGCAAGAGACTTGGATGAAAAGAATCTGTTAAATTCAGAGATCATATCATGGTAATAATTTTTCTACAAACTTAAGGATTTGAATGCCAGAACTCAGAGTCACTGAATTTACATTCATCTTGTGTCATGTCTCTAACTCTTCTTCATCGCCTGACTCATCACTAATAGTTAAAGCAAGATAATAACGTGATGATTATTAACATAAAATCTACAATATTATTTGAGATTTTTTATTTGTGATTGGAGATCTGCAAATCTTCTTTCATGACGGTCAACTTGCTCCTTGAGATTATCTACTCTTTTTTCTAACTTTTCAATGCGTCTTTCATCAGGGGTTAATCTTCGTTTTACTTTCTTTACACCTTGCTCTGCACTCATGTTATTACATATTGCATAGTAGAAGATAAAGAATTACAAAAAGCAGAATCTAGTATTTTGAATTGAATCCAATTCTTGTCTTTGATGATATTGCAATTACTGATACTATTGCAATCACAAGTATCATTGCTGCAATTGTACCAAACTCTGGAATTGCAAGTGTTCCGATTATTTCTATCTGAGTTGTTCCATTTGTGAACGGAATTGATAGAGTTCTGTCTGCTGTAGTGGTACCGGTTTCGTCAAAGGTAGCCTCTTGTCCATCATTCATTACTACAAACTTGGTATCTACATCTCCATTCTTTGCATCAATCATACCTCTTGGAAGAGTCACTGTCAACACTCCATCTCCAGTTGTCTGTATTGATACGATAAGTGATTTAGAATTTGTATCAATTTTCATTCCAAGAACTTTGCCATTGGTAATGCTGTATTTTACTGAGAAATCCGTACCATCAACTTTCATGGTTGGTCCAGATGGTCCTACTCCAGCAGAACCGGCGAATTGGAAGGTTGTCTGAGCTGTTCTATCCTTACTACCAAACTGTGCCATCACCGAGTATGCACCTGCAGCTTGCCATAGAGGGCCTGTAGCCTTTAGCGTTGTTGAATAGGTTCTATCAGATCCTAGAGGAATTTGGTCAAATTTGACAATGTTTCCTATTGGACTCTTGACTATGACAGTGATCGGTGTATCAGTAATGTAATCTTGTGTACTTCCTGATATTGTAATCACATCACCATCATTGTATGAAGTCTTGTCAGTTGTTACAGTAATTGCACCTGTAGCCTGACCGGTGAGTGGACTTGTTGGTGTAGGACTTGTTGTATTTCCAGATGTAGCAGTTGTAGAATTTGACGTGCCTGCTGGATTCTGTAGAGCGTATGGAGAAGCAAAAACGGGACCGATTCCAACTGCACTGATCAAAATTGCAAATAATACAAATCCACCTAATTTTTTATTCAACAAAACTGTCTCCGTTTTTGTGTATTTATCCATTTTAAGGGAATTTAGTTGAGTATCGGATTTGATTCTTGAACTCATTTACTCGTTCATTTCCCATATTCTGAAAATTTCAGAAACTAGATAGTATTCGGATTGATCATCAAGTCGCGAGTAGTTTTAGTACTCGGTATTGTAGATTTTGGTATGACCAGTCTTACTTTCTACGGAGGTGTAAACGAGATTGGCGGAAACAAGATTCTTCTAGAAGACAAAGATACCAAGGTATTCTTAGATTTTGGTAAGAGTTTCAGTCGTAGAGCCAAATATTTTGAGGAATACATCAATCCTAGAACCTCAAATGGCATAGTAGATTTTCTTACAATGGGTCTAGTTCCAGACATTTCTGGTGTATATCGAGATGATTTGATGAAGATGGCTGGACGGAGTCCAGAAAAGCCAGAAATTGATGCGGTATTGCTAACTCATGCTCATTCAGACCATGCAGATTACATATCATTTCTGCATGAAGATATTCCAATTTACATGGGATCAGCTTGCCATTTAATTTTAAAGGCATTATCAGAAAGATCTACTAGAACAATTGAAAGAGAGATTTTGGATTTTAAGCCAAGACCATACAGTATCAAAGATAGTGCAATTCCAAGAAAGATTCATGAATTTAGAACTGGTGACAAGTTCAAGATTGGCTCACTTGAAGTAGAACCAATTCACGTGGACCATTCTGTGCCAGGTGCTTACGGATTTATTATTTACACATCAGAAGGACCTATTGCATATACTGGAGACATCAGATTACATGGAACTCATGCAGAGATGACTAGAGACTTTATTGAAAAAGCCAAAGAGGTAAAGCCAATTGCATTGATATCAGAAGGAACAAGAATTGGAGATGTAGCAAAAGAAGAAAGTGAGGATAAAGTCTACAAAGAATCTGGAAAGAAAGTTTCAGAAGCCAACAATTTGGTATTTACTGATTTTAATTTCAAAGATGTTGATAGGCTCATGACGTTCTTTAAAATAGCAAAAGAAAACGATAGAAAATTTGTTGTTAAAATAAACGATGCATATTTTTTGAAATATTTATCTCAAGACAAGCATCTGGATGTTCCAAACATTGATGATGAAAATATCATAATTTATCTTCCAAAACGAGGTTCTGGGTCGTATTCGGATTCAGATTACAAGGGAAATGATAAAGAGTTTATTGATTTACACAACACTTGGACTGCTGAGCAGATTGCAGCAAGACCAAACAAGGTACTTTGTGCAATAGGATTTTACAGTTTTACTGCTTTGATAGACATGAAACCAAAGCCAGGTGCCTTGTATATCCACTCAGCAAGCGAGCCATATAATGAAGAACAGGAGATCTCTCAGGAACGTTCTGATTCATGGCTTGAGCACTTTAGAATGGAGAAATTTCAGAGTCATTGTTCTGGTCATGCAAGAGGGGAAGATCTACTAAACGCTGTAAAAGAGATTGATTCCAAGATGCTATTTCCTGTTCATACCGTGCATCCTGAATATTACAAAAAAATTGCTAATGATATTACCATAGTTGAAGAAGCAAGAAAATATCAATTAGGAAAATAATTTAAGATGATTCCCAACCACATTTGTCACAGATGAATCTATTGTTGCCAATTTTTCTTGTAAAAGTATTACCACAATCCAAGCAATTTTTATGTTGAATTAAGGATTTAGAATTATTATCATTTGTTCGATTTGTTTGTTTAAGTTTATCCATAATTTTTGGAATTATTTCTGAAAATCTATTGCCAGTAGATTTTGTTTTTTTTGCCATCATTTTATCATACAAGGGTAAAAGATTAGGCTCACATTCTTCTAAAAAGTCTTCAATTTTTCCAAACCATACTTTGTATGCAACTGGATAGATATTCATCAGTTTTAACAGTGCATTATATTTACCGAGTTTACGTACCCAATCATCAAATTGATTTTCTAGTTCTGTTTTCTTTTTCACAATAATTTGAGGGGTAAGTGGTTGTTCTTTTTCTCCAATGGATTGTAAAAATTTTGAATAGTCATCATATAATTTTGTGATAAGAAGAGGAGATTTACCATACTTACACATTTGCTCATAAGATGGAACTATTCCAAAAAGTTTCTTGAGATTATAGAAATCACTTCTTAGTAATTCTTCATCAGTTAGGATTTCCTCTTCTATAGCCATAGATTTTTTATATTTTTCATACGAAACAAAATTACGTAGATAATACTCAATACCTAGATCTGATTCTAACCGTAATTCATCAAATGAAGGTTGGTGACCTAATAATTTTCTAACTTTTCTATAATCATTTTCGAGTGTTGCCTCATTTACAGGCTCAATTATATTCAGGTTAGAGACTATGGGGTCAATAATTGCCCTAAATGTATCAAAAGAGCCAAAACATTCGTTATAGTCACTAATTTTAAAAGATCCTAAATTATCAATATCTGTCTCTGTCAGGTTTCTTTTGAATTTATCATATAATTCAAAATACTGATCTGCAAGAGTCTCTCGTAATCTGTGATTTTTGTATAGAATATCGCCTTGTTCTTTTTGAAATTCTTGATACGATCTAAATTGTATATTGATAAATTCCAAACTTGTAGGTGGATTGGATTCAGAATACAGTCTTGAGGTTGGTGGATATCCCAGTTTTTCTTTTAATTTTTGGTAATGAGTAATTATGGTTTGTTGAACATATTCAAACGGAGTTGGCATGGGTTTGATTGTTTCCAATTTATTAGATAATTCAGATAATATTTTTTTAGCTCCGTCAAGTGATAAGTCTACATTTAGATCGTAAATGTCTTCATCTTCTCTTTTTTTGACGAATCCATGATCTGCAAGGACTTGATATACTGGAACATTCAGGAATCTTTCTACATCTTTTGAATTATTTGCTTTGGCAAGAGCTTCTGCTATATTTCGTTTTGTACTAGGACCATTGTTAATTAGATGTATTAGCATTACAGGTTGATAGTTTGCTTTCATTATCATATCTGATTTAATAAATTTCAATAATTCCAAATATGATTTTGTATCGTTGATTTGTTCAATTTCAGGAATTTCTTCTAATTCATCTGAACTGGTAATCTTTCTTTCCTCAGAACGGCATGCTCTACAATGAGATTGAACTCCGTAGGGATTATTTTTGCCTCTACGCTTTGGAGAAATTCCAAATAGTTCAACAATTTGTTCAAATCCTTTAGCAACTTTTTTACAACGAGGACACTCGCATGTCTGATCTTGCAGGAATTTTACAGGATCATATTGTTGTTCAGATGAGTATTCTTCAGTCTCTTTTGGAACTACCTCCTGATTTTCTTCTAGCCAGAAATCTTTTAGATGAACCCAAACAAGTTCAGATCTTTCTCTCGTATCTCGTTCCTTATTGTATTTGAGAATGTAATCGTCAACATCTACTAAAAGACATGTTTTAGTTCCAGAATTCTTTATTCCACGTAGTCCTCTTCCAGCCATCTGAGTATATAATAAGTAACTCATCGTAGGTCGTGCGATAAAGATGCAATCTATTTTTGGAGCATCAAATCCTGTAGTTAAGATATCAAAATTACATAATACACGAATCTCACCATTCTTAAATTTACGAATCGAATCCTGTCGTTCGTCTCTATCTGTTTCAGCATATATGTATCGAGATTTAATGTTACAAGAATTTAGTACAGTGGAAATCAGCTTAGCATGATCTACAGAACATGAAAAAAACAATATAGAGTGTTTACCTTCTTGAACAAGTTTTACTAGTTCTTGTAAAATTCTGACATTTCTATTAAAATCATTTCCTAGGGATCTTATTGTTTTCTTGTTAAAATCTTGATAACGATCTAGATATGCCAAGTCTTCACCAGAAACTTCAATGGAACTTCTTCCATCTAATCTCAATATTCTATGATATACATCACATAAAATTTCTCTTTGAACTAATTGCTTATAGATGGTTTTGATCTGCTCACTTTGATTTTCAGGTAACTTGCTTTTTTCTGGAAATATAGTAATTATTCTAGTATCAGAATTTTTAGATCCTTCATTATCTTCTACTTCAAGCTCAATACTAAAAACTCCTTCATCTTGAAACTTCCAGTGAAAACTATCTTTTTCATCTCCCCCCTCACTGTATACTTGATTCTTATCTTTGTCGTAAATTGTCCATTTGTAATATACAATTTTGCCATCTTGATCATACGATCTATTTCCATTAAATCTCACCCATTCATTTTTTGATGCAGTAGTCTGAGAATCCATTAAGGCGTGTGGCTTTTCGTTGAATCCTGCAATTTCATTTGAAGAAAGAGTAGGCAGTAGAAAATTATGTGAATAAAATCTATGTAGTTTTTGTGTTTCGGTTTCTGCAATTTCTCCTTCAATTTGTTCATCTTTTATAATATTTCCACTCCCCCGAAACGGCGTGGCGGTTAGTCCAAGAAGAACTATCCCATACTTGTTTTCAGGTAAACTTTTTTTTCTCCTATCAAAGTTGAATCCCATATCTGTTAACACGTGTACATACATGTCAGCAGTAGAATGATGTGCTTCGTCAATAATTATAACAGATGTTTTTGATGCCATTTCACCTAGTCCAGATGGATTGTTTTCATGTTCGCCATTTAGCATATTTATACCAGAAATAATTATGCCACTTTCATGCAATTCTGGAAGTTGGTTATGTTTTCCGAAAAATCGAAAAAGCTCTAACGTTGTATCAGGTTTACCTTTATCTTCAAAAACTGCCTTAAACGAACCAAATGACTGTTCGCAGAGTTCTTCCGTTTGAGTAATCCAAAGAATAAATTTTGAATTAGTTCTAAAGTCTTCAGTTTCATTTATCCAATCAATAAGAGTCTCTGTAATCAGTCGAGTTTTACCCGCACCAGTAGGCAGAGAAACTATTCCTCTTTTCAATGGAGATCTGCCATCAAGCATATCACGAATTTGACGACCTATAGAATACTGATAATCATACAATGGGTTTAGGTTAACATGTGGTTTTACAGTTTCAGAATGTAGTACAGTTTCTTGTTTCTCTCTCAGTCCACAAGTAGGAGAAAAGCCTAGCAAATTAGCAAGTTTTATCATCCATCCATCGTTTCTATGTAATGCAACAACTTGGTCTAAACTGGTGAGTTTTTTTCCAGAATAATTTTCTGCTTCTTGAATTATCAGATTTTCATATTGAGAATTAATATCAGTTTGTTTTATTGCAGAAAATATTAATTTTAGAAATTTTCTGTTGCGTAGGAATTTTTGTCCTACAATTTCATATAGAATGTCTGCAAGTCTTTGTTGATTTGTGAATTCATGTGATTGTAAACCAGAAAAGTGATTTATCAGATTTGGTAATTGTTCTGAACTTATCTCAGGGTTTGTTATAATTTTCTTTAGTTCATCAGACGTTTTCCAATAACTACAAAATTTTGTAATAATCTCATCGCGCATTGAACCCTCATGTATTTCCAATTCATCTCGATCCATCATTTTACTTTCACCAGATATTTTCTATCAATAAGTAATTCTACAATATTTTCTGCATCATGTGCAATTGGACCCGTGTGTTTTATTCCCATTTCGATATTTTGATCTATGCCGTAACCAGTCAGATTTGCTGATGTTGTTAGAATTTGATTTGAGTCAACTATGAGTACTTTAGCATGAAGGGATGTACCTTTCTTTTTACTGTTGTACGAATAGATATTAGGAAAAGGAACTCTAGGTTCCCACATTTTATGAACTTTAGGTTTCTCTTTTTCTCCGTCATTAAATACCAATTTTATCGAGACACCACGTTTTGAGGCATTAATTAGAGATTGAAAAATCTTTGAGGTGTTGTGAGTCATAACAAATTCTAACATAATTATAGTTTTTTTTGCACTGTTAATCATTTCGATCATCGTACTGCTTGTATTATCAGCAAATTTATTGTACATAACTGGACCAGTCCAGACAAGGGTTGTCTTCAACTTAGAATCTTCCTGTTGTTTATAGAATTCCTGAACATATTCAATAATAATTGGTAATGTGAGTTCATTTGGAAAATCTTTTAACAAATTTCTTATTCTTTTTAGTTCTTCTGTATTCAAATCAATTTTTGAATGTAGATTAACTAGACTCATATCCTTGGTAATTTTTTGTTCGACAAGCAATTGCTTTAGTTCATTTATCTTTTTTTCAGATAGTCTTGATAGGAGAAAATGTAAATCATCACGTAATCTATTATTAAGAATCATTCTAGATCTTTGAAAAAACCATATTCGTCATTGTGAATAAATTGTCTATCAAGCAATCTGTTTGAATTTTCACAACTAGTTTCGGGAACTAGACAACATGCATAACAAGCAGAACCATTTAATCTGCTTATAGGAGGCATATTTTGTTTTTTCATTGGATCTTCTTCATCACAAAGTGGATCTCGCGAACATCTGCGAGAACGTGATATGGTTCTTAACAATAGATCCTTAAATGAAATAGATTCTCCTAGTCTTACCAATCCCCCTAAACTTCCTTCGGCTGATGAACTTGAAGTGTAAAGCATAATCCCACTACTTCCCTGAGTTCCATAGATTCTTTCGCGTATTGAGGCTGCGTTATATCCAACTGAATTAGATAATTCCATAATCATGAGATGTGCTAAGGTATGTAGTAGAACATACCTAGGAGAAAACAATTCCACGTCGGGTTGCCATCTTCTCTCCTTTGCCCATTCAAGAAAACCCTTTTTCATGGCAGAAAATCTTAGTTTAACGGAATTATTTTCTTCTTCCCACTTTCGCAATTTTTCACTATTTAATGTGAAGAAAATACCTTCTCCATGGTTTTCAACTGCTGGTAACCAATTTTCATTTTTTGTAGAAAGTGGACAATAATTTACGTTAGATGCACTATCAGGAGAAAATGGATCTGCTGCTTGACCTCTTGTAAAACCTCGAATTACCTTTAATTCAGTTATTCTTTTTAGAGTTTTAAGACTTTCAACATAAGGAGAGATATCAGAATGTACATCCTCAGTGGAGAGATGAAAATCATCAGATTCGTAAGATTTTGTAGTAGTCATATCATCATATTCATCTTTCTTGATTTCAGATTCTGATGATTTTGTATAATCTTTTTTCTCAGCATCTTCCCATCTTCTAATTTCATCAGAAATTCTTTGTATTGTCCAATATGGATCATCTTTTAGATTTTTAAAATAATGTTGTCTTTCTGCTATTTCCTCCGGTGGGTAACCTGACTGGAGATTGTCTTGTATAGATTCCAGATTTTCGCGTATGATTTGTTGCGCTTCGTTTACCCATTTTTTTACATAAACAGCACTAATCACAGATGGAAAATACACATTACTAGCACGAGTTTGTACTCCATACGGTATTTGATCGCATCTAGAATCCACGTCACCTAACCAAGGTCTTTTCCTTGAGCATTGATAATTTTCATCGAGTTCAAGTAAACCATTAGGGTTTACTGAGATTGCAGAACCCACATCTGCTTTGGAGTTACATTCTACACATTTAATGAAATAATTTGATAACCCAGGTGATCTTCCTTTTGAATAGAAATACAATTTAGGTTTTTTACATGTTCCTTCTTCTGTATCATGATATTCTGGTTCATTTTTGTGAGCCCAGCGTGCCCATGGAAATTCATCTATGTGTCCATTATCACACATCACAATGAATCTGGCATAAACTAGAGTTTCATTACAATCCATACAGTGAAATTCCGTCTCGCCATTTTTTGGAACTGGATTATGTTGCTGTAATCGTTTACATTGTGTACAGACTCCCCAACTAGGAAATGAAACGCATGTAATTACCTCCTTTTTACCTTCAGAAATTGGTACTTTGAACCCCTTCTTTCGAGTGATACCTTGGAGAACAGGATGGTGTAGAGATTTGTATTTTTTCTTAACCTTAGACCAATTTTGTAGTCCCATAATAAGCACGGAATCATTTTCAGTTTGAAATATAGAACCAGGTCCAAAAGAAGTGATTAATTGACTTGGTCTAATTGAACCAGGACTAGTTGGACCATCATAATTACTACTCATCAGATTCATCCTCATAATTTTTGGTGTAATATCTAAGATTAACTTCATCTTCCGCTTCTCTTAGTGAGTTTGGAACATACATCTCATTTTTGTCGATAGTATAGCTTTTGGAACGCATTAGATAATGATAATTTCTATTGTTTTGGTCTTTTTCAACTGCTTCAAGATATGGATTTCTTTCATAGCGTAACCAATCCTTTTCTTCTGTTGCATATTTGTCCCAATGTGAATAATGAGATTCTATATGCTTCTTAGTATCTGCTGCTTCAGGCTTGTCTACATTTTCTACCCTATCTTCAATTTTCTTTGAGATATCATGTATAAGATCTTCAAATTGTGGAAAAGTTTTCCTGAATCGTCCTGCCGAATTACGCGGGGCAAGTAAAGGTTCCTGAAGTCTTGTCAGTGCAACAAGTACACCAAAAAGACCTCTGTCTCTAGATCTTGGAGAAAACGGAGTAAGACTAACAGGTTCAACATTTTTATGAAATGTAGAATGATAATAAAGGAAATTTTCATAATGAGAAAGATCCCGAGGTTTTAGATGATTGAAGGTGGTTATGATAAGACCTGGAAATTGTCTTCCAATTCGTCCTGAGGCTTGTATGTATTCTGATGTGTTTTTTGGTTGTCCATTGATTATCATGATACCTAATCTATCAATATCTACACCCACCTGAATCATGTTAGTACACAATAAAACATCGAGTGGAATACGCTCTTTATCAAAATTTGAAGTACTAAGGTCCTCTAGTACTTGTGGAATTTCGGAATGATCTTTTCTACTTGTTAACTCATCTTTTACTATTCGTCTAGGTGTGTTATATTCTGCTTTAGGTTCTGTAGACTCTTCAGATTCATCATCCGCGTCTTCTTCAGACTCTTCTGATTCATCATCTTCAACCATATCATAGTTATTTGAAATATTATACATCATGTCGGGTACTGAATCATCATAGACCCTATTGGCTTGAGATAATTCTTTCATAGAATTGAAATATGAAACAATAGTAAAAAATGGATCAAGAATCTTAGGATCTGCCCCGTCATTTAACAATTTTCTAATAGTATATAGAATAGTTGCCGAAACTCTTGCAAGTAAAGTAAGTCCTGTTCTAGAGGTTGGGCATAAGCCAAGGTACAATCTGCCTCTCTTTTCATCATTATTTTCATCGATTGTGATCTCTTCTGAAAAAAAAGAATCACCGAATTTGAATCCTTGAGGAGGAAATAGTTTAATTTTTTCTCTATTGAATAATGATTTTATTTGTTCTTGTGCTTTCCTTGTAGTTGCAGTAGACGCAATAATTTTTGGAGGTATTCCATTTCGAGTACAAAGTATGTCTATTGCAGTTTCATATAGACCAGTGAGTGTACCCAAAGGTCCTGAGATTAGATGTAATTCGTCTTGGATAATTAATTCAGGAGGATCTAATTCAGACTGCCCAAACTTTGAAAAATATTCTATTTTTGTCTTAGGAGGATCGAAATCATTTGTTCGTATAAATCCCTTATTTTCACTAAATGCCATTACTTTACCAAATAATGCTCCCGTCTCAGGTTTCTTGGCTATCTGAGCATACTTATCCACTGTCGCAATAATCATCGATGGACAAAGTTTGTAGATATCAGAATCTACTAATAGAACTGGGAGACCATCTGGATGAAATTTTTTTGAGAAATGACAAGTGTCATCACTACAAAATACTTGCATGTGTTTTATTTTTTCATCAAAATCAATTTCACGGGGAGTTAAACTGCTGCCACACCATGGACAAACTCGAAAAATGTATGGATTAGATTCTTTTACGGGTTTTCCGTTTAAAAGTTCTCTGTGTTTTACTCTTGCACCATTAACTGGATCATCTAAATCGTTAGGAGTAGTTTTTCTACCTACCCATAAACCAACTCGAAATCGTTCAGATCCCCACTTTAATTTACCATCAGGTAGTTTCATTGTTAGTCTTATTCGTTCACACGCGCACATTAGAGAAGCAGCTCTTTGAAATTGTTGAATCGTAAGTAAACGCAGTGTATACCGCATCATCACAATAACTCCATACTTGTAGTAGCCTTTCTTTTTTAGTCGTTTTAGTGCTAAAGTGAAAGCAATCAATCCAAGGTATGCTTCAGTTTTTCCACCCCCAGTTGGAAACCATAACAAATCAGCGCACTTTCTATATGTGGAATTAGGGTCATAGATTGATTCGATATTAAGTAAAATAAACGCAATCTGAAAGAGTCTCCATTTTCCCTTCATTTCTTGAGGTTCCTTGCCATTACGCTTTCCAGTATCAATGTTGATTTTAGCCCATTCAGAGTATGATCTTTGATAAAGCATGACTTTATTGGTGAACCAAAAAGCTTCACCTGCCTCTTGTTTTGTTGAAATAATGTCTATACCTTTTTGAATTCTTTCTAAGGCTTCAGTAAACTCCAATATTTGTGAATTTCCCACGTCACTAAATCCCTCAAGGTGTTTTACACTTTCTTTCATTTCGTTAATCCATAAAGAGTATTCAGTAACTATAGGATCAAGTAATTCTTTGTATTTTTTACAATCATGTAGAAGTTCATCTTTTGATAATTCTACCAGATCTAATCCCTTTAGCATTTTTATTTTTGGGGAATTACTAGCTCCTACTTTTGGAATCTCAAATTTTGGAATAAAAGTGGTTTCAACCATATTAGTTGAATCACCTATTATTTTGTCCAAATTCCATGTTGCAGAGCATCCGTGTCCTATAGCAAATTGTTTTCTATGTTTGAATAACAGCGCAAAGAGTTGTTGATCTGGATCTTCATCATCGGAAATTTTTGAAGTTACATCAATAAAGCAATTTTCTGAGGAGTTTATAGATTCAAGTCTAATTATGGGTTGGAAAACACAACGACTCGGATTAGGTTTGGATTCATTTGTTTCCAGTTTGTTTCTTAAAAATACTGTCAAAATAAAATATTTGCCTGATTTTGATTTTTTTATGTTGTATTCATAAGAAGCCATGTCACCAATGTTAAAAGGTCCATGTTTTCCTTCAACCATATCAAGAACAAGTCCAGCATCTACTTCAGATGTAGGAAATGGTTCTCTTTTCCAAGGTCCTCTTTCCTTTCCTTTTGTTATGCCTTTTTTGTATCTACCATAAGAAATAATCAATTTAACAGACTTTGACTCTATTGAAACATTACATGTTATGCCGATAGAATTTGGCATTGCCATTTTGAAATTAGATGCATCAGTTATGGTGTCTTGTTCTTCACCTTCTGAGCTACGTTTGAAATTACTATCAGGTGATTCTTTTGTAGTATTTGTAGACTGTAAACTAATATTTTTTGGATATAGTACTCCTGAGAGATATTTCCCAGTTGGCGAGATTTTGAGTTGCTCATAAGGCTCTCGTGGTCCTACTACGTCTGCCTCAATTTCCTGAATTAGAATATCTCTAATCTTAGAATAATCAGTAGCCAAGTATGTGATCGTACGTCCTGGACTATATGAAATTGCCTAAGATTCCTACAAATAAAAAATGAATATTTTTACAATATGATTCGAAATATGCTTTTTTTAAAAAATTCCCTGTATGACAAGTAAAAATTTTCTAATTTTTTTAAATTACTTTTTTACGACTAGAAAAACATTGGTCCATTTTATCAGGAAAGACTCTAAAACCTGTACCATGATCATGTGGTCTCCCATCAGGATACTGACCCATTCGTATATCTACAAGAATTGTTCCTTCAGTTAGTAATTTTATGAAATTATCAAAATCAAAACCATGTAAAAGATAGGCTTCGTTGAAATGAAATTCTTCATTCTCTCCTTTTCCACGTGAATCTGCCTTTACATATAATAATTGATGATATTTTGTTTCAAATCTATTCTTTAGAGTCTCTCTATCCCAATACGGTGTCTCTGATTCTTTTTTATCTTGACCTATAATCTCGACTCTATCAGGTTTTATTCCAATTTTAAATCCAGGTTTTCCTTTCATCGTATTAAATGAAATAGCGTTTATGGTAGTATGGAGTTCCTTGTTTCCATTTTCTTTCTTTGATGGATAACCATATTTTTGTAAGAGTATAGAATTTGCACTTTTAGGCAATGGTGATTTTGTAAATAACGTAAGCATGCTCTTTGCACTTTTTCTTGCAG
>Ga0307372_10002326_pt1 | contig 31685 bp, 33 predicted proteins | sample OX1MG_FD_202533 | JGI IMG/M metagenome (GOLD analysis project Ga0307372, IMG submission 202533) | Soil microbial communities from Risofladan, Vaasa, Finland - OX-1 | ecosystem: Environmental > Terrestrial > Soil > Coastal area > Acid sulfate soil | place: Finland: Risofladan, Vaasa | collected... | reverse complement strand
CCGCGTAGCCGTAATCCAAGGCCGAGTACTTATCAAGGTCCAGGTCCACGGCGCGGCCGTCCTCAAGCCCGACGCTCAGGCCCCGCTCGCGCGTGGACAAGACGCGCCCGCGCTCACCGTTGCGCACGTCGTAGGCCTTGTATTCGTTCTCAAGGAAGGTCACCACGTCGCCGGGCGCAAACTCGCGCCTGACGTTGTGCCGCACGCCGTCCGCGTCGCGGACGGCAAGTTCGTAAGTTCTTCCTTTCTCAGCGAGCTCACCGCGCTTGACCAGGTCCGCGCGGATCATGGCGTTTAACTCGTCGCGGCTGTTGCGGCCGCCGGTGATTATGAGCGTGTTCTTGTCGTAGTGGCCGGCCACGGCCAAGCGGCGCAAATAAGCGTCTTTAATCTGGGCCACGCGGCCGGCCTTGTTCAAGAGGTCCAGGCTTTTGCGCATATCGCCCTGGCGCGCCAAATCCACGGCCGCGCGCAGCTTGGCGTCCCGCTGCCGGAAGTTCTCGGAGAGCTGCAACAGCTCGCCGTTGGCCTCGGCTTGGGCCGCCAAGCGGTCAAAAGGCCTTCCGGCGCCGATTGCCTGGAGCTGGTTGCGGTCCCCCACCAGGACCAGCTTGTCCCCTGCGGCCGCAACGCTCTTGCGCAGTTTAGCCAAATCCCGGCTTCCAACCATCGAAGCTTCATCCAAAACAACCAGGCGCGGCGCGCGCTTGGAGCCGGGATCGCGCCTAGTCCGCGCTTCTTCCTGGGCCAGGTAAGACGCGAGCGTCTGCGAGCCTATTCCCGATTCTTCTTCCAGTTTCCTCGCCGCAGTACCCTGCACGGCCACGCCATGCGCCTCCCAGCCTTGGACCTTGGCGATGTCGCCCACGGCCTTGAGCATCGCGGTCTTGCCCGCGCCCGCGTCCCCCTGGACGATTAAAAGATTTTCTCGGCTTGAGAGAATCGCGGCAGCGACCGCAGCTTGAGATTGGGATAGAGTCCGTTCGCCGCGCTCGGCCGCAAGCTGGGATAGCCGGGAGACCGCGTCCCGGGCTTCATTCAAGAAAAGTCCTGCGGCCAAGCTGGAAGCTTTCACCGCCTCCCAGTCGGCCGCCACCATATCCCAGGACGTGTAGCCCCCCGCGTCGGTCCGCACCACGTTGCCAGAGAGCACCTGGGCGTCAAGACGCCTGTGGGCCTCGGCATAATTAAAGCGCTCCCACGCCTCGCTTCGCCCCACCTCGGCCAGGTACTCGGTAATCAGCGAGTCGGCCGTGACCACGGCCCTCTGCTCGGTCGCGCGCCGCACGGCCGCCTTCCAGCGCGCGGCCTCGCTTTGACCCCGCGACCCAGAGACCTCCTGCCGCGCTTCGATAGAATGAACGGCCGCGCGATACCAGGCCCCGCGCCGCTGGGCGTTCTCATCACGGTTTTGCTCCGCGGTCCTGGCCCGGCAGGACTCTAAGGTCTTCTGCCACGCCGCCAGAACGCCCGCCTTTTCTACCCCGGGGTCTTTCTCCTTGCGCGTTTGCCGCCAGGCCGCCATGTCCCTGATGCCTCTGTCCTTGGCGGACTTGATTTCCTGCCGGCGCGTGGAAAAGGCCCGCTCAAGCTCAAGGCTCACCGCGTCCATGCGGAACATCCCCTTGCCCGCGTAGCTGATGGAGTAGCCGGCCTTTTGCAGCTCGGCCGCCAGCTGGTGGCGGTAAAAGGCCCCCCACATCTTGTTGAAGTCCTGGCGCATGATGCGCCGGCCGTCCAAAGTCATGATCTTGCCGCGGTGATCGGTCATGTTCATCACCACCACGTGGGTATGGAGGTGCGGGTCATGCTCGCGGTTAAAGCCGTCCCGGACCGTGGCGTAGGCCATGTTGCCGGTGTGGACGGGCTTGGGCAGGCTCTTGGTCCTAAGCCTGGTCCAGGCATGGCGCTTCTCGATTTCGCGCATGGTGGCAAGCACGGCCTCATCGTGCGCCGCGATGATTGCCGGGTCCTTGACGCTCAAGAGCCCCGCTATGGAAACGGACTTGGGCGCGGAAAAGGTAAGGTCGATGCCCATGACTTTTTCCGCCCGGCCCAGCTGGCGGCCGTTGGCGTTCTTGCCGGTCAGGAGGTTCTCAAGGTCGGTCTGGGAGAGAGCTTGGCCGTCCTTAAAGCCAAGTATCGGAGCCAGCGAGCCGTGGACGATGACGTTGTTTTGCGATGAGCCGGGGGCGGGCTCGACCCCTCCGGCCTGGGCGAAATAATAGTTCTCCTCCTTGGCGTGATAGGCGGCCAGCGCCTTGGCGCTGCCGGTGAGCTTCATTGAAATCAGCATGCGAGAGGGTTGATTGTAGCAGAGATTGGCACACCGTGCAATGGTGCATAAGCAAAAAGCCGTAATTCCAAACGTTCAAAACTGAGTGCTGCTATTTCTTAGGCGAGTATAAACACATAGGGCTGACCAAAGGGCGACATCAAAAAAAGTCAGGCATTCAAGCGGCGATGAGTAAGAAAACCGGAAGCGCCGGACCAGATAGGTCCGGCGCGCCGCGAGCAAAAAAATCCCCCCACCCCGCGAAGCGGGGCAGGGGGATGACTCAACGCCTGGCCGGAGCCTGTAGGACCCTGACGCGATGGACCGCGCAGAAGTAAAAGGCAGGATTGCCGCTGCCTTGCTCGTCCGCCACAAGGCGGCAACCGCAAAACGCGGAGCCTTCGGCTTCGCCGGCGTTGAGCCAGATATCCGGCCTGGGCCGGATGGAGTCAACGAATTCCCCGACCGCTTTCTGGATGCGGCTGGCCATCCCCCCTAGGCGGGGCAATTTTTTCTTTTTCATTTTAGTCCTCCCCCTCCATCATAATCGTAACGACCGGCTCGGACGTATCGCCCGGCCCGCACTTGGCCCAAAGCCGGACCGGCTCGGGCCCGGCGCCGGGCTTCGTGATGAAGAGCGGGGCGAAGCGGATAATATCCGTGTTTTCCCACCGCCCGATGCACAATTTAAGAATGCTCAACATGTCCCAGGCCCGGCCGTTGAAGCTCTGGCCTTGGGCTTGCAGGTCCTCGGACGGGCTCAAGAGGTTCCAAACGGCGGCCGTCGCCGCCATGGGAAACTTGAACCCGGCCTCCTTGGCGAGGCTCGTGATGTCCGCCAGCACGCCGTCTTCGAGGGCCTGCGACCGGCTGTAGCAGTGAATGACCGCCGCGCCCTTCCAGAAAGAATTTTTTTCGTCCATTGTGGTTTCTCCTTTGTTTTTTCGACCGTCACATTTAGTAGCCCGACTTGATGAATCCGCGTTCCCGGAAGCTGAAGTAGTCCGGGCAGGAAACATCGGGTCCCTGGTCCCCAATGATGATGTGGTCCATCAGCGGGATGCCCAAGATTTGCCCGGCATCCGTAAGCCGGGTAGTTACGGCCTTGTCTTCCGCGGAAGGGCTGGTGTCGCCGGATGGATGGTTGTGCGCTACGATGATGCTCGCGGCGTTAAGCAGGATGGCGGGCTGGAAACATTCGCGCGGATGAACCAAGCTGGCCGATACGGTCCCCACGCTGACCTCAATTACGCCTATCGCGCGGGTCCGCGAGTCCAAACACATCAGCATGAAATGCTCTTTGGGCGCGTCCCCCAAGAACTTTTTAAAAATCGCGGCCGCCAAGTGCGGAGCGTCCGCCTTTTGCACTTGCTCTTTTACGATGGTGCCGTTTCGTTCGAGCTTCACCTGGTAGAGAGGAATTCTTGATTTGACCGGAACCCCAACCTTCTTTTCTTGAGTCGCGTCTGTTTGTTCGTTCATTGAAATATCTCCTTGCCTGGCGCTAAAGCAATTTTCGTTTGGCGCTCTATCAGGCACCCCCGAAGGGGTTAGGGAAAGCCAACGGCCGCGCAGCGGACGCCCAGGCCAAAGGCTGGGGGCGCGCCGGGCCTAGCCCGGACGCGATTGGTGGCGGGCCGTCCGCCGCCGCGGAGCAAGGGGGGCGATGAGCCCCCGATGAAGCCCTGCTACGTCAGGGCTGAATTATTAGGTTTTCGTCTTCCCATGAGGGGGATGCTTGAGGAGAGTGCGGCCGTCCTGCCGCAGGACAGGGCGGCCCAAAGGGCGGACGGGAGAGCTGCCGCGCGAGGCTGCGCCTCGCAAGGACGCGACCCGTGCCCGAGCAGTCCCCTTTCCCGGAGTCCTGAGAGAGAGCTCATAAAAGAGCCCCGCTTTCCGATGCCCGCGCGCGGCAAGAGTCTCCGGCAGCGCCGCGCGGCCAGGCCGGGCATGGTGGAGTCCCGGCCTGGCGATGATGAGGCCCCGTCCCCACAGGGCGGGAAATACTCACGACGGAACAGGAGTTAAAAATTCTTCAGGTTTTTCCTGGCGCAGCTCCGGCTATTTTTTACGCGCCGCGGCGCGAGGCCGGCGCGCATTCGTCTTTCCCGCCGCCGCGACCATTCTCACCAAGGCCTGCCGATACTCGGGAGAAAATATCCCGTAGAACGTATCGTTGCGGCAGCCATCGCGATCCAGCATTTCCCGGCCCAGCTTCACGGCTTGTCTTAGTCTCATTGTTTTCTCCTTTTATTCCGACCATCTCGACAACTGCGTGCGAAGAATGGCGCGCGTTCTGGACAATCTGGAGCGAACCGTCCCGGAAGGCATCCCCAGTTCCCGCGCCGTCTCCTCGTAGCCTTTAGCCTCAAAGTCGCATAGCTCCACGACGGCGCGCTTATCGGCGCTTAGCTTCCTAAGGGCTTTTCTTACGGCGGCGACGGCCTCGTTTTTCTGCGCTTGCTCCGGAATTTGCGGCTCTTCATCGGCCAGCACGTCAACGAGAGTCAAGCCGTCATCTCCACTTTCCAGCGCAGCCGACAACGGAACGCCGAAGCGGAACTCATATTTCTTCCGACTATCCAGATAGGCATTCCTCACGATTTGCAGATACCAGGCCTGGAAGCCCCTCACGGGGTCATAAGTCCCCCAATGCGTCAACGCCCGGACCGACGCCTCTTGAACCAGCTCTTTCGCCTCTTCCTGATTTCCAGAGAGCTTAAGAGCCAGCCTTCTCGCCGCGAACTCGTATCGCCGCAGCAGGCAGCCAATCGCTTCATCCCGAGCTTCCGCGCTTGCGTTATTTTCCTTCCCGTCTCTTTCGTAGTCTGTGCAGGTTTTCATGTCGCACCTCCGGAAACCCCGGAGGGCGAAAGTCCCCGAGAAAGTCCCGCCAAGCGAGGATTAAATGGCGGGTCCCTACCTGGAAACCGCCCCCGGCGCAGCCGGGCTGGCGGCCTCGCGGCAGCGAGATGTCCTAAAACTTGGGGTTCGGCGGGGGTTGGGCCGAGTTTTAGGATTTCCGGAAGGGATGGCCGTTTATGCCGCAGCGCGGCGGACTTTCATCCTGGGGACTTGAGGAGAGGTGCGACTGCAAAAACGAAACAGCGAAGAAAGGAACGGGAAGGGAAGCGGCCTGAGCGGAGAGAATCTCCGCACCGAACGTCCCGATAGGGACGTGGTGCAGCACCGTCCAATAAAATATTGGAAAGGTGCCGCCGTTGGGCGGTGGAGTCAGGGGAATTCGCGGTCCCTGCCCGCTGCATGGCAGGGAGGAGCGTCCGCGGACCGAACCGCGCGCCCACTAGACGCTATAAGACCTTTCCTTAGCAGCGTCTGTGCCGGGCCTGAAAGGTCCCGGCCTCGGGCGGCGAAATCCCAGGGCTGTGAGCGGAGTGGTCGGGTCGAAGAGCCGGCCAAGCGAAGCGGCGCCGTCCACGGCCGCGGCGGAATCCACCGCCTGTTGTAAAAAAGTTTGAAATAAGGTGATCCTGATGCTAGGCGCTGGCGAACAACCCGATAAATTTGGAAACTTCTCCGCCCCCCCATCGTTTTAATGCGTCGATATGGATCGCGCCAAAGCCTATCCCAGCACCTCGGAAAAGCTTGTTATTAATTAATTCCAGATTCTTGATCGTGCGCTGGGGGTTATAGTCCTGATAAGTGTGAATCACGAGAAAAAAAAGCTGCTCTCTTGACGATGTATGCAAAGCGTTGATGAGGACATACTGGCCGACCAAAACCTTAGCCATATTCCCCGAGTCAATCTCTATCAGATAGCTCAGACCGTTATGAATAAAGGACTCATCGACCGATATTTCAACGTTATCACCAACGAAACGGCGTTTCCCCGCGAGCGAAACTCCTCGGACCCGCTCCCGGAAGAGTTCAAAAAAACATTTTTCATTACTGCCGGCTTTCGCCCGCTCAATCATGGTGTTGTCATGACGCGATCGAATTCGACTCCTTCGCCCCATGGAATAATTTCATATTTTCCGCTTGAGCTCTCTCAAAGCTTTTATCGCAAAAGCAATCATGCGCTTTCTGTCTGCGTTACCCCCTTTCATATAAAATCCTTTGTAGAGGGTTCTACCGTCTATATCCCAACCGAGCCGCTTCCGCAAAGCATCAGCAGAAGGATTTTTATACACATGAGCAGATATTCCATACAGAAGCCCCTTCGGTGCTGGTTCCATAAATATATAAATTCTCTTAACCGCCCCTCGATGAAAACTTTTTGTGTAGAAATACGCTCCTTCATACTCGGGACTGAAATGTCCGCTGGTAAATCGCGTCCTGCTTTTGAATAGACCCCCGAATTCAGGAACGATATGTTCTCTGATTTCATTAAGAATGTCCTCGCATTTTTTTGCAAACTCAAAAGCCCCTGAAGCTCCATGGATTTCTTTTCTCGTTAACGGTTTCGGTGGGGTCATTCGCTGTTCCTCCATAAACTCTTTGAAAAGCTGACAGATGATACTTGGCTTCTTAAGCCGGGACAGTAAAGTATAAAGATCTTCAAAATACGATTGGCCAAGAAAATTTCCGCAATGTCCGATACCATCTGGGGAGGGAGTCGATCGCATTGTTAGGTATGCCACATCCCCCTCATGGTAGCCAAGATATTTCTTTATCTGTGGTTTCCAATCATCACCGCTATAACGGGTCATCGTTTCGCCACTTGAAATCTTAACCTCAACCAGAATCTTGCGGCCATTGGATGCATTCAAAACGAGATCGACTCTTCCCCTAGGAAATGGTACCTGTGTTGCTGCGGTTGCCTTCCAAAAACTTTCTCGAAATCTCTTGCCAGGATTGAGAAGTTTGATAAAGCAGCCACGGAAAGGCGGATCATTATTAATGAGGTAGGCCAAGACCTCCGTTGTAAAATTTTCGATACTCCGCTTTTCCGTGTTTTGACTGTAGGAAGCTAATTTCGAAAACAGCGTCTCTTCGTTCATCTTAAGGAATTTATAAACACGTTCCCATCGAGGGCTCTATTGACAGTCTCTGCTGCCAACGGCCCTTGCGGTGCCGTGTCCCACTCTTCGTATAATCTTAACTTTTTAAACGCCCTTAGGCGGTTTGGAAAAACTTGTCGAGACCTTCCGGTCCAGACCGCGCGGGCACTGCAAGTCGCTCGGCGGTGGACACCACGGGGGACCGGAATTAGTGTAATCGAACACCTGTTCAATGTCACGGGGCTCTGGACCGCTCACGACGATAAGCGCTAAAATGCCGACCGGGTGACAACTTGCGGCAATGCCGAAGGCTTTTCTTCGGCGCGAGGAATACGATGAAGAAAATCGACTTTCACATTCATACTGTTCCTTCAATCAGCGATTCTGCTTTTACATTCAGTATGGACCGAATGAAGGAGTATGTAGAGAAGCGCGAGTTAGATGGGATAGCAATAACAAATCACAATTTATTTGACCTTAAGCAATTTGGGGAAATCGCAAACGCAGTCGCTATTAGGGTTTTTCCTGGGATAGAGATCGATCTGGAAGGTGGGCAGCTCTTGCTTATTAGTGATGGGACCGAACTTCAAGACTTTGATGCAAAGTGCAGGAGCATAAAGGAATCTATCACTACTGCGGCTGATTCAATTTCAATTTCCACCTTCAAGAGCGTCTTTCCCGACCTTTCAAAATATCTCCTGATTCCGCATTACGACAAGAAACCCGAGCTACCCCAAAGCGCCTTGGAATCCCTGAAGGATTTTATAATCGCGGGAGAAGTATCTAGCCCTAAGAAATTCATCTATTGCCTCAAAGACCCGAAGTCACTAACTCCCGTGTATTTCAGCGACTCAAGGATCAAGACAGCTCTCTCAGAGTTTTCTCCTCGTCAGACCTATATAGATGCCGGCGAAGTCACATTTGCCGCAATCAGGACTTGCCTGAGAGACAAGAACAAAGTGTCGCTCTCCAGAGAAGATGGTCATAAGATCTTCGATGCCCTTGGCAATGGATTAAGGCTGTCGACTGGACTCAACGTGATTTTGGGGGAGCGATCTACGGGCAAGTCTTTCACGCTGGATCAAATATACAAGACTTTCTCCAATGTCAAATACATTAAGCAATTTTCGTTGGTTGAGCGAAATGCTGAAGCTGATGAGAAGCGTTTCAATGAGTTGCTTAGTGCCGGGCAGAGCCGTTTCACGCAAGACTATCTCAAGAAATTCCAGGCAGTTGTCGATGATATGGCGAAAGTGGATGTGGACAAGGATGAGCGCGCGGTCGAGAGGTACGTTGATTCGCTAAAAAAGAATGCCCAGGAATTTGAAAAAGCTGATTTATTTTCAAAGGCCCAGCTCTTCAACGAATCGGATTTTTCAGAAGGCGGATCGGGGACTATTAAGGCGCTAATTGGGGCCGTCACTGCTTTGATCGAAAACGTCGAGTATCGAGAAATCATCGACCGTCATGTTACTATCGAGGCCTTAAAGAAATTGGCGGTTGAATTGATGCTGCAATACGTAGCGGAAACCGCTGCCAGCCTTAAGAAAAGATTCCTAAACGATCTTCTGGGTAGCATTCGCAAATCTTTGCAGGTACACACGGCCGCAGCTCCTGTTGAAGATATAGATCTCTATCTGGTTGCAGTAGGGCGGAAGAAGAGTGAAAAATTTCGGGCTGTGGTCAAGGCGGTCCAAAGCGAGCGTGAAATATTGAGGAAGGATATTCAAGGCTTTCAAATTGTTGCGGTGCGAAAGCCATTCTCATCCGCCCAAGCTCTTAAAAGTCTAAGTGCAAGAAAAGTGAAATTTAGGGATGCCTTTGCTGCTTACGCCGAACCGTACTCGTTCTTAACGGTCCTTCGAACTATTGGTGGACTTGAGGAGGCGGAGTACTTCAAATTCTTCACGCATATCGAGTATCGGATATTGAATAAGGACGGGAATGATGTCTCCGGTGGTGAGAGGTCTGAGTTTCAACTGCTAAATGAGATTCACGATTCGCAACAGTTCGACATGCTGCTGATTGACGAGCCTGAGGCATCGTTTGATAATCTCTTTCTCATGAACAATGTAAACGAATTGATCAGGGATATCTCCAAGCTGATTCCCGTTGTTGTGGTTACTCATAACAACACTGTTGGTGCCTCAATTAAGCCTGATTACGTGATTCATACACGAAAAAGCACTAGCGGAGGGGTGGTTAACTACGGACTCTACACAGGACATCCTTCCGATAAATTTCTTACCGGGCTCGATGGAAGTACGATTGAGAACTTGGAAGTCCTATTGAATTGCCTGGAAGCCGGTCAAGCCGCTTATGCTGAAAGAGGTAAGGGATATGAAATTCTTAAAGATCGAAGATAATAAAGGCTTCTTCGCCGTCGATGGCAAGACATGGAGTCCAATCGATCAGATCAACAAGGAGCACCTTCTCCAGTTATTGGAGCGCGCTTTGTCTGATAATTTCGAGATGGATAACTTTGAAAAAGAGAAGCTAGGGAACCAGGCTCACCAGATCATCTACAAAAACATATATGAGAAGTTTGTCGAACTAGGCAAGAACAAGAATCGATTCAAGGATGAGAGCGAAGCCTACTACAAGGAGGCGATCGAAAAATACAGCCAGTAAATTGGGCGTAGTCCACTGGCAACCAATTTCCGGAGTCAGTATCTCCGAATCAGCAGTTCAGCCGTATACCACAGGCCGGCGAAAATCCCGAGTTCGCACAGGAAGGCGATGAAGGCCGAGACGCGGCGCATGTAGAAAAGTCGCAGGATGGTCCGATAGAGCCAGTAGCACCCGTCGTAAAACCAGTCATTCAGCACCGTAAGCGCGTAGAACGGGAAGATGAGTACTGAGGCGTAGACGCGGGCTAGGTTAACCGAGGCCATCGCCATCAAGCAGAAGAGAGCGCCAAGAATGGCAAGTCCCCACTTCACGTAGAGCGAAGCGTCCGGCGCATGACTGAAACGGTGATGGAGCCAGAAGGCGATGAGAGCGAGAACGCACGCGAGGCGCGCCAGGGGCCAGAGGTCGTGTTGCGGGACATGGGAAGGACGACAAGCGCAGGTTTCCACAATTTATATACGATTAGGAGAGGCAAAAAGTTCCCTGACCACGCTCCTGCTCTTGACGGAGCAGGCGTTGCCTGTTATCCTCCCTTCGGCGAGACTTTAGGCTCCTACTTGGCCGCAGCCAGACAACAATCGCGGCCTAAAGAGAGAAGGATGACACCAAGACCCGGGTCTCGCGGACTCGGGTCTTTTGATTCCCGGTAAGGTCTCGCCGGGAGGAGAGGCCATGGCCGAAGGGCAAGACCGGAACAAAATCGAGCGGGAAGTCGAGCACGTTCTACGAGAGACCGCGAAGAAGCGGGAAAGCTGGGAGTACGATCGACTGTGGGCGAAAAAAGGCGAGTTGGACGTGGCCCTCGCGGAAAAGAAGATTCCGCTCTCGCAATGGTACGCGGCGGTCGACCCGATTCTCCATCGCCTTCCGCTGGTCATTGCCGATAAAGCGGTCCCGCTCCACCGGTTCTCCGCGGCGGACATCCGGGAACTGGAAGGGCGGCCTACGCCGCAACCGGGCCCGCGACCGCGCGTTCTAGTCGCGCGGCGATTTGGAGACGCGAGGAAAGAGGCGAAAAGCCTTTTGGAGAATATCGGCTGCGAGGTCGCGACCGTGGGAGACGGTCTGGAAGCATTCGTCGAGCTAGCATTTGGCCGCTACGACCTGCTCATCACGGGGTCGGTGCTTTCCCACCTTCCCGGCGCCGAGCTCATACGCCTCAAAAGCCTGCTCCGAATCGGCACGCCGGCCATCATGCACACGCTGATGCCCGTTCAACTGGCCGGAGGCCTTGCCTTGGATGTCCCCCTCCCGCCCGAGGACTGCATCTGCGCCGGGAGCCTAGTGGGTGAAAAGTTTCATCTGACCACAAAAAATATCGTCGATTATGACGAGCGGCTGATCGCCCGGGTCAAGGAGCATTTGGCGAGGCGCAAAAAAGGGTAGGGTTCGGTTTACTCTAACTTCTCGTCAATTCGCTGACAGAGGAATCCCTCCAGCGCTACTGCCGGGAGCGCATCCCGGCGCGCGTGCGTGATAAATTGAGACTGACGTTTCGATGGCGGGGAAGCCCACCCGTCAATCCCGATATTTAGTTCTTGATGCCGCGGCGCCTATATGTTACTATATAGTAACATATGATTAAAAACCTAACGGAAGTATACGACTGTTCCGGCAAGCACAGGCTAATTACACTCAAGGAGGCCGCGCGGCACCTCCGGATGCATCCCGTCTCCGTCCGGCGGCTCGTTTCCCAGGGAATGCTTAAGCCCAAATACAGAGTCGGGAAAACGGTTCTACTGCTGAAAAATGATTTAGGAGAGCGCAGGCTTTGGGGCAAAAAGCGCCTTCCGGAGCCGCCGCCATGGATTAAAAACGATGTCACCGCAAGCGTTTCCATTAAGAAGCGAAACCAAGATAAAGCTTTAAGATGGAAAAAGATTAAGGACTTCTCCTGGGCGGACATCCCCCTGATTCAAGAAAGACTCGCGCGCAAGTATCGTGATGTTTCGTTCAAAATTCGAATCGAATGTTTTGATGGCAGCAGTTGGGAACTGAACTATAATCCCGCTAAAAAAGCTTTATGGAGGACCTGGAAGGGAAGCCTCTGGCTTACCTGAGAATTTGTTCTTCCAGGCGACGCGCGCCGGCCATTTGGGAGAATTCCCCTAGAGGCGGAAAGTTCCCTGCGTCTATGCTTGAGAGAAGGCGGGATTGGGCTCTACGCACAGCAGATAGCGCGGGTCGAATCGGCTAGCGCAGCGGCCGCACGAGCGCTTGCGCTTAAAGCGGCGCGCGGCCTCCCGCAGGATGCCGCAGTTGGGGCAACGTAGCAGCAGAGGCAGGGGCGGCAGCGCCACGGTGCGGTCATAGCAGCGCCTTGGAGTTGCCCCCACCAAAACGGCCGCCTCCCTCCACTTCCGGCCGTGGCCGGTTTGGCGCCCGGCTAGGGCGTGGGCGATTTCGTGCAGGATTGTGTCCCGCACGTGGGCCTCGTCGTTTAGCTCGGTGAGCAGGCGCGAGAGGCCGATCGTTTTGGCGCTCCAATTGCAGACGCCGAAACGGCGGCGGGAGCGGTCGAAGGAGAAGCCCCAGTCAGGCAGGCCGTGGATATCCATGAGTCGGCGCGCCAATAAAGCGGCGTCGCGGGCAAGCATGGGGGTATTATAGCGCGAACGAACCCAGGCGATTTTGTTTTAGCCGAAGTGTCCAAAAAGTGTCCATCCCGGGTCCAAAATCGCCACTTTGGACACTACTCGGTGCAACTTGGTGCTGACGAACGTTTTATATATTTCTCGTCGAGAAATGGGGTTTCCGACGTGAGTTTTTCAGGTGGGTTCGCTAAGGGGCGGGCCGATCAGAAGGCGATGCTGGCGCCTAATCTATGATGAGCGGGGCTTCCTTTTCTTCCTGTCATCCATGACGAACTTCATTTTCCCGAAGAATCCATTTAGGCGCTTCTTTTCGAATTCCTCGGGGCTCATTGATTCCATGAGATGCAAGTTGTCCCGGGCCGTCCGGTAATCGGGATTGAGCTTCAAGGCCGCCCGGAGCATCTCCAAAGATTGTTTCCGGTTGCCGAGCATGGCATGGGCCGTGGCTAAGTTACCCAGGATTCGGAAGGTTTCGGGATGGCCCTTTAGGCGTTGATACGCCCCCTCATAGCAACGCAGGGCTTCCTCCGCCAGTCCGCTTCGCAAAGCCTTCTCGCCCTCGGCCAGCATGCGGCCGGCCCCAATTTCATCCGCCGACGGTTCAATGGAATCTATGGAAACTTCATAGCCGATCCGCTCTTGAGGGTTGCCTAAAGCCTTTCTCTCCGCAAGAATGGCCTCTCTGGGCGTCTTGCCGTCCAGCTCCCTTTGAGGCAAGTCCAGCCACTGAGCGACGGCGGCTTGAACGGCTGCCGGTCCGGGTTTGGAACGGGCCGATCCTTCGGAGAGAAATCGTTCTTGAATCATCCGGTTCATGTCGCCAAGGAGCATTCGCTCCAGCGGCCCCTTGTTCAAAACTCTGGGGTCGAGGGCGGGGTCGCATTCGGCGAGCGTGCGATTCCAGAGCGTGGAGACAAGGTCGGCCGCCTCCTTGAAATCGGGCTTCGCCGACAAGCCGCGCAGGATATTCTCGACAAACGGAGCCCGCTTGGCCTTCTTGGCGTGGGCCTCGCGGATGCTTTCTTCCATGCGCGAGACCGGAACGTCCACGCCAGATTTCTGCAAGATGGAGGCGAGCCGGGCTCTCACCCGGCCCAGGTCCTCATGCCCCCAGTCCGTCTTGGGCATGAGAAACCGCACCGCCTCTCGCGGCGTCAAACCCCGTCGGCTATCGGGCTCGCCGTCCATGGAAAACAGGCGATCCAGGCTGTAGCTGCCTTCCTTGGGCACGGGAAATCCGGCGTTGGACATGGCCCAATGATCCTCGAAAGCCACCAGCCGGCCGACGAGGTAGGAGCCCTTCTCTGCCTGCCGCGATCCCGTCTGCTCGAAGACCCGCAGGCTCCCGCCGCCGGGGACTGCTTTCAAGTCAATCCATTCGCCGGGCGATGCCTCCTCGATCCGAAAGAGGCCGAACCGGTTGGTGGCCATGAACTTGCGATAAACGGCGAGGTCTTGCTTCGCGCCCTTTTTCTCCTGTTCCAAAACTTGGATGAACATCTCAAGCGGGGTAATGCCGCGGCGCGTCAGTTTGCGATCCATGAGGAACCAATCGGAGAAAAATCCGTAGGCCAGGGGCAGGCTGTCTTTTGGAACGCCGGCGGGACTGATAAAGAACTCGTCGAGGGCTTCCTGCTCCTCGACTCTTAAGGCGCCGAACGTTTGAGCCCAGCGCCGGAACCTGTTCCAGTATTCGTGGGCTTTAGACTTGGGCATGAGCGGTGTCCCGATGCGCGGTCAATATCCCAGATTTTAATAAAAAATGTTTGTGTAGGGTGGCCGGAAGTTGGTGTCCATATAGTGTCTATCTTGGCTCAAAAACCAGCAAAACCCAGAAAATCAGATCAAAGTCAAAGATGAGGTTTTGTCTCAAGAAAATAAGGAAAAATCCGAGAACATCAAAGCGACGGCAAACAGCGCAAAAACGGCTTTTTCCCTTTAGGACGGAGTAGCTCTATCCATTGAGCTATCGGGGCGCAAATCCGGAACCGGCGCCGTCAATACGCCAGAAGCGCGCGGATCACGCGGCCGCTGAGCTTCTCCCGGCCGCGTAAAAAACCAAGCTCCATGAGGAAAGACAATCCCTCCACCCTGCCGCCGAGCTTTTCCACGAGCTGGCAGGCCGCCGCGGCGGTGCCTCCGGTGGCCAGGACGTCGTCGACGACCAGGACCCCGGCGCCCTTGGGCACGGCGTCCGCGTGGGCTTCCAGGCTGTCCTCGCCGTATTCCAGGCTGTAGGTGACGCCCAGGGTCTTGCGGGGAAGCTTTCCCTTCTTGCGGATTAACGTCACCCCGGCGTTTAAGCGCAGGGCGATGGGGCCGGCCAGAAGAAATCCCCGCGACTCGATGCCCGCCACCAAAGCGATATTCCGGCCTTGAAACGGCGCCGCCATTTCGTCCATGGCGGACGCGAACGCCGCCGCGTCCGAGAGAAGCGGGGTGATGTCCTTGAACACAATCCCTTTTTTAGGGAAATCCGGGACGTCCTTGACCAGGGCCCGCAAATCCGGCGTCGCGGATTTCATTTGGAGCCGCGCTTTTTCTTGATGATGCGGTGGATGCCCGAGGCCATGACCCGGCGGCGGATCACTTGCGGCATCAGATTCTGGGAGCTTTTCTGCCGGCTCAAGGGCTGTCCCAGGATGTTGGTGCGCACCTGGGGCATGTGCCAGCCGGGCTGGAGGTTCGGCGTCGCGGGCCGGCTTTCGTTGATTTCGATGAGGCCCATCTGGTTGGCGATGCGGCGCAGGCGCAAAAGCGCCCGCTCCTCGATTTGGCGGATGCGCTCGCGGGAAAGCTTCAGGCGCTTGCCCACTTCCTCCAAGGTCATGGGGACCTTGCCCGTCAGGCCGTGGCGCAGTTCAACAATCATGCGCTCCCGGTCGCCGATTTCCTTAAGCGCCAAGCCCAATTCATCGTGGAGCTTCAAGACGGAGATGAGGTTTTCCGGAGACTGGTTGTCCGACTCGGAGATGGTGTCCTCGACGGTCATGTTCTCGTTTTCGCTGTCGATGGGCGTCTCCAAGGATCCGATGCCCTTGGCGGCCTCGGCGGCGTCGAGGACTCCGCGCACTTGGCGGGCCGTCCAATGCATCTTGCGGGCCATCTCGGCCAGCGTCGGGTCGCGGCCCAGGGCCAGGTGCATTTTTTCCCACTGCTTGAGCCATTTGCGCAGGGCTTCCCAGGCGTGGGGCGGGATGCGGATGGTCTTGGACTGCTCCTCGACCGCGCGCCGGATGGACTGCTCGATCCAGTAGGAGGCGTAGGTGGAGAAGCGGTAGCCCTTCTTGGGCTCGAACTTGTCGACCGCGTGCATGAGGCCGAGGTTGCCCTCCTCGACTAGGTCCAGGAAATCGATGCCTTGGCGATGGTACTTCTTGGCGATGGGCACCACCAGGCGGAGGTTGGCTTCCATGATGCTCTGCTTGGCCGCGTGATCGCCGCGCTTGGCTTTGCGCCAAAGCTTGTGCATCTCCTCGCGGTCGACGTTGGCCAGCCTTTGGATGCCCCGGAAATACTGGGTCGTGATGTCCGTCGTTGGTTCCATGTCTCAGAGCTCCTCAGCGGATTTCAAAGGGAGTCGTCTCCTGCCCGAGCGCGAGCTTCTTTTCGTCCATGCTTTTTACGCGAGCAAACGGATGACCGGTCTTCATCATGTCCTTAAATCGAATCAGAGCCTCGTTTTCGCCCTGGACCTCCATTTCCACGCTCCCGTCCGGCAGGTTGCGCACCCAGCCCGCGAGGCTCAGGCGCCGGGCGTTTTCCAGGACGAACATCCGGAATCCGACGCCCTGCACGCGGCCGCGAAAGAGCAGGTATAGACGCGTCAAGGGCAAAGCGTTGGAATTCTACTATATTATCCGCGCTTTGGCGCCCGCGGCGGCGAAAAAAAGAATCGGGGTACTCAGGCTTGAACTGAGAACCTCCTGGTCCCGAACCAGGCGCTCTGCCAATTGAGCTATACCCCGTCAAATCCATCGGGGACCCGGGAATCGAACCCGGAACCTCTCCCACCCCAAGGGAGCGCTCTACCATTGAGCCAGTCCCCGTCCCCGTCGCGCCCGTACCGGCACAAAGTGCCGATGCGGATTTTCCAGCCGAACTCTAGCGGGAAAGCTCCGCGACCAAGCTTTGGATTTCCTGCCGGATGTCCCGCAGGATTTTCGACGTCGCTCCGGACGTTGGGGCGTCCGAGGCCGTTGAAAGAGCGTTCGCGGCCGTTTTGCCGCTTCTTTTCCGTTCCAGGAGCGCTTTGCGCGCGCCTTCCAGCGTCAGCCGGCGCTTGTACACGAGATCCCGAACCAAGCAAATCGTTTCCACGTCCGCGCGCGTGTAGCGGCGGTGCCCGCTGGGCCGCCGCGAGGGGCGCAAAACCCCCAGGCGCGATTCCCAGTACCGCAGGGTGTAGGCCGGCACCTGCAACAGGCGGCTTATTTCCCCCATGGTGAAAAACTGCTTCTCCGGTAGGGGCGGAATTTCTGGGAGCATTCGAGATCCTAGCTGCCGGGCTCGAGCAGGTTGCGGGAAGCCTTGAAGCGCACGCCGCGGCGCGGCGGAACGGAGACGGATTTTCCGGTGCGGGGGTTGCGGCCCTGGCGTTCGCGGCGCTCCTTGACTCGGAACGTGCCGAAATTGGAGATGACGACTTTTTCCCCCCGGTTGAGCGCCGAGCGGATCGCTTCGAAGGTCGCCTCCACGGCCTGGGCCGCCTCGGTCTTCGTCCCTAAAATTTTGGACACGTCCTTGATGACGTCAAGCCTGTTCATCGCCGTCCCCCTTCTCCTTTTTTTCGTCCTTCTCGCCGTTGCCCTCTTTTTTCTTCTTGATGTCCTTGAAGATGTCCTCGGGCTTGAGATTCTTGAGTTCGGCCTTGAACTTGCTGACTTCGTCCTCCGTGATGGGCTTGACCATCGTCTGGCAGCGGTCGAAAACCTTCTCCTCCACGAGGATGGAGCATCCGGCGCGCACGGCCAAGGCGATGGCGTCGGAGGGCCGCGAGTCCAGAATCGCGTCGCTGCTGCCCTTGTGGATGTAGATTTTAGCGTAAAACGTGTTGTCTTTGATGTCCGAGATGACGACGCGGTCCACCCCGTAGCCCATGGTCTTCAAGGCGCTCAAGAGCAGATCGTGCGTCAACGGCCGCGGGAGCACGATGCCGGAAAAGCGGATGGCGATGGCCTGGCCCTCGCCCAACCCGATCCAGATGGGCAGGAGGCGGTTGCCGGTGACTTCCTCCAGGAAAATGATGCACTCGTTGGCCGTCGTGGCCAGCGAATAGATGCGCACCTCCTTCTCCTTGGCGCCCTCGGGCTCCTTGGGCGAGCCCTTGCCGTTCTTTGGCATTTTTTATTGTTCTCCCGAAAGGGGACGCCGCTTTGCGCGCGAACGCCTGTTTCCGCTCCCTGGAGCCGTGATTTTAATATTTTTGCGCACGCAATGGAAGTAGCATCGCGATTTAAAGCCGGGCGCTGCCTGCCTTCCGGCTCGCGGCGCGAAATTCAAGAACGTTTTGAATCCTCCGCAGGAGCTCGTCAAGGCCGCGCCCGGTGGCGGCTGAAACCATGAGGCGGTCGGGATATCGGCGCTCCAGGTCCGCCGCGCGCAGGGGCTCGAGCGCGTCCGCCTTGTTGAAAATCCGGATGGCGGGAACGGCGCGCGCGCCCAGCTCGGCCAGGGTTTCTTCCACCGCCCGATCGCGGCTTTCCAGGTTCGCGGCCGTCGGATCGGAAACGACCACGAGGCAGTCGGCCGCCGCCGCTTCCTCCAAGGTCGCGCGGAAGGCGGCGATGAGATCGGTGGGAAGATTCAAGATGAAGCCCACGGTGTCGGTGAGCACCGCCGGGTCGCCGCCGGGAAGGCGCACGCGCCGGGACGTCGGGTCCAAGGTGGCGAAGAGCTTGTTGTCGGCGTAAACCTGGGTCTTGCCGGTCAGGGCGTTGAGAAGCGTTGACTTGCCGACGTTGGTGTAGCCCACGAGAGCGACCTGGGGCACCGGCACCGAAAGCCGCTTTTTTCGGCGCACGGCGCGCTCGCGCCGGATGCGCTCCAAGTCTTTTTTCAAGTGCTCGATGCGGTACTGCACGTGGCGCCGCTCATATTCGATTTTGCGCTCGCCCGGACCGCGGGTGCCGATGCCGCCGACCTGCTGGGAGAATCCACGCCAAGAACCCATCAGGCGCGGCAGAAAATAAGACAGCTGCGCCAGCTCCACCTGGATGCGGCCCTCGCTGGTGCGCGCGCGCCGCGCGAAGATGTCCAGGATGAGCCTGGTGCGGTCGATGATCTTGGCCTTGATGAGCCCTTCCAGGTTTTTTTGCTGGGACGCGGAAAGCTCCCGATCGAAAATCACGGTGCGCACGCCCAGGCGCTTGGCGGCCGCGGCGATCTCGGCCGCCTTGCCGGAGCCGATGAGCGTGGCGCTTTGGTAGCGTTCGATCGCCTGGAAAAAGCGCCCGGCCACGCGCGCGCCCGCGGTGTGCGCCAAGCCCTCCAGCTCGGCGAAGCTCTCCAGGCTTTGCTTCGTCCGGCCCTTGAGGCCGACGCCGACGATGAAGGCTTTTTCGATCATGTTCTATCGCCGTTGGCGACGTGTTCTAGAAAAACTTTTGCCGCGGCCAGGGCTTGGCGCGTCATTTCTCCCAAGTCGCCGCCGGAAACGGGGGCGCAGTTCTCCTGATGCCGGAACCACGTCCGCTGCCGCTTGGCGTAGGCGGCGGTCCGCCGCATGAAAAGCGCCAAGCCGTCGTCTTGGGATATTTCGCCGCGCCAGGCGGCCAGGGCCTCGGAATAGCCCAGGCTTTGAAAGCCCGGCTCGGTTCCCGAATAGCGCGCGGGCACGAGCGCGCGGATTTCCCGCAGGATTTCCGGCCACATCGCGCGGCAGCGCGCCTCGATTCGCCGGCGCAGCTGCTCGGCGGGCCATTCGACGCCCAGGACGAGCGCGTTCCAACGGGGCCGCACCTCTTCGGTCTTTCCCCACATTTCGGAAATGGGCCGGCCGGAGACTTCCAGGACTTCGAGCGCGCGCACGAGCCGCTGGATGTTGTTGGGCGGAATTTTGGCCGCGGCCGCCGGATCCTGCGCGGCCAGCTGAGCGTGCAGGAACGTCCGGCCTTTTTCCCGGCCCAAGGCCTCCAGCCGCCCCCGCACGGCCTCGTTTTTTCGCGGCATGGGCGAGAGGCCTTTCAAGAACGCCTTCACGTAAAGGCCGGTTCCCCCCACAAGGAGAGGCAGGTTTCCCCGCTTGAGAATGTCTTCGGCCGTGCTCTGCGCTTTTTTGGCGAAGCGTCCCGCGTCAAAGGGCTCCGCGGGATCGGCCTCGTCAATGAGGTGGTAAGGGACGCCGCGCGCGCGGCCCGAGGAGTCGCGCGCGGGCTTGGCGGTGCCGGCGTCAAGGCAGCGGTAGACTTGGCGCGAATCGGCGGAAATGATTTCCCCGTTTAATTCCCGGGCCAGGGCCAAGGCCAAGTCGGTTTTGCCGGACGCGGTCGGCCCGACGACGCAGATGATTTTGGGCGCGGGGCTTATTTTTTCCAATACAGCGCTTTCTGGGGCTTGGCGCAGAGATGGTGGAAGCGGCAGTCGGGCACGCAGGCCTCGGGGAGCTTGAGCGCGACGCGGATGTCGCAGTCCTGGTTGTCCAGGGCCATGTTATTGATGAGCTCCTTGTGCTTCTTCTCGATTTTGGTGAACGAAATGCCGACCTTGTAGGTCTGCCCTTTCTCCATGACGCGGGCGACCTTGCCCTCGACCGAGACGGATTTTAGGCCCGGAAGCGAGAGAATCATCTCTATTCTCCGGGAGTGCGGCGGCTCGATGAAGGTGACCAGGGAGAGCCCCCCGGCCGACAAATCGGTCAGCACGGCCGGCTGGGAGGATTTGCCCTGCGAGTCCAAGCGCAGCGTGATGGGGCCGACGAAGCCCCCGACCGGGAACCGGGCGTAACGCCGCTTGTCCGAAGGATTAGATCGTTTTTCTTTCATGCAGTTCCCCCAGCAAGGTTCGTTTTGTCGCGCCCGTGACGCTCAGGGACGCGATGGCGCCGGGCCGCGCGGTTCCGGGCCATTTGGCGTTAAATCCCCCGCGGGTCCGCCCGAAGCCGGGCTCTTCGCAGAGGACCTCGGCCGTCTTTCCCACGTGCGCCTTCAGCGCTTCGCTCGTCAGTTCGTCCATGAGTTGATTGAGCCGCTTGAGCCTGTCTTCCTTGACCTCCCGGGAAACGTCGTCCGGCCAAGAGGCGCTTTGGGTTTGCTGCCGCGGCGAATACTTGAAGCAGTAAGCCCAAGCCGGGCGGACGTCCTTCAAGAAATCCAGCGTTTCCTGGAAATCTTCCTCGGTCTCGGTAGGGAATCCTACTATAATGTCCGTCGAAATCACAATGCCGGGCACGGCGGCGCGCGCGGCGCGGACCTTCTCAAGATAGGCCGCGGGCGTGTAGTTGCGGCGCATGAGCTTGAGCACCCGCTGCGAGGCGGACTGCAGGGGCAAATGGAGGTGCTCGCAGACCGTGCGGCATTCGGCCATGGCGGAGAGCATGCTTTCGTCCACGTAGTAGGGGTGCGGGCTCATGAAGCGCAGGCGCTCGATGCCCGCGGTCTTGTCCAAGAGCCTCAGGAGATCGCCGAAGCCGACTTTCTCCCCGGCGTTTTCCGATTCGTAGCTGTTGACGGTCTGGCCCAGCAGCATGATTTCCTTGGCGCCCGCCGCCGCTTTGATCCGCGCCTCGTTAAGGATGTCTTCGACCGGCCGGTAAAGCTCCCGCCCGCGGACCGAGGGGACGATGCAGTAGGAGCAGGAGTAGTTGCAGCCGCGCATGATGGTCAGATAAGCCGAAACGCTCGACGCCGCGGGGGGCATCGCGAACCGGGAGTCCGGCCGGATTTCCGGCGCGAAGCTTTCCTGCTGCTCTTTGAGCGCGTCAAAGCGGGCGTCGAGGGTTTCCCGGACGATTTCCGGAAAGCGCTCGACGGATTTGGCGCCCACGATGAGATCCACGTAGGGAAATTTTTGGCGGATGGAGTCCCCCGCGCGCTCGGCCGCGCAGCCGCTGACGATGAGCACGCGGTTGGGATTGGCCGCCTTCCAGGGGCGCAGCGAGCCGATGAGGGAGATCGCGCGGTCCTCGGCGTGCTGGCGGATCGTGCAGGTCGAGATGAGAATGACGTCGGCTTCCTCGGGAGTCTCCGCCCTGGAAAAGCCGCGCGTGGCCAGCGGCGCGGACATTTCCTCCGCGTCGGCCTCGGACATCTGGCATCCCAGCGCTATGGTGTGAAGCTTCATCGCGGCCTCAGGACTGAACCCTTCGGCAGGTCCTGCACAGGCCGAAAATCTCGTGGCGGTGCCACTGCGGAGTGAAGCCGAATTTGCGGCAGGTGTCTTCCTGGATTTTCTCCAGCTTGGGCCAGCGCATTTCCTGAATGCGGCCGCAGGAGACGCAGATGAGGTGATCGTGGTGCGGGCGCTCGAGGTTCACCTCGAAGCGGCGCCGGCCGGCCTCGTCCGAGACGTGATTGACCAAGCCGCATTCCTCGAGCATTTTGAGCGTGCGGAAAACGGTGGCCCGGCCGAGGCCGTAGGGGCGCATCGCCCGGGAGATGTCCTCCTGCCCGAGGTGCTTGTCGCTTTGGAGCAGGAAATCGAGGATGCGCCGGCGCTGGGAGGTCAGCCGCAGGCCGCTTTGCGCCAGGTGCTTGCGGAAGACGTCATAGACCCGGCCCGCGTAGTCTCTCTGCCCCCCGGTCTTGGGCGGAATGTAGTCAATTTCCTTCACGGTAGGATTGTACTATTTCCGCGCTTGCAGCATCCGCAATTTTGGGGCGGCACTCGTCGGTTTCCGCGGGTTATTTCTACCCCAGCTTCGCGTGCGTGCCGTCGCAGAAAGGCTTCTTGGCCGAATGCTTGCAGCCGCACCAGGCGACGGTCTTGGCTTCGCCGATCTCCACGCGGATGGGCGTCATCCCGGTGTTGAGCCGCGAGTGTGAGCCGTCGCAGTAGGGCTGATTTTGTGACTGTCCGCAGGCGCACCAAAACTTGGCGCCGGGCTCCTCTTTCTTGACGTAGGGCGCCTTCTGGGCGATTTTAGGTTCGGGCATTTTTTTTCTCCGGTCGATTGGGAATTCGCGGCTTTAAGTCACGCCGCGTTTACGGCTTGCCTCCGTCTAACGCGCCGGTGACGGCCTTGGGATCGAACAAATCCTCGAGCTCTCTTTTGGAAAGGATTTTTTTCTCCAACACCACGGCGCCGACGGTGGTCTTGCGCTTGACCGCCTCTTTGAAGACCTCCGCCGCCTTGGCGTAGCCGATTTTCGGGTTGAGCAGCGTGGCCAAGGACGGGCTTTGCTCGAAGTAGGAGCCGCATTTCTGCGCGTCCGCCGAGATGCCCCGCACGCAGCGCTGATCCACGACGGGCAGGTAGTTGATAAGCAGCCGGATGGAGTCGAGCAAGTCGTAGGCGACCAGGGGCGTCATGACGTTCAAGTCCATCTGGCCGGCTTGGGCGCAAAGCCCCACGGCCAAGTCCCGCCCGACGATCTGAAAGGCGATCATGTTGAGGCATTCGATCATCGACGGGTTGATCTTGCCCGGCATGATGGACGATCCGGGCTGGACGGCGGGCAGCGCGATTTCGGCGAACCCGGTGATGGGTCCCGAGCACATGAGCCGCAGATCGTTGGAGACGCGGATGAGCTCCAAGGCCAGCTCCTTCAAGGCGCTCGAGACCGCGGCCAGAGGCTGGTGGCTTTGCAGCGCCATGCGCGGGTCGCGCGCGACTTTAAGCGGCAAATTGGTGATTTGCCCCAGGTGCTTGACGGCTTTTTCCCGAAAGCCAGGCGCGCTGTTGATGCCCGTGCCCGCGGCGTTTCCCCCCAGCGCCACGTGATGCAGAAGCTCCGAGCGGCGGGAGATTTCCTCGCGGCAGGCCGCGAGCGCCTGGGCGTAGGCCTCGAACTCCTGGCCCAGCGTGATGGGCACGGCGTCCTGCAGGTGCGTGCGCGCGGACTTGATGACGGTGGAGAACTCCTCGGCCTTCTGCTCGAAGGTTTCAACCAGGGAGTCCAGAACCGGCAGGAGCTTGCGGATTTCCATGAGCACGGCCACGTAGGTCGCGGTCGGAAACGTGTCGTTGGTCGACTGGGCCATGTTGACGTGATCGTTGGGGTGGACGAGCTTGTATTCCCCTTTCGAGCCTCCCAGGATTTCCGCGGCGCGGTTGGCGACGACCTCGTTGGCGTTCATGTTGAAGGAGGTTCCGGCGCCGGCTTGGTAGACGTCCACGATGAACTCCGCGTCCCAGCGGCCGTCCAAGATCTCGTTGCAGGCCTTGACGATGGCCTCGGCCTTGTCCTTGGCGAGCGCGCCCAGCTCCCCGTTGGCCATGGCGCAGGCTTTCTTGACGGAGGCGTAGGCGCGGATCAAGGCGGGGTGGGCTTTTAATCCCGAGACCGGGAAATTTTCGGAGGCCCGCAGGGTCTGAATGCCGTAATACGCCTGCGCCGGAACCCGTTTTTCGCCCAGGGAATCTTTTTCGACGCGCGTTTCTTCTTTCGCCATTGGTTCGCGACCTCTCATGACCCGAGATTTTTTGGTTTTCACACGCCTTCCACCGCGTCGGACTTGATCCATCCCTGAACTCCTTCCTTAAGAACGCCAATCTCGAGCCAGTCGCCCTGCGGGGCCAGTATCTCAACGCGGCGGCCTTCCGGAGCCGTGAAGATGACGTTGAAGCCGTCTCCCGGCCCGCTGCGGATTTCAGCCGACGGGCTTATGATGACGCCCAAGCGCTCGGGCTCGAGGCTCTTTCTCACCAGGAACCATCCGCCCCAAAAAATCCAGAGCGCCAAGGAGCAGGCGGCCAAAGGCTTTAGCTTATCGCGGGCGCCGGGCAGCAGAATCCAGAAACCGCACAGGATGAGCGCCAGCCAGCACAAAGTCCATTGCAGCCCGGAGAGCTCCGGCAGGCTAAACCAATAGAAGACGTCGAAGAGCACCGGCGGCACTCCGGGCGGAACCAGGGTCTCGCCGGCTTTCTTGAGCGCGAAGTTGAGGTTGTAGCGGATGTTGGAATCGCGCGGATCGAGATCGAAGGCCTTTTGATACGCGGCGATGGCGGGGCCCAGCCGGCCCTCCTTGAAAAGGGAATCCCCGAGATTGTAGAGGTCGGCGGAGTTCTCCGGCTCCTGGGCCGAAAGCTGGGAGAAGGCCGCGGCCGCGCCGGCGTAATCGCCCGCGTCGTATTTCTTCTGCGCCTGCGCGAACGCCGGCGGCGGCGTAAAAGCCATGGCGCATAAAGGCAGCCCCGCGGCTAAAGCGAGGGCCGCGCCAAAAATTCCGAAGATTTTCTCGGCGGGCTTCATGCGTCCAGCTCCCTTTCCACGGTCTTGAGCAATTCGGCCAAATCCGGGGCGGCGGCTCTCTCCGGGCCGGAGCGGGCGGCGGGAGCGAAGCGCCGGAGGTCGAGTTCTTCCCAGGCGTTTTTGATTCGGGCCAGGGCGTCGGCGCTCAGATTGGGATAGCGCAGGCGCAGAAGCTCCTGGGCCCGCCGCCAGGTCAGGCCGGCCGGCGGCTCGCTGATCTTGTCCGCGAGATAGCCGCAGAGCGCCTCGCTCATCAAGTCCGCCGATTTCTTCGGGTCGCGCCCGGCTTCGCGGGATGCTTGCGCGATGAGGGCCAGCGCCGCCTTGTAGGCTTGGCGCGCGCGCAGGCGCCTGGGGTCGGCCAAGCGGCGGCGTTCGGCGCCGCGCCAGAGCAGGCAGGCGGCGAGAAAAATAAAAGGGATCGCGTTTTGCGGCCCGCCGCGTCCGAGCCGCCGAAGCAGGCTCAAAAAGGGAGAGTTCCCCGGGTTCGTGTCGAGATAGCGGATATCCTGGGAAATTTCGGTCAGGCCGGGCGCGGCGGCGGCTCCAGAGGAAGCAAATCCCACGGCTTGGTTCGCCGGACCCGGCTTGACGCTGACCGACAAGGATTTTGTTCGGAGCGTCTCGTAGGCGCCGCGCGTCGGGTCGAAATAGGCGAACGCGATCGGCGGGATGCTCAGGTCTCCCGAGACCCTGGGGATAAGCACGGTTTTGTAGACCTTGGATCCCTCCACGACATCGTTCTTCTTGTCGAGATTAAGCGAGCTGACCGTCTCGTAGGTCCGAAAATCGGGCAGCGCCGGCATCTGCAGATCGCCCATCGCCCTCAAGTTGCCCTGCCCTTGGACGGAAACGGTCAGGTTGAGCGCTCCCCCCACCTGGGTCCGGTTCTTGTCGAGGGAGTCCGAAATGGAAAAATGCCCGACCGCTCCGGAGAAGTTCCGCGGCTGCCCGGCGGCGGGCAAGGGCAATGCGGTCAGCTTCAGCGCGTTGGTCGAGACCGTCTTTGTCCGCGCCGCGCCGAAGTTCATGTTGAAGACCTGGTTGAAAAAATTCGGGGAAAACGGATCCATCCCCTGCCCCGCCACCGGGCACTGCACCGACGCCGGCCCGATGACGAGCCGGCCCTCGTGCTCCGGAAAAATCGCCGTCTTGATCACGGACACGTCGTACATCCTGCCGCGGAATTGGGCGGTTTCGCGGCGGATGGGCGGCAAATCCTCCTCCATGAATCCGGAAAGGTCCGGCGGCGTGTACTGGGGATTGCCGGCGAGAGCGGCGGAATTGTAAAACTTGACGGTCAAAGTCGCCTGCTCGTCGACGTAGACTTTCTTTTTATCCAATTGCGCGGTGACGAAAAAATCCGGCGCTCCGGGGACTTCCTGGGTCTGCGCCGTCGAAGGCGGCGGCGCGGTTTGCGGCGGCGCGGAAGCGGCGGGAGCCGAGCGCAGGACGTCGATGTCGATGGGGCTGGTCTTCACCGTGCGCCCGTTGTAGCTCAGCGTAATGGGCGGAATGACGCCCTTGCCCACGAAGCGGGGCTCCAGCACGTAGGTGTAATCGATGGAGCTGGAAATTCGGCCGTTGACGATGGAGATGCTTTGATTCCTGCCGGAGGAGTAGACGCTGAAATTGGGCAGGGACGGAATCTGGGGCGCGGGAAGAGAGCTGGTAGGGCCGCTGACGTCCACGGTCAGGGTGATCTGCCCGTTCAAGGCGACTTGGCTGCGGTCAACCTGGGCGCTGATGGAAACTTGCGCGCGCAGCGCGGCCGGAACCGACGCCGCCAGCAGCGCGGCCAAGCCGGCCGCCCTTATCTTCCCACGCATGGCGCTATTCTATATTTTTTCCCGCGCGCGCCCTCACCAGTCCTCGCCGCCGGGAGCTTGCTGCTTGGCCTGATTCTTGAATTTGTTCGCCATCGGCTTTTCGCGCTCCGCGACCGCCTGCATGATGCGCTTGGCGTCCTGCGGAGAAATCTGGTTTTGCGGGTTCGGCGCAGGCTGCTGGTTTTGGCCGTTTTGCCCGCCGCCCTGCGGCTTCGGGTTGCTTTGATTTTGCGGATTTTGATTATTTTTGTTCCGCTGATTTTGTTTTTGGTTTTTTTTCTTGGGCGGATTTTTCAGCGCGCGCAGCGCCACCGCCAGGTTGTAGCGCGCGTCGGCGTCGGCGGGGTCGAGCACCACGGCCTTGCGAAAATCGCCGACCGCCGCCTTGTAGTCGCCTTGGACGAAATCGATGTCGCCCAGGTTGTAGCTGGCGGCGGAGCGCACTCGCGGCGGCGCGGACGAATCGGAGAGAGCCTTAAACGCCCTTGAGGCCTCGTCCATGTCTTCAAGGCGGAACAATGCGTCCCCGGAGTTGAAGACGGGGCGGATGTCGCCGGGGCTTTTCGCCGCCGCCGCTGAGTAATCATCGAGCGCTTGGAGATAGCTTTCCTTTCCATAAAGCTTGTTGCCCGCCCGCAGATCGCTTTCGGTCGTCGCGGCGCGGGCGCCGGAGGCGGAGAAAGCGAGCAGCAGGATGAGGCCGCCTAAAGCCGCCGGCTTCCCCGATTTTTCGGATTTCCCCCACACGTCGCCGGTTTCAGGGATGAGAAAGCCGGCCAGCAAAAGAACGAAAGCCAAAGCCAGGGGCCATTGGAAATGATTGCGGTACCGCTCGGTGGAGGTGGAGACGCTCTGAGCCTGGGTCGTTTTGAGTATCTGCTGGGCCACGGCCGAGACCTCGCTCTGGTCGGAGTTGGCGCGGTAATAAGCGCCGCCGGTCGCGGACGCGAGGCCGGAAAGGACGTCTTCGTGCAGGCGCGTGATGACGGTGTTCCCCTTGCCGTCCTTCTTGTAGCCGGTCAGGCTTCCGGAGGAATCCCTGAGCGGAATCGGGGCGCCTTCCGCGGTCCCAAATCCGATGGCGTAGATGCGCATGCCCAGCGGCGCCGCGGCCTTGGCCGCGGCCAGCGGGTTGCTCTTATGATCGCCCCCGTCGCTGAGAATGATCAAGGACTTGACGCCGGGGTATTGCTGGAGAATTTGCGCGGCCCTGGCGATGGCCGGCCCGAAGGCCGTGCCCGGCACCGGCAGCATGTCCGGGGACAGTGTGTCGGCGGCTTGGCGCAGGGCGTCCTCATCCAAGGTCATGGGGCAGATGACGGCGGGCTCTCCCGAGAAAGTCATGAGCCCGATGCGGTTTCCGGAAAGCTCGTCCAAGAGCAGGGAGAGATCGCGCTTGGCGGCTTCCAGCCGCGAGGGCGAGGCGTCCTGCGCGGACATGGACAGGGACGTGTCCACCGCGATCATGATTTGGCGGGTCTTGGATTTGTTGGCGACCAGTTCGACGCCCCATTGGGGCCCGGCCAAAGCGACGAAAATGAGCGCCAAGGCCGACATTTGAAGCGCGAGCTTCAACGCGCGCCGCGAAGATATTTCTTGCGGGACGAGGCTCTTAAGAGTGTTCGGGGTTCCCAAAAGAGCGTCCAGGCGCCGGCGCCTTCTGTTGGCCGTCCAGGCCGCCCCCGCCGTCGCGGCGAGCGCCGGAATCATCCACAGCAGCCAAGCGGGGTTTTTCCACATAATCTTAGGGCCACCTCAAAAAGAACGCGCCGCCCAGAATCGCTTCCAAGATGAGGCAGATCGCGGCCAAGGCCGCCGGATACTCATAGAGGTCGGACTTGATGATTTCAGGCGGCCGGCTGGTCTTGGATTTTTCCAGCTTATCGATGGTTCCGTAAATTTCCTTGAGGTTCTGCGAATCGGAGACGCGGAAGTAGCGCCCTCCCGTCATGCTCGCGATTTGGGTCAGCAAGGCGTCGTCAAGATCGTCGGGAACCGTGGCCATGACGGTCCCATTCGGGGTCTGGACCGGGGCCATGGCGGGCCCGTGCTTGGCGCACCCGATGGTGTAGACTTTCACCCCTTCGGTCGCGGCGACCTTGGCCGCGGTGATCGGATCAATGAGGCCGGTGTTGCTGCGCCCGTCCGTCATGAGGATGATGATTTTGCTTTTCGCGGTTCCGGCCTTCAAGTGGTTGAGCGCGGAGACGATGCCGTCGCCGATGGCGGTGCCGTCCGTCCCGGTCATGCCGGGATAAAGCGTGGAGATTTGGGAGTCCAAGGCGGAATAATCGGAGGTCAGCGGGCAGACCAGCTCCGGGGCTCCTCCGAACTGGATGGCGCCGATGAGGTCCGAGGCGCGGCGCGCGATGAAGCTTAAGGCCGCCGCCTTGGCCGCCTGGATGCGCGACGGCGACAAGTCGATGGCGCTCATCGAGGTGGAGGTGTCCATGGCCAGCATGATGTCGATGCCTTCGCCGGAGCCGCGCAGGCGCTCCAGGATTTTCTGGGGGCGGGCTAAGGCAAAGATGATCAGAGCCAGGGCGGCGAGGATGAGCGCGGGCGAATAAAAGGCCGCCGCGCGGGCCTTGAGCGACGGCTTGGCGGCGGAGAGGGCGGCGTTTTCAGGAAGAGGCCAGTTGGCCTCCTGGGAGCCGCGCGAGCGGAAATAAAGCCACGCCGCCGCGGCCGCGAGCACGAGGAGCAGAAGAAAAAGAGGCGTGTTTAAGGTCATGCCGCGGCCCTGGTTTCCGGCTCCGGCGCTGCCGGCCGAGGAGTCGTGTCCCTGACGATTTGAATGGCCGAGACGATGTCGGCGGGCCCCCATTCCGGCTCCGGTGGAATTTTGGCGAACTTGACCAGGTCGGCGCGATCCAGGACTTCCTTGAGCCGCCCTGGAATCCCACGATCTAGATCGGCTTGGCGCAAGGCCCGGGAAATTTCCACGGTGGTCATCTGCGGCGCGGCGAAGCCGAAGCGCCGCTCGATGTAGCGCTTCAAGATTTCGGTCAGCGCGCTGTAAAAGTCCTTGTGCCGGCCGAGCTCCCATAATCCGGATTTCTGCAGGGCGTTCAAATCCGATTCCGCGATGACTTCGGGCGGGCGCGAGTCGACCGGACGGGCATTTCCCGCGTCGGCGGCGTTTTTCTTGGAGTGCGCGCGGTAGAGCGCGTAGCCCGCGGCGAGAAGGGCGGCCAAAACAAGCCACGGCCAAAGCGGCGGCCCGGCCGCCCGCGGCGCCTTGATGTCCTTGGGCTCCGCGTTCTTGGGCAAAGCGGGCGCCGCGACGTCAATCCAAATGGGCGGGCTGGCAACTTTCGGGGCTGCGGGCGCGCCCGGCGGCGCGCAGGCTAGAGAAACGGAGATTTTCCCCACGGCCAAGGGCAGTATCTCGGCGGAAAAGGGCTGAACCCGCTCGCCGTTTTGAAGAACGGTTTTTCCAAAACGGGCGCCGGCCACGGCGTAGGAGTCGTCGGTCGAGGTGGAAACCACGAACGCCAAGTCCTTCGGGGAGTCGGACGTCACGGTTCCGGTAAGCGCATAAGGCACGCCCAACTGCGCTTCCGCCGTGGACGCGTTGACGTTCCACTGCGCGTTTTGCGCCGCGGCCGGGCGGCCGAGCGCGCAGAGAAGCGCCAATGCGGCACCGGCCGCGGCGATCATCGCCGCAGCCTCTTGGCCCGGCGGCGGAAGAAGCGCACCACGGGATCGATATAGGACGCGTCGGTATTGATTCGAATCGGATCCAGGCCGCACTGGCTGAAAATAGAGGAAAGGCGCGCGAGGCGCTCCCGCTCCTTGTTTTGGTAGGCCTGCAAGCCGGATTTTTGGGAGGCGTCAATCAAGAAGCGCCGGCCCGACTCAGGATCCCGCACGCGCAGAAAAGCTCCCGCCCGCGGAATGGCCGCCTCGTGGGGATCGGAGATGAGAATGGGGATGACGTCGTGCTTGAGCGCGGCCAAGCGCAGGGATTTCTCGAAGCCCTCGTCCCTGAAATCCGAGATGAGAAAAAGGATGGAGCGCCGTTTAAGCACGCGGTTGACCGTGTCCAAGGCCGCGGCGATTTTTGTCCCCGCGGCGCGCGGCTCGTAGGCCAGCACGTCGCGGATAAGATGCAGGACGTGCGTGCGGCCTTTTTTGGGCGGGACGTATTCCTCCACGGAGTCGGTGAAAAGAAAAAGCCCGACCTTGTCGTTGTTCTGCAGGGCCGAGAAGGCCAGGATGGCCGAGAGCTCCGCGGCGATTTCCTTCTTGAGGTTTTGCCCGCTGCCGAAAAATTGCGAGCCCGAGAGATCGCAGGCCACCACGGCGGTCAGCTCCCGCTCCTCGGCGTAGCGCCGGATGTGCAGGCGTCCCGTGCGCGCGGTCACGTTCCAGTCGATGGAGCGCACGTCGTCGCCCGGCGCGTATTCGCGCACCTCGGCGAACTCCATGCCGCGCCCCTTGAAGACGCTTAAGTATTCCCCGGCGAAGGTTTCCGCGACCAGGCGCCCGGTCAGGATTTCAATCCGCCGGACTTTGGCCAGGATTTCTGGAGCGATCACGGCTTGGCGGCTCCCCGGCTTAGGGAACCTCCACGGCCTCGAACAAGGAGCGGATGATGGTTTCCGAGGTCACGTTCTCCGCCTCGGCCTCGTAGCTGACCATGATGCGGTGGCGCAGGACGTCGGGGCCGACGGACTTGACGTCTTCAGGCGTCACGTAGCCGCGGCCGTTTAAGAACGCGTAGGCCTTGGCCGCCTGGGCCAGGAAGATGGTCGCGCGCGGGCTGGCCCCGTAGGCGATGTGGGATTTGTGGGCGTCCATGCGGTAGCTCTTGGGGTCCCTGGTCGCGAAAACCAGATCCAGGATGTAGTTCTTGATCTTCTCGTCGACGTAGATTTCGGTCACGGTTTTGCGCGCCGTGACGATGTCGGCGACCGTCGCGGCTTTCTCCGGCTTGGGCGTCTCCAGGGAAGTCATTCTTTCCAGGATGCTTTTCTCCTCGGATTTGGACGGGTAACCCACCTTGATTTTGAGCATGAAGCGGTCGACCTGGGCCT
>Ga0307372_10002325_pt1 | contig 31698 bp, 32 predicted proteins | sample OX1MG_FD_202533 | JGI IMG/M metagenome (GOLD analysis project Ga0307372, IMG submission 202533) | Soil microbial communities from Risofladan, Vaasa, Finland - OX-1 | ecosystem: Environmental > Terrestrial > Soil > Coastal area > Acid sulfate soil | place: Finland: Risofladan, Vaasa | collected... | reverse complement strand
CCTAATAGCGTTTGAATTTCTCCCATCAGCACATCCATTCCTTTTGATTTCGATAAAGGAGTTGCATGCGTTTCGCGGCGCTATCGGCTGGCGGGCGATACGGGACGGATGTTCGTACACGTGCAACACACCGTTGCAGCACAAGTACCAGGACAGCATTTAAGGGGACTCGTGCATCGTAGTAGACTAAGGCCAAGCTGCTGTTGGATTCGAGGAACTGAGCTGTCTTTCGATGGCCGGATAAGAGTCGGAGGTAAAAAACTCATGCGCCAGAGAGCGGTGTGGGGAGTGGCACTCCTTGCGATCGCGCTTGCAGCCGGCTGTGCCAAGAGGCCGGATGATGCGGCGCTGGTGACGAATATCAAGGCTCAAATGTTTTCGGACTCTCAGCTAAAGGATGCGAGCCTTCAAGTGACCTCGAAAAATGGCCAGGTTACGCTGAGCGGAACCGTTCCGAACGACGCGGCACGCTATGAGGCGTATAAGCTGGCCACGCAGACACCCGGCGTCTCGAAGGTGATCGACCAGATGACAGCACAGGAAGCGCAATCCGAGGCGGCACAGACTCCCAAAGCGAAGGAAGCGACTGCCGTGGCACCGACCCCGGCGCCTTCGCACCGGATGCGGAGGCCGAAAGCGGAGCCAGAAAGCCAAGTCATCGAATCGGCGGATAACGATGCGGCGCCGGAGCCGCCGCAAGATCAGCCCCCGGTGGATCAACCCAACCCCGCCCCATTCCAAGAAGCAGCGGCTCCGCCTCCTCTGCCCGCTACACCGCCACCGCCCCAACCCCAACAGGTGGAGATTCCAGCGAGTACGACCGTCACGATCCGAATGATTGACAGTGTAGATTCGTCGGTGAATCATCCAGGGGAGATCTTTCACGCGTCGCTGGAAGCGCCGATCGTCGAGGGCAATCAAGTGGTTGTGCCAAAGGGAGCCGACATCTATGTGCGACTGGCGAACGCGAGTTCGGCGGGGCGCATCAGCGGGCGGAGCGAGCTTCACCTGGAGCTGATCAAACTGGAGTTCCAAGGGCAATCTTACCCGCTCGTAAGCAGCACCTATTCCTTGACGGGAAGCTCGCGGGGCAAGAGTACAGGAGAAAAGGTCGGCGGCGGCGCGGTATTGGGAGCGCTGATCGGCGCGATCGCAGGTGGGGGAAGAGGCGCGGCCATTGGCGCAGGCGTTGGCGCGGGCGCCGGAGGGGTCTACCAAGGGTCGACGAAGGGAAAGCAAGTGAAGATCCCTTCGGAAACAAAACTGGATTTCCATCTGGAGCAGCCGGTGACCGTAACGGTGATTCCAAGGATCGCTTCTCCCCAATAGGCGACGCAAAAACAAAAGGTATTTTGGCGGGAACCGGAGTTGCTCCGGCTCCCGCTTTTTTTGCGTGCGAATGCCGGCAGCGGATTTGGGAAACCGCGGACCTTGCACACCAGGTGGAATGCGAACGACTAATCGCTTGCGGCAGGCACCTCACCGATGCGGCCTGGTCCGCATCGTCCTAAAACTGAGGCGGCACGTTGAGGAAAACTATAACCGAGGCGGAATGTGAACCGTAAAGATGAAGAGCAGTTGCGGTAAAATCCCTGCTTCGCTTCGGCGACCTAACGGAGGACGCATGCCTCATCTGACGGTGGAATATTCGGCCAATCTCGAAAAACGCATCGACATCCTGGACTTGGTGCGAAAAGTTCACACGGCAGCGATTGCCACCGGGGTGTTTGACACTGCCACCGTGCGAACGCGTGCGGAACGCCGCGAACATTACGTCATCGCAGATGGCCATCCCGAGAATTCGTTTGTAGCCGTATCGGTGCGCATCGCCACTGGCCGGGATGCCGAGACGCGAAAGCGAATCGGCCAAACGATCTTCGACAGTCTATGCAGTTACCTCGAACCGATTTATGAAGCCGCTCCGATCGGCATTTCACTCGAGGTACAGGACATGGATGCGGTTGAGTTCCGGAAGAACAACATGGCTCCGTTTGTGAAGGCACGCGCGGCTAAAACACACGCGTGACCGTGTGTGGCCCGAGTTTCCTCAGTTTGAGGACGACAATGAGAAGTGTCCTCATGCAGAATCTGCAGCTCTGCTATAACGTCAGCGAGGATAGGTTTCCGCTGCCGCGACACATTAAAGAGCGCTATGGCCCGTTTGGGTTTCCGGAGAGTCGTGGTGTTCATCGTCCATATATAAGCTCCAATTTTGTGATGGGACTCGACGGCAGGGCTTCGTTCAGGGAGTTGGAAGGCCGTGCTGGTGGCAGGGACGTTTCAAGGAGTAGAGAAGATCGTTGGCTGATGGATTTCCTGCGAACGCATCATGACGGACAGTTGATCGGTGCGAACACGCTCCGCGAAGAATCAGGCACTGACGCGCGTGGCTTTGATTATGGCATCGATGACGAGCACTGCGGGCGTATCGAGAGGGCACCTTAGGCTTCGGCAAGCAGAAAATCATTGTACTCACCGGTTCTGGGAACATCGATGCCGGTCTTCGCGTTTTTGATTCTCCGCGGGTTGAACCTTGGATAGTAACGTCTGCAGAGGGAAAAGAGAATCTTCGTTCTCAGCTCAAGATCTCAGGACGGGAGGGGACCATTAAGATCGTTTCGGTAGGTGCTGGCAAGCGGGTTGATCTTGCGGCTGCAACGCAACTCCTACGTCAAGAGCATGGTATCCGGACGCTGCTTTGCGAAGGCGGGCCGGCCCTATATGGTGAACTCCTCGAGAAGCAGCTAATTGATGAAGACTTTCGGACAATTTCTTTCCAAGTCTTGGGCAAGTCTACCAAGGCGGAGATCCACCGGCCGACGACGTACGGTGATGTAAGCTATACACCTGAATCTGCTCCCTGGTATAGATTGATAAGCCTCCATTACGCTGTGCCTCACCACGCTTTCTTTCGTCTCCTCTATGAAGGTCCGAGAAAGTTTCAGGACTGACTACCTAAGAAACGTTGGCCGACCGCAAATAATGTGCTCAAGATCCTAGGGTACTCGTTCCTGCACAGAACTTTCTAGTTGCAATGCCTTGCATGGCATCATTCCACAAGACTGGTTTGCATCGCGATTACCAGACATGAAATGGTTGGTGGTCTCGAAGATGAGGTCCAGACAGGAGTCTATTTTCGCGCTCTTGGCTTCTTTGGTCTCATCTTTTTCTTAGCCTTTATATGTTTCAGTGCTTGCCCCTTGTGAATTGCTATGTGGTCAGTCTTTTCACTCTTGATGATGTATTGAGGTTTCTCTTTCGAAGCATGATGCACATAGCCTTTGACCCGTACATCAGAAACAATCTTCTTGACGATTACGCCACGAACTCTTCCGGCTTCTGAATTCCACTCAACGCGGTCGCCGCGCTTAAACGTCTTTGACACCGGGCTCGCCTCCATTTTAGAGTGAATCGCTTCTCAAGATTCAGGGTCAAATCGGTCATCGGCGTGCCGATGGATTTTCGACATCAGTTCAGCCGTCTATGGCAGAAAATGAATACGTCGGCCAGCGAGAATCTCGCGGCATTCCTCGACTGCGGAAAGTATATAAGTTCGCGTGTCATAACGGACGAGAATCTTGCTCAGACATCGATGATTTAGCAAGTCAGAAGCGAGCAGCGCCATCTGGGGAATGCAGTGACGCAGAACGAACGAGAACATGGTCACCGAGGCGAGGAGAAAGTGCGGGTCACGCCGACGATAACGTGCCACAGCGGGCTTATCTCCGCGTTTAAACGTTCCAAGACGAGTGGAGAGACACATGAGAGTACGCGTTCAGAATACTGATGATTCTCAAATGCACGAGCAGCGGGATGACGAAAAACATCGGAATGACTTGACGCATCCTTCTCTCACTTTTGAGTTCGCCCCTGTCGCTCCTTTCCGATTGGACTTCACTGCGTGGGCGTTGCGTCGCCGTCCCGAGAATCAAATCGACCGTTGGGATGGTTCCACATATCGGCGCGTAATTTCGATTCGAGGTGGGCCCGCAGAAGTTCATGTTTCCCAGGAAGGCTCTGCGGAGAAGCCGTGCCTCCATGTGAATGTAATAGGTCGACGGGTTGGCCCCAGCGCGAAGGACGAGGTTAACATGTTGCTCACGCGGATGCTTGGCCTGCAAGTGGACCTGAAAACGTTCTATCAGATGGCCTCACGCGATTCGAAACGGCGCGAGTTGGCCGAGAAATATCGAGGACTTAAGCCGGTGCGCTTTCCTACGATTTTCGAGACGTTGGCCAATGCGATCTCCTGTCAGCAATTCACGATCGCCACCGGTCTTCAGTTGTTAAATCGCTTGGGAAGGTTAGGAAGTCTTGCCCTCGAAACCGACTCTGGGAGGGTGTTCGGGTCTCCTGATCCGTCGGACCTCTTGCGTGTGTCACCACGGACCTTCCGGAAACTCGGTTTTAGCCGGCACAAGACATGTGCGTTTCGGGAACTCAGTCACAACATTCTTGTCAACCGTCTCGATTTGGAATCACTGGCGAATTTGAACAATGAACACGCAATCAGTTTCTTGCTGGGGTTGAGGGGTGTCGGTCGCTGGACGGCAGAGTACACATTGTTGCGAGGGCTTGGGCGCCTCGATATTTTCCCTGGAGATGACGTCGGTGCTCGAAACCGACTTGCTAAGTGGTTGCATCGGCGCAAGCCGATGGACTATACAAGCGTGCAGCGCGCCGTCCAAGGTTGGCGACCATATGCTGGATTTTTGTTTTTTCATCTGTTGATGGAATCTTTGGCCGAAGCCGGCCAATTGCGCGCTATATGAATTCTCGGTCAGACGGCTTGTAGAGATATTGCTCAGTGATTGCAGGGTCTCACCGACTCATGCCTGAGTTTTTCGTAACGGCTCCTTCCCATTCAGTGAAAGTCTGAAAGATCATGGGACATTCACCTCCGGCGAAAGGTAGACATCCTGAATGGCATGGAGCAAAGTGAGGCCCTCCTGCTTAGTGTGTTGAAACACTTTTCGGCCTGAAATCACTCCCGTGCCACCTGCGCGTTTGTTGATGACGGCTGTTGCGATCACGTCGGAAAAATCATTTTGGCCGGACGCGCCGCCGCTATTGATCAATCCCGCGCGACCCATGTAGCAGTTTGCGACTTGATATCGGCATAGATCAATCGGGTGATCGCTGGTAAGTTCCGTATACATGCGCTCGTCGTACTTGCCGTAGGTTCCATTGCCGCTGTTCAAAGCTTTGTATCCGCCGTTGTTTTCCGGCAGCTTTTGCTTAATGAGATCGGCTTGTATGGTGACTCCCAGGTGATTGGCCTGGCCAGTAAGATCGGCCGAAACGTCGTAGTCCTTGTCTTTCTTGAACGCTTTATTGCGAACGTAACACCACAGCACGGCCGCTAGGCCTAACTCGTGCGCGAGGGCAAATGCCCGGCTGACTTCCACAATCTGGCGCGAACTCTCTTCAGAGCCAAAGTAAATCGTTGCACCAACCGCTGTCCCTCCCATATCCAGCGCCTGCTTGACGGTGCCGAACATGACCTGGTCGAACTTGTTCGGGTAAGTCAGCAACTCGTTGTGATTGAGTTTTACGATAAACGGAATTTTATGAGCGTATTTTCGCGCAACAGCTCCCAGCACACCAAAGGTCGACGCGACAGCGCTGCAGCCGCCTTCGATCGCGAGATCCACGATATTTTTCGGGTCGAAGTAATCGGGATTCTTCGCGAAGCTCGCACCCGCTGAGTGCTCCACACCTTGGTCCACGGGAAGAATCGAGAGATAACCGCTGCCGCCTAGCCGTCCGTGGTGGAACATGCGTTGCAGGCTAACCAGCACTCGATTGTTCCGATCAGAGGCCGAATACAGTCGATCCACGACGTCTGGTCCTGGCAACTGCAGACGTTCGCGAGAAATCTTGGGCGTATTGAATGTGAGCAGGTGTTCGGCTCTTGGTCCAAGGTATTCCTGGATCGTTTTCAATCTTGTTGCAGCCGTTGCTGCCATGTCGACGCCTCCTTTTTCTCTGTGGCGTCAGGAGCGGTACTTAGCAAACGCCATTCGCCCTGGCTGGCGGGATGCGAATGTCATGCGTACGAGCGTACTTTCTCGCAATTTTATGCCGCGGAAAGGCACGAGAAACAAACCTCGGAACAGATCTTCCAGTAGCGCCCACTGCTGGCTGAACCGCATCTGCTGGCGCGCTGGTTTCTGATTCGTTGAAGCTGACCAATCATGTGCCCGGTCTCGCTTTCCTTTACGACGGAACTCAGAAACCCTTGGAGGTCAAGCTCTAATCCACTTTCTGACGAACGCTAGCGATCCAGATCGACAAAACAAAGATCTAGATTGCAATTATGCTGCACTCCTCCCACCGGTTTGTCATCGTTACGATTGTCTCCGCGCGCGGTACAAACAAACCATTGTGAGTGAACCTGCCGGGGTCTGAAAATGCTGTCTTTAAGGGGCTTCTCTAATTGTTGCCGGCCGTTGAATGCCTCGTCCGGGAGCAGTATTTTCCTTTCAAGCCAGTTGAATGCATTCAGGGTTGAGTACCCTCACAAGAAATGCTTCCGACCTACCAGACGACGGATAAGCTTTGGACACTGGGTGTTTATTTCATTGTCGTCGTTTTGCTCGTGGCGGGGATGCTGGCTACCTCGTACGTCTTGGGACAGCGGCATGATGAGCACGCGACTGGTCAGCCTTACGAATCGGGAATTCTCTCTGAAGGATCGGCCCGTGTCCATGTCTCGGCGAAGTTCTACTTGGTGGCGATGTTCTTCGTCATCTTCGATCTGGAAGCCATCTTCATCTTTGCCTGGGCGATTGCTGTCCGTGAATTAGGCTGGGCGGGTTATTGGGAGATCCTGGTTTTCGTTGCGATTTTGATCGCAGCCTTGGCGTATCTATGGCGTTTGGGAGCGCTCGATTGGAGCCCAAGGCGTCGCAACATCCGCGTGCGTCACTGATCTTATGCGCTGGTCTATAACCAAACCCGATTCTCGAAGAGGTCTCTCCGAGGCTGACCAAGCGCCGATCGAGGAGGCAGTTCAGCGGAGCCTCATTCTTTCCCGACTGCAAGACCTGCTGGGGTGGGGCCGCAAGAACTCCATCTGGCCGTTCAACTTTGGTCTCTCCTGTTGCTATGTCGAAATGGCTACAAGCATCACCAGCAAATACGACATTGCGCGCTTCGGGGCGGAAGTGATTCGCGGCACTCCCAGGGAAGCCGACTTGATGGTGATTGCGGGAACGGTTTTCATCAAAATGGCGCCGGTGATCCAGCGGCTCTATGAACAGATGATGGAACCTCGCTGGGTCATTTCCATGGGTTCATGTGCCAATTCCGGCGGCATGTATGACATCTACAGCGTGGTGCAGGGAGTGGATAAGTTCCTGCCCGTCGACGTGTACGTGCCCGGTTGCCCGCCTCGTCCTGATGCTTTTCTGGAAGGTCTGCTGTTGCTACAGAATGCCGTAGGAAACGAGCGCCGTCCGTTGAGTTGGGTGGTTGGACCACAAGGGGTAGATCGGCCAGAACTACCATCAATGCGCAATCTGAAGGCTACGGATCGGGAGAAGATGACCAGCCTGCGCCCAATCGATGAAGTCTGAATATGCAAACTACCACCCACCTGCCCATCGCCGAGGGGCTCCAGCGCAAAGCCGGGGAAGGCGTGCTCACACAACAATCGACGTGCGACGGGATACCCTCGTTTTGGGTGCCGAAGGAAAAAGTCCACGGGTTGCTCCAGTATCTAAAGCAGGAGATTTCGCAGCCTTACCGGATGTTGTATGACCTGACGGCGATTGACGAACGAGCGAGAAAGCATCGAGAGGGCCAGCCAGATAGTGATTTCACGGTTGTTTACCATCTGCTGTCATTCGACCGCAACGAATATGTCCGACTCAAAGTACCGCTAAAGACCGACCAGCTCACTTTGGATACTGCTACTGATATCTGGCCAGCGGCCAACTGGTATGAGCGTGAAGTATGGGACATGTTTGGCATCGTGTTTGAGAATCATCCGCACTTGACGCGCATTCTGATGCCGAAGACTTGGACTGGCCATCCACTGCGCAGGGATCATCCGGCGCGGGCGACCGAAATGGGCCCCTTCCACCTGCCGGAGGAAAAGCAAGAGGCAGAGCAGGAGGCGCTGCGTTTCCGTCCCGAGGAATGGGGAATGAAACGGACCCGCGACGATGAAGACTTTATCTTTCTCAACGTCGGGCCTCAGCATCCTGGAACGCACGGCGTGCTGCGTGTTGTGCTTCAGCTTGATGGTGAGGTGATCGTGGATGCGGTGCCGGAAATCGGCTTCCATCATCGCGGCGTGGAGAAGATGGGCGAGCGCCAAACTTGGCACACCTACATCGTTTATAGCGACCGCGTTGACTACCTCGGTGGTGTGATGAACAACCTCGCCTACCTCAATTCGGTGGAGCGTCTCGCCGGAATCGAAGTGTCGCCTCGCGGGCAGGCGATTCGGGTCATGATGGTGGAGTTGTTTCGCATTATCAGCCACTTGGTCTGGTATGGCACCTTTGCTCAGGACCTGGGACAGATGTCCCCGGTCTTTTTTACTTTCAATGACCGGGAGCGCGCTTTCGGCATCGTGGAAGCGATTACCGGTGCGCGCATGCACCCCAACTGGTTTCGTATTGGAGGCGTAGCCCAGGACCTGCCGCGGGGCTGGGAACAGATGTTCCGTGATTTCCTGGACTACTTTCCACCTCGCTTACGTGAGTATGACCACATGGTGCTGCGCAATCGGATATTCAAAGCGCGCACTAAGGGCGTAGGCAGCTTCACGGCTGAGGAAGGAATTGAGTGGGGCGTTACCGGCCCCAACTTGCGCGCGACCGGCTTCGATTGGGACTTTCGCAAGAAGCAGCCATATTCGGGTTACGAGCAGTTTGACTTCGACATTCCTAGTGGCCAGCACGGAGATTGCTATGACCGGGCGGCGGTGCGCGTCGAAGAGATGCGGCAGAGCCTTCGGATCATTGAGCAATGCGTTAAGAACATGCCGGCGGGTCCCTATAAATCTGCCGCTCCCTTAGCGACCCCGCCAGAAAAGCCGCGCACCATGCACGACATTGAAACCTTGATCACGCACTTTCTCGGCGTGACGTGGGGACCAGTGATCCCGCCGGGTGAGGCGCTATGTCCCATTGAAGCTACTAAAGGGAATAATGGCTATTACTTGGTCAGCGACGGCAGCACGGTTTCCTATCGCACCCGCATACGCACGCCATCGTTTCCGCACATCCAGTTCCTTCCTGTAATCTGCCGCGGGCTGATGGTTCCAGACCTGCTCGCCATTCTCGGCAGTATTGACTTCGTCTTGGCCGACATAGATCGATAAGGAGCTTCGAACGATGCTGACATCGGAAGAACGAAAAGAGATCGAAACGGAATTTTCCCGCTATCCCAACAAACGGGCAGTCTGCATCGAGGCACTAAAAGTAATTCAGCGCCATCGCGGATGGGTGTCGGATGAAGGGTTGCAAGACATTGGTGATGCGCTTGACATGACTCCCGACGAACTGGACGGAGTCGCAACGTTTTACAACCTAGTCTTCCGCAAGCCGGTTGGGCGTCACGTCGCGCTGATCTGCGACAGCGTGAGCTGCTGGATCATGGGCTACGAAAAGCTATGCCAATCGCTCACTACGCGGCTCAAGATCGGCTTAGGCGAGACCACTCCTGACAATCGGTTTACGGTGTTGCCCATCGTTTGCTTAGGGGTCTGCGATCACGCACCGGCCATGCTAATTGACGATGACCTTTACCTAAACCTCGAGCCGGGCCAACTGGATGGAGTGCTGGACCAATACAAATAATCATGCGCATGGAAAAGCCACTCACCAAGAACATCCCATCGAATGGAGACGAACCGCCGGACTGCAAGGCCTATGAAGCCTCCGGTGGCTACACGGGGTTGCGCAAAGCTATACGCATGACGCCGGCAGAAGTCCACGACCTAGTTGATAAATCCAATCTGCGAGGCCGTGGCGGCGCTGGATTCCCTACCGGCAAGAAGTGGAGCTTCATACCTATGGGCAAGGATGCGCTTCACCCTAAGTACCTAGTTGCCAATGCGGATGAGATGGAGCCGGGGACCTTCAAGGACCGGTTGCTGATGGAAGGCGATCCGCATCAGCTGATCGAAGGTATGATCATCGCCGCCTATGCCATCCAGGCAGACGTCGCCTATATCTTTCTGCGCCAGGAATACAAACTGTCGGACAAACGCTTGCGCAAGGCGCTCGCGGAAGCCTATGAAAATCACTTTGTGGGCAAAAACATCCTGGGATCTGATTACTGCCTCGAAATGCATATGCATGTCAGCGCAGGGCGCTACATGTGCGGTGAAGAAACTGGACTACTGAATGCCCTTGAAGGAAAGCGCGCAAATCCCCGTTCCAAACCGCCGTTTCCTCAAGTCTCCGGCCTGTGGGGAAGGCCCACGATCGTGCAGAACGTGGAGACGCTCTGTAACGTGCCCCACATCGTCAACAACGGACCGGATTGGTTCAAAAGCCTAAGCCACACCGCGGACGGGGGAACCAAACTATACGGTGCGAGCGGCAAGGTAAAGCGGCCGGGCTTATGGGAGCTGCCCATGGGCACTACCATCCGGGAGTTGATCGAGGAACACGCCGGTGGAATGCGCGACGGTTTGAAGTTTCGAGGCCTGCTTCCGGGGGGTGCTTCGACCGATTTTCTCGTCGAGGAACATCTGGACGTACGCATGGATTTTACCGAGGTCCAGAAAGCGGGCAGCCGGATGGGCACCGGCACCATGATTATTTTGGACGATCAGACTTGTCCGGTCGGCATGGTGTGGAACCTGGAGCATTTCTTCGCGCAAGAGTCCTGCGGTTGGTGTACGCCCTGCTGGAGCGGTCTACATTGGGCAGAACGGATATTGGGCGCAATGGAGGAAGGACAGGGACGACCCGAACACCTGGAGCGGCTGGAGTTTCAGACCAAATTCAACGCACCTGGAAATACGTTTTGCGCGCTCGCACCCGGTGCCATGGAACCACTGCAAAGCGCACTCAAGTATTTCCGCTCCGATTTTGAGCGGCACGTCCATGAGCACCGATGTCCCTGGAGATAGCATGACGACGATCTACGTCGAGGACCGAAGTTACACGGCGGATCCGAAGCAGAACCTGCTGCATGCGTGTCTCTCACTCGGATTCAACCTGCCTTACTTCTGCTGGCATCCCGCCATGGGTTCGGTGGGCGCATGCCGGCAATGCGCCGTCAAGCACTTCAAAGACGAAAAGGACACGCGCGGCAAGCTGGTCATGGCTTGCATGACGGCGGCGGCTGAGGGAACCCGAATTTCGATCAAGGACCCGGAAGCGGTTGCGTTCCGGGCTGGAATCATCGAAGGCATGATGGCTAGCCACCCGCACGATTGTCCGGTTTGCGATGAGGGCGGCCACTGCCATCTTCAGGACATGACAGTAATGACCGGCCATGACTATCGCAGGTACTCCTTCCTGAAGCGCACCTTCCGCAATCAATATTTGGGTCCGCTCGTCAATCACGAAATGAACCGCTGCATCCAGTGCTATCGGTGCGTGCGTTTTTATCGCGAGTATGCAGGCGGAAGAGACTTTGATGCTTTCGGCTTGCGAGACCAGGTTTACTTCGGTCGTCAAGCAGATGGGGTGCTGGAGAACGAGTTCAGCGGCAACTTGGTCGAAGTCTGCCCGACGGGCGTCTTCACTGATAAAACTCTCAAGCAGCATTACACGCGAAAGTGGGATCTGCAGATGGCGCCGTCGGTCTGCGTTCACTGTGGCTTGGGCTGCAACACCACCCCAGGAGAGCGCTACGGAATGTTGCGCCAGATCGTCACTCGCTATAACAGCGAGGTCAATGGGTACTTTCTTTGTGATCGCGGACGTTACGGCTACGAGTTTGTGAACAGCGTGCGCCGGATCCGTCAGCCACGCCTCAAGTGCAACCGGGAACTCACGAGCATCACAAAAACGGAGGCCCTTCAACGTGTGGCTCCTCTGGTAACGGAAGGAAAGAGAGCAATCGGGATCGGCTCACCACGGGCTTCACTGGAGTCTAACTTTCTGTTGCGCACGCTGGTTGGGCCCGAGCGCTTCTACGCCGGCGTGTCCGACAGTCACTTCCGTTTGATTTCGATTATGATCGAGATCCTTCGAGCTGGCCCAGCACGCTCACCTTCGCTGCACGAGATCGAACTGTCCGATGCAGTGCTCATCCTGGGCGAGGATGTTACTAACATCGCACCGAGAATGGCATTGAGCTTGCGTCAGTCCGTGCGACAACAGCCCATGCAAATAGCTGACAAGATGCACATTCCCCTGTGGGACGATCACTCCGTACGCAATGCGTTACAGGACTCGAAGGGGCCGCTGTTCATCGCTACACCGGCAGCGACCCGGCTCGATGACGTCGCCACCAAAACCTACCGCGCAGCGCCAGATGACATAGCGCGGCTCGGGTTTGCCATCGCCCACCTGATCGATAAGAATGCGCCAGCCGTCTCAGATTTGTCGGCTGACGTTCGCGTTCTAGCTGACGACATCGCAAATGCTCTGAAGAAAGCGCAACGATCACTCGTCGTCTCAGGTCCCGGTTGCAACAACGAGGCCGTTATCCAGGCAGCGGCAAACGTCACTCGCGCACTGTACACAGTCGGACTTCCCGCCACGCTCAGTTTCATCGTGCCGGAGTGCAATAGCTTTGGATTGGCGCTGATAGGCGGTGCGCCTCTGAGCCAAGCGTTTAAGGCTGTGGGGGACGGGGCTGTGGATACGATCGTGATCTTGGAAAACGACCTTTACCGGCGAGCGCCGGCACGATTCGTTGACGCATTTCTGAACGGCACGAAGCACTTGATAGCCCTCGATCACTTGCTGAATCAGACCGCGGAAAGAGCCACACTGGCGATTCCAGCAGGGACATTCGCAGAAGCGGATGGCACGCTCGTGAGCAGTGAAGGGCGCGCGCAACGCTTCTATCAAGTCTTCGTACCTGAAGGCGATATTCAAGCGAGTTGGCAGTGGCTGCGAGATGTGATGACTGCTGCCGGACGACAGGAAGGTAACGCCTGGAAGAATATCGATGATGTGGCCGCAGCTATAGGTTCGGCCATTCCTGCACTAGCCCAAGTCCAACAAGCTGCGCCTGACTCAGCTTTCCGAATCGCGGGCGAGAAAATACATCGAGAGCCGGAACGCTACAGCGGACGCACGGCCATGCTGGCGAACATCAGCGTGCACGAACCCAAACCGCCGGATGATCCTAATACACCATTCTCATTCTCTATGGAAGGCTCGCCGGACCAGCCCCCTGCCGCACTGATTCCTTTCTTCTGGTCGCCGGGTTGGAGCTCGATCCAGTCGACCAACTTTTACCAAACCGAAATTGCTGGCCCGTTGCGTGGAGGCGATCCTGGAGTTCGGTTGATGGATCCCGCGCTACAACTTCATGGCACGTATTTTGATCAGGTCCCAACTGCATTTGCACCAAGCAGGGATGAATGGCTGCTGGTTCCGCTTTATCACATCTTCGGCTCAGAAGAGTTAAGTTTTGCGGCTCCTGGAGTTGCCGAACTGGCGCCGAAGCCTTACGTGGCCGTCAATGCGGACGATGCCAAACGTCTTGGGGTCGAGCCGGGCGAACAAATCACGATCAAGCTTGACGGCACGACCCACAGTCTTCCCGCCAAGATCAGGGGTGAGTTGCCCCTGGGTATCGCTGGGCTACCGGCTGGCTTTCCCGGCTTAGCAGGAATCAGCCTTCCCATCGGGAGTGTCTTGGAACGGAATGACAAGCCGTCACATATGTCATGATAAGCCCTTATCCCATCGCGACGGTCATCTGCGTGCTCATCGTAGCGTTGAGTATTGCCTCAGGACTGATTTGGCTCGAACGCCGGGGCCTCGCCCTGTGGCAGGACCGCTACGGACCTAACCGCGTCGGGCCTTTTGGCCTGCTCCAGGTTGTGGCAGACATGATCAAGATCTTCGCGAAGGAGGACTGGATTCCTCCTTTTGCCGATAAGCCGGTTTTTGTGCTGGCTCCTGCCATCGTTGTAATAACCGTGCTGATGACTTTCGCTGTGCTTCCTATTGCTCCCGGCATCATCGTAAACGACTTGAACGTAGGGCTGCTCTTCTTCCTTGCCATGTCTTCGCTGGGGGTCTACAGCGTTGTGCTTGCGGGCTGGTCATCGGACAACAAGTACTCACTTCTGGGGGGATTACGTGCGGCGGCCCAGATGATCAGCTACGAAGTCTTCATGGGCCTATCTCTAATAGGAGTGGTGGTGCTGGCTGGTTCATTCGACTTGGCCAAGATTGTTGAAGCGCAAAGAAAGATGTGGTTTGTGATTCCGCAATTTCTGGGCTTCGTATTGTTTTTGATCGCGGGCATCGCCGAAACGCGCCGCTTGCCGTTCGATCTGCCGGAAGCCGAGAGCGAGCTGATTGCCGGTTACCACTCGGAGTACTCCGGAATGAAGTTTGGAATGTTCTTCGTCGGCGAATACCTGGGCGTCACACTGATCTCAGCTCTTATCGCGGTATTGTTTTTCGGCGGTTGGCTGGGTCCGTGGCTGCCGCCAATCGTTTGGTTTTTCATCAAGCTGTTTTTCTTTATTGGCTTCTTTATCCTGCTGCGCGCCTCGTTGCCGCGGCCGCGCTTTGATCAACTCATGTCCTGGGGATGGAAGCTGATGCTGCCATTGGCCCTCGCCAACATTCTGGTAACGGGTGCGGTCGTGCTGGCGTTTCGCTAGCACGGTTTCACAGAAAGGCAGGTTGCAAATGCTAAGCGTGTTGAGGACCATGTGGGACGTTTTCCTCCATGCCTTTCATCGCCGGGTGACGGTGCAGTACCCCGACGAGAAAGCTTACCTTGCTCCGCGATACCGTGGGCGCATCATTCTTTCACGTGATCCGGATGGCGGAGAACGTTGCGTGGGCTGCTACCTCTGTGCCGCCGCATGCCCGGTGGATTGCATCGCACTGCAGGCGACCGAAGACGAACACGGACGCCGCTACCCCGAGTTTTTCCGCATCAACTTTTCCCGCTGTATCTTTTGTGGATTCTGCGAAGACGCGTGTCCCACGTATGCCATTCAACTCATTCCCGACGTCGAAATGGGCGAGTACCACCGTCCCAATCTGGTTTACGAGAAAGAACAACTGTTGATCGATGGTCCCGGAAAATATCCCGGTTACAACTACTGGAAGGTCTGCGGCGTCGCGATCGGTGGCAAAGGAAAAGGCGAAGCCGAGAACGAGGCGTCCGCCACCGACCTGCGCAGTCTATTGCCCTGAGCCATATATGAATGCAACGTTCTATGTCGCCGCAGTGGTGGCGATTCTGGCCACGATAATGATGATCACCCGCCTAAACGCGGTCCATGCCTTGCTTTACCTGATCGTTTCGCTTCTTGCGGTAGCCGTGGCCTTCTACACCCTGGGCGCTTCGTTTATCGCAGCGCTCGAGGTAATCATCTATGCCGGCTCCATCATGGTCCTTTTTGTGTTTGTCGTCATGATGCTCAACCTCGGCAAAAAAACGATTGCGGTGGAGCACGGCTGGTTGCATCCCTCGATGTGGACCGGACCATGCATCCTTGCCGCCATCTTGATTGCCGAGGTGACGTACCTGCTGTTGCATGCAGGACCCCTCCCGCCGGCCGCCAGCTCCGTTGAGCCCAAACAAGTCGGCATAGCTTTGTTCGGTCCTTATTTAATCGGTGTGGAACTGGCTTCCATGCTTTTACTGGGAGCCATCGTCGGGGCCTATCATCTGGCCCGGCCAAAACTGGAACAACTGGAGGCGCGATATGTCATCGATTCCGATGGAACACGGGTTGCTGCTGGCGGCGATCTTGTTCGCGCTGGGACTCATCGGCCTTCTGGTGAGACGTAATCTGATCTTCATCCTCATGTCGATTGAAGTAATGCTAAACGCCGCCGGCCTCGCGTTCGTGGTCGCCGGTTCGCGCTGGGCACAGCCGGACGGTCAAGTCATGTTTATCTTCATTCTGGCAACCGCAGCCGCCGAGGTCTCCGTTGGCCTTGCGTTATTACTGCAGTTGTACCACCAGTACAAATCGCTCGATGCCGACGCGGCCAGTTTGATGAGGGGATAGCATGCTCAGATTGTTGTGGCTAATCCCGGCGATCCCATTTGCCAGCTTCATAGTGCTGGTGCTCGTTGGATCGCAGATTTCCAAAAAGACTGCGGCCTTGATTGGCGTTGCTTCGATCGCCGTGTCCACGGTGATCTCGATCCTGATTACCTGGAGCTTCCTGGTCTCTGCCCCGCCAGGGGGTGCTTACACACAAGTGTTGTGGACGTGGATCGATGTCGCGGGCTTTCGCCCGCAGATCGCGTTCTACCTGGACGCGCTCTCGTTGATCATGACGCTGGTGGTCACTTTTGTCAGCTTCCTCATTCATCTTTACTCCGCTGAGTCCATGATCGAGAGCGAAGGCTACTCTCGTTTTTTCGCTTATATGAACCTGTTCGTCGCTTCGATGGTCACGTTGCTGCTGGCGGACAATCTGTTGCTGCTCTACCTGGGGTGGGAAGGCGTTGGATTGTGCAGTTACCTGTTGATTGGCTTCTGGTATACCGATCCCAAAAACGGACTTGCGGCACGCAAAGCATTTATTGTGACCCGCGTTGGCGATACCGCGATGATCATCGGCCTGTTTCTGCTCTTCCAGCGCCTAGGCACACTGCACATCCAGGAACTGATGCGCCGGGCCGTTGAGCAATGGCCTGCCGGTTCAACGTTGCCGATTGTAGCTGCAGCGCTTCTGTTGGGTGGAGCCGTGGGCAAGTCGGCCCAGCTTCCCTTGCAGACTTGGCTCCCAGATGCCATGGCCGGCCCTACTCCGACTAGCGCTCTGATACACGCAGCGACGATGGTGACCGCGGGCGTTTACCTCATCGCACGTACGCATGTGCTTTTTTCGCTGGCGCCTCCGGTGCAGTTTGCCGTGGCGGTTATCGGAGCAGCCACATTGGTGCTCGCGGGAATCAGTGCGCTGACTCAATGGGATATCAAACGGGTGTTGGCGTACTCCACGATCAGCCAGATCGGATATATGTTCCTCGCCATGGGCGTGGGCGCCTGGTCGGCGGGTATTTTTCACTTCATGACCCATGCGTTTTTTAAGTCCTTGCTCTTCCTCGCCGCGGGCGTGGTGATCCAAGCCATGAACCAGGAGCACAGCATTTTCAAGATGGGCGGCTTGCGCAAACAACTTCCGTTGGCGTTCGGAACTTTCCTGATCGCCGGTTGCTCCCTCGCCGGACTGCCGCTAATCACGGCGGGCTTTTACAGCAAAGGGTTAATCGTGTGGGATGCGTGGGCATCCCCGCACGGCAGCGCAACGCTGTGGCTTGCGGGCGTGTTTGGCGTATTGCTGACCGCACTTTACATCTTCCGCGTTATCTTTCTTGTCTTCTTTGGAGAAGCAAAAGCGCAAGTTACCAAGCGGCCGGGCTACAAGATCCAAATTCCACTCATGATTCTAGCCGTTCTGTCGCTGGTAGGCGGATTCGTCAATCTTCCTCCCAAGCTCGGAAATGAGCCATTGTTCACCCGCTTATTGGACACGGTCTTGCCGGCGGTTAAGCAAGGCCACTTCGGTCAGCTCACGGAAATGCGTTCCGAAGGGTTCTTGGCATTGGCATTCTTCCTCGGTCTGGGTCTCGCGTATCTGTTATACCTTCGCCATCGCCAGTGGTCGGAGGCTCTGACCGCAACTCGTGTCGGAAAAACCTTGCACGCGTTCTGGTTTGCCGATTGGGGATTCGACTGGTGCTACGACCAACTGTTCGTGCAGCCAATCCTGTGGTTTGCGCGGATCGATAAGAGCGATGTGGTGGACGTTTTTTACAACGGGGTCGCGGATCTCAATGAACTCTTGTACCGCGGTCTTAGCCTTACGGAAAACGGCCGTGTACGCTGGTATGCCGCTGGAATCGCGGCGGGGACCATCGTACTTGTGGCGATTGTGTTGTTCCTATGATTCTTCTTTGGCTGATCGTCATTCTATTGGTGGGCGGCCTCCTGGCATGGGTGGTCGGCCGCTGGAGCGTCTTGACGGCTCGCTGGATTTCGTTGATCGCAGTGAGCGCGGATTTTGTGATCGGACTCGCAATTTGGATTCGTAGCACGGGCCGCGTCGATCTTCTTCAGCAGCAAGCCTGGCTGCGCGAATTGGACTGGAGCTGGATCCCTTCCTTTGGCATCCATTTCCATCTCGCATTGGACGGCCTGAGCCTGCTGCTGCTCATGCTCACATTCCTCCTCGGCATAATGTCAGTGCTGGCATCCTGGAACGAGATCCAGGAAGCGGTGGGTTTCTTCCACCTCAACCTGCTCTGGGTGTTGGCTGGAATCGCTGGCGTGTTCCTGGCGATGGATTTGTTCTTGTTCTACTTCGCATGGGAACTGATGCTCGTTCCCATGTATTTCCTGATCGCGATCTGGGGCCACGAGCGGCGCGTGTACGCGGCGGTGAAGTTCTTCCTTTTCACTCAGCTCAGCGGGCTGCTGATGCTGATCGCGATCCTGGCTCTCTATTTTGCGCATCACACTGCGACTGGTGTTTTTACATTTGAATACGCCGATTTGCTGGGAACTCGTCTGTCGCCGCACGCAGCGTTGTGGATTATGTTGGGTTTCTTCGTCGCGTTCGCCGTGAAACTGCCGATGTTTCCGCTCCATACTTGGCTTCCCGACGCTCACACCGAAGCTCCCACCGCTGGCAGCGTGGTGCTAGCCGGACTCTTGTTGAAGACCGGTGCCTATGGCCTGCTTCGTTTTGTAATACCGCTTTTCCCGGCATCGGCACACGTCTTCGCACCGATCGCCATGGTGCTGGCGGTGATCGGGATTCTGTATGGCGCGATCCTGGCATTCGCTCAAACTGACCTGAAGCGACTGGTTGCGTACACCAGCGTGACCCATCTTGGGTTCGTTCTACTGGGCATCTTTGCCTGGAACAAGCTTGCCCTCCAAGGCACAGTGATCACTATCATCTGCCACGGCGTCAGCACGGGAGCTTTGTTCATCCTGGTGGGAGCATTGCAGGAGCGGCTTCACACCCGAGAACTGGCTCGAATGAACGGCTTATGGGCGACGATCCCGAGGTTGAGCGGAGCGGGACTATTTTTCGCACTGGCGTCCATGGGACTACCCGGCCTGGGCGACTTTGTCGGGGAGTTCATGATCCTGCTCGGCGTTTATCAAAAGAGCAGGATCTTGACGGCAATCGCTGCGATCGGCATCCTGGCGTCCACGTTCTACGCATTGAAATTTGTCCAATACGCTTTCCATGGACCCAATGAACATCACTGGGCGTTGCCCGACCTGGGAAGGCGTGAGGCCCTTATGATCATCCCCATGATCGTTATTCTCGTTTGGCTGGGTCTTTATCCACAACCGGTGTTCAATACCTTCAATTCGGCAATGGAAACGCTGGAACAACACGCCGGACAGACCATGCAAGCGTTGCGGAGATAGGGATGAACGCTGCTGACCTATTAGCTCTTTTACCGTTTCTGCTCATTGCGGGAACCTCCGTCTTGGTCCTGCTCGTGATCGCAGCGTGGCGCAGGCACTGGTTAAGCCTGTGCATTACGCTCGTTGGAACGGCGGCGGCATTCGGATCCTTGTGGCTTGTCGCGCCGCTGCTACCTCGCCAGGTGACGCCGCTCCTCATCTTGGACCGCTACGCATTGTTCTATACCGGACTGATCATCGCGTCCACGTTTACCATCGCAATCTTCTGCTACGGTTATCTCAAGCGCCACTCGGAGACCCGCGAAGAACTCTACGTTTTGCTCCTGGTGGCAACGCTCGGTTCGATGGTTTTGGTAGCCAGCAGCCACTTTGTTTCTTTCTTTCTTGGCTTGGAGATCCTGAGCGTGGCGCTGTACGCGCTATCCGCCTACCTGCACACAGGCCGGCGCTCACTCGAGGCGGGGATCAAGTACTTGATTCTCGCGGGATCGTCTTCTGCCTTTCTGCTCTTCGGGATGGCTCTCGTTTACGCACAACTCGGCACGATGGAATTGTCCCGTCTGGCAGAATTGTTAGCCAGCGCACAGAGTAGCCCATTGGTACTGGTAGGTTTGACATTCATCGTCACGGGTATAGGCTTCAAGCTCGGAGTTGTCCCATTCCATCTCTGGACGCCGGATGTCTATGAGGGCGCTCCCGCGCCGGTCACCGCTTTCGTTGCAACCGTTTCCAAAGGCGCGATCTTTGCTCTCTTGCTGCGGTATTTCTACACCACTGGCGCACAGCACTTACGTGCCGTTTTCGTGTTGTTTGCGATTATCGCCATCGCCTCGATGATCATTGGCAACCTGCTGGCGCTATTGCAGAACAACGTCAAGCGGATTCTGGCTTACTCATCCATCGCTCATATGGGTTACTTGCTGGTAGCATTCGAGGCAAGCGGAGCCATGGCTTCTGAGGCGGTTGCTTTTTATCTGGTGGCGTACTTCATAACTACGATTGGTGCATTTGGAGTAGTCACTGTTCTCTCCGATGAAGAACGGGACGCTGATCGCTTGGAGGATTACACCGGACTGTTCTGGCACAGACCAATCCTGGCAAGCGTTTTTACACTTATGCTGTTGTCTCTCGCTGGCATTCCCGTAACCGCTGGATTCTTGGCCAAGTTCTATGTGGTGGCCGCAGGCGCTTCCACAGGTATCTGGGCGCTGATCCTCATTCTGGTCATTAGCAGCGTCATCGGATTGTTCTACTACCTTAGGGTTGTGGTCACGATGTACGCGCGCGGGCACGAAGAAGCGCTGCACGCCGAACCCCACGGAATCAGTGGGAGCTACGTTCTGGTGGCTCTGACAATTCTAGTGCTTTGGTTAGGCGTCTATCCGGTTCCTCTCTTGAATGTAATCAAGAAGATTCTGCCAATGTAAGGAGGCGCGTGTTCGGCTTTCTATGACAAACGCCCAGCGAATGAAATTGAACCTTCCGCTGAAGCACAATAGTAGGCGAGGAACGCGTCAATGTGTGCCTGTGACCGGATGCGATTCCGAGACCGCAGGCCATCGTCGGATAAGAGCCTTCCCAACGCTGGTTCGCCAACGAACCGATTCGAGTGCGGGTGCAGTCGATTGTGTGTTTGACAAACTTTCAATTGACCGCGGATTGCGACCACATCCTAACGATTTTTCGCAACGACAGACATTTCAAGTTTAGGAATACGAATGATCCCGTTCGACGCGGCCCACAAAGCTGTTCATTATCCTCCAGACCGACGCTTTCGAATTTGGATTAGGCCTTCGTTTGTTGCTGGGGCAGTCGTGTTGATACTCTTACCTCTCGCGGCTGCTTGGGTGCAGGCTGCCATTTTCGGGTTGCCGTATATTCCTCCCATACCTCAGTTTAACCAAGCGTCTCCCATTGAGCCGTACGGCTTTCCCGTGTGGATCCGCTATGCGCACTTCTTTAATTTCCTCTTTTTGATGATGCTGGTCCGCAGTGGTCTTTCGATTCTCATGGATCATCCGCGGCTCTATTTTAATAACGACTGCACACCGGGCACCGAGTGGATTCGATTCACGCCCTTAAGAGTCCCCAAAGACCGTGTGTGGACGGCGAAGGACGATGCGCGCTACATCTCGCCGATGTTTGGGCTGCCGGGATATCGCCACACCGTAGGAGTGGCGCGCTCCTGGCACTTCATCGACGTTTATGGGTTCATCATTACGGGTCTGATTTTTATCCCGTTGCTTTTCATAACAGGGCAATGGACACGGGTCGTGCCCACATCGTGGAGCGTTCTGCCTCACGCTTGGAGCGCGTTTGTCCACTACGCCAACTTCCACTTTCCGCCCGAACCTGACGGTTTTTACGGATACAACGCGCTGCAGCAATTGGTTTACTTTGCCGCGATCTTCTTGTTCGCACCGCTATCGATTCTTGCCGGTGCCGCGATGTCGCCCGCAATGGTGAATCGCTTTCCGTGGTTTCCTCGGCTGTTTGGCGGAAGACAGGGCGCTCGTTCCATTCACTTTCTCATGATGCTCTGCTGGGTTGCATTCCTGATCGTCCACGTGACACTGGTGGCCTTGACCGGATTTGAGCGAAATATGAACCACATTGTTCTTGGAACGGATGATCTTCGGCCTCTGGGGATGATTCTTGGTTTTGTCGGAATCGCGGTGGTGATCGCTACTTGGGTCATCGCTCACTACACTTCATGGAAGTTTCCACGTCTGCTCCAACACATCCAAAAGGCAGTTTCTCAGCCGATACGCCTCGCTACTTTGAATCAATTCTTTCCATGCGAGCGGTATACCAAAGAGCAGATCTCGCCATACTTCTGGCCGAATGGCAGGATGCCGGAACGCGAGGATTGGAAACAATTGTCAGCGGACAATTTCCGCGAATTTAGGCTCAAGGTCGGAGGACTTGTGGAAAAACCGGTAGAGCTCTCATTGTCGGAGATCCAGGCGCTGGGCAAAAACGAGCACATTACCATGCATCACTGCATTCAAGGCTGGTCAGGTATCGCCGAGTGGGGAGGCGTGCCGATGAAGACGCTCGTCGAATTGGTCAAACCGAAGCCGTCAGCCCAGACTGTAGTTTTCTTCTCCTTTGGCGAAGGCCTGTATGGTGGCGTGTACTACGACACGCAGAGCTTGGAGAATGTCTTGAAACCGGAATGCCTGCTTGCTTTTGAGATGAACGGCGCGCCACTTACAGAAGAATATGGCGCTCCGCTTCGGCTGCGCGTCGAGAACCAACTGGGATACAAGATGGTCAAGTGGATTGAACGAATCGAGTTCATTGAATCCGAGAAGCAGGTTGGCGAAGGCGAGGGCGGGACGAACGAAGACGATGAGTACTTCGATGAACTGCCGAACATCTGATGCGAATACAACAGGGTCTCAGGCAGCATCCAGCCGTAGACAAATATCTGAGGATCTTTCTTGAACAATGTCTGTAGGGCAAATTCCCTTGTCTGAGGACAGGAGATCTCACTGGCTGTTGTTATTCTGGAGATCCACGGTCGGAAAGAAAGTCGTGATAGCCTTAACTGGCGCTATTGGAGTTGCATATGTCGTAGCGCACATGTTGGGCAATCTGCTGATTTTTAGGGGTCCGGAAAAGATAAACGCTTACGCGGCACTGTTAAAATCCGATATCGGTTTCTTATGGACGGCGCGCAGCATACTGATCGTCGCCGTGGTTTTTCACATCATCGCCGGTTACCAGTTAGCACGTACCAGTCAGAAGAGCCGGCCTGTCGGTTACAAGCGTTGGCGCGCAGTAGGCTCTGATTTCGCATCGCGCACGATGCGCTGGACTGGAATACTCCTTGGCCTTTTCATAGCCTATCATCTACTTCACCTGACCACGGGCACTCTCCATCCCGATTTTATTGAAGGGGATGTCTACCACAACGTTGTCAGCGGGTTTCGCGTATGGTACGTGTCGGTCGTCTACATCGTCGCTATGTTGATGCTCGCGCTTCACCTTTATCATGGTGTGTGGAGCATGTGTGAATCTCTCGGCATCAATTATCCTAAATACAATCGCTTGATTCGCGGCCTGGCCACCATCTTGACGATAATCGTCGCGGTTGGATTCATCGCGATCCCGGTCGCGGTCCTGCTGCGGTTGATTTCTTAGAAGGCTTCGCAATGGAACTAAATCCGAAAGTACCTTCTGGCCCAATCGAACAAAAGTGGGATCGTCATCGCTTCGAGATGAAGTTGATCAATCCGTCCAACAAGCGCAAGCACACCATCATCATCGTAGGCTCGGGTCTGGCAGGCGCGTCGGCTGCAGCTTCGCTTGCCGAATTGGGTTACCAAATCCTGTGTTTCTGTTTTCACGACAGTCCGCGCCGAGCCCACAGCATAGCCGCCCAGGGGGGTATCAACGCTGCCAAAAACTATTGCAACGATGGCGACAGCATCTATCGCCTATTTTATGACACGGTGAAGGGCGGCGACTTTCGCTCACGCGAGGGAAACGTCTATCGGTTAGCCCAGCTCAGCGTGAACATAATCGACCAATGCGCAGCGCAGGGCGTTCCGTTTGCCCGCGAGTATAGTGGACTATTGGATAACAGGTCGTTTGGAGGAGCACAGGTTTCGCGCACTTTCTACGCGCGCGGCCAGACGGGCCAACAACTTCTATTGGGCGCCTACCAGGCTCTGGAGCGTCAGGTCGATGCCGGCCACGTCAAGATGCATCCACGCACTGAGATGCTCGATCTGGTCGTTCTAGATCGTCAGGCGCGAGGTATCGTGGCTCGCAATCTAGTGACCGGCAGAATCGAATCCTACCTAGCAGATGCTGTCGTGCTCGCGACGGGAGGCTATAGCAACGTCTTCTATCTTTCGACCAACGCAAAGAACAGCAACGCGACCGCAATTTGGCGCGCTTACAAACGAGGTGCGGTCTTCGCCAATCCCTGCTTTTCTCAGATCCATCCGACATGCATTCCAGTCACAGGTCATTATCAATCGAAACTTACGCTAATGAGCGAGTCGTTGCGGAACGATGGTCGCATCTGGGTGCCCGCGCAGAACGGAGACAAAAGGCCTCCGAATCAGATTCCCGAAAACGAACGCGATTATTATCTCGAGCGGCGCTATCCGAGCTTTGGCAATCTCGTGCCTCGTGATGTCGCCTCGCGAGCGGCAAAGGAAGTTTGCGACGCAGGTCGTGGCGTCGGTGAACACGGTCTAGGCGTCTATCTGGATTTTGCCGAAGCGATGGAGCGATCAGGTGTTGTGGTCATCCGTGAGAAGTACGGCAATCTCTTCGAGATGTATGAGCAGATAACGGCCGAGAACCCCTATGAGGTCCCGATGCGCATCTACCCGGCGATGCATTACACCATGGGCGGCTTATGGGTTGATTACAACCTAATGAGCACGATCCCGGGCCTGTTCGTGATCGGCGAGGCAAATTTTTCGGATCACGGTGCGAATCGGCTCGGCGCGAGCGCTCTGATGCAGGGATTGGCGGACGGCTATTTCATTCTACCGTATACGCTGAGTGGCTATCTTGCTGAGGCCAAGCTTGATCCCGTATCTGTCGATCACCCTGCGTTCCAGGAGAGTCAAAGGCAGCTCGAGAGTCGGGTGCGGAAGCTTCTCTCGATAAAAGGCAAACGCACGGTTGATTCAATCCATCAGGAACTCGGCAAGGTGATGTGGAACAACTGCGGGATGGTCCGCAGCGAGCGTGGTTTACAGCATGCACGGGAACAGATTCCTGGGATTCGCGAAGAATTCTGGCGGAACGTCAATGTTCTTGGCGGTGAGGATGAAATCAATCAGGCGCTCGAGAAAGCTGGGCGTCTCGTCGATTTCCTCGAGTTAACAGAGCTAATGTGCTTGGACGCGCTCAATCGGGCTGAGTCTTGTGGATGCCATTTTCGGGAGGAGTTCCAAACACCAGATGGTGAGGCCCAACGCGACGATGAGCACTTCTGCAATGTCTCGGTGTGGGAGTATGCAGGTGATCAGCAAAAGCCTGTATTACACAAGGAACCTCTTGAGTTTGAGAATGTGGCGCCGAGCCAACGGAGTTACAAATAATGCACCTGACCCTCCATGTTTGGCGACAAAAAAGTGCACGTGTGAAAGGAAAGATGGTTCGCTACGAAGCGGAGAACATCAACTCGGATATGTCTTTCCTCGAGATGCTGGATGTCGTCAATTGGCAGTTGATCGAGAACGGCGAAGAACCGATCGCTTTTGACCACGATTGCCGCGAGGGCATCTGTGGTTCGTGTGGGATGATGATCAATGGAGTTGCTCACGGCCCGCGCCGGGCGACTGCGACCTGCCAGTTGCATATGCGTCATTTTAAGGACGGCGACACCATCTACATCGAACCCTGGCGCTCAAGGGCGTTTCCTGTGCTCAAAGACCTGATCGTAGATCGCAGCGCCTTTGATCGAATCATTCAGGCTGGCGGTTATATTTCTGTTTCCACCGGTAGCGCCCCGGAAGCCAACTCCGTTCTGGTAACCAAACAAGACTCGGATCGCGCGATGGATGCCGCGGCGTGCATTGGCTGCGGCGCGTGCGTCGCTGCGTGTCCCAACGGAGCGGCGTCACTGTTTACGAGCGCAAAGATTTCACATCTCACCCTGCTTCCACAGGGACAGCCCGAGCGCCACAGTCGCGTGATGAAAATGATCAATGCGATGGACCACGAAGGGTTTGGCAACTGCACGATGCATCGCGAATGCGAAGCAGTTTGTCCGAAGGCAATCAGCACAAACTTCATCGCGCGTATGAATCGCGAATATCTGCGCTCACTCCTCAAAGGAGGGGTTTACCTTGATGAGTCTCCCCGGCGATGAGTCGTTCCAGTTGGGTGCTCATCCTCGTCGTGTCGAGCGCCCTCAGGCTTTTCTACTATCTGCGAATCGTAGTTGTTCTGTTTTCAGATCTTTCGGAAACTGTAAGCATCCTCGTTCTCGCTTCCTCTGCTTGGCAGTTACACGCTTGTTGCCCTCGCAATCCTTCTTGTTTGGTTTGGTGTATACCCTTCGCAGCTCCTCAACCTGATTCGTGCTGCAACGAACGGCTTAGCATGAAATGTTGAGAGGATGGCCGGAGCTTCCATTGTCGGATGAATGATGAGTTACCGCGGGACTCCCGTTGGGTACAGCGCGGACGGTATCGCCTCCGTTTCTGGTGAGATCAGTCGACCGGCGTCAGCCACCACGACAGGGGCTCTTCAGAGGACACGTAAGTTGCCTAAATCGAGAGGTGATGATGACCCGCTATGAGTCCGGCCACGAAGCCTGTATGAAACGAGCCATTGAACTCGCAAAAATAGCATTGTCGAAAGGCGACATCCCCGTGGGCTCGTTGATTGTACGCAATGACAAGATTCTTGCGGAGGGCATCTATCCATCCGATGCTGCCATGTCCGACTCGAGTACAGACTCAACTCTCCGGACATCGTGGTTAAAAGGCGAGACGAACGGCTCAGCTGTCACCGCTTCCTGGTCAATGCCTTCCGTCTGCTCCTGTATGGCTTCGCCTACAATTTGGTCAACCTATTTCGTCTGCTGGCGCTCCCGCAGGCGTGGCGCTCGGCGCAAATCGAAACGCTGCGAGCTCGGCTGTTCAAACTTGGCGCTCGCGTGCGCCAGACCGCACGGTGCATCCGCGTTCACCTGGCCACGGGCTGGCCCTGGCCATCTCTGTTCCGAGAACCGGGAGTGCTCCTGTTGAAAATCATTTCACAGTGTCGCGAATAAACGTGACGAGTGTACAATTGTGCCGTTTCGAGATCAAAAAGGAAATTCCGACTTAACCGAACATCTTTGCTGATTCAAAGCCCCCCCAAAGAGCCGCGCGTGCCTCGCGCAACAAAACAAAAGGTTTCCGACACGGTCAAAAATCGGAAAGAACCCTTGCGCTCGGCGAGAAGTCACGCCAAAATGAGCAGCTTCTCGGCGTCAGCGGCAAAATGATTGGGTGCTCTTGCAGGAACGCTCAAGAATGTTCGTGCTCTCCCCTAACCTGGTGAACGGCATTTGGATACTCTTGTACTAACCATCTGGATCTGGGTCGGAGCCTTCGTCGCGGGCCTTCTCGGTTCCTTGACCGGCATGGGCGGCGGAGTCGTGATCGTCCCCTTCCTCACCTTGGTATTTCATGTTGACATCCGCTACGCCATCGGAGCCTCGCTCATCTCCGTAATCGCCACTTCCTCAGGTGCGGCTGCAGCTTACGTAAAAGAGGGTTATTCGAATATCCGGGTAGGTATGTTCTTGGAAGTGGCCACCACCATCGGCGCCATCACCGGTGCCATGATTGCTTTCCGTCTCCCGATCCCGGTTATCGCAGTTATTTTTGGAATCGTCTTACTCTACTCGGCGTATGTGTCGTATCGCCAACCGACGGAAATTCACGCCACCGAAAAAACTGGGCCCATTGCCGCATGGCTCCGCATGGACGGAACCTATCCCACTCCCGAAGGACTGAAAGCGTATCGCGTACAGGGCGTTCCTCTGGGATTCAGCCTCATGTACCTCGCGGGCATATTGTCTGGCCTGCTCGGCATCGGTTCGGGCGCCGTGAAAGTCATTGCCATGGACCAAGCGATGCGTCTTCCCTTCAAAGTTTCCACCACAACCAGCAACTTCATGATCGGTGTCACGGCTGCCGCCAGCGCGGGCGTTTATCTCAATCGTGGCTATATCGATCCTGGCCTCGTAATGCCCGTCATGCTGGGCGTGCTCGCGGGCTCGGTCACAGGCACGTTCATCCTCGCTAAAGCCAGGGTGTCGCTATTGCGGACCATTTTCAGCATCGTAGTGGCGGCTCTCGCGGTCGAAATGCTGGTGAACGCGTTCACAGGGAGGTTCTCGCATTGAGCGTGCCGAATGACCCAATGCGGGATCAAGGTGTGGAAGTAATCATTGGCACCCTTCTGCGCACGGGCGTGATTCTTGCTGCCCTGGTTGTCCTGGCAGGTGGCATTCTCTACCTCGCCCGCAACGGCTCTACGCCATCTCAATACCACACGTTCCGCGGCGAGCCCAGCGAGTTGCGGCATGTCGGTGGTATTCTGCACAGTGCAGCCCATTTGGACATACGGGGCATTATGCAACTGGGTCTTCTGCTCCTTGTGGCGACCCCAGTCGCGCGAGTTGCCTTTACCGTCTTTGTCTTCGCCTATGATCGCGATTGGACTTATGTCGTCGTGACTCTCGTTGTTCTTTTGCTGCTCCTCTACAGCCTTGGTGCCTGGCGTCTCTAGCCCACATTATTCGTGAACGCTGACCTCGCGACGAATCTCTTGTCACTGCGAGAGGATGTGCGATGAGAGGAGAATTTGGTTGAACCGAAAGCCTGATTCTAGGCGGGTTTGAGACCAAAAACGAGGCCTTCGCTTGACCGAACATACCACAACAGACTGTCTCCTTTTTCCAGATATTTTTGATCGACCGGTGGTCGCGAAGTTTGACCAACGACAGGGCAGTTCCGATGGCGGAGCGATTTTGCTCAAGGCCGCGGAGCGCCGGTTAGGCCTGACTTCGGCATTAGCGGCTTGTCTGAGAGATGACCGGCAACCCGGCAAGGTGCAGCACGAGCTGCATGAGTTGATTACCCAGCGAGTCCTGGCCATCGCTTTGGGATATGAAGACGCCAACGATGCGGCACGGCTGGCCTCCGATCCGATCCACAAACTGCTGGTCGGTCGGGATCCCATCGCCGGCGAGGACCTGGCTTCGCAACCGACTCTATCGCGTTTTTAAAATGCTCCGGATCGTAAGGAACTGTTGCGCCTGACGGAAGCACTGGCGAACCAAGTCATAGAACAGCATCGCCAGCGCCTGGATGGTCGCGCCCGTCGGATCACCATCGATCTGGATCCCACCGACGATCCCACGCACGGCCAGCAACAGTTCAGTTTTTCAATCGCCACTACGATAGTTACTGTTACTTGCCGATGGTTTGTTTTCTCACCTTTAATGAGGAGACCGAGCGGTACTTGGTGGCGGCGGTGTTGCGGCCTGGAAATGCGCCTGGTTCTGTGGGCGCCATCGGGATCCTGCGTCGTCTGATAGCACGGGTGAGCGATGCCTTTCCCAGGGCCAGAATCCGAGTGCGACTCGACGGCGGCTTTGCATCCCCGGAAGTTCTGGATTTTCTGGACTGCAAACCGAAAGTGGAATACCTGGTCAACCTGGCCGCCAATGCGGTGTTAAAGCGCAAGGTGGAGGCGGCCATGAAGCGGGCTCGTCGTGCGTCGCTGCTCTCGGGACAAACCGAGCATGTCTATGGCCAGTGCCGGTACGCTACGCGTAAGACTTGGCCGTGGAAACGACGGGTCATCTACAAAGCCGAGGTGGTGCGCGCCACGACCAAGAAACCGAAGGACAATCCACGCATCGTGGTCACCAACCTGAAACAGAGTCCGCAGTGGATTTACGAGAAGGTGTACTGTCCGCGGGGCGACGTCGAAAATAGGATCAAAGAACTGCACGACGGCATGCAGATCGGCCGGACCAGTTGCTCGAACTTCTTGTGTCTTAGCTCCATAATTCTGTCACCCCTTAACGGCAACGTGAAAATGTCACCCCATGAGACAGGAGACATTCACGTTGAGTCAGAAGGAACTGCAGCGAGTAACGGTGATTGCGCAATGTGTGCAAGGAAACCTGACGTGTGCCAGAGCCGCGGAGCTGCTCGCTCTATCGCCCCGACATGTCAAACGGCTTAAATCGCGCTATCGGCAAGGCAGCGCAGCGGCTCTGGCTCACGTCAGCCGCGGCCGCCCCAGCCGCCGACGCATTCCGCAAATCACCCGTAACCGCATCCTCGCTCTGGCGCGCACGCGCTACGCCGGTTTCAACGATCATCATCTCCACGAAAAGCTCGTGGAAAAAGAAGACTTCTCTCTCAGCCGCGAAACCCTGCGCCGTCTGCTCCGCGCCAGCGGCATCGGCTCACCACGCAAACGCCGGCCGCCGGCTCACCGTCAGCGCCGCCTGCGCTCGGCCCGTGAAGGCCACCTCGTACAACTGGACGGTTCCCCACACGACTGGCTCCAAGGCCGCGGCCCGCTGCTCACCGCTCTGGGCATGCAGGACGATGCCTCCGGCAAAATCCTCGCCGCGCAGTTCTTCTCCTCGGAGACTGCCGAGGGCTATTTTCACCTGCTCCAGGGCCTCTTGCGCCGTTACGGTGTTCCCGTCGCCTTTTACGGCGACCGCAGCGGCATCTTCACCCGCAACGACGATCACTGGTCGATCGACGAACAACTCGCCGGGCGCCGCCAGCCCACCCAGTTCGGCCGCGCTCTCACGCAACTCGGCGTCACTTTCATCGCCGCGCAAACTCCCCAGGCCAAAGGCCGCATCGAACGTCTCTGGGGCATGCTGCAGGACCGCCTCACCAGCGAACTCCGCTGGGCGCAAGCCGGCGGTCTTGACTCGGCCAACTCTGCGTTGCAAAAGTTCGTCGCCGATTACAACCGCCGCTTCGCGCGCTCCCCTCGCGATCCTCAAAAGGCTTGGCGCTCGGCTCCGCAAAACCTGGAACGTATCTGCTGCTTCGCTCACGAACGCATCGTCAGCAACGACAACGTCGTGCAATGGGACGGTCAGCGGCTACAAATTCATCCGCAACCTCACCGCTTCAGTTTCGCCGGTGCCAAAGTTCAGATCTATCGGGCTCTCAACGGCCGCGTCTCGCTCTACTATCGCGATACCCGGCTCCAGCATTCCAACCTTGCCGGAGGGTGACATTTTCACGTTGCCGTTAGGGTGACATTTTTACGTTGCTACAACAGTTGCTCGAACTTCTTGGCGAACACCTTCCGGGTGCTGCTGACCGCAGCGGCGTATGTGCTGATGCAGGAGATGCGACTGCACTTGTCTTCGACCCGCCACGCCCGAGCGCAAGTCTGGACCTTGCGCGAGCATTTTCTAAAACTCGGAGCCCAAGTCATCGTAACGGTGCGTCGTATCGTGCTGCACTTACCTCAAGCGTTCCCGTACCGCGATAGATTTCATCATCTCGCCTTTAGCTTGGGTGCTCAAACTAGCTGAGTTCTCCCGCAGCTGCCCAGGGAATTTTTACTCGTCACGCCCTACTCAAGGTGTCTCTTTTCGCGTCACAATCTAACTGCGAGCCTCGTGAACAGCCCTAGAA
>Ga0307372_10002324_pt1 | contig 31709 bp, 32 predicted proteins | sample OX1MG_FD_202533 | JGI IMG/M metagenome (GOLD analysis project Ga0307372, IMG submission 202533) | Soil microbial communities from Risofladan, Vaasa, Finland - OX-1 | ecosystem: Environmental > Terrestrial > Soil > Coastal area > Acid sulfate soil | place: Finland: Risofladan, Vaasa | collected... | reverse complement strand
GGTCGCTCGGCGCGCCGGATGCGCCTGCTCGCGCGCCTCGGTCCCGGTCCCGACCATCCGGTGCTGCTCGGCCATCCCGAGGGCGAATACCTGACCGGCGTGCTGTTGCGCGACCTTGGCTAGGGGGCCGGATTACCTCTCCTTGTCCCGGAGAGGCTATAAAATGAAAATACAAAGGGTGAGGCCGCGACATCGGAGCGGCGGTCATCGGCATTGGTGAAAACAGTGAAACTCGAGCGGCTCGATCATTTCGGAATCGAGGTTGGCGATTTGACGCGCGCCGAGCGCTTCTACACCGAAGTCCTCGGGCTAAACGTGGTCGCGCATCTCGGCGATCAGGTGCTGCTGGATTGCGGAGGACAGAACCTCGCGCTGTTCGGTGTGGCGCGCCCGCCGATGACGCCGGCGGAGCGCCAGGCACGGATTTCACATCCGCTCGGCCGGGGTCATCATGCCTTTCGCGTAAGCCCGGCCGATTTCGCCGCGGCCAAGGAGCGCCTCGCCGAGGCCGGTGTCGAGCGCGCGCCGCCGATCGACTGGGGCGACCATGACTGCATGTACTTTCTCGATCCCGACGGCAATCTGCTCGAGGTCGTGAGCTACCGCCACACTGAGTAGTCGATTCGCCGCTCCACGCCGCGCAGCGAGCTTTCAAACTGCTCCGAAAATCGCGGGCACGGCGTTGTTTACCGGCCGATCAGGCCGACGGCCGCGTTAGCAAGCGCGCGTACGAAGAGCCCCCCGGGCTTGGGCGCAGCCACTTGGGGGACCGGAATCGATACGGGGGCGCTCGCCTGCTTGAACATGCGCGCGTACTCGAGAGTGTCGCTCGCGAAAAGACATTTCTGCGCCTGGTTGAACGTACGCAACCTCACGCCTCCACTATCGAGGACCAGTGTGGCGGGGGTCGGCACGCCGGGCTTCTCGTGACCCATCAAACCCAAAGCCTGCGCGGCCCTCAAATTCGTGTCGGATAGCACCGTAAATGGAAGCTTGAGTCCGGTACGCATCCGGCGCGCCTTGCGCGGACTTTCCGGCGACACCGCGATCACTTCGATACCCGATCGCCTGAAATCCGTGTAACGGTCGGCATAGTCGGACAGCTGGCGCAGACAAAACGGACACCAGGCGCCTCTCGCATACACCAGCACCGCCGGGCCGGACGCGATAAATTCGGAAAGACCATGGGCGATGCCGTCGGTATCCGGCAGCGAAATATCCGGGGTTGCCTGCACATGGCCACTGGTTCCCAGGTTCTCGGTCACCGTTTCCATCATGCTACCTCCGGTTCCATTTGTTGCCAGAGCTGAGGCTTGAGTCTTCGCAGCCTCTTGCGCCTTGATAGGCAATTCGCAAACAGGGGATGGTTCGACCGCCCGGGTTTGCGCCATCTGGTCGATGGTCACGTCGCTTGCCGATATCACGCCGCCGGCGGTGAGCGGCGCGATCCCGGGTACATAGCATTCGTGACATTCGGGCAATAGCAATTCGTAGTTCTGAAACAGCACCGCGTTCTCGCGAAGCCGCAACTCCTTCACCAGCGGCTCGATTCGATGCCAGACGGCGACGGCATAGCCGCCGATCGTCGGCAGGATGTCCTCCTTGTTAATCAGCCGATGGCGCACGAGGTTTCCAACGCGATCGTAGTAACCGCCTACACGATGCAGCGCGCGCTCGGCGCGCTCTCCTCTGCCGAGCGCGCAAAACTCCTTCCACGTCGTGCAGGAGAGCACGTGGAGCAAGAAAAGTTGATCGTGCTGAAACTCGGGGCTCTGCCAGATCTCGAACAGATGCGCGGTGATGGAAAAATAGCGCTCATGCGCCGCCTGCCGCAGCTGCAGGATTACTACAACCGCGCTGGCGATGAATGCGACGGTCGAGACGATCGACGCGATCGCGGCCGCGGCTACCCAGTTGATCGACGGCATTCTGTTGCGACCTTATTCGCGGGGAAAAGTTGAGGCAACGGCCTTTCTCAGCCCTCTCCGCATCCGGGCGTCGGCGATGCCGGGGTTGGTGGCCGCCCGTGTTTCGGCCCGTTCCCTTGGGGACGCGGCGTGAGGACGCGGAAAGGCCTAGCGGCGTACGCGCAGACCCAGCGACATGCTGGAGTCCGAAATCTCGTTGACCAGGCTGGCGGCCTCGCTCAGCTCGGGCCGGTTCGCCAGTTCCAGCCATTGCGACTCGGCGCTCATCGGACCGCCCTTGAGCGAGATCGCGCGCAGGTTGATCGCGATGTCCAGCAGCATCAGGTCGCGCGGCAGCGGCGAGCGCGCAGGCGCGTCGGCGGGGAAGTACTCCAGTTGCGCGACCAGCACGCTCAGTCCGTCCTCGCTCATCCGCGCCAGCCGCAAAACGTCGTTGAGGTCAACCCTTTCCATCTCGCCCAAGCATAGCAGCCGCAAGGACTATGCATAGGGTGGCGGCATCGCAGGCGGCATAGTGCGTGGCGATGCGGGTTGCCGGGGGCCAGACAGTGTGCCATGAAGCTCTCAGCCGTCGCCCAAGTGCGCCGGCGCGCGCCGGGCGGGACCGCCGCCAACGACGCCATGGCTCGGCGCCGCGAGGGGAGTGCGATCGTGAAATTCGGCCTTTTTTTCCAATTGCCCTGTGCCGCGGACCAATCGGAACCCGCCCGCTACCAGGAGACTATCGAGCAGATTGTGCTCGCCGACCAGCTCGGCTTCGATGTCGCATGGATGGCCGAGCTGCACTTCTTCAAGAATTTTTCGATCATGCCCTCGCCGCTGATGCTCGCGGTCGCGGTTGCGCAGCGCACCCGGCGCATCCGGCTCGGCACCGCGGTGACGCTGCTACCATTCCATCATCCGCTGCGCGCCGCCGAGGAAGCCGCCACCGCCGACCTGTTGACCGGAGGCCGTCTCGACTACGGGGTCGGGCGCGGCACGATCGCGGTACACTTCCAGGGCTTCGGCACCTCGCGCGACCAGAGCCGCGAGCGCTTCGAGGAGGCGCTCGAGATAATCGTGCGCGCATGGACCGCGGAACGAGTCACCTACAAGGGCCGCTTCTATGACGTCGCCGGCGTCGCGGTGGAGCCGCGGCCGCTCCAGAAGCCGCATCCGCCGTTGCGGGTGGCCGCCAACAGTCCCGAGACCGCCGAATTCGCCGGCCGCAAGGGCTACGACGTGCTGGTCGCCTCGCCCATCAACCCGGTGCCCGGCTTCTACGAGCACATCCGCGCCTACCGCGCGGCGCTCAAAGGCGGCGCGCGCCCCGAGTATCCGGGCGACGTCGCCGCGCTGTTCTTCGTATGCCCCCACACCAGCCGCGCCGCCGCCCGCGCCGAGGCCGAGCGCAGCCTGTTGCACTACTTTCACACCATCGGCGAACAGGCGCTGGCTGGCGGCCACGGCCAATACGAGGGTTCCTACGCCTATCTCGAACAGGTGCGCGAGCGGGCGGCGGCGATGAACTACGAAGCGGTCGACGAGACGATGGCGGTGTACGGACCGCCCGAACAATGCATCGCGCGCATCGACGAGGTTTACCGGCACAGTGGGATCGATCAGCTCGTATGCTGGTTCAATGCGGGCGGTCTGATTCCGCATCGCGACGTGATGGCGACGATGGAGCGCTTCGCGGCCAAGGTGATGCCGGCCGTGCGCGGCCTGGGCGCGCGCTAGGCGCAAAGCATCGATACCCCCGCTCCTTGTCCAAGGAGCGGGTACGAGTGACGGGCCGCCTGGCATACAACTGAGAATCCGAGGGGTTAGTCACTTGATATGGCTAATGGTCACGACATAGCCACTTTCCCTCGCGGCGCGAAACGACCGGCGGCGATCGACGGGCTGGCCGCGGCGATCGAAGCCGACGGCGGCGCCGCGCTGGCGGCCTACCAGGAGCCGTTGGGCGCGCATTGGCAGCTCTTCGCGCTGGTGCCGGCCGCGATGCTCAAGGGGACGCCGTTCCAGCGCGATCTCAGCCCGGCCCATCTCAAGCGCCTCGGCGAGGTGATGAAGAAGCTCCGCCGTTTCACCGAGCCGGTGGTCGCGGTGCGCGCGGACGGCGGCTACTGGACTCCCAACGGCAACCATCGCCGCGCCGCCGCGACCAAGCTCGGCGCCAAAACGATTCCGGCGATCGTGATCCCGGAGCCCGAGGTCGCCTACCAGATCCTCGCGCTCAACACCGAGAAAGCGCACAACCTCAAGGACAAGGCGCTGGAGGTCATCCGGATGTACCGCTCGCGGCTGGAGGCGGCGCCGCGCGCGATCGAAAAGGATTTCGCGTTCGAGTTCGAGCGCGCCCACTTCATCACGCTCGGCATCCTGTATGACCGGACCAAGCGCTTCTCGGGCGGTGTGTACGCACCGCTACTCAGCCGCGTCGACGGCTTTCTGGCCAAAACGCTGCGCGAAGCCGCCGAGGAGCGCGAGGAACGCGCCGCGCTGGTCGCGCGCGCCGACGAAATCCTGACCGCGCTGGTCGCGCGCGGCAAAAAACGCGGCCTGATTCATCCCTACCTGAAAAACTACATCGCGGCGCGCTGCAATCCGCTAAGCCGTGCGCGCAAGAACCTGCCAGCCTGCCGTGCGGCGTTGAACAGCATGATCAAGGCGCTCGAAGAATTCGACCTCGGCAAAATTCATTTCGGGCAGATTCAAAGCGCCGCCGCACTGGTGGCCGCCGCCACCGTCGAGCCGGCGTAACGCGAGGAAAAATCGGGCCGGGGAAAATCGAGGCTGTAAAAGAATCGGCGCCGGATACGCGGTCAAAGCGTTAGGCCCCGATGTAGCGTAACCGGCGCGCGGACTTACCCGCCGCCATCAGGAATTTCTTCACACTCCCGCGGATTGCGCCTAACGGCGCGCGGCGGGCGCCGGAGTCGGCTCAAGCGCTCAGGCGGCGGCGGGCACCAGGCTCAGCTCGAAGCTGCCCGGCTCGAGACTTTCCATCGCGCGGAGCACGATTTTGATCCCCACCCGGCGCTCGAGCGCCTCGAGGTCGCGCGCGCCGTGGTCGTAGAGATAGCGCGCGACGGCGGGATGGACCTTGACCAGCAGCATGTCGTCGCCGCCGCGGCGGCGGGCGTCGCGATGGATTCCGCGCAGGACCTCGGCGGCGAGCGTCGGTACGGATTTGACCACGCGCCGGCCCTCGCAGTGCGGACAGGGATCGGTGAGCAACTCCTCGAGGCTCTCGCGCGTGCGCTTGCGGGTCATCTGGACCAGGCCGAGTTCGGAAATCTTGAGCGCCGAGGTGCGCGCCTTGTCGCGCCGTTGCGCCTCGCGCAGCGCGTCACTGACTTTTTTGCGGTCGGCCTCGCGCGACATGTCGATGAAGTCGACGATGATGATCCCGCCGATGTTGCGCAGGCGTAGCTGCTTGACCACCTCTTCGGCCGCTTCGAGGTTGGTCCGCAGCACGGTTTCGTCCTGGTTGGTCTTGCCGACGAAGCGGCCGGTGTTGACGTCGATCGCGGTGAGCGCTTCGGCCTGGTCGAAGACCAGGTAGCCGCCCGACTTGAGCCAGACCTTGCGGTCGAGCGCGCGCTCGATCTGCGGCTCGATCTTGAAGTGGTCGAAGATTGGCTCGGCGCCCTGATACGTCGTAAGGCGCGCGCGCAATCGCGGCATGTAGTGCTGCACGAATTGCACGATGCGCTCGTAGGTCTCGGGGTCGTCGCACCACAGCTTGTCGATCTCGCTGGAAAACAGGTCGCGCACCGTGCGCAGCGCCACGTCGAGATCGCTGTAGAGGATCGAGGCCGGCGCGCCGGTCTCGCTCTTGGCCAGGATCGACGCCCACAGCCGGGTCAGGAAATTCGCGTCGCGCTGGATTTCGCGCTTGCTCACGCCTTCGCACGCCGTGCGCACGATGAAGCCGCCCTGCACGCGGCCGAGTTCCTTGACCGCCGCGCGCAGGCGCGCGCGCTCCTCCGCGCTGCCGATTCGCCGCGAGACCCCGACGTGGCCGCTGGTCGGCATGTACACCAGATGGCGCCCGGGCAGCGAAATCGACGAGGTCAGCCGCGCCCCCTTGGTGCCCATCGGCTCCTTGGCGATCTGAACGATGATCTCCTGGTTGCGATGCAGTTGCTGCTCGATCGGAAGACGGCTGCGCTGCTCGTGGACGCGCGGGCGGCGCTTGTGCGCCTTGCCGCCGCGCCGGCGCCGCCGCCGGCGGCGTTTGGCGCCTCCGGGCGCTGCCGCCTCGCCCGCGGCGGCGGGCGCCGCCGTGGTTTCGCCCTCGCCCTCGGCGTGCGCCGTCGCCTCGTCGCCTGGGCCGCGCGGTTCATTTTGAACGTCTGGTTGAACGTCCTGTCGCACGTCCCGTCGCCGCACTTCCTGTTGCGCGCCTTGTCGCGCGTATTGCCGCGGGCTTTGACGCGCGTTGGGCCGCGCATTTTGCCGGTCCTCCCGCAATTCGCGCCGCGGTTCGTCTGGCCGTTCGTCTGGCCGTTCGTCTTGCGGCGCGGGCGGCTCACCGAATTCTTCCAGCTCCGCCAATTCCTGCAGAGCCTGCAGGTCCTGCGGCGACTCCGCCTCCTCGCCGTCGTCGCCGTCGACTGGATAGGTCTCGACGTCGTCCTCGCCGAGCACCTCGGCGATCGAACCGACCGCCTGCACGTCGTCATGAAAATCCGAGACGTGCAGGAACCCCGCTTTTTCCAAGCCGATATCGACGAACGCCGCCTGCATCCCGGGCAACACGCGCGTGACCTTGCCCTTGTAGATGTTGCCGGCCAGGCCGCGATGCTGCTGGCGTTCGAGATAGAGCTCGGTCAGCGAGCCGTCTTCGAGCAGCGCGACGCGCACTTCGAGTGCGCTCGCGTTAATGACAATTTCACGTTTCACGAGGGACTCGGGCGCGATGGGCGAGCAGGCTGGTCACACGGAGCGGCGGTGCGGGACGCGCCGCAGGCGGCGCCGGCCAACGGCGCCGCCGCTGTCCGGCAGTCTAAATGCAGGCGCGGCTGCGATTTCGTCGCTGACCCCTCCACCCATGGAATATGCCATTGGAACTTCAAACGAATCATACGGAGAGGCCGCGAAGTCCGCAAGGCGCGCCGACGCGGGGCATAAACGTGTTTTGCACAGCACCCGCCGCCTTGACTTGCTCCACGGGTGCCGATAGTCGTTTTCCAATGTCCGCCGCGGCCGACAGTCTGGCGTTGCATCCGTCGGGGATGGCCTTGCTCAACAGCAAGGTGCTCATCCTCAACCGCTCCTACCTGCCCGTCCACGTGACTTCGGTCAAGCGCGCCTTCGCCCTGCTCTACCAGGGAGTGGCGCGGGCGGTCGACGAACAGTACCACACCTTCGACTTCGCGAGTTGGCGCGACGTCGCCATCGAGACCCATCACGAACGCCTGGGCGTGGTCGGCGGCTTGGTCCGCGTGCCGCGGGTCTTGCTGCTGACGGCCTACGAGCGGGTGCCGCGCCGTCACGTGCGCTTCTCGCGTTTCAACATTTTCGCCCGCGACGGCAACACCTGCCAATATTGTGGGCGGCGTTTCGCCCGCACCGAGCTCAACCTCGACCACGTAATGCCGCGCTCGCGCGGCGGACTGTCGACCTGGGAGAACATCGTCTGCTCCTGCCATAACTGCAATCGGCGCAAGGGCGGCCGCACGCCCGATGAGGCCCGGATGGCGCTGGTGCGCAAGCCGACGCGGCCGCACTGGACGCCGTTCAGCGCCGAGATGTTCAGTCTCAAGCGTTATCGCGAGTGGATGCCGTACCTCACGGCGGTCGATAGTGCTTACTGGAACACCGAGCTACAAGAGTAAAGGGCGGCGTTCACGCCGTGCGGGCGGCGGCTGGATCGCACTGCGCCCAATCCCGCACGATATCCACAGGCCGCCCCATGCTTGGGGGATACGATAGGTCGTGGGCGGTTTCATGGCCGTGGGCTTTGGGCTAAGCTCGGTGGCGGATGTGTGGTGAGGGGGAGGCGGTGATGGCATGCGGCTCAAAAGCCTTGATTTAGTAGGCTTCAAGTCATTTCTGGAACCGACCAGCGTCGGCTTCGCGCCCGGCGTCACGGCGGTTGTCGGCCCTAACGGCTGCGGCAAATCCAACGTGGTCGACGCCATCCGCTGGGTTCTCGGCGAGCAGGCTCCCACGCGTCTGCGCGGCAAGAGTGCCGAAGATCTCATCTACGCCGGCAACGATTCCAATCCGGCGGCCGGGATGGCCGAGGTCTCCCTCCTGCTCGAGGCCGACGACTACTGCGCGCTGCCGGAGCCCTACGCGGGATTGAGCGAAATATGTGTTACGCGTCGGGTCTACCGCTCGGGCGAATCGGAATATCTCATCAATAAAATTCCCTGCCGGCTGAAGGACATCACCGAGTTCTTCATGGCCGCGCAAATCCACAGCCGCGGCTACGCCCTTATCGAGCAGGGCCGGATCGAGGAGATCATCCAGTCCAAGCCCGCCGAGTTGCGTGGGATGATCGAGGAGGCGGCCGGGCTTTCGCTCTTTAAAGGGCGGCGCGAGATGAGCGAGCGCAAGCTCGAGCGCGTGCGCGAAAATCTCGCCCGCGTCGACGACGTGCTGGCCGAAATCGAACGCCAGTTGGCCTTCGCCCGCCGCCAGGCCAAGAAGGCCGAGGCCTATAAGGCGATCCGCCTCGAGCTGGCCGAACTGGAACGACTGAGCGCCGCGCGCCGGCTGCTCGAAGAGCGCGCCAGCCTCGAGGCCCATCGCGCCCGCTCGGAGGAACTCGACGCCCAGCGCGAGGCGACCCGCCAGACGCTGGCCGAACTTCAATCGCAAACCGACGCCGCAGCCGCACGGCTCGCGACCGAGCGCGATCGCCTGACCGCGCTCGGCCGCGAGCTTGACAACTTGCGCGCGGCCGCCGCCCAGCGCGGCCATACGCGCGAATTCCTCGAGCGCCGTCTCAGCGCGGCCGACGCGGCCGCGCCCGAGCTGACGGCGCGGCTCGAAGAGCTCGAGGCCAAGGGCGCCGCCGCGCGCGCGGCCCGTGCCGAGGCCGGCGCGCGTCTGGCCCGCGAGCGCAATGCGGACGATGGTGGCGAGGCCGCGCTCGCCGCGCTGCGCGAGCGCCATGACGAGGCCGCCGCGGCGCTTGGCGAAGCCGAGCGGCGCGGCGAGGACACGCGCGACGAAGTTGCCGAGCTGATGCGCGAAGCGGCCGCGATACGCGGCCGCCTCGGCGCGCTCGGCGGCGAGCGCGCCGAGCTCGAAGAACGCCTGCGCGCCGCCGCCGGGCGTCTCCCGGCGCTCGACGAGGCGCTGGGCGCCGCTCGCGCGGCCCTGGAGACGGCCGACGGCGAACTCGCCGCCCGCCGCGCCGGGCTTGCGGGCCTGGAGGGCCGCGGCAAAGAGGCCGCCGCGCGCGAGCGCGAGGCCCGCACCGCGCTGGATGCCGGCGCGGCCCGTCTGGCGCTGCTGCGCGAATCGCTGAGCGCCGCCCGCGGCCGCGCGGAGCGCGCCGCACGCGTTCCCGTCGGCGGCGCCGCCGAGCGCCTGCGCGTGGTGCTCGACTCGCTCAATGGCGACCGCCCGGCCGAGCCGCCCGCGATGCTGGCGGAGGTCCTGCGCGCGCCGGCCGCGCTGCGCGCGGCGCTCGGCGCCGTGCTCGGCGAGGAAGCCGAGGCGGTGATCGTCGACTCGCCCCATCTGGCGCTGCGCGCGATCGAGATTCTCAAAGAGTCTCGCGCCGGCCGCCTGAGTTTCATTCCCGAGCCCGGCCCGGCCGATTCCCATCCCGCGATCGAAGCGCCTGGAATCGCCGGCCGTCTGCTCGACATGCTCGAAGTCGCCCCGCGCTTTCGTCACGTCGCCGAGGCGATGCTGGGGCACGTGGTCGTCGCCGACGATTTGCGCTCCGCGCTCGCGGCGTCGAATTTGAACGGCCACGGCACGCTCTTCGTCACCCGCGAGGGCGACCTGGTGGCTCCGGGAAAAATGATCGCCGGCGGCAGCAACGCTGTCGCCGAAGATTGCGCCGAAGCGGAGGCGGCGGCGCCCGACGCCCCGTCGCTGGAGGAGGCGGCCGCGCGCGTCGAGCAGGCCGAGTCCGAAACCGCATCGCTGCGCGCGGCTTTCGAGGCGGCGCGCGCGGTGCTCGACTCCGCGTATCGCGAACTCAATGAGGGGCGCGACCATCTCTCGCGTGCCGAGCGCGCGACGAGCGAGCGGCGTAGCGCCCTTGAACGGCTCGAGAGCGAGGCGGGCGCCGCGCGCGGCCAGCACGAGCAATCCCGCGGGCGCCTGGCGGAAATCGCCCGGCTCATCGCCGAGTCCAACGCGCGCCTTGAAGAACTCGCCCACGGCGAGGCGGCGGGGCGCGAGCGCCTGGCCGCGATCCGCGCCGAGATGACCGGGCGCAAAACGCGCGCCGAGGAAACCGCCGCCGCGATGCTCGAAGCGGCCTCCAAGGTCGAGGCGCGGCGCGCCCGCCTTGGCGCGATCGAGCAGGAATTGGGACATCTGCGCCGCCTGGCCCAGGAGCTCGAGGCGCAGGTCGACAAGGACCGCGCCTCGCTTACGCGGCTTGGCGAAGAACGCGTCGAGCTGGTGCGCGAACTCGATCAGTTGGCCGCCCAGGCCGAGGCCTCGCGCACGCGCGAGACGGAGCTCGACGCCGCGACCGAAGAGCTGCGCGGCGCGTGCGAGACCGCGGCCACGGCGCTCGCGACGCTGCGGGCCGAGCTGGCCGGGCTGCGGACCCGGGCCGAAGCGCTCGAGCGCGACGCGATGGAATGTGCGCTCGGATGCGAGCGGGCGCGCACGCTGGCCGGGGAGCTCGGGCGCACTTTCGCCGAGAAATTTCAGACCGAGTTCGCCGCGGTCGAGGACGAACTGCGGACCGCGCTCGCGGAGCGCGACGCCGTGGCCGACGAGGCGCGCCTGGTCGAACTGCGCGCCAAAGCCGAACGCCTGGGCGAGGTCAACCTCGCCGCCGAGAGCGAGGTCAAGGAACTGGAGGAACGCTCGGGCGTGCTCAACACCGAGCGCACCGACCTCGAAGCGGCGGTCAAGGACCTCACGCATACCATCCAGAAGCTCAATCGGGAGGCGCGCCGGCGTTTCAGCGAAACCTTCGAGGGCGCGGCACGCAACTTCGCCGAGCTTTTCCCCAAGCTGCTGCGCGGCGGCAAGGGCCGGCTCGAACTGCTGCCCGCCGACGACGTGCTCGAGGCCGGCGTCAACATCCTGGTCCAGCCGCCGGGCAAGAAGGTCAAGGAAATAGGGCTGCTCTCGGGTGGCGAGAAGGCGCTGTGCGCGATGGCGCTGATTTTTTCGCTCTTCCTGCTCAACCCGAGCCCGTTCTGCGTGATGGACGAAGTCGACGCGCCGCTCGACGAGTTCAGCCTGGCCGCCTTCACCAGCCTGGTGGGCGAACTCAAGGGCCGCTCGCAGTTCATCGTGATCACGCACAACCAGCGCACCATGCAGCGCGCCGACCATATCCACGGCGTTACGATGGAACGGCCGGGAATCTCGCGGCTGATCTCGCTGGCGATTCCTCGCGCCGCATAGCGGGCCGAATCCCGGACCCGGCGCTTCGGGTTCCGATCTCGCGCGGGGACTGTTATTGTGTGATGCGTTCGGCGCCCGGCGCCCAGGACTGGTGAGAAGAACGCCGTCTCGATACGCGCGGCCGCCCGCCCGGACGCAGCTCCGAAATCTTTTTTCCCAAGGATCACGCCCCGCGTGCCGGATTACATAGCTAAAATTCCCGTCTGGCTGACGCACGTCAAAACCGGGATTCTCGCCGTACTCGCATCCGCCGATCCGCTGGTCCTGCGTCTCGTCCTGGTAGTGGCGGCGAGCCAGATCGTACTGCTCGGCCTCGCGATTCTAATCGAATTCAGCGTGCGCAAACGGCGCCGGAGCGTGCATGAACTCGAGCGCGCCACCGAGCAGGCGTTGCGCGCAATACGGCCCCAAGCCGCTCCGGCCGAACAGGGCGTGTTTCAGCCGCCGGCGCACGAACCCTCGGTCGCGCCTCCTTCCGCTGCTGCCGCGCACGTCGAGCCGACGGTCGAGCCTGGGGTCGAACCGGTGTCCTCCGCCGAGCCCGCCGTTCAACCCGAGCCGGCCGCGCCGCCCTCGCCTGTAGCGGCTGCGCCGAAAGCGCCCGCGCGAATCGGATTGGGGCTGCGCCGCACGCGCGAGAATCTACTCGCCCGCATCCGCGCCGCCATCACCGGCAGCGCGAAGCTCGACGATATCTGCGAGGGCCTCGAGGAGGCGTTGATTGCCGCCGACGTAGGCGTCCAGGCGAGCCTCAAGCTGGTCGAGGCCGTGCGCGGCCGGGTCAAGGACGGCACCCGTCCCGACGCCATCCGCGCGGCGCTCAAGGACGAAATCGCGCGGATGCTCGCGGCGAGCGAGCGCCCGATGAACATCCCGGCCGACGGACCGCTGGTGGTGATGCTGGCCGGGGTCAATGGTGCGGGCAAAACCACCACTGTGGCCAAACTTGCGGCGCGGATGAAGGCCGAGCGCGGCCCGGTAATCGTCGCCGCGGCGGATACCTTTCGCGCGGCCGCGATCGAGCAACTCGAGGTATGGTGCGGGCGGGTGGGCGCCGACCTGATACGGCAGAACCAGGGCTCCGACCCCGCGGCGGTGGCCTTCGACGCTATCAAGGCGGCGGTGGCGCGCAACGCATCGACGGTGCTGATCGATACGGCAGGGCGCCTGCAGACCAAGGTCAACCTGATGGAGGAGCTCAAAAAGATTGCCCGCGTGGCCGGCCGCGAGTTACCCGGCGCGCCGCACGAATGCTGGCTGGTGCTCGACGCCACCACGGGGCAGAACGCACTCAGCCAGGCGAAAATCTTCGGCGACGCGGTGCCGCTCACAGGCGTGGTTTTGGCGAAACTCGACAGCACAGCCAAAGGCGGTGTAGTGATCGCCATAGCGGAGCAACTCAAGCTGCCCGTGCGTTTCGTCGGCGTGGGTGAAGCGGTGGAAGATTTGCGCGCCTTCGACCCGCATGAATTCGTGGAGGCGCTGTTTGCCGAGGACGACTCGCGTCCCGAAACCGCCAGCGGCTCTTATGCAGCTTGACAGGTTTATTAATCCAAAATTAAAGTGAAGGTGGAAACTACATCGGTCATGAGTTTTGAGGCGCTTAAGCAGCTCGACGACAGAATTCAGGCATCGGTCAGCCGAATCCAGCAACTACAGCGGGAAAATGAAGAGTTGGCGAAGAGGCTAGCCGAGAATGAACAACGTTTTAATGAGGCGCAGGCACGCTCCAACTCCGAGCGTCAGCAGCACGAGACCGAGCGCAATGAGATAAAGGCGCGGATCGAAAAAATCCTCGCCCGCTTCGACGGGCTGAATCTCGACTAAGCAGGCCACCGCTGAGTGCAAGCTGAGTGGATGATGAAGGGCGTCAACGTCGAAATCATGGGCCAGAGCCTGATCGTAATGAGCGACAGCGGCGACGAGTGGGCTAAGACTCTGGCGGCGACCGTGGATGAAAAGATAAGCTATATTCGCGCCAACAGCCGCGCGGTAAATTCCGTAAGCGTGGCAATTTTGGCGGCGTTGAATTTTGCCGACGAACTCGAACGTTTGAAGCGAGATCATCAAGCGTTAATCGACCAGATTGAAGCACTGAACCGGCGGCTGTCCGTGGCGATGGATTCGTAGGTGCGGCGTCAGCGGGTTTTCTTTGGAGGCTTCAGGTAGGCGGGTTCGGGTATTGACGGCGGGGGATGGAGGCTTTCCGTTTGAAGCGCGATGCGGCGCTCGCAAGATATAGGATCCGTGCAGGTTCGCAGTTACACATGGCGTGGCCCCGGGCCGCGTGATCTTATGGAGCCAGCAACGCCCGTCTGGCCGCGGCAACACCGATGGCCAAGGGCGATCGATCGCACAGCGCAACCGCCGAATTAGCCCGGTCCCGCCACCGCTAAAAGCAGTGGCGGACGAAAAACAATACTTGCGCGCCGTCCTCTCCGAGGCGCGCTCCAGTCTGTCGGCTGAACGCGCGGGCGTACTATCGGCGCGCGTCCAGCGATGCCTGCTCGCCACAAAAGCCTATCTTGCAGCGGCTAAGGTCGTACTCTACGCGCCGCTGGGGCGCGAGGTCGAAACCGCCCTCATCGCAGCCGACGCGCTGCGCTCGCATCGGCAGCTTTACTACCCGATAGCCGACCGCGGCCATCACCGGATAAGGTTCGGCGCCGTGTCCGATCCGGGTGAATTGCGTCCGGGCGCTTTTGGGATTCTGGAACCGCCCGCCACCGGGGCGTTCGAGGCTGAAGCTCTCGCGCCCGACCTCGACGCCGCGTTGATATGCGTCCCAGGGATCGCCTTTACCCTCGCCGCCGCCCGCCTGGGCCGCGGCGGCGGCTATTACGACCGACTATTGGCCACGCTCCCTGCCCACGCGGTGACCGCCGGGCTTGGCTATTCGTTTCAATTGCTTGACCGGCTGCCGGAGCAGGCGCATGACCGGCGGCTGGATTTGATCGTGACCGAGTCCGCCGTTTACGCGGCCAGCGATGCATCGGTACGCGGCCACGCAAGCGGCGGACCAGGGAGGTTTACCTAAATGGGTTTACTGACGAGCGTCCTGATTGAATTAACCGTCGGCGCGATGATGATTCTGGCGGTCTACCTTACCGGACGGCGGCATCGCGACGCCGAGGGCGAGGCCGGTCAGCGTGAAGCGCAGGCGATTCTCGAAGATGCAAAAACCAGGACTGAACTGATCATCAGGGAGGCGGAACTAAAGGCCAAAGATCTGCTGGTCGAGGTGCGCGCACAGACCGAGCGCGAAATGCGCGACCAGCATCGTGAGCTGACCGCGCTGGAGAGCAAGCTGGCCGCGCGCGAAGAGAGTATCGACAAGCGGCTGGAAGCGTTCGAGCGGCGTGAGGGCGACCTTAGCCGGCGTGACCAGAACCTCCGGACCAAAGAAAAAGGCCTGGCCGACCGCGAGACCGAGCGCCAGGAACTGATCGAGGCGGCGCGCGCCAAGCTCGAGGCGGTCGCCGGACTGACCCGCGAGGAGGCCCGCCGGCAGGTGGTCGATGAGATGACGGGGCAGGCGCGCCATGACGCCGCCCGCCAAATCCGCGTGATCGAGGAGGAGGCGCGTGAGGAATCCGACCGGCGCGCCAAGCGGATCGTTTCGATCGCGATCGAGCGGCTGGCCGGCGAATTCGTGACCGAGCGCACCGTCTCGGTGCTGGCATTGCCCAGCGACGAGATGAAGGGTCGCATCATCGGGCGTGAAGGACGCAACATCCGCGCTATCGAGGCCGCTACCGGCGTCGATATCATCATCGACGACACGCCCGAGGCGGTCGTGATTTCGTGCCACAACCCGATCCGGCGCGAAATCGCGCGGGTCTCGCTCGAGCGGCTCATCTCGGACGGCCGGATTCATCCGGGCCGTATCGAAGAGGTCGTACGCAAGGCCGAGCAGGAGGTCGAGGAATCGATCCGCGAGGCCGGCCAGCGCGCCATCATCGAGGTCGGCGTTCACGGTATCCATCCCGAACTGGTCAAGCTGCTGGGGATGCTGAAGTACCGCTACAGCTACGCGCAGAACGTCCTGATGCATTCGCTGGAGGCGGCGTTTCTATGCGGCGCGATGGCGGCCGAACTCGGGCTCAACGAAAAGCAGGCCCGCCGCGCGGCGCTCCTGCACGATATCGGCAAGGCTCTTACCCACGAAGTCGAGGGCTCCCATGCGCTGATCGGCGCCGAACTCGCGCGCAAATACGGCGAGTCGGCGAAGATCGTCAACGCGATTGCGGCCCATCACGAGGAGGTCAAGGCCGAGACCATCCTGGCGCCGCTGGTCGACGCGGCCGATGCGCTGAGCGGCGCGCGCCCGGGCGCGCGCCGCGAAGTGCTGGAGAGCTACGTCAAGCGGCTGGAAGACCTCGAGACCATCGCCAAGTCGTTCAAAGGCGTCGAGAAATGCTTCGCCGTGCAGGCCGGGCGCGAGATGCGGATCATCGTCGAGCCGGGCCAGGTCTCCGACGATGACGCGACGATGCTGGCGCGCGACGTGGCCAAGAAGATCGAAACCGACATGACCTATCCCGGTCAAATCCGCGTCACGGTGATCCGCGAAACCCGCGCGACCGAGCTCGCGCGCTAAACCCGCCGCGCGAGCGGAGCCGGCCTTGGCCCGGCGCCGCTCGCGGGTTATCATCGGCCCACGATGCCGACGACGCGCGAAGTCCTCCAGGCCACCATCGCACTGGAAAAGCGGAGCATGGCGCTCTATGCGCGCTTCGCCAAAACTTTCTCCGCCAACCCGCGCCTGCATGAGTTCTGGTTCGGGATGGCGCGGGACGAGGCGCGCCACGTCGGCGCGCTTGACCTTGTGACCACGGTGCTCGACTTCGAGGGGATGCTCGACCGGCCCAGCCCCGTGGTGCTCGACAAGGCGGACGTGGCGAGGCTGGATACGCTGCTGGAGCGCGGCGCGCGCGAGGCCGCGGGCGGGCTCGAAATCGAACGCGCGCTGGGCCTGGCGCTCGAGGTCGAGGAGACGGAACTCGAGGATAAGGTCGGCGACCTGCTCAAGGCGCTGCAGCAGCAGGACGAGTACGAGCGCTGCATGCGCCTGCTGGTCCACGACCTCGGCGAACTGAGCTACATGATCGAGCAGTATTGTCAGGACCCGGCGCTGCTCCAGCGCTGCGACGAGCTGGTCAACCATCACGCCGAGACGCTGCGGCTCTCCGCCGCGCGCTGAACGGGCGGGCTGCGCGCCGCGAAACACCGGCGGCCGCGTGCGCATGGACGCATGTTCCGGAGTCGGTTATAAATGATGGCTCGCGCTGAGGAGTAGCCGAATTGGCAAGGCACCTGACTCTGGATCAGGGGATTGGAGGTTCGAGTCCTCCCTCCTCAGCCAACACTCCCCTGTGAAGGGAGGCGCTCGCCGACCGGTCCCATCGTCTAGTGGTTAGGACACCGGCCTCTCACGTCGGTAACGCGGGTTCGACTCCCGCTGGGATCACCAAGGAAATCAAGGGATTTTTGGGCCATACTTCCGTCACTACAGCCCCAACTACAGCCACAGGCTTAGAAATCGGTTCGTGTTGCGGGTCGGAGACGGTACTTAGCTTGCGCGTCAGACTGGCGTCGTGATGGCGTCGTTCGGACTGTCGTCGCGTCGCCCTGGAAGCCCGTCAGGAAGATGATGCGTCGTGAGATGGCGACCCCGCGCCCGCGTCGAGGCGCCCCGGCCTCTGACGACGGGGCCCTACCCCCGTGCACCTATGCACATTGGCCGCGTCGTGGCGGCGGCGGTCCCTCTCTCGCCCCCGTGTGATTCACGAAAGATGCTTAGTTGATACTTTGGCGTTGAATGTATTGGGCACCTTGTCTAGTGCCGTGCGTCGAAAGAATGGCTTTCACGCTGAAATAATTGGCAGGCTCGTCGCGTATGGTTCCATCCTCAAGTCAATTCCATTTGGTCTTTCCTCACAGGGGATCGAGACGCATTTTGTATTCCCGCTCGCTCGGGAGTGCCTCATAGATAGGAAGACCGGGAGCACCCTCAGCGACCAGTTCCAGGACTTCATCGCGCGCTTTTTTCTCCATCCGATATCCAAGAATAAGCCCGGTCAGTTTGTCAGAAGGGAACGTGTAGTGCGCTGGCCTTGCGTATGGTTCGACAATTCGCCATTCGCCTTCGTACATCCAGTCAATAGACTTTCTTAGGATAGCGGCAGCCGCATTTTCTCCCGGTTCTCTATCCGGATCGAAACTTCCGCGCTTAGTGGAGTAAACGACGGGCTGGGCACGTCCGAAAAACGGCTCTGTGTGCGAAACGGAGAACTCCAGGCAGAGACCGGTGTGAGCGCCGGCATAGTGACCCCACATAAGCATATTGAGGGGGTCTTCCGTGAGACATAATATCCCGATTTCATTTGCAGATTTTTGTACGTCTTCCTGCAATCTGTTCAGATCGAGGCGCTGAGACATGCGTCTTGCCTGATTACGATTTGCGGCGATCCCTAATTCTCGCAATCTGCTCCGAATGTACTTCTTCATAGAAGCATGAGGGACATCTTTGAAGGACGGCACGAGACAGTCGAACGGGTCATTGAAGTTTGCTCTTGTGGAAAAGTAAAGCTGGTGGTCGACCACTATCGAGCGCACCCGTTTTTTTGATTCGGCGTTTTCGAATCCTCGATATTTGTAGAGACGCGATGGCGAGGGTCTTTCCGGATCTGGCGGGGAGAGCGTTATACGGTCGTCAACCATACCGCTTAGAAATTAGCAATTTTCTATTGAATTTGCGCAGCATCCGAAGACAAAAACGCAACTGCCAGGACCAAGGAGTGTCGACTGCGGTTCAGGCCGTGACGGCCGTAACTCAGGTGGGCGCGGTGAATCCGGGCATCGACGTGCCGTTCGTAGCGGCGGGCGCCGTGCTTGCGGCCGGCGCGGCCGAGGGCGTCACGACTTCCCGATCCTCGGCCAGTGTCAGCCACTTTCGGTGACTCACCTCGAGGGCGGCGTCGTGCCTCAGCGCGCGCTCTGCGGCCGGCGAAAGACCAAGTTGCGCGGCCAGTTGCCCGAGCCGGCCCGCGATGCGCGTGAGTTGGTCCGTGATCGCGTTCGGCCGGCCCAGGTCGTCGATGGGCTCCGCGCCGTGTGGCTCGCCAAGCTATCCGGCGTGCCGCTTGACCTCATCGAGCATAGCTAGGTTCTAGGCGACCACTTGCGAACCGGGCGGGAGCCAACCAATTTCAGATGGTGCTCGGTAGGGATCCCTGAAGTACGTGCGGAATCTGCTCACCCTCGGGCGGGGGCGCGCGCTTCGGACTTGCAAGCCGCTTCGTGTCCATGCGAGGTTGAATGAGGATTCGAAACGGAAAGTTTGGCGCAACAGGAGTAACGCCATGGCAAGGTTAAAGCCTCTGGACCAGAGCGAGATGACTCCGCGAATGGCTTCCCTGGCCGAGAAGATAAAGTTCGATCCCGGCTACTATACAGGGCTTGGAATCTTTGCTCACAGCCAGGAGTTCGTCGAACCGATGTGGAACGCCTACGTCGAGATGTTCGACGGCGGACTGCTCGATTCCCGGCTCAAGGAATTGGTTCGGATCAAGATCGCCCAGAACAACGACTGCTTCATGTGAAAGCGCTTCCGCTATCCATCGGTGATGGATAAGGGCCTTACGGAAGAGCGCATCGCAGAAATTCCCAACTACGAATTCAGCTCGGTGCTTACGCGGCGCGAGAAGCTGGCATTGAAGTTCGCCGAAAAGATGGGAGTTGAACACCAGGCTGTCGACGACACGTTCATGACCCTGTTGCGGACCGAGTTTTCCGAACCTGAAATCGTCGAATTGTCCGTTGTAATCGGCGTCTGTATCGGTTGGGGCCGGCTGCTCTCCGTGTTCAAAGTGGAAGAGGCGTAACTTGCGCGTTGCCGCTTAGCGGACAGGAGGAAAATCGTGGCAGGGATAAATCCAGTCGATGAGCCCAAGCTGTCATCCGGAATGATGGCTTTGGTTAGACGCTTCAGGGACGACCCCGACTACGTGAACGGGCTCAAAATCTTCGCCCATAAGCCGGAAATAGCCGAGATTATATGGTCGGGCTATGCCCAGTTGCTCGATAACGGCAGGTTGCCTCGCGAGCTGAAGGAGCTGGTTCGGATCAAGTTGGCCCGCAATAACGACTGCTCACCGTATGCCTCTAAGTCGGGCGGCACGCGCCACCATCAGCCTCCACTGAAATCGCCTCCCGAAAAAAGCGTCGAGGTGGACCATTACGAGGTAAGTGAGGTGCTTACGCGACGTGAGAAGTTGGCGCTAAAGTTCGCGGACAAGCTGGGCAGCGATCCGCAGGCTCTGGACGAACAGTTTTTCGACCTGCTGCGTGCGGAATTCAGCGAGCCCGAGATTGTGGAGTTGGCCCACGTTATCGCAATGGGTGTAGGCTTTGAGCGCTTCATCGCGGTATGGGCCCCTAGAGTGTGCGCACTTTAGCAGCTGGATACTGTGCTGCGGTTCGCGTAGCGATCTCGCTCCGGTCATGGGCGCTATTGGGAAAGCTCGTACTGGGCAACTATGGCGCAGTTCGCGGCTTGTGTCTTTCACCGATGTTTCGATGGTAGGGTGCGGTCAGCCTACTCACGCGCGTTGAGCCCCTGGCGCGGTAGTGGCTGAACCGGGCCCCAAGGAACTCGCCCGGTCGAGGAGCCCCAGAGAGATGGCAACGATCATGAGGCCGGTCCTGTTGGCGGTTTGGCGCTCGTAGGACGACTGGGGGGAAGCCCAACGACATAGGGACTATACTGGTGCCAAATGAGTGCCATGTTTGGTGCCAATGTGGTGCCTTTCGCCCGTGCCGCTGGATAGCACTCGATGAGGCTCGATGAGCACAGAGCCCCTGTGGCAGTTGGGCTTTATGCTACTCAGTAACACTCGGCCATATTGTATGATTCTGCGCCTTTTCGTTCTCTCACGTCGGTAACGCGGGTTCGACTCCCGCTGGGATCACCAGATAAATCGCTCGGAGGCAGTGCGCGAGGGTCGTCGCGGGTTAGCCGGCTGCGACGATGGCGCCGCAGTTCGGCTTGCAAGCGCTCGGCACGGCGGTGCCGTACCAGGTGTTCCTCGCGCTACCGTATGCGCTGACGCTGGTGGTGCTGGCGGGCTTCGGCGGCCGGGCCGATCGCTTCCATCGCGCGGTTGAAGCGCGGTAATGATCTGGCGCCGGCGGAGGATTAGACTATCGTGCTGCGGCACTTGCCAGACACGGCGCCGGCCAGACACGGCGCCGGATTGACCGAGGCGGGCTTCGCGTTCGCCCGGAAGGACTCGGCCTTGCAATAAAGGACTCGGTTTCGCAATGAAGGATTTGTCGCTCAACGCGTCGAACTTTCCCACCGCCCATTGCGCCGCCTGCGAGCGCGTCGTGCTGGTGCATGTCACCCTCGATGACCGGGACCGCGAGCGCCGATGCTGCGTGCATTGCGACACGGAGATCGGAGAGCCGGTGCGCTGGGTCAAAGCCGGCGAGCTCGAACGGGAGGGCTACTATTTCGGCGCTCCGCCCGGGAAAGGATCGGCGGGCGGAGGATGCGGCAGCGGATGCGGGACGTGCGCGACGCGCGGTCACTAGGCTGGCCATCCGAACCTGACGCGCATCCGTGGCCGGAGGCCGTCGGCAGGGCGTCCGCGTCCGGCGGCGACATCCGACGATCGCATCGCCGACGGTGCGACGGGCGGCGCGAGAGTTGACGAAAAATGTTCACCGGCAAAGGCAGGCAATTGATGATCTACATCGGTGAGAGCGACCTTCACCAGCATCAGTCGCTCTACATGGCGATCGTCGAGATGCTCCGGCGCGAGGGGCTGAGCGGTGCGACGGTCACGCGCGGCGTCGCCGGATTCGGGCTCTCGAGCGTGGTCCATACCTCGGCCATCCTGCGTCTCTCGATGGACATGCCGGTGGTGATAACCGTGGTCGATCGTCCCGAGCGGATCGAGCGCGTGCTCGGGCCACTTATCGCGCTGGCGCCGAACTCGCTCATCACGGCGCAGGACCTCGAAGTCGTCCATTCCGGAGTCGCGGTGCGCGAGGGCTTGCCCGACATCAAGGTCGCCGAAGTGATGCGTCGCGAGGTGGTCACGGTGAGGCCCGACAGCCCGCTCACCGAGGTGGTCGAGCTGCTGATCGACAAGGACTTCACCGCGGTGCCGGTCGTGGACGAACAACGGCGAGTGGTCGGGATGGTGAGCGACAGCGATTTGCTGACGCGCGGCGGAATGTCCGTGACACTGAGCCTCAAGCGCGCCGCCGATCCGGAATTCGTGCGCCAACTGCACGGCGAGCTCGAGAATCCGGGCCGCCGCGTCGCCGAAGTGATGACCCCGGAAGTGGTGACCGTCGCTCCCGATTCCTCGATCGGGGCGGCGGCGCGCCTGATGGTACAGCGCCATCTCAAGCGCCTGCCCGTGGTCGACGGCGAGCGCCGCCTGCTCGGCATCGTAGGGCGGCTCGACCTGCTCAACACCATCGCCGCCGCCCATCTTCCGCAGTGGCATCCCGAGGCCCGCCCCGCCGTTGGCGCGGGTGCAGCGGTGCGCGACGTGATGAACCGCGAGGTCGCGACCGTGCATGAGTCGGCGAGCCTCGGCGAAATCCTTGAACTGCTGGTTACCTCGACCCACAAGCGCGTGGTGGTGGTCGACGACGCGCGGCACGTGGCCGGGATCATCGCCGACAGCGACCTGGTCTCGCGGGTCAGCCGCGAGAGCCGGCCGGGGCTGGTCGAGATGCTGATGGCGCGGGTGCCGATCGACCGCATCTCGGCGGCCTCGCGCCGCCACGTAGCCAAGCTGCGCGGCCGCTCGGCGGCCGAACTGATGACGCGCGAGGTCGTGACGCTGCGCGAGGAGATGCCGGTCGCCAACGCGCTCGTGCGCTCAGCCGAGCGGCACGTCAAGCGGCTGCCGGTGGTGGATGCCTCGGGCGTGCTGGTCGGTATTGTCGGACGGACGGAGCTGATGCGCGCGCTGCTCGACGCGCCGGCCGCGCCATGACGCGTAACGATGATGCGTAACGATTGAAGCGCCAAACCGGGCAAGGGCAGGGCAAAATTGGGCGCATTGTTGTGGGTCGGGCTGGGCGGATTTCTCGGTGCCATCGCGCGCTATCTGCTGGGCGGATGGGTGGCCGCGCGCACGGGCGCTATTTTCCCGTGGGGCACCTTCGTCATCAACATCAGCGGCAGCTTCATCCTGGGCTTCTTCCTTGCCTTCGCACAGGATCGGCCGTGGCTGCATCCGCAGGCGCGGCTGATGTTCGCGGTCGGCTTCGTCGGCGCTTATACGACGTTTTCGACCTATAGCTACGAGTCGATTCGGTTGATGATGGACGGCCAGTTCGCGCTCGCCGCGTTCAACATCGTCGGCAGCGTGACTTTGGGTCTGGTTGCGGCTTTCGCCGGCGTCGCGCTGGGCAGCGCGATGTAGCGCAGCGCCGAGTGCGCGCAGCGTGCGCTGGGCGTCATCCGCCCGGCCAAGCGCCGGTCGCCCCGCAGCATTGCTTGCCCGACCTTGGAGATTAAGGCCGCTGGGCCACATTCGTGAAGAGCTGTGGCAAGTTAAATACCGGTCTGTTGAAGTTCGTGGAGCAAAAAGAATCCTTGAGTTGATTCATGATTGCGCGACACGTAGAAAAGATGTTAAACGTGCGACCGAACGCATCTGGGAGAGAACACAGGCAATGAACGGAAAATGCTTCATTATGGCGGGTCTCGCATTGGTGTTTGTTTCCATGCCGCGCGCGGTCAGCGCTCAGCAGTCGGCAAAGCGGGCGGTCGCCATCGACCAAGGTGCGCCGGATAGCGTGGTCCTGGGCAACCTGCCGCAAATCACCGAACAGCAAATGGCGTCACAGACTCATGCTCCTATGCACGCACCCCTCCACGGCATCTCGGCGCAAGAGTATGCCCTGCTCAAGGCGGCGGCCGCGAACGCGAATCCCCCGGCGCCCAAGGGCACCTCGCAAATACGCCTTCCGCTGACGCCATCGTCGACGCCGTCCTCCCTCACCGGCGCCACCGCGATAACTGCCTTCAGCGGGATCGGCGAGCGTTGCGGAGGATTCATTCCACCTGACATGGCGCTGGCGGCCGGGCCGAGTTTCGTGGTGCAAGTGATCAACGGCTGCCTCAGCGTGTTCGACAAAGCCGGCCATGTCCAGGCAGGCTTTCCCAAGAGTCTTACGTCGTTCATGCTCGTGAACCCTTCGGCGATATTGCCACCCTTCGATCCGCGCGCACTGTTTGACTGGGCCAACCAGCGCTACATCCTGTCGGCCGCGCATATCAGCGCGGCGGGAGTACCGTTCCTGGACGTGGCGGTGAGCCAGTCCTCCAACCCTCTGGGCGGATGGTTCATCTACCATTTCAACTTATACGCCGGCGCCTCGATTCTGCCGGCCGGACAGATCGCCGATTTTCCCACGCTGGGGCAGGACCGGCGAGCGATTTACATGGCATTCAATGCGTTTTCGCTGTCTAACGGTAGCTTCAACGGCCCCTCGATGGTGTTACTGCCCAAGAGCGCGATGTACGCCGGCTCGGGCTTCACCTTTTACTTTCTGGAGCCGTCCAATTTCATCGTTACCGGCACCGGCGAGGTGATGGACTCGCTCCAGCCGGCCAATGTGATGGATCGCAGCGATAACCCGCGGGCCGAGTTCGTGGTCGCCTCGCACAACATCGACGCTCCGGGGGCCAATAACACGCAGTGCGCCACCGGCTGCTCCGGGCTGGCAGTGTTCGCTATATCGAATCCAATTTACAGTTCCAGTAGTCCCGGGCCCGAGGTCTCGCAGGTCCTGGTAAATACGTCCGACACCTATTCCCTTCCGCCGTCCGCCCAGCAGCCCTCATGTGCCAGCGGCAGCTGTCGCATCGACACTGGCGACACCCGGATCTCCGGCGAGGCGATATACGCCTCGGGCTCGCTCTACGCGGCGATCGACACCAACGGCACCGGTGCCGGCGTCGGCGCGTCGCATTTCCTGTGGTTCCAGATACGGCCGGTGCTCAACGATAATGACAATTTGGCCTGTACGAACAACTTTCTGAACCGGTGCCCGCAGATCGTCAGCGCGAGTATGCTCAACGAGGTTTGCTGGGCCTGCGCCACCGGCCAGGGCGACGGCACGGGCGCGACATTTTATCCCGAAGTTCAGCCCGACCCGGAGGGCAACGTGCTGGTGGTGTTCAACTATTCCGACGACGCAACTTACCCCTCTTCGGCCTACGCGACCAACCGCGCCACCGAGGCACTGAACACGATGCACGACAGCGGATTTTTCCTGCAGAAGGGGCTTGCCACGTATAAATATACCGACAACAACGGGTTCAATCGCTGGGGCGATTATACGGCGGCGTCGGTTGATCTGACGCCGGGGACACGGGCGTCGTTTTGGTTCGCGGGCGAGTCATCGAAAAGCACCGATCTTTATCGTACCGCTATCGGCCATAACGCCTTCAGCGGCCCGGCCCAGCCGTAGCCGGGGACACGGCCGCGCGGGCGATTGCCGCCTCGATGCGCTAGGCTCCCGCGCATGGACGTGAAGACTTCGGCGCGCGCGCGCTCGCGACTGCTTTACTGCTGCGTCGTGATGGCGGTAGCGCTCGGGATGGTTGCTTGCGCGCGTAGCGACGGCCAGTCCAATGGACGAACGGCCGCCTCCGGCACTTTGAGCGGTCGAGTCACGCGCGGCCCGATGTCTCCGGTGAGTGGTCCTGGTATCGCGGCGCGGCCCGCCGCACCCGTGGCTGGTGCGGAGCTTAAGCTTCTCGACTCCAAGGGCGTGGTCGTCGCGACGGCGCGCACCGACGGCGACGGGCTTTACCGTCTTACCCTGCCGCCGGGGAATTACCGGGTGGTGCGCGGCGCGGGGTTTTCAGGCGCGGCCAGGAACCTGCCCGCGATGGTCGCGATAAGCCCCGGTGGACGGACGCGGCTCGACATCTGGGTCGACACCGGCATTCGCTAACCGTCACAGCGCCCGGCGGCCCGACCGCTATTCGATAAGCCGTCCCGTCCGGCGGAGCGCTTCGTAGAGCACGATCGACACCGCGTTGGCCAGATTGAGACTGCGCACGCCGGGCTCGAAGATTGGAATTCTGTAGGTCGTCGCTGTTCGCGGGCGCAGAAACTCCTCGCCCAGCCCCTTGGTTTCGCTGCCGAACACCAGGAAGTCGCCCGGCGCATAATCGGCTTCGAGGTATGTCCTCCTGGCGCGCGCCGAGAAATATTTCAGAGGCGGCCCGTCACTACCGGACGGCGGGCCAGCCGCTTGCGGACACATGGCCGACGCAAACTCGTCCCATCCGGCATAGGTCCGCAGATCGACCAGCGGCCAGTAGTCGAGTCCGGCGCGTTTGAGATAGCGGTCCGCGAGCGAGTAGCCGAGCGGGCCAACCAGATGCAGGCGGGTGTGCGTCGCCGCCGCCAGGCGCGCGATCGATCCCGTGTTCTGCGGAATCTCGGGCCGTACCAGCACAATATGGAAGATCGGGATGTTCAACCGCGACTCAGGCTCTGACGATCTCAGTCGTCCGTAGCCGCTCTGTTCGCGGACAAAAGCGGATAGCGCCGGCCGCGGATCGAGATCGAGAAGCCGCCGCCGCGCTCGTCGGCCTCGAAGCCGGAACTGAGGTGATAGTAGGCGGTGCGCAGGAAACGGGCGCGCGCCGCGCCGCCCTTGACCCGGCAATAGAGCACGTTGTCGGCGCCGACCTCGAGCGTGGCCGGGTCGAGTTCCTCGCGTTCGTCGTCGTTGAGCAGCACTGTAAAGCCGTTTTGCGCGTCGCCCTCGATCGCTTTGACCACGTAGGGCGTGTCCTCGACCGTAATCGGGGCGCGCTCCTCGGCGACCTGGAGGTAGAAGCTGCCGTCGGGATTTTGCCGGATGCTGCGGCTGAAGAGCAGCGCGATGCGCGGGTTGTCGATTCGCTCGTCGTCGCTGTACCAGTTGCCGTCGCGGCGAAACGAGATCTTGCCCGACTCGACGGCGTAAAAACCTGCTCGTGCCATGACTCAGCGTAGCCGGGCGTCCGGCCCCCGGCTGTCCAGCCGGCTATCCAGAACGATCGTCACCGGCCCCTCGTTGACCAGCGCCACTTCCATGTGGGCGCCGAATTCGCCCGTCTCGACTTTAACACCGCGCGCGCGCACGAGCGAAATGAAATGCTCGTACAGCGGCCGCGCGAGTTCGGGCGGTGCCGCCTTGATGAATGACGGACGCCGTCCGCCGCTGGTGTCGGCGAGCAGCGTGAATTGCGAGATCGCCAGCAACTCGCCACCCACCGCGCCGAGCGCCAGGTTCATTTTGCCCGCATCGTCGGCGAACACGCGCAGGCCCACGATGCGGTCGGCGATAAATTCCGCGTCGGGCTCGGCGTCGTCGCGCGCCACGCCGAGCAGCACCGCGAAGCCCCGGCCAATTTTACCGAGACATTTGCCGCCGACGCTGACTTCGGCCCGGCTCACGCGTTGAACAACCGCACGCATCCGAGCGTCATATATACGGGTGTGCCGTTTTGCGCAAAGCGTGCGGCATTGCTCGACCCAGTGGGAGTGCGACCGCTTCCCCGGTCCGCGATCTTTCTTTATGCCCTCGCCCGCGATTGTTCGCGGGCGAGGGTGGGGTGAGGGCTCCTTATAAAATTCTGATTCCAACAAACGAAGACCTGGGCACAAGCGCCGTTTTCGAACCGCCGATGCGCGGCAACCCATTGAGGGAATTTCCGAATCGTGCGCCGCCCAAGGGCGGCGCGCTGACTTAGGGACCCTCATCCGCACCCTCTCCGACATACGATGTGGGCGAGGGCTCAAACAGGAAACGGAAGACTCAGAAGAAGAATCGGGCGAGAGTTCAGACGAGCCGTGGGTGAGCGCATAATCAGCGTTGGGCGAGCGCTCAGAAGGAGGAACGCCCCGACATCGGAGCGGCTCGGGGAGTGTTGGTGAAAAAAACGCGGCGCGGGCGTGTCTGGTTTGCGGGCGTCGCTCCGTACTATAGTTGGCGATGAAATGATCCCGATTCTATTGCGTCTGGGACCGATCCATCTCTTTGGCCATCCACTGACGCTCACAATCTATAGCTACGGGTTGATGATGGCGCTCGGCTTTATCGCCGCCGACCTCGTGATTGCCGCCGATTGTCCCCGCCGCGGCATCGACCCCGACTACGCCACCGCCGTCGTGTTGTGGGGCGCGCTCGGCGGGCTTATCGGCGCCCGCCTGTATGACGTGCTCGACAACTGGCAGCTCTACATGGCCAACCCGATCACGATCATATGGTCGGGTTCCGGCTTCGTCTGGTTCGGCGGCTTTATCGGCGGCGTGACCGCCGCCTGTTTCGTCGCGCGCTACTATGGGATCTCGGTCGGCGCGACGGCCGACATGTGCGGTCCGGCGCTGGCTATTGGACAGGCGCTCGGGCGTATCGGATGCCATCTGTCGGGCGACGGCGACTGGGGCCTGCCCTCGACGTTGCCGTGGGCGGTCTCCTACCCCAAGGCGATCGTGGGCTGGGGCCCGCAGACCGTGCTCAAGCTCGGCTCGCATGACGAACTGGTGTCGGGATTTTTCCCCGGCGTCAGAGTGCATCCGACCCCCATCTACGAAGCCATCCTTTACACGGCCGTGTTTCTCATCCTGTGGTCGATGCGCAAGCGAAGCGGCACCGAGGGCCGCCTCTTTTACCTCTACCTGGTGCTCCTGGGAGGATGCCGCTTCATGGTCGAATTCCTGCGGATCAATCCGCGGGTGCTCTTTGGGCTGAGCGAGGCCCAGATCATCGGACTCGCGATGGTTGCGATCGGGCTGGTCGCTCTGTACCTGACCGGCGGCGTGCTATCCGGGTGGACGCGCGAGGAACGGGCGCCGCAGGGCCGGTCCAGCGCGAAAGCGGCGGCGGGGGCGTAGCGGAGAAGTGTCGGGATGGCTCCGCGGGTAAAGCTGCTCTCCATACTCGCCGGCGCGGCGCTGCTGGTGAGCGTGTTATTGGTCGTGGCCTCGCAGCTTCGGCGCGGGGTCGCTCCGTCGCCGCGGCAAGGCCCGGACACCACCGGCAGTTGGGGCTATGACGGGCACGGGCCGGTGGCGGCGGGCGAAAAGGCCAAGCCGTTCCAACTGACGGATTTGAGCGGTGATTCGGTTTCGATGGCTGGTTTGCGCGGCAAGGTGGTGTTCCTCAATATCTGGGCGACCTGGTGCGCGCCGTGCCGCGAAGAGATGCCCTCGATGGAAAAGCTCTACGAAGGGATGCGCGGCGACAAGGATTTCGTGATGCTGGCGGTCAGCCAGGACACGGGCAGCCGCGCCGAAGTCATGGCCTACGTCAAGAAGCACGGCTACCACTTCGACGTGTTGCTCGACCCGAAAAATGCGGTCGCCGAGGCCTACCAGGTGAGCGGGGTTCCCGAAACCTTTATAATCGATCGCGCGGGCCGCATCGTCGCCCATCACTCGGGAGCATTCGATTGGTCGCAGCCCGCGATTCGCGACGCGCTCGAGGAACTGCTCAAGGACAGCAAGGGTTGAGCGTATGGGAGCATCCGGCGCGCGCGGCGGTCGACTCGAATGACACTATCCGGCGGTTTGATGGGATGGTGGCGTCCGGGGTTCGCAAAGAATATGCTGAGTAGCCGGCCCGCGCGCCCACCGTGGCGGGCGTTAACTGCGAGCAAGTAATGAAACGCAATCGTTCCCCCTTCCTGGTCGCTGGCGTATGCGCGATAGCGATCCTGATCATCATGGCCGAGATTGCCGTGCGGCGCGCCGATGCGTTGCCCGACGACACGTACAAGGAACTGGCGACCTTCGCCAACGTGTTGGCGATCGTGCAGAAAAACTACGTCGAGCCGGTCACCACCAAACAGCTCATCAACGGCGCCATAACCGGGATGCTTGCCTCGCTCGACCCGCACAGCGCCTACCTCACGCCCGACCTCTACCGTGACCTCGAAGTCGAAACCCGCGGCAGCTTCGGCGGGCTGGGTCTCGAAGTTACCGTCAAGGACGATCTTCTGACCGTCGTTTCGCCAATCGAGGACACTCCCGCTTACAAGGCCGGGATCAAGGCGGGCGACCAGATCGTCAAGATCAACAACGACTTCACCAAGGGCATGACGTTGACCGACGCGGTCAAGCGGATGCGCGGGCCGCAGGGCAGCACGATCCGCCTGACCATCCATCGCAAGGGCGTGCCCGAGCTGTTCACGGTGACCGTGACCCGCGAGGTGATCAAGATAAAGTCGGTCAAGACCAAGGAACTGCGCCACGGCTACGACTACGTCCGCATCAGCAGCTTCGAGGAGGGCACCGGCGACGATCTGCAAAAGGCGCTGGACAAATTCCGCGCGCGGCATAACGGCCAGATCAAGGGACTGGTGCTCGATCTCCGTGACAACCCGGGCGGATTGCTGAACCAGGCGGTACAGGTCGGCGACGAATTCCTCGACGGCGGCCTTATCGTCTATACCCAGGGCCGGCAGGAGAATCAGCAGCAGAAATACTTCTCGCATCGCAAGAAAGACTTCGTGGATTACCCGATGGTGGTGCTGGTCAACGGCGGCAGCGCGAGCGCGAGCGAAATCGTCGCCGGCGCGCTGCAGGACCAGCGCCGCGCGATCACCGTCGGCACGCAGACCTTCGGCAAGGGCTCCGTGCAGACTATCCTGCCACTGGACGATCACTCGGCCTTGCGTCTGACCACGGCGCGCTACTACACCCCTAACGGCCGCTCGATTCAGGCCGTCGGCATCACGCCCGACGTGACCTCGGAACTGCCTAAGACCACGCTGGCTTCGCTCGAGCAGGAAGGCGCGACCATCGACGAAGACGACGAGATTCGCGAAAGCGACCTGCTGCATCACTTCAAGAACAATGGCGTTCTGAAAGCTCCCGGCGCGCCCGTCGGCAATCACGGCGGCGCTCCCGCCGCGGCGCCCGCGAAACATTCCAAGGCGTCCGGCGCGAGCAAGGAACAGAGCGCGGGCGTTCCCAAGGAGCCCAAAGACGTTCAGCTGGACCGCGCGATTCAGGTGCTGGATAACTGGCGCAGCTACAAGCTCCAGCTCGCGCGCAACGACTTTCCTCCGCCGCAGCCGGCGGCGCCGGCCGCTGGGACGACGACCGCTCCAGGAGGCTCCGGCCAGTAGGGCGCCAGGCTGACGAATTTCGGCCGACAAGCTCGCGACCAGACAAACCCAGGTCCGCGAATCGCAAGTCCGCAAATCCGGAAAATCCGGAAAAAGATCCGATTGACCAACCGCCGCCCGCGCGCTTCGCCCGCGGGCGGCGGCTTCGTCTTCCACGCCATCGATCAATCGTGTCGCCGCGCCGCGTCGCCCCGTGCCGTCGGCGAACGCGGCTTACGCTGGGCGGCACCCATCTGGTAAGTTGGCCGCATGGCCGGCCAACTGGAACTCTCGTTGCGCGGCCAGGTGCGGGCGTTCAACGTCACGCAACTGGTGCGGATGGTGCGCGAGACGCTGGAGGCCAACCTCGACGAGTGCTGGGTGGTGGGCGAAGTCTCCAACGCCCGCCCCGCGGCCTCGGGCCATCTCTACTTCACGCTCAAGGATGCCCAAAGCGCGATAAGCGTGGTGATGTTCCGCTCGGCGGCTGCGCGGCTGCGCTTCAAGGCCGGCGACGGGATGCAGGTCGTGGTACGCGGCCGGGTCGGCCTCTTCGAAACTCGCGGCGCGCTCCAGTTCTATGCCGAGGAGATGGAGCCGCGCGGGCTCGGCGCGTTGCAGCTCGCCTTCGAGCAGCTCAAGGAGCGGCTGGGACGCGAGGGGCTGTTCGACTCCGGGCGCAAACGGGCGCTGCCCTTTCTGCCCGCGACGGTGGGAATCGTGACCGCGCTCGGCGGCGCGGGCCTGCGCGACATCCTGGCCATCGCGCTCGCACGCTATCCCAATATGCATCTGATCATCCGGCCCGCGCGCGTGCAGGGCGCGGGCGCGGCGGCCGAAATCGCGCAGGCGATCGATGACCTCAATGCCGACGCGCGCGCCGCGGTGCTGATCGTCGGCCGCGGCGGCGGCTCGCTCGAGGACCTGTGGGCCTTCAACGAAGAGACGGTCGCCCGCGCGATCCATCGCTCGCGAATTCCGGTGGTCTCGGCCGTCGGCCACGAAATCGACTACACTATCGCCGACTTCGTCGCCGACGTGCGCGCGCCGACCCCGACCGCGGCCGCGCAGCT
>Ga0307372_10002322_pt1 | contig 31727 bp, 23 predicted proteins | sample OX1MG_FD_202533 | JGI IMG/M metagenome (GOLD analysis project Ga0307372, IMG submission 202533) | Soil microbial communities from Risofladan, Vaasa, Finland - OX-1 | ecosystem: Environmental > Terrestrial > Soil > Coastal area > Acid sulfate soil | place: Finland: Risofladan, Vaasa | collected... | reverse complement strand
GCCTGCGGCGAGCGTGAAAAGCGTGATGAATGTGAACATTGGCGCACGACGCAGCCGACGAAAAACTTGCTTAAGCTGGCTCGCAAACGAATCCATCGCTCACCCCTTGTGACTCTACATTTGACTTCTAGAATAAGGGTACGTTAGCGGAAGAGGAAAAGTTCAGGCCTTGGAGCGGGTATTTCCAGCGCACGTGTAGGGAACGACAAAGACGGATTGCCTCGGCGGATAGATACATTGGACGTTTTCCCCGTTTTGGTAATTTCCGTGCTGTGCTACGCTTGTGGGTCATCGAAGTGAGGATTTTCCCTGAGCGAATCGTGGTGAAGTTGACTTGTGTGTGGAACCTGACCGACTCGAAACACGAGCAGCAGTAGCGGGCGAAATAACTGAATAATTCAGATCGTCGGAATCCTGTGATCCTGTCGAACATCTTCAAAGGGCGTCTGTTCAGCACCGAATCAACCCACGCCAACTGGGCAAAAGCCGGGAATTATTCTTTGGACTTCCGGGGCTTCTGCTGGAATATTCTGCGCCTGAAATATTCGAGACTCAGAGAAATGTTCATATATTTGTCGGGTGTAAGACACGTGGTGTCAGAGGAGCTGTTTTGATGGGCGTTCAAGTTGCTGTTCCCAAAGAAACGTCAGCAGGAGAAAAGCGCGTGGCCATGACGCCACGAGTCGGAGAGCGCCTGGTGAAATTGGGAGCTGCGTTGCTGGTGGAATCGGGAGCCGGGGCCGAAAGTGGAATTCCGGATTCGGATTACGCGCGCGTTGCGACCGTGGTGAAGGATCAGGGGCAATTGTTCGGCCAAGCCGACATTGTTGTCAGTGTGCAGGTGCCGGGGGTTGCGCAAATTCGTCTGATGCGTGAAGGCGCGATTCTCGCTTGTCTCGTTTATGCGCATCAGCGCCCAGAAGAGGCGAGGCTGCTGTGCGATCGCAATATCACTACCTTTGCGATGGAGCTCGTCCCCAGAATCTCCCGCGCGCAAAGTCTGGATGTTCTGTCGTCGCAGGCGATGGTGGCGGGCTATAAGGCGGCGCTGATTGCCGCGAACCGGCTTGGGCGATTTTTCCCGATGCTGACCACGGCAGCGGGCACGATTCGGCCGGCAAAGGTGCTGGTGATCGGAGCCGGTGTGGCCGGACTCCAAGCCATCGCCACGGCGCGGCGGCTCGGCGCGCAAGTGGAAGGCTACGACGTGCGAGCCTCCAGCCGCGAGGAGGTGGAATCCCTCGGAGCAAAATTTGTGGCTGCCAACATTCGCGCGGAAGGCGACGGAGGCTACGCCCGGGAATTGACCGAAGAAGAGCGGCGTGCGCAACAGGACGCGCTGCTCCAGCATGTCCGCCAGTCTGATGTCGTCATCTGCGCCGCCAATGTTCCCGGGCGTCCCGCTCCCAAAATTATTCTGCGGCCCATGGTGGAAGCGATGAAATCCGGCTCCATTGTTGTGGATCTTGCTGCAGATGGGGGCGGCAACTGTGAACTCACGCAACCCGGCCAGGAAGTGCGCCATGGCGGGGTGACAATTCTTGGGATACTTCAGGTGGCAAGTATGCTGGCCGAAGATGCCAGCCAGATGTACGCCAACAATCTCTACAGCCTTCTCAGCCTTTTCCTCAAAGATGGGAAGATTTCCTTGGATTGGAACGACGAAGTGATTGCGAAGACCGCTCTGACGTTCGCGGGCGAAATCAAGCACGAAGCCACACGCGAATTTCTTCAAGGAGCAATGAAATGATGACCGGGTTCGTGGCGCTCTACATTTTCCTGATTACCGCCATCGCGGGATACGAGATTGTGGCTCGCGTGCCCGTGATTCTTCACACGCCGCTGATGTCGGGCTCGAATTTCGTCCACGGAATTGTTCTGGTGGGCGCGATGGTGGCGCTGGCGGAAGCTCATGGAAATCTGCAAGTCTCCGTCGGCTTCATCGGCGTGGTGATGGCGACCTCCAACGCTGTCGGCGGTTATGTGTCAACCGAACGAATGCTCGAGATGTTCCACGGCAAGGAGAAGAAATAGTGGGGCACTCGCTGACCAGTTTCCCTCTCCAAGCCAGCTACTTCATTGCGACTCTTTTGCTCGTTCTGGGCCTCAAGCGCATGGGTTCTCCGCGCACGGCGCGCAACGGCATCGTGTGGGCCGGCGTGGGCATGTTGTTGGCAACCGTGGTCACCCTGGCATATCTCCCGGGAGTTTGGAACTTCACCGAGCGCGCTTCCTGGCATCGCCTTGTCCTCATACTAATAGCGCTTGCGGCGGGAGCCATTCCGGCGTGGTGGTCGGGCCGGCGCGTTCCGCTGACGGAAATGCCGCAGATGGTGGCCATATACAACGGCCTTGGAGGAGGCGCCGCAGCAGCGATTGCCGCGGTGGAAATATATAGCGGTCGCGCGTATCTGGGATCGCTCGCATTTCCCGTGATTGCCGTAACGGGCGCGCTGATCGGCACAGTGGCCTTCGGCGGCAGCATCGTGGCGTTTCTCAAGCTGCAGGGCTTGATGGGAAGTCCCCGGATTTCTGGCCGCCACGTGATTAATGGAATCCTTTCCGTAGTCGTGCTACTGCTCACGATTGCCAATATCTTTCCTTCCTGGGTCCCGGCGTTCGGATTGCCCGTTTCTTCGCTCGTCGGAATCTTCCTGGTGGCCTCTCTGATTCTCGGCATAATCGTCACCCTTCCAATCGGTGGCGCGGATATGCCTGTGGTCATCTCCACGTATAACGCTTGTATCGGCCTTGCGGTCGGGTTCGAGGGGTTCGTGGTGCAGAATCCGGCGATGATTATTGCGGGCACGATCGTGGGCGCGGCCGGAACTCTTCTGACCATCCTGATGGCCAAGGCCATGAATCGCTCATTTATGAACGTCTGGTTCAGCGGATTCGGAGATGTTGCAGCCGTCGCGGCCAGTGGCGGACCAGCGCGAGTGATGAATTCGATGGACGCGCGCGATGCTGCCGCCACCATGGCGTATTCAGAAGACATTATTGTAGTGCCGGGCTACGGTTTGGCGGTGGCGCAGGCGCAGCACAAATTGTGGGAGTTTGTGCAGATGCTGCAGAAGCGGGATGTGAAAGTCCGGTTTGCCGTGCATCCCGTCGCGGGCCGCATGCCGGGGCACATGAGCGTGCTGCTGGCGGAGGCGGGCGTTCCGTATGATTTGATTTATGATCTCGAGGAGATCAACAGCGATTTTGCAAATGCGGATGTTTCGCTGGTGATTGGGGCGAACGACGTGGTAAACCCGGCGGCTCGGAGCGACAAAAGCAGTCCGATCTACGGCATGCCCATCCTGAATGCCGACCAGGCCAAACAGGTGCTGGTGATTAAACGAGGAACGGGCGCGGGATTTTCCGGAATCCAGAATGAATTATTCTTCGGCGCAAACACGCATATGGTGTTTGGCGACGCGCAGGACGTGATCGCGAAAATGATTAGCGGCCTGAAGGAGCTGTAAAGCGGGCAGAGGCTGTGGGTCTCGATCCGCAGGAGCAACTCCGGCTATTTTGAGACGAATCAGTGCTGTGTTAGGCTTGAAATTCTGGGGTTCTCAAGGGAAGGCATATGTCGGGATATTTCTCATTCATGATCGGCGGGTCGCAAGGAAGCGGCCTGAACGTCAGCGCGGAAATTTTCGCGAAAGCTCTTTGCCGGTCGGGATATTACGTCTTCGGGCAGATCGAATACCACTCGAACATTAAGGGCAAGCACAGCGCCTACCGGCTGCGGATCTCGGATGAGCCCGTGGCGTCGCACGTGGATCCCGTGCATTTGCTCTGCTCGCTGGATGAAGAGACGCTGATCGGTGACCTCTACCACGAATATCCGGCGCATCGCGGGCACGTCCACGAAGTCGCCGCCGGCGGCGCGATTCTTTACGATGTGGAGCAGAAAAAAACTGCCGAGTTGATTGAGCGCCGCGACATCTATCTGTGGGAGATGCCGTATGCGGAGTTGCTCGACCGCGCATTGACTGAAGCTGGGAAGCCGGGGCAGGCGCGCGCGTATCGCATCATGACGAATACACTCGCACTGGGCGCGTCGGTGGGCGCGCTGGGATTCGATTTTGAGCCAGTGGCGGAGGCGATTCGCGACAGCTTCGGTGGCAAGGCCGGGAAAGTCGCCGAACTGAACGTGAATGCGGCGAAATACGCGTACGAATATGCACGCGAGAGGTTTTCGAAGGAATTGAAATTCGCGCTGCCGGCTGCGCCGCCGAAACGCGAACAGATCATGGTGAAGGGCACGCAGGCCGTGGGGATGGCGAAGATCCAGGCGGGCTGCGGCTTACAGACTTATTACCCGATTAGCCCCGCGACAGACGAGAGCGTGTATTTGGAAGGCTACCAGAGCGAGCACAATTTGGTGGTGCTGCAAACGGAGGACGAGGTTTCCGCGATTGACGCGGCGGTGATGGGAGCCCATGGCGGCGTGCGCACTTCGACTTCAACGTCGGGGCCGGGATTCGCGCTGATGCCGGAAGGAATTGGGTTTGGGGCGATTACGGAAGCGCCAGGGCCGGTGGTGCTGCTGTACCAACGCGGCGGTCCGTCAACGGGATTGCCGACGCGGCAGGAGCAGGGCGACTTGTTGTTCGCGTTGAATGCAGGGCAGGGCGATATTCCGCGCATCGTGATGGCGCCGGGCGATATTGAGGAATGCTTTTACGATACGTTTGATGCGTTCAATTATGCGGACCGTTATCAATTGCCCGTGATTGTCCTGGTGGACAAGCACATGGCGAGTTGCTATCAAACGCTGCCACCGTTCAAGACTTCGCATTTGAAGATCGATCGCGGTCTCGTAAAACCGGCGAACACGAACGGTGATTACCAGCGATACGCGTTCACGAAGGATGGGCTCAGCCCCCGGTCGGTGCCGGGGCAGGCGGGCGGGATTTTCTGGTCCACTTCAGACGAGCACGACCCGCGGGGACACATCACGGAAGGCATTGGCAACCGGCTGGCCATGATGGAAAAGCGCATGGGCAAAGTTGGGATGGCGGCGCGGGAAATTCCGGATGGGAAGAAGTACAGATTTTTTGGGCCGGTGGCGCCGAAGAAGATTCCAGTGCTTGCGGTCTGTTGGGGGTCGACCAAGGGAGCGATGCATGATGCGCTGCAGCGATTCGATCCGCATCACACCACGTATGCGGCGCTGCACATTCGCCTGATGCGGCCGTTCCCGGTGGAGGCCGTGAAGGAAATTCTGGGGCGAGCGGAGCGCGTGGTTTGCCTTGACGGAAATTATTCGGGACAACTGGCGCAATTGATTCGCGCGGAGACGGGAATTTGCGTGCAGCATCAAGCGGTGAAATACGATGGCCGGCCGTTTTCAGAGGAAGAGATCATCGTGGCTCTGGAGGCCGCGAAAGCGGGAGCAGCGGAACGGCTGGTGATTTCGCAAGGGAAGGTGGTTGTGCCGGGCGACGGCAATCAGGAATTCGACGAGATGCTCGAGCTGCGAGAAGCGCATCCGAAGATGCTGGCGCCGATGGTGCCTCTGCCGCCGGGATACAACCGGTAACCGGGAGTTTAGACAAATGAGCACAACGACGACGGACCTGAAAACGCTGCAGACGCAGGATTTCAAGTCGGACATTCATAATGACTGGTGCCCGGGCTGCGGGGATTTCGGAGTGGTTGCGGCCGTGCAAATGGCGCTGGCGAAACTGCAGGTGCCGCCGCATCGCGCGGCGATAATTAGTGGAATCGGTTGCGCCGGCAAGACCGCGCATTACATGCAGGCGTATTCGTTTCACACGCTGCACGGGCGCGTGATGCCTTCGGTGACGGCCATGAAGCTGGCGAATCACGACCTGACCGTGATTGGCGTGGGCGGCGATGGTGATGCTTACGGAATTGGCGCCGGACATTTTGTCGCGGGCGGGCGCCGTAATTTGAATATCACGTACGTGGTGATGAACAACGACGTGTACGCCCTGACCAAGGGGCAAGCCTCGCCGACGATTGCGAAAGGGCAAAAGACGAAGTCGATGTCCGAGCCGTCGATCATGGACGCGATCAATCCAGTGCTGCTGGCGCTGGCATGTGGATACACGTTTGTGGCGCGTGGATACGCGCTGGACACAAAATATTTGTCGGAGATTATCGCGCAGGCAATTCAGCATCGCGGCAGCGCGCTCGTCGATGTGCTGCAAACGTGCCCGACGTACAACGACTTGCACACGAAGGGATTTTACGCCGGACAAGTCGAAGGGCAACCGCGGCTCTACCGGCTGGATCAGACGGGATACGATCCCATCGTGCACAATGCGGATGATCCGGTGGAGATTGCGCAGAAAAAAGCGCAGGCGCTACTGAAAACGCAGGAGCCGGGCGGAAGAATTCCGCTGGGCGTATATTACAAGCTTGATACGGCGACTTACGAAGACCACCTCAAGGCGAAAATCCCCGGATTACAGGAGAAGCCGCTCGCAGAACTCGATCTGTATCACCGCGACATCACCGCAAACCTGGAAGAGTTGATGTAAGCATTAATTCAGCAAGCCTTGAACGATCTACTCTGCTTGCTTTTCCAAGCTTTGATAATGTACTCTTCGTAAACTCTGCTTAGATGGGCCGTCAATGGTGTGAGGGGTACCTAGATTCCGAGTAAGAATTCTAGTGCGGTGCATTGGTTCCGTGTTTTGGCAGCCTTGGTGCTCGCGTTTAGTGCTGCGGGCTGCGGAGGTTCGCCCTCGCAGTCGTCAGGCGGAGGGCCTCCACCGCCCCCGCCTCCATTCCAGCCGCGGCCGTTTCCGGGAGATTTTTTCATACGCCTGCCGAACCAGGGTACCGATACGCCAGTCCCAGATGAAGCCTATGACTTCGCCACAAAACAAGTGTTCGTCAGCGATCCCGACGTTAATGCCGTCGAAGTTTACTCCGCAATTGATGGGCACCATGTGGCGGAGATCGGCGTACCCGGTCCCGCTGGTCTAAGCTTTTCGCCGGATTATAAGCGATTAGTTGTTGGCACGATTACGCCCTATATCTATCTAATTGACCCGGCCGCGCTGCAGGTCACAGCAGAAATCGCAATCCCCCCCGGTCAATTGGGAACGGATGCCCAAGGAGATACGACGCTGCCTGTAATGCCGTACGCCATGGCAGATGGAAGCATCTTCATCGGCATGGGTGTTACGCCAGAATCATCATCTTCGGCATCCATCGCTGTTACGCATCTCTTGCGATATGTTCCGACAAGCCAGACCTTCACGGCGGAAGATCCGAATGCCAGCGGACTCCTATCCGCACCGGCCCGCTCGGGCGACGGGAAATATCTGATCTTCGTTGGTTTGAATAGTACCGCCCAAGCACTCTTCCTCTATTCTGTTAGCGCGCAGGGTTATGTGGCTACTTCCAGCGCTCTCGCCGGCCAGAGTGCGTTCGTAGCCGCTAATCCGAATGGTTCGCAATTCGTTTCAATCAGCGAAATTGCCGGCGCGGGAAACTTCAATTCCGAGGTTGTGTTTTGGTCGGGAAGCCTGACTCAGCAAGGCAACTCGTATACGATTCCTGCGACCGTATATAGCGCTCCGATTTACAGCAGGGATGGGAACGATCTGTATGTTATCGATCAGACGCTTCTGTACACCATCAACGCGCAAATTGGCCAGCCCGTCGGCTATCTCGGAATATCTGTCGGCTCCCTATTTCCGGCGCTTACACTTTTCGATGCGGATGAAAACAACCGTCTGTTCGGTGGAATCTCGCCGGGCGGGGCTGTCCTCGTCAACGCCTCTCAGCTTGACACGGTACCTCCCCCGCTGAATATTCCGGATTTTATCGGACCAAGCACAGAAGCAAATCCAAATGTAGGGCCGGCGGGCGGCGTGGCACAAGTTCAGTTCATTCCAGCCCCAGCTGCCTCCGGGGGAAACGCGGATGGTATTGTGGATTCGATGGAAGCCTATTTCGGATTGGCTCCTGCTACGCAAGATGTTGTAGCGCCCTACCCGGCCTCATCGAATGGTGGAAATTTTCTGACGGCGACTGCCCCGGCGGCAACCACGAGCGGACCTGTATCCGTGCTGTTGACGGATGCGAATAACAATCCGGTCTTCCTGCCTGACGCTTATACCTATGGCCCGCATATCCTCCGCGTAGAACCCAACGTTGTCTCTTCCCAGGGTGGTGATCAGATCACTCTAGTCGCCTATGGGCTTGGCTTTTTCGATTTGAGTAGCATCTCCGTCACCATCGGCGGCATGCCTGTCGACATGAAGAAAGCTACTCTGAACTCCTACGCCTCCTTTGATTATCCGGAGCAGTCCGTCACCCTGCCAGTGCCTGTGGGCACACCAGGTTGGGCTAACATCGTTGTGACGACACCCAATGGTACTGACACGCTGCAACGCGGAGTCGAATACTTACAGACAGAGGTCAGTCTCAACGGCGGGCCTTTTGGATTCGCGGTTTATGATTCCGTCCGCGACCGCTTTTATCTCACGGGCAATGGGAACAGTGTTGCGGTATTCGATCCCGGCACTCAGAGCATGCTAGCGCCCTTGCAGTCAGCGGCCGTAAGCGCGGGCACAACGCTACAGAGCGAAGCGTTGACCCCCGACAGCAATACGCTGCTGGCCGCAGATCCAAGCGACCAACTCGTTTTAATTTTTGACCTTGTCGCGGGCACAAGCACTGCGGTTAGGGTAACGTTGCCGTCCGATGGAGTGGTTACGCTCTCAGCCCCGATGTCAGTCGCTACTGCAGCGAATGGGCGAGTTTTTGTGAGCCTTTCTCCCTGTATTCCAAACCCTGTGCGGGAAATCAATCTGATGGACATGAGTGTCCAGACGCGCCCGGACGCTGCGACGTCGTGTCCGACGTATATTCCTTACCCTCAGCTTGGAGGCTCAAGCGCCGATGGCAGTACCATCATTTTCGCCGCCAACAACGAACTGCAACCTCCCGGTCCTGAGTACGTCTGGCGATATGATGATGCTTCGGACGCATTTCAGGGCCCGATTCTCGTGGCGGATTCTCCGTGGCTGGCCGGACACGGAGCGACAAACCACGACGGAAGCGTAATCGCTCTCGGCGAAGGAACTCTGGATCAGCAGCTCCTCCCGCTTGTCCCCATCACGCAGCCGGCCGGTGTGGATTCTCGTCTGAACGATACAGGAAGCCTGTTGTACGCATCAAATGGCAGCAGCGACGCCGTCACAATTTCGGATACGCGCAACGGTCGTCTTCTTCTGCTCCTCAATTTCCCCGCGTCTACGGGGCCTTACAGACCACTGGCTATAGATCCAATCGGGCAACAAATACTGGTGGCCACGCAATCAGGACTTTCATATTTCAAACTGAGCGTCGTACCGTTAGCAGTTGGAACCGTTTCGCCAGCCCAAGGACCGGTGGGAACAAGTATTCAACTGAAAGGTAGCGGCTTTGTTTCCGGTACAACTGTCCAGATTGGCGGGCGAAGCGCTTCGTGTATCGTTACGGACAACGAAAATATCTCATGCGGTGTTCCTAGCTTAGCCGCAGGTCCCACATCGCTAACTCTCGCGAATCCCGATGGGCAAACCTACCAGTTCGAAAATGCGTTCGTCGTGCAGTAGCGCAAGCGCGAGTCGACTCATCACCTTGGCGTGGAGGCGGCGGGCGCTGGCGTAGCAGACGATGTTGCGGAGGAGCGCGCGGCGATTACCCAAAATTTCGCAGCGTGCTCGAGGCCGACTGGCAGAAAGTACCTCGAGGGCAAGATCGATTTTACGACGGCCATCCATTCCATGGTCGCGGATCTTCAGTAGTAAGTCGGCGCGACACTTATTCAGGGCCGAGGGGCAGGAAGTACTGCGTGCCTTTTACTGGCTGGCGGAGGCGGCGCAGCAACTCCTGCAAATCCTGATTGCGCTCGACGAAGTCGATGTCCGAAGTATCCACGACCAGCAGATTCGAACCGGAATAACGGAAGAAAAAGTGCTCGTACGCCTGAGCGACCGTCTCCAGATATTCCGGAGAAATATTCGATTCGTTGCGCGCGGCTTTCTTCGAAATGCGCTGCCGCAGAACTTCGGGCTTGGCCTGCAAGTAAATCACCAAGTCCGGCGCGGCGACGGACGCAGCCAGCATTTCGTAATACCTTTCGTAAATCTTCAGCTCTTCATTTTCCAGGTTGATGTACGCAAAAATCTTGTCCTTCTCGAAAAGAAAATCGCTGACAACAGGGCCCGGTTTCTGCTCGCGATCAATTTCCATCAGCCGCTGGTGACGCTCCATCAAGAAATACATCTGCGCGCGGAACGCTGCCCCGGGCTGCTCGTCGTAAAATTGGCCGAGGAATGGATTGTCCTCGCAATCGAAAACGCGCCGGGCATGCAAACGCTCCGCGAGTATTTTCGCCAGCGTCGATTTGCCAACACGGATGGGTCCTTCAATGACAAAGTAGCGCGGCGGCTTAAATTTTGGTTCGGGCATGGGGCGGCATTATAGCAAAGGCCACAGAGTGCCCTGTGTGGTTTGTGAAATGCCATAACGTCTCTGGCGGAAACAGACGGTGAAGGCGCAGTCTCGCCGGGCTGGCGTTCCAGTACGGAAGAGAGCGGGAACCCCAAAACCCTGAGTTGGCCCACCATTGTGAGCGCTTTTGACCACAAACTTTTGAAGGCCTGAAGCGTTTGTTATTGATTATGCGATATTTAGACGGGCGGGGGCGCCTATACTTTGAAGCGATTTTCGGCTATAATGTGCACATGGCTATAAACGTGCTCCGTATCCCAGGCCTCACCTATGACCGTGTCCACGAATATCGCGTGGGCCCCAGCGGCGCGATCGAACATCGCTGGACTTTGCAAGAGGGCGGCCAGCGCAGCGATGGCACCAGCGAATGGGTCGTCGCCACCAACGATTTCATTCGCACGGCCGTGTGCCATGCGCAGTCGCATGTGAGGGACTGGTTCCAGGCTCGCGGGATTTCCTGCGAACGCATCTCCGCGCTCATCGAAGAAGAGCGCCGGACGAAAAAGCCCACGCGCGGCAAGACGGCGCCGATGCTAGTGGCGGCAGGCCGCAAGAAGTAAATCCTTATATAGATTCCTCCCCATTCCTGTGAGCGCTTCAGCGGCGGTAAGAGCCGTAGTCCCGCGCGAAGGTGCACTGTGCAGAAATTTGTTTTAAATTTCTACCAGCTTCGCGCGACGGCGCCGACGATGTGCGCGAGGGCGTCCAAATCGCGCAAGTCAATCACTTCACCGGGCGAATGCGAATAACGCAGCGGCCATCCCAGCGCGACATCGATCGAGCCGTATCGCAAAAAGGCCGAGCCGTCATTTCCCCCGCCCGTGACTCCATATTGCACGGGAATGTGATTTGCGCGCGCGAGAGTGACGACTTTTTCTTCAAGCTTGCGCGGTACGACGTTTGAATTGTCGACGGCGCGCACAACGAATCCTTCGCCGACCTTCGCGTCGCCGAATCGCTTCGATTCAAGCGGCGAATCCGAGCTGACGAACGTATCGACGGCGAAAACGTAATCCGGCTCTTTGCCCTCTGTCGCAAGGCGCGCCGCGAGTTTTCCTGCTCCGACGAGCCCCAGTTCTTCGCCCGTTGACCACACGAACGTCACATCGCGATCTTTCAAATTCGGTCCCAGAGCCCAGACGGCAGAAATCAATGCTGTGTCACCCACGCGGTCGTCGAAACTGCGGGCATTCGCGCGAGTCCCGGCGAGCCGGCGATATTTCTTGGGAATGGTGATGAAATCCCCGACGGCGATGCCCATCTTAGCCACTTCTTCCGGAGAACGCGCACCCACGTCGACATGCGCCAACAGCGCGCGTCCGACCGGCCATTTGAATCCGGGCTCGTCCCATCCGGCGGGAAGTTCCATAATTCCCGGCACGGATGCGCCGCTCTTCGTATGTACGAGCGCCGCGTGTCCCAAAAAGAAATCGGAGATTCCGCCACCGCCGCTCACCGCGAGCGTGCCGTTGGGCATCACTTCCTCAACGATGTAGCCGATTTCGTCCATGTGGGCGACAACCATGATTTTCGGCGCGTGCGCGCTTGCCGGCGCGCTGGCCACGTGAAGAATCAAATTGCCCGCATCGTCAGTTTCGGTTTTCGCCCATTTCGGGAGGAGTTGCTTTACAGCTTCGCGCACAAGGGTTTCGTGGCTGCTCACGCCATAGGTTTCGACGAGGCGCGAAAGGATCTGCTCGTTTGTTGGAGGCGTGCTCGTCGGAGCTGGATCCACCGCCGCGCTGGTGTCAGAAACTTCGGACTTCGTAATCGATCCCTGCAAATATGCCTGCAACAAATCCGTCAAATCGTTCAGATCGTTGGCGCTGATCATTTCCGCGGGCGTATCCGGCCAATCCGTGGCAATCGCGAGATGAGCGGCGCGCGCGGGCGTTTTCGGTGCTGGCAAATAACTGCGCGGCATCAGCGCCGCGGAATAATCCTGTTCGATGGGGATTTTATTTTCTTCCGCGATTTTCTTCAGGTCAGCGGTTAATCCTGAAAATTTCGCGTTGGGATCCTGTTCGCCCACCAGGACGCCGCTGCCCATGTCGCGCCGCGGCCCGCGATGCAGGGTTGGCTCCGTGGGGATGGGCGGGCTAGCAGTCAGGCGGCCAACGTAAATCAATTCGTCGGGCTGCACGGCATCGAGCATGCGTTCGAGGCCGCGCGCACCGGCCCATTGCTGGGCCACGAACGCCACGACCAGCGTCCCATTCAATTTCGACACATCCAATCGGCGCAACAATTCCACAAGCGCAACATCGCCAAAGCGGTCGCCAATGGCCGGCGATGCGTAAAAGTTCGAGCCCAAGGCGTGGAACGTGCGATCAATTGCAACTGGGCTCAACAGGTCGGCGCCCACACGCTTCGCTTGAGCCGCTGAGGTTGCGCCAACATCCACCCACATATTTTCAATGTCCGCGGGATCAGGCGGATGGAGACGTCCCGGCAATAGATGCACGGAAAGCCCGGCCACCACGCCGTTAATCCATTTTCCAGAAGGCGCCTGAATTTCCACGGGCTGCGCGGAATAAAGTTGGTTGAACATGGGCAATTCGCCAAATTGAGGCAAGCGCTGAAGCTGGATGTAGCCGTCGTCGGTGATGTTGCTGACGACGTATCCGGGCTCGTCCATGGGCGCGACGAGTAAGCGCTTCGGGCCGCCGCTGCCTAGCGTCACGATTACGTCGCCCAGATTGTCTGTCGTCGGCGAGAAAGCCTTCAGCCGCGCGCGGATTTTGGCGGCAAGATCTGCTTCGTAACCTGGAACCGCAGGCGTCTCGACAAATTCCTTCATGTCTTGCGCCATCGATCCCGGCACTTTGCTCGTTCGGTTGGAGTCGCCCGGCATTTGAGCGCCTGCCTGGGCAAATGTTGGTGACGCGCTCGCTACGAGAATTAGAACGCAAGCTATCAAAGGTATGCGCTTCATCATGGCTGGCCGTATCTCCTAGTTTGTGTTTCAGTTTCCGCGTTCGTCTTTCTGCGGCGCGCAGACTTCGCAGCAATTAGGTACGAAGCGAAACGGCGAATGTAGCGCAGGCGCGCGTGCTCCGCAACATTTTCAGTTAGGCTGCTGCTGTTTTTGCAAGCGTTCGCGAAACTTGTAAAAATGCGCAAACGATCCATCAATCGACGTAGAATTCGCAGGGAGGCTGCCATGCGAAGAATTCTTGCGCTGCTCACGCTCGCCGTCGCGTTGCCGGTGACGATAGTATTGATTGCTCCGGCCGCATACGCCCAGGTGTCGCACGGCAATGCGCCCGATTCGCGACCCCGCGCGCGCGACCTGGGCATTCATCCCGGCATTTACGATCCTGGTCCGCTGAACGCCATCACCGACGTTTCCGGCGTACGCGTCGGTCAAGTCACCGTCATTCAAGGTGACGACGTTCGCACGGGCGTCACGGCAATTTTTCCGCACGCGGGTAACATGTTCCAGGACAAAGTGGCTGGGGCCGTTTACGTCTATAACGCGTTCGGCAAACTCGTCGGCTCGACGCAGGTCAACGAACTCGGCCAGATTGAAACGCCCATCCTCCTTACCAATACGCTGAGCGTGTGGGATGCTGCCGCCGCGCTCACCGACTGGATGCTCGTGCTTCCCGGAAATCAGAACGTGCGCTCGATCAATCCCGTGGTGGGAGAAACAAACGACGGGTGGCTCAACGACATTCGCGGGCGCCACATAAAAGCGGAAGACGTTCGTCGCGCGCTCGAATCCGCGCACGACGGTCCTGTGGAAGAAGGCACAGTGGGTGCAGGCACGGGAACGGTGGCGTTTGGATGGAAGGGCGGAATCGGCACAAGCTCGCGTCATCTTCCGGTGGAAGCCGGTGGTTACACCGTCGGAGTGCTGGTGCAGACAAATTTCGGAGGGAATCTTACGATTGCCGGCGTGCCAGTTTACCGCGAGCTCCAGCCGCCGAAAGCTGCATCCGCCGGGCGGAACGAAAAGCGCAATTCCGCCGACGGCTCATGCATGATCGTAGTTGCGACGGATGCGCCTCTCGATGCGCGCCAATTGCAGAGACTCGCCAAACGCGCGATTTTTGGCTTGGCGCGCGCTGGCTCTTCGGGCAGCAATGGCAGCGGTGATTTCGTGATTGCGTTCTCGACAACGAATCGAATCGCCGTCGATGCAAAAATCTCGCCGCCCATCCGATTACTGTCCGAGGAGTCTTTGTCGCCACTCTTCGAAGCTGCGGGCGAAGCCACAGAGGAGGCCATTGACAACTCGCTGCTGCGCGCAACGACGGTGCGCGGGCGTGACGGCCATGTTGTGGAAGCGTTGCCGATCGACCGGCTAAAAGAAATACTCGCCGCTCACAGCGTCCATCCGTGACATTCGCTGTCGGCAGCGGCGTTTACTCCGCGCGACAAAGCTCCGCAGTGAGCGCCTCGCGATGGCTCAGCGCCAAGCGATCAACTTTCGTGAGGCTGAACAAATACGCCGCAGCGGCAATAGCGGCGAATGCGAGAAAAATCGGCGTTGCCAAGGCCAGCCGGTCGAAATGTTTCGTCAGCAGAAAAACGCCGGCGCCCAGTCCGATCAGCATGCCCTGCGTGATCATGCCTATCAACATCGTTACGCCGGGCAATTTCTTTCTTTGGAATGCCCCGAAGTCTAGCTTGCGGGGATAGCAGACAGACAGAATATTCCCGACGGCGAAATTGGCGAGCGTGGCGTACAGAAGTCCCGCGAGCGTCGCCGTCACAATCGTCAACGGAGGAGGAGCAAAAATCCAGGACACCGCTGCCCACACGGTTAGCGCCTCAAACACGGCCGCCACGCCTTGAAATAAATTCTTGCCGACCATCACGTCGCGGAACCGCACGGGCACGACAAACAAAAACTGCACGCCCGTTCCCTCAAATGCGAAGCTGTTAAAAACCATATTCATCTGAATGAGAAAGGTGTACGCAACTGCAATCGGGAATGCCATATCCGGCCTACGGGCGAAAAAATTGCCGTTTCTTCCTTGTTGGTGAAATGTGATTCCAAAAAAAATTACGAGGACAACCGGGATCACGAGGTTCAACAACATCGGCCCACTGCGAAACGCATACCGAACCTCTTTTTCAAAGACTGCGCCCGATGCTCCCGAAACCCAGGGGATCTCCCAGGACGAACTCGATGCTTTTGTGCCCGGGGGCAACGGTTTTGTGGGAAGCGCAACCACCCGCGCCTCGCTCAAATTTTCGCCGCGATATTGCGCAATGAGCCTTGTTCGCAGCAGCAGGAAAAACGCCGCACCATACAGAACCAAAAAAAGGAACCACAGCGCCCCGAGGGCGGGGTTGCCGCCGAGCGCGTACGTCAATGAATGGCCCGCAACTCCGGGCGGAAGCACGCGCGCGACGGGAAGCAGCGTAACCACCCAACTGGATTGTATTCTTGTGTGCTGGTGCTGCAGGTGATTGATGGCAGGACCGATGAACTGAAACGAGAGCATCACCAGGATGAAAATGAAGCCCAGAACTTCACGTGTTCGGCGCCGCGCAAGCCACTTCTCCGTCCAGAGGAGAATCGTACGTCCGAGCAACAGATTCATCGCTGCAAACAGGAACAAAACAATCAGTCCCCACACGAGCATCGCTGGCCGGGCGATTCCCAATCCCACCCACATGCAAAAAAGCCAGAAAAGCGAAGTCACGGCTCCCGGATCGAACAGTCCGTAGATCAGGCTGAGGGCAAAAAAACTACTGAAACGCAGCGGAAAACGCAGCAGGTTCGCAAAATCAAATTGCACGCCGACGGACGCAGCAAAAAGCGGGTACAACTGCCAGAACAGAAAAACGATCCACAGCAAACCCTCAAGCCATTGCCACTCGTCGCGGGCCACGAGGAAGTAGGTTGCGATGCCCATCAGCGCGCCGCCGCCAAACACGAGGCCCGTCATCGTCAAGCCGATAAGAGCGGTGGATACGGCTTCGAGGCGTCCCTTCAGCGTGCGCAGCGAATTGCGGAAAAGCTGCCAGCGCAGGCGAGCGACCAGCGCGATCTGTTCGCGCGTTGATGGAATCGCGTTTATCCCAGCCACGTCAATTCCTGCTCGGTCTGGCGGCTGCCGCCGACGATATCGAGGAAAATCTGTTCGAGCGTAAGCTTGCCGTCCGCGGCGACCCCTGACGCTGCACCTGCGACTCCCTGGCGCGCTTCAACGCCCGCGCGCAATTCTTCCAGCGATCCCTGCGCGACCAGCTTGCCGCGCGAAATGATGCCGACGTGGCTGCACAACCGCTCGACAATCTCGAGCACGTGCGACGTTAAGAATATGGTCGCGCCGCGCGCAATCATTCGCTGCAGCATGGACTTTAGCGTGCCAGCCGCGATGGCATCCACACCCTCGAACGGTTCATCGAGAAATAAAATCCTTGGCCCGTGAATTACCGCGGCGGCCATGGCCATTTTTTTCTGCATACCGTGGGAATAATCGGTGATCAACGATTTGGGCCGGTCGGCGAGCTGCATGAACTCGAGAAGCTCCTTGGTGCGTTGCGCAGCGGTCTCGCGATCCAGCCCATACATGCGTCCCGCAAAATTCAGATACTCAGCGCCGGTGAGCCGTCCAAAAAGCGCGAGGCCTTCGGGCACGACTCCAATTTGGCGCTTTACTTCGACGGGGTTTTCAGTCAGGTCGACATTCAAAATTCGCATCGTACCCGCGGATGGAGCAAGCAAGCCCGTGAGCATCTTGATCATCGTGGACTTGCCAGCGCCATTTGGCCCGAGGAAGCCAAAAAATTGGCCGGCGTCCACGCGCAAGTTCACGTTGTCTACAGCGACCAAGTCGCCGAAGCGCCGTGTCAAACTTTCGGTCACGATTGCGGGTTCAGCCAACATGGCAGACGAATCTAACACAAGGGCAGAGCGGGACGAAGCAGGCGTGCAAAGAAACCGTTCTAGCGAGTGTTGACGGGGGTAGTGGCAGCCAATTGCGGGAAGAGCGCGAGCACCGCCGGCAGGATCACGCGGAAAGTGCATCCGCCCTCCGCGCGATTAAATCCGAAAATTTGTCCGCCGTGTTCCTGAACGATGCCATAACAAATGCTTAACCCGAGGCCCGTTCCTTTTCCCACAGGTTTTGTGGTGTAAAAGGGATCGAACACGCGCTCCGGATCGCGCAGTCCCGGCCCGGAGTCGGAAAAATCGAGCACCACGCTGCCGCGTTCCGTGCGCATACGCACCGTCAGCACGCCGCCGCCCACGGACTCCATCGCATCGACGGCGTTGTTAATCAGGTTGTAGAAAACTTGCAGCAGTTGATTGGGGTCGCCGCGCACGGCCGGAAGGACGGCGGGATTGTCCACATCGATGCGGATTTTTTTGTCACGCAAATCGAGCTGGCGCAGCTCAATGGCGCTGGTGAGCACGGATTTTAAATCGAGCAGTTGCTTTTCCGTGGGGACCTGTCGCGCAAAGCTGAGCAAGTTCGTCACCAGCACTTTTGTCCGGCGGGCCTGCTCGCGGATTTTTTCTCCGAGCGTGCGTGAACGTTCGCTGGCCGTGGTGTCCGTTTGAATCAATTCCGCATAGCCGAGAATCGCCGTGAGCGGGTTATTAATCTCATGCGCCGCGCCCGCCGCCAATTGGCCGAGGGAGGCGAGTTTTTCCGCTTGCACGAACTGCATTTGCAATCGCTTCAAGTGCTCCAGCGAATCCTGCAGACCCTTCATCAGGCTCAATCGTTCGCGGTCCACCAATTGCTGCCGTAAGAAAACAAGACTTGTACCAACGATGATGGTGATGAGGGTCAGCATCAGCCGGAAATTCCTGACCGGCGCGGGCGCGTGACTGAAAAAGGCGCTCCAAACGGCCATTACCGGCATGGACAGAATGCACAGGATGGCGAGCTGCGCGGGCCACTGTGATTCGTGCCGAGGTGAGTCCTCTGCCGCCTCCGGTGCCGGCGCAAGACGGTGTGCCACAATTCCTGCCGTCCCGAGCCATACAAACGCGGCAATAATGGGCAGGGTAACCAATCCGCCCAAATCGACCTTGCCCCGCGTGGCTAGAATCACCACCACCACGATGCCGAAGACATATGTGGCAGTCGCGCCAAACAGGTTTGCGTAAACCTTTCGCCATCCTTGTTTCGCGCGAATGGTCAGGATTCCCGTACCCGCGAGAAATACGAGGTTTGCCAACCCGTATATTTGCAGGTCGCGCATGCGATCCAGTCCCGTGTGGGCTGGGTCTTGCGACCAAGCGACGGCCATAAATAGATACAGGAAGGTCCACCACACCGCGAGCAGCAGAAGGTCCAGGTAGCCATAGCGCAGAGTTTCGCGCATCTTCCGGGCATGGGGCAGCAGGGCGAGCGCGGCCATCAGCGGGACCGTGTGCAGAAAAAATATGATGTCCACGACCGAAAGCGTGTCTGACGCGGTGTGGAGTACCAATCCCCGGTAGGTCGCGATCAGCCGGCCAGCGAGCCACAGGGTGCAGCCGAACGCCAGCAGCATCCAGAAATTGTTTTGCCGCCGGTAAGCGGAAGAAGCGTTCCACAGCAGGCAGGCGTTGGCGAAAAGCGGCACGATGCAGAGAACGATGTCAGCAAAGGCCGCGCGCGCGTCGCCCGGTGGCATGGCGAGAGACACGGCCGCGAACCCGCCGACGAACACGACCCAAGCCGCAATGATCACCCAAGTGGATCTAGCTAGTCTCATGCCTACCCTGGAAAAAGAAGCCTAGCTGAGACTAGCACGGGCGAGAGCGTTGCGGTGACTACAGAAGCCTATGAATTAACAGAGTTTTCGTGTGTCGGCACATAGTCCTAGTACCACATTCCGGAGCGCGTTCAGTTCTGCGCCGACTATGACTTGCGGGACAGCGCGTTTCGCCCGGGAAACTTGGCGCTGGCACCTAGTTCCTCTTCGATGCGGAGAAGTTGGTTGTACTTGGCGATGCGGTCGGTGCGCGACGCGGAGCCGGTCTTGATTTGCCCGGTGCCCATGGCCACGACGAAGTCGGCGATGAAGGTATCTTCGGTTTCGCCGGAGCGGTGCGAGACAATGGAGGCGTAGCCGGCCTTACGCGCCATTTCGACGGCGTCGATGGTTTCCGTGACGCTGCCGATTTGATTCAGCTTGATGAGAATCGCGTTGGCGATTTTCTTCTCGATGCCGCGCGCGAAAATTTCCGGATTGGTGACGAAAATATCGTCGCCGATTAGCTGAAGTTTGCTGCCGAGCGTTTTCGTCAGCAACTGCCATCCCTCCCAATCCTGTTCGGCCATGCCGTCTTCGAGCGAGACGATGGGATACTGGCGCACCCAGTTGGCCCAGAATTCGACCATTTGTTCGGAGGTGCGCTGCGACTTATCGGATTTCTTGAAGACATATTTCTTGGCGCCCTGGTCGTAGAACTCGCTCGCAGCGGGGTCGAGAACGATGGCGATTTGCTCGCCGAATTTGTAGCCCGCGGCGGTGATGGCTTCGAGAACGCGATCAAGCGCCTCTTCGTTGGATTTTAGGTTGGGAGCGAAGCCGCCTTCGTCGCCGACGGCGGTCGAATAGCCGTTCTTCTTGAGCACGGCCTTTAAATGGTGAAACACTTCGACGCCCCAGCGCAGTGCTTCGCGAAAGTTCGGCGCGCCAATGGGCATGACCATGAATTCCTGCACGTCGACAGAATTGTCCGCGTGCGCGCCGCCGTTGAGGATATTCATCATGGGGACGGGAAGCGTGTTGGCGGAATTGACGCTCGAGAAGCGCGCGAGATATTTGTAGAGCGGCAAGCCGCTTTCGTTTGCAGCGGCGCGCGCGGCGGCCATGGAGACGGCGAGAATCGCGTTCGCGCCGAATTTCGATTTGTTCGGCGTGCCATCGGCGTCGAGCATTTTGCGGTCGAGCGCTTTCTGGTCGCTGGGATCCATGCCAGTGACAGCTTTCGCGATAGGGCCATTGATGTTTTCCGCGGCTTTGCGTGTGCCTTTGCCGAGGTAGCGCGATTTGTCGCCGTCGCGCAACTCGATGGCTTCGTACTCGCCCGTTGATGCCCCCGAAGGAACGGCGGCGCGCCCGCGTTGGTTGCTCGCGAGGATGACGTCGGCTTCGACGGTGGGATTGCCGCGCGAATCGAGAATTTCGCGGCCGATGACGTGAGTGATTTTCGCGGCTTTGCGCATCATTCTACTCCGGTTCCTCGAGCATGGATTCTTCGCGGACGACGACCACGACGCCGTTGTCGCTGATGTGGTAGCGCTTGCGATCTTCGTCCACGTTGTAACCGATTTCGGTGTGCTCGGGCAATTTGACGTGGCGGTCGATAATGGCGCGGCGAATGCGCGAGTAGCGGCCGACGTTCACGTGATTGTAAATGATGGAATCCTCGATGTCGCAATAACTATTTACGCGCACGTCGTAGCCGATGACGGAGTGCGCGACGCGGCCTCCGGAAATGATGGAGCCGGCGGCGACGATGGAATCAAGGGCTGTTCCGGTGCGGCCGGGGTCGGCGAAGACGAATTTTGCGGGCGGATATTGCTGTTCCCAGGTCTTGAGCGGCCAGCTTTTGTCGTAGAGGTTGAATACCGGCGAAACGCTGGTCAAGTCCATGTTGGCTTCGTAGTAGGCGTCGATGGTTCCGGCATCCCGCCAATAGAGTTTTTCTTTCTTGTTTTCGTCGTAGAAATTGTAGGCGAAGACGCGAAATTTGCCGATGATTCTTGGAAGGACATCGTGACCAAAGTCATGTGAGGAGTTGGGATCCTCGGCGTCCGCCATAAGCGCGGGCAGCAGAAATTGCGTATTGAAAATGTAGATGCCCATCGAGGCGTCGCATTTTCCGGGATGGCGCGGCGAAAGTTTCGGCGCGGCGGGTTTTTCCTCGAAGCCGAGAATGCGGCCTTCCTTGTCGGTTTCGATCACGCCGAATTGGTGCGCGGCTTCGGCGGGATCCATCTCCACGGTGGCCACGGTGACCTCCGCGCCGCTATCCACGTGCTGCTCCAGCATCTTCTGATAATTCATCTTGTAGATATGGTCGCCCGACAAAATAAAGACGTAGCTCGATTGCTCGCTGCCTATGGAATAAATATTCTGGTAAACGGCGTCGGCCGTGCCTTGGTACCAGTGCGCGGAGACGCGCATCTGCGGAGGCAAAATTTCAATGAAGTCGCCGATGCCCATGAGCGACGACCAGCCCTGGCGAATGTGACGGTTGAGGCTGAGGGCTTTGTACTGCGTGAGGACGAACACCCTACGCAGATCGCTGTTGAGGCAGTTCGAGAGCGTGATATCGATAATGCGATAAATGCCGCCAAAAGGCACGGCAGGTTTGGCGCGGTCGCGCGTCAGCGGCCAGAGACGTTCGCCCTGGCCTCCCGCCATCAGCACACCGATCGCACTTTTCATCAATGACATCGAGAGCCTGTCCCAAATGAGCGGTCCTATTCTAACAATATCTTCGCGGAGAAATGTGGAAGTGCAGAAAAAAAGAAGCAGTGCGGCAAGGAACGTCGCGCCGCCACGGAAATCAATCGCCCGTCATTTGGAGGGTCCTGCCCGAAGCGCTACCCAACGACGGCGATAGTGAGACGATTTAGGGGTTGTGCGCGAGTACACTTACAAGGAGAATGGATAGCACTGTGTGTGGCGAGACGAACGCGAGGTCTACAAAATATAATACTTGACTTACGGTGTAGGGTTCGCTAGAAACGCGCCATAAGATGTGTCCTGTGGCGGGATTCGTCTAGTAGTACCCACACCAGCATATCGAGCACAATATCCTGAACGGGGGTGAAACTGCGTGGCGGAAGTCGTAATTCAAGAGGGCGAATCTTTGGAGAATGCTCTCCGGCGCTTCAAGAGAAAAGTCCAGGGTGAAGACATCATCAAGGAAATCAAGAAGCACAGTTACTACATGAAACCTGGAGAGAAGCGGCGGGCCAAAGAAGCTCTTTCACGCAAGCGTCTCCGTAAGAAGCAGCGTCGGGAACAGGATTAGACTAGGCGGCGAAAAACTTTGGGTGTTTCCTATAAGCTTCGTTCCGTGCTTCATGTGTTTGAAGTGGGGAAAGCAGGGAGTCCCATCGATTTCCAGCGTAATCTGATTCTGGGAGAAGTGTGCCCGAACGTGTCCCAGCTACGACCGGGAGCAACCCATGGAATTCCACGATAAGGTTTTGAAGTGCGCCGAATGCGGTTCGGAATTTGTGTTTACCGCGGGCGAGCAGATGTTTTTTGCCGATAAGGGCTTCAAGAACGAGCCGAAACGCTGCAAGGCGTGCAAATCGGTTCGCGCGCAGGGCGGGGGCGCGTCGGCTTCGACGGGAACGCAGCGCGTCGAAACCAAGACCATGTGCTCCCAGTGCGGCAAGGAAACCACCGTGCCGTTCAAGCCCACGCAGGGGCGTCCCGTGTATTGCCGGGAATGCTTCCAGCAGCGGCGAACAATCGGCGGCGACGCAGCGCAAGCCGCGGGGTAAGTCCGAGTGTTGCCTCAGGCGCCGCTTTAGAAGCCAAGAAGTTGCGCGCACGAGATTGCCTTCGTTGCGGCGATGCCGCAGCGAAGGCGATTTTTATTGGGTGCGAATCTTTCTTCGGTCATTTCTCTAGGCGAAGGTCACGAAATTCGGGCTCGCCTCGAATGATGTCCTCAATCGTGGTCACCATAGGATCGCCGTCAGCGATTCTCCCTCTGCGAGCAACTCGTTGCCACACGGATCTTTTCTTCTCAACGATAATTCGCCATTCGCCTTCGTTAACAGCAGTGCCGTTCCTGTCGAAATTGCCATTCATCCCTAGCAGGTAGGAATCCTGGCCGCATGTGGCTCTGAGGTACCAGCCCCAGTCTTCCTGGCCGGGCGCGGAGACGTTGATGCCTTTGCCAACTAATCTTGCGCCTAGCCAGGATGCCAAGTCTTCTCCGAAACAGCAGCGGTTGATGAAGTGTTCCTTCACAATTGAAAGATTGAACCGGCTTGTCTTGAATAAAACGCTCTGAGCATTCATCGCGGGCAGACCGCGCGGGCTAAGCGGCGGCGGATTTAGCAGCTGCGGGGACGATTTCTCTAAAGGCTGCCAAGAAGGCGCGCATCTCTTCGGGCTTGCCGACGGAAACGCGCAGGCACGTGCCCATCGAGGGGAACTTCCTGCCGACCATGATTTTCTTCTCACGGAAGGCCGCGATCACGGGCGTGACGTCCCTGCCGATATCGACCATGAAGAAATTCGCTTCGGAGGGAATCACACGGTGGCCGTCTTTCGTGAGTTCCCCGGTCACCCATTTGCGCGTGTCGTTCAGACGTTTTTTGTTCACTGGGACGATTTCCGGATCGTCGAGGCTGGCGACAGCAGCGGCGAGCACGGCAGCGTTGCCATTGTCGAAAAGCACTTGCGGGCGCATCGCCGCGATCGTTTGCTTCTGCGCGATGGCATAGCCCAGACGCATACCCGCCATCCCGTACACTTTTGAGAACGTGCGCGTGACGATCAGATTCGCATGCTGCGGAATCATGTCCACGACGCTCGAATAGCGCGGATCTTCGACGAAATGGAAATACGCTTCGTCGACGAGAACGTAGGTGGAAGCGGGAACCTTCGCGAGGAAATCAGCGAATTCGTCGCGGGTGTTGATTGTGCCCGTGGGATTATTCGGATTGCAGACATAGACCAGGCCCGTGCCGTTCGAGCAAGCGGAGCCCATGGCGGGCAAGTCGTGGCGAAAATCGGAGGTCAGAGGAATTTTCACCGCGTTGGCGCGCGAGACTTCCGCGTAATAGGTGACGGCCTCGAAAGTTGGTTCGGCGACGACGAGGTTTTTGTCCGGGCCCACGAAGGCGGCGTCGCAAACGCGCAGTATTTCGGTGGAACCGCAACCCAAGGCGATATTTTCCGTCTCCACTTTGTGAAGCGTGGCGATGGATTGTTTGGCGCGCGCGTAGAGATCGTCAGGATAGCGGCAGGCGACGCCTTCCGAGCCTGTGATCGCCGCGATGGCGTGCGGTGACGGGCCGTAGGGATTTTCATTGGAGTTGATGAGAATGGTATCGGCGCGCGAGAAGCCTTTAAGTCGGCCGCCAGCGACGCCTTGAATTACCTTCGGCGAAACACAGGCGGCGGCAAGCATGGCGCCAAACGACTTTCCGAATTGACGGCGGGTTGATCCTGAGCCGGGGAATTGTGCGGACATATAAACCTCCTCGAGAGTGCAAAAATATCGAAAGTCGAAAGCCAGAATCCGAAATTCAAAAAGCAGAATTCGGCGTTCGTGGCCCCGTGCTCGCAGGATTATCCGCCTGCCAAGCATGATGCGCAAGTGGGTGGTAAAATAGGAAGAAGTGTTGACGGTTTGAGTGGTGGAGCGTGAGTTGAGCGGTGTTTGACGTGTGTTGTGCAGCAGCCTAAGATATTCGGATGAAACGCGTGAAGAAAAAGAAAAATGCGAGACGAACGGCGAAAGTTAAGCATGCTGGATCTGCGACCCCGGCGCGCGGCGTGGACGACAAGAAACTCCGGGAGCAACTGGTAAAGTTGCTCGAAGGCGGCGAGGCGCATGCGGATTTGCAGCATGCTTTTTCGGAGTTGCCGGAAGCGCAACGCGGCGTGAAGCCGGCTGGCGCGCCGCACACGGCGTGGCAGTTGCTCGAGCATTTCCGAATCGCGCAGTGGGACATTCTGGAGTTTTCGCGGAACGCGAAACATGTTTCGCCGCAATTCCCGGGGGGTTACTGGCCGGTTTCAGAGGAGCCACCGAACGCGGAGGCGTGGGACAAAAGCGTCGCAGCGGTCGAGCGCGATTTGGCAGCGATGGAAAAGCTGATCAGCAATCCAAAGACCGATTTGTTTTCGCCCATCGCGCACGGCGACGGTCAAACTATTTTGCGCGAGGCTTTGGTGTTGGCGGATCACAATGCGTATCACCTAGGACAGGTCGTTTTGCTGCGGCGCCTGCTCGGCGCGTGGACGAATTAAACGGGCACAAGGATCGGAAGAGCGGACAAGGGACTCCGAATTGAAAAACAAATCGACGGTGATTGAAGCAAACGGTGTTTCAAACGAGAAGCGCGAAGCTGTGTTTGACGCGTTCCGGCGTTGGGGCTATCTCGAAGCCACTCTCGATCCGCTTGGAGATTTCAAGCCTGAGCGCGTGCCGGAGCTTGAGCAGTTGACAGGCGAGGCGGCGGATGAAGCGCGGCGGATTTACTGCGGAACGATCGGCGCGGAGTTCATGCACATTTTGGACGCCGAGCGGCGGCGGTGGATTCAGGAACGACTGGAATCAGCCGCGCCGGAAACTGATCATCAGCGAATTCTGGAGCGGCTGGTGCGCGCGGAATTGTTCGAACAGGTGGTGCAGAGCCGGTATCTCGGCAACAAGAGATTTTCGATAGAGGGATTGGCTGCGCTGATTCCGCTGCTCGACGAAACCCTGGAGACGGCGGCGGAAAACGGAGTCGAGGAAATTGTTCTGGGGATGAGCCATCGCGGGCGGCTGAACGTGATGATTCACATCGTGGGGCGGCCGGCGGCGGATATTTTCGCGCGATTCGAGGAAGTGGATGCGCGCAGCGAGTTGGGCGGCGGCGACGTGAAATATCACATTGGCGCAACGGGCGAGTACACGACGCGCAGCGGGCAGACGCTGGGAATCCACCTTGTGTCGAATCCGAGCCATTTGGAAGCGGTGGATCCGGTGGCGCTGGGGCGAGCGCGCGCGAAACAGACGCGGCGCGGCGAAGAGGGGATCGCGAAAGTGCTCCCTGTGGTGTTACACGGCGATGCCGCGTTTGCCGGACAGGGAATCTGGGCCGAGACGCTGAATTTCCTGATGATTGACGGGTTTTCGGTGGGCGGCAGTGTGCATATCATTGTGAATAATTTAATAGGATTCACCGCTGTGCCGGGCGAGTGCCAGTCGTCCAGATTCGCGTCGGACATTGCGAAGCGGCTGCCTGTTCCGATTTTCCACGTGAACGCGGAAGATCCGGACGCGGTAGTGGGTATCGCGCGGCTCGCGGTGGAGTATCGCTACGCGTTCCAAAGCCCGGTGGTAATCGACTTGATCGGTTACCGGCGCTACGGTCACAGCGAAATCGACGATCCCACGATCACTCAGCCGTTGCGGTACCGAAAAATTCAGGCGCATCCGCCGCTGTGGAAACTGTACGCGGAGAAGACCGGCGCGGATCCCGCAAGCACGGTTGAAGAAGTCCGCTCCGAATTCGAGACGGCGCAGAAAAGTGCGGTGAACTTCGAGAAAATTCCGAAGATGTGGCAGCTCCCGCCGTACTGGAACAATTTCAAGGGCGGCCGGTATAAACCGGAGTTCGAAGTGGACACGGGAGTGCCGCAGGACAAACTTCATGAGATTACGGCGAAACTGACAACCTATCCGGATGATTTTGCGATTCATCCGAAAATAAAGAAGCTGCTCGAACAACGCGCAGCCATGGGCGCGGGGAAAAGTCTGGTGGATTACGGTATGGCGGAAGCGCTGGCGTTTGGCTCGTTGCTGATAGAAGGCATTCCCGTGCGCCTGAGCGGCGAAGATAGCAAGCGCGGGACATTCAATCAGCGGCACGCGGCGCTCATCGACACGCAAACGGAGACGGAATTCATTCCGCTGGCGAATTTGTCGCCCGAACAAGCGCGATTCGAAGTGTATAACACAGCGCTGTCAGAAGCCGGAGCGATGGGGTTTGAGTACGGGTTCAGCCGCGATTTCCCGGAGGCGCTGGTGCTATGGGAGGCGCAGTTCGGAGATTTTGCGAATGGGGCGCAGGTGATCATCGATCAATTTATTGCCGCGGGCGAGGACAAATGGAGGCTGCTCTCAGGGCTAGTGCTGTTGCTACCTCACGGTTATGAAGGGCAAGGACCGGAGCACTCAAGCGGGCGCATCGAGCGATATTTGCAGTTGGCGGCGCGCGACAACATTCAGGTGTGCCAGCCGTCGAATGCCGCGCAATATTTTCATTTGCTGCGACGCCAGGCGCTGCGGCGGTGGCGCAAGCCGCTAGTCGTGTTCACGCCGAAGAGCATGTTGAGGAACCCAGCAGCGGCGTCGCCGATTGCGGATTTTTCGCGGCCACGATTCCAGACGGTGCTGCCGGACGCGCAAGTCCTGCAACCAGAGCGCGTGCTGTTCTGTACGGGAAAAATCGGGCACGAATTGGCGGCGGAACGAAAGCGACGCGACGATGCGTCGACGGCGATCGTGTCTGTCGAGCAAATGTATCCGTTCCCGGAAAGGGAATTGGAGGAAATTCTGGCTGCATATTCGTCGGCGCAGGATTTTGTGTGGGTGCAGGAAGAGCCGGCGAATATGGGCGCATTGAATTTTGTGATGCCGCGACTGAAGCGCGTATTGCGCGGGCACGCATTGCGTTCCGTGAAGCGCTCAGCGAGCGCCAGTCCAGCGACGGGCTCGGCAAAAGCGCACGAGTTGGAGCAGAAGACGCTGCTGGCGCTGGCGTTCGGGACAGGGAAGACGTAGAGCATTCGAAATATATTTTTCTTCGTGTTCGAGTCGGTTAGGTTTTCTCTTTAATTTTCCGTTAGTTTTTTTCAGTAACACCTGCCGTATCTGCCCTTCACCATGAAGTTGCCGAGTGGTCGTAACCGCCGAAATACCAGCGTATGCCAATCGTATTGTAAATACCGAGAGGTTCTTTGTTCGGACCCGAGTCGAAAGCACCTAGACTTTGGTCGAATGGGCTGAACGACGTCACGCCATGATTGGTGACCCGCAATTCGAAATGCTTGGGCAGTTGAATGGCGAGCCCCATTGTCCGTTCCCATGCCAGGGGAGCCATCGAATAGGTATATTTCACCTGGGGAATGTTGTTGCCGAAGAAAAAATTCGGCTGGAAGAAAAAATACGCGTGTTTCAGCGGCGTGCGGGCGAAGGGCTGAAATTCGATGTAGCCGCCCATGATGTAACGCGCGAAAGCGGTGCAATTTGGCTGCGGCTGATTGCAGCGGCCAAGATCCGGCTCATTGTGCGGCGGCGCGAGTTCGAAATCACCGTAGCCGCGCAGGAAATTTTTTCCGAAGAGCAATGGACCTTGGTTGTAGTCCTTCGAGGAAGAAACTTGAGAAGAATTTTGCGACGCCGCTTTAGAGGAGAGTTCTTGCGTCTGTGCGGGCGCTTGCGCGGCGGCAGCGCTGCCGAAAAGCAGAAATGCGGCAAGCGAAACGAGGAATCGATGAAATGCGCTAAGAGACCTGCAAGGCAGGGGTTGTGAGCTTGGCATGGAACTCCTCTTTTCTTTGAAGTGACTTTGCGATGCCGATGCGGATCCCAAAAGCTCGTGCGCGAATGGCCGCGGAGATCAGTGGAGTCCCACCGAGCCACGGACCGATTCGATTAATTTGGCCGAATCGTAACCGACACCATCCTTGAAGACGAGTTCCGTTTTTTCGATGTCGCCGATTTTTGTAGATGGATCGCCGGCGACGACGATGATGTCTGCCTGCTTGCCGGGGGCGAGCGTGCCGATGTGATCGTCTTCGCCAAGGAAGCGCGCGCCGTTTTCGGTGTAAATGTGAATGGCTTCGGCGGGAGTGAAGCCAGCTTCGACCAGAAGTTCCAGTTCACGCTGATCGCCGAAGCCCGCGAGATCGCCGCCATAGCCGGTTGGATCTTCGCCGGCGAGGAGAACGCCGCCTGCTTTTACGAAGTCGCGCTCGAACTGCATTTCTTTCTTTAGCAGCACGGGCCAGGGAGAATTCGCATTTTCAGAAATGATGGAGCGCGTCGCAAGATAGTCGATGGCGGCTTGGGGAAGCATGGCGTCGATGACGCGGGGTTCGAGCGGCGGCTGATTGGGCGCGAACGTTTCAAAAATCACGATCGTGGACGTGACGGCGACGTGATGTGCCACCAGATCGCGAATCGTGCTCTGCACAGGCGCGCTTTCGATGTCGATACCGGCGAGAGTTTTCGCGGTGAGCTGCTGCGAAGGGCAAACGTCCGGCGTTTTGCCGGGGTCGAATTCCGTATCAACCATGAGTCCGTGCTCAAGATCGTCGATGCCGAGCGCGGCGGCTTCTTTGAAACCCACGGAGCACAAGTGGCCAGTCACTTTGATACCGCGCTTATGTGCTTCTTGGATAGCGGCGCCGAGTTCAGCGCGCGTGATGTGCATATATGCCTTGAAGGATGTGACGCCTTCGTCGGCCCAGTAATCGACGGTCTTGCGCGCGTCATCAGGGCCCGCGAGTTCGTGCATTTGCGGAGTGAATGAGCCGGCGCCCTCGAGATACGGTCCGGTGACGTGGATTTTTGGTCCGGCGAGCTTGCCCGCATCAATCAATTTTTTCAATTCCAGGTCGGTGTAAGGCTCGATACTGCCGGTGGTGCGCAGCGAAGTGACGCCATTCGCGAGATACAGGCGCGGAAAGCTGAAGCCCATCTCGTTGTAGATGGCGACGGCGGCAGCGCGCCCTCCGGAGGGATAAAACAAGTGTTCGTGCATGCCGACGAGGCCGGGCAGGACGGTTTTGTTGGAGAGATCGAGGATCTGGGCGCCTGCCGGGACAGAGGCATTTGAAGAGTCGCCGATAGATTGAATCTTATCGCCCGAGATGATGATGGTTTGGTCGTTGCGCGCTGGCGAGCCTGTGCCGTCAATGACGCGGACGTGCGTGAGCGCAATAACGGGCGCGCTTATTTTCACGAATTCCCGCACGCCGGGGGCCAGCGAGGCCGAAGTGGTTTGCGCGCGCAGTGGGGAAGCGAGCATGCAGATAAAACAGCAGAATAGTGCTGCCGGTGCGAGTCTCGTCATTGATTGTGTCCTTTCGCGAATACGCTAAAAGAAAGTGCGCAACATAGAGTGTTGACGCTGAGCAGCCGTTCCCGAACGCGCGTCATTTTGCTCCACCAGGCGCGCAGAGGCAACCGGGAATGCAGGATGGCGCTCTGACGAGCCGTCTAAGTACAAAGTTCGACTCCAGAGTGAATGAAGCCTGGATGCATCGACGGCTGCAATTTACATGTGTTGACGCCTGTAGCGGCACGGAATAGTCTGGCGTGTTTTTCTGTTCGAGGTGAAGGATGAAGATAGAAGCGTTCGAGCTGGAACGGTGGCAATCCGTTTGGGAAAACCGCGTCGAGTTGAATATCGCAGAGAGCGGCGTGGAGCCGTTAAGCGTTCGGGAACTCGTGGGCGATGGTGCGGATTTGGAGCACGTCCTTGATACGCGCCTGGGGTATCCGCAAACGAATGGCAGCGAAGAACTGCGCGGACGGATCGCGGCGCTTTACCCGGGCGCGAGGGCGGAGAACGTCCTGCTGACATGCGGCGGCGCAGAAGCCAATTATTTGGTGACTTGGGGACTAATCGAGCGCGGCGACGAAGTGGTTTTCATGCAGCCGAATTACATGCAGGTGGCTGGACTGGCGCGCGGTTTTGGGGCGGAGGTGAAACCGTGGTGGCTGCGGGAAGAATTGCAATGGGCGCCGGATATTGATGAGCTGTCGCGGGTGGTGACTTCGAAGACGAAGATGATCGCGGTTTGCAATCCGAGCAATCCGACCGGCGCGGTGCTGAACGAAAACACAATGGACGCGATTTGCGCCGCAGCGCGAAAAGTGGGCGCATGGATTTTGGCCGACGAGGTATATCGCGGCGCGGAGTTCAGCGGCGAAACGACACCGAGCTTTTACGGACGATATGAACGTGTGCTGTGCACGGCGGGGCTGTCGAAGGCATACGGATTGCCTGGGCTTCGGACCGGGTGGCTTGTGGGGCCGACCGAGATGGCGGAAAAATTGTGGGGCTATCACGATTACACAAGCATCGGGCCGACGATGCTGACGGACCGGATTGCGTCGCTGGCCCTCAAACCGGAGCGGCACGCGCGATTGCTCGAGCGCACGCGAAAGATCTTACGCGACAATTATCCGGCCATGCGGGACTGGCTGGAGAAACACGGGAATCTGTTTACGCACGTGGCGCCGCGCGCTGGAGCGATCGCGTGGATCGGATTTCGCAAGAAATGGAATTCGGCAGATGTTGCCGAGGAATTACGCGCGAAGAAAGGCGTATTGCTTGTGCCGGGCGAGCAGTTTGCGATGCCGGGATATTTGCGCATTGGCTTTGGCGAAGACGCGGGCAAACTGCAAAAGGCGCTAGGAAGATTTGATGAATGGATCGCAGAGCGGCCGTAAGGATGTAAGTCAACAATGCTGCGTCGCATTTACGCACGTAACGTTTCCGGGTTCGTCATCTGGCGATTACCTTGACGTCCTGCAAGGTAAGTGATACTGAATCTCACAATATCCG
>Ga0307372_10002320_pt1 | contig 31733 bp, 20 predicted proteins | sample OX1MG_FD_202533 | JGI IMG/M metagenome (GOLD analysis project Ga0307372, IMG submission 202533) | Soil microbial communities from Risofladan, Vaasa, Finland - OX-1 | ecosystem: Environmental > Terrestrial > Soil > Coastal area > Acid sulfate soil | place: Finland: Risofladan, Vaasa | collected... | reverse complement strand
TCACGCACTGTGCGATGACGGCCACCTTTTGCAACTCCCGTTGGCTCAACGTGAATGTCTCCTGTCTCATGGGGTGACATTTTCACGCGGCCGTTAAGGGGTGACAGAATTATCTGGCTAAGACACCGAGAACAGGAACGGTTGCCCGCGGCCTGCAATACGGTTTACTATAATCGGTTCTTTGAACCTTCGGCTTCCCCGGAAACAATGCCTTCATTCATTTGGTATTTTGCCTACGCCAGTAACATGAACCGAGATCAAGTCCGCTCGCGTGCCGGTGAGGTTTCCGAGGAAAAAACCGGCAAACTCGAAAACTACGAAATCGTTTTCAATAAAAAGGCGCGCGGCGGAGCGGCGACGGCGAACATTCGCCCCTCCACGGGCAAGGCTGTCTACGGCATCCTCTTCAAAATCCCCGAATCGGCGCTCCGAACGCTCGACCGCTTCGAGGGCGCGCCGGAGCACTATCGAAGGATCGAAGTGACCGTCACCGACAACCAAGAGAGTCCCGTGCGCGCGCAAGTGTTCATCGCCACCCGAGTGGAAAAGGGGTTGCGCCCGGCGCCCCATTATCTCCAGACGATTTTGCAGGCCGCCACCGAATATCAATTCCCCGCCGAATACGTCGAGCAACTGAAGAAAACGGCCGGCCTGAATTGATGGCTTTCCCCGGACCGTTCCGGGGACCTTGGCCCGCATCCGTTTCCCATCCAGCGTAGAATGGATCTGCGCGCTATTCTCGGCACGCGCGTCCGCCGGGGCGCTTACAGTCTCGAACGCCGCCCCGCCCCGGAAAAGGGAAAGGGAGATTCGCCGTGCCCATGCCCCATGCGAGCCTGCCCGTGATGAAAGGGGGCGAGTTCCTGCTGCAATCCTGCGCTCCGGAGAGCGTCTTTACCCCCGCCGATTTATCCGACGACCAGAAACTGATCGGAAAGACGGCCCAGGAGTTCGTCGATCAGGAAGTCGTGCCCCGGATCGCTGACCTCGAACTGCACAAAGAGGGCCTGATGCCGCAGCTGCTGAAAAAAGCGGGCGAGCTCGGACTGCTCGGCGGCGGCGTTCCCGAGCAGTACGGGGGAGGGGGGCTCGACAAAATATCGTTGACCCTGCTGTCGGAGAAGCTGGCGGCCTATGCCTCCTTCGCCGTCTCTTACGGCGGCCACACCGGCATCGGCACCTTGCCCATCGTTTATTTCGGCACCGAGGAGCAGAAGCGGAAGTACTTGCCCAAACTGGCCACGGGGGAACTGGTCGGCTGCTACTGTCTGTCGGAACCGCAGGCGGGCTCGGACGCGCTGGCGGCGCGGACGCGGGCCGATCTTTCGCCGGACGGGGAAAGCTGGCTGCTCAACGGCCAGAAGATGTGGATTACCAACGGCGGGTTCGCGGACCTGTTCACGGTGTTTGCGAAAGTGGATGGCGAAAAATTTTCCTGCTTCCTCGTGGAGCGGGGAACGCCGGGGTTTTCGGTGGGCGCCGAAGAAAAGAAGATGGGCATTCGGGGCAGTTCGACGGTGCCGATTTTCTTCGAAAACGCCAAGATACCGCGCGAGAATCTGCTGCACGAGGTTGGGCGCGGGCACATCGTCGCCTTCAACATCCTGAACGTGGGGCGATTTTCGCTGGGGGCGTACTGCCTTGGCGGAGCGAAAAGGAGCATCGAAATCGCGGCGCGCTACGCGAAAGAGCGAACCGCATTTGGGAAGCCGCTGGCCGAGTTTGGCCTGATCCAGGCGAAGCTCGGCGAAATGGTCGCTCGATCCTACGCCGTTGAATCGATGCTGTACCGGTTGGCGGGCTCGATCGAAGCGGCATCGGAGGCGGCCGAGCAAGGCGGCGACAAAACGGCGCGCATGATGAAGGTGCTCGAGGAGTACGCGATCGAATGTTCGATCAGCAAGGTGTGTGCCAGCGAGGTGGTGGATTTCGTCGTGGATGAGGCCGTGCAGATTTTCGGCGGTTACGGCTTTCATGAAGATTACCCCGCCGCCCGCGCCTACCGCGACAGCCGCGTCAACCGCATCTTCGAAGGAACCAATGAGATCAACCGCATGCTCATCCTCCAGATGCTGATGAAGCGGGCGACCGCCGGGACCTTGCCTCTGGTGCCGGCGGCGCAGCGCCTCGCCGACCAGGTGCTGGCCGGCCCGTCGGTCCAAGGGCCGCCGGAGGGTCCGCTCGGCGCCGAGATGCTCGCCGTTGCCAACGCCAAAAAGGCGTTCCTGCTGGCTGCCGGCACGGCGGTGAAGCGATTCCTCGAAAAACTCGCCGACGAGCAGGAAATCCTGGCGGCTTTGGCGAATGTCGTGATCGACATCTACGCGATGGAATCGGCCACGCTGCGGGCCGCTCGGGCCATCGCGCGCCAGGACCGCTCGGCCGGGCCGCTCGGCGCTGCCGCGCGCCTTTTTGTTTACGACGCGGTTGACCGGATCGAAAAACAGGCGCGCACCGCCCTGGAGGCCTCGGCCGAAGGAGACGCGCTTCGCGCTCAACTGGTCGTGTTGAGACGCTTCTGCCGGCGCGAGCCGGCCGATACGGTTCTGCTGCGCCGCAACGTTGCGGCCGCTCTGCTTTCGTCAGGCCGCTATCCCTTCGAAGCCCGTTGAGACTGGAACCCATGCCGCGGAAAAATGAGAATGAAACGGGTTCGGTGGACTGGATCCGCGATCTCGCGCGGCCATACCTCAAGGGATTTGATCCCGCGCGGGAAGCCGGGCATGCGTTGCGCGGCTACCGTTTTTCGCGGGCGGCCGGAGGAAAAGAGCGGGGCCGAATCGGCTTTTTCGCTGGGTTTCTGGTGGGTGAGGACGGATACGGGTATCTCGATCCCCAAATGCCGGAATGCCTCCTTTTCGCTTTTGTTGATCCGCCCGGCGGAAAGCTGCACGAGCGGCTGGTGCGCCGGCCCGAGAGTCTGTTCCGCTCGTTCCACGAGTACATCAGCTGGCTGACGCATCACCCGCCGCGCTTCCAGTTTTCCGAGCATGGCCGGGCCGGATTGCTGCGGCATCTTCCACTCGATCGATGGCCAGAAGGCCGGCGCGCGCACTACGCGCGGAATTTCCTGATCGAGGGGCTAGCCTGGCTGGTCCGTAGCGGCCTGGTTCGAAACATGTCCTCGGAATCTCGTTCGGGGATTAAGCCGAATCGCTAGACGTTTCCCTGTCCTAACCGCAAGAGATTCGCGGGATCCATAAGAAATATTGGTCGCTGCCCGGAAGCCCCGATCGGCGCTTCCGGGCGAACCCTCCTCGAATCGGGGGGATTGCGGCGGCGACAACGACGCCCCGGCAAATTTCGCTGGTACTGAAGGCATTTTTCTGGTCTCATGCGGGAACGATTGGCGTAAGGGCCCTCTCGCCGTTCAGAAACGAGCGAGGAGCGGTGGGGAGGGATTCTGTCGACGCCGGCAATTTTGGGTGATGTCCCCGGTTTTGGACGGCCAAAGAAATCAGAAATGTGGTGCCGGAGGTGCCCATGAGAAGCACCATGGTCAGTCTTGTGTTGGTGGTTGTTGTATTCCCCCTGTCACTGTTCGCACGGCAACATACAAAACCGGCTTCCTTGAATCGCACCCAGATCGAAGGCCGTCGCATCTTCAACCAGCGCTGCGGCGTTTGCCACGCCACTGCGTTTCTGGGGGCCAAACGCTACGCCACGGCGTTGAACCAGGAAGTGGTCGACGGTCACGAAAAGGCGATGGCGGAAATCATCCGAAACGGAGTGCCGGAAATGATGCCGGGTTTCCGGTACACGCTGACGGATCGGGAGATCGACGCCATGGTCGATTACCTGAAGACTGTGCCCAAGCAAGCGAAAGCAGCGTCCCACGGCAACGGGCCGAACGCGATTGATTGAGCCGATCGACTGAGGGAGGAGATAGTCTCCGGGAGGCGAAGATGAAGCGAATCAGGAAAATCAGCGGAGGCGTCCTGGCTGTTGCGTTGCTCGGCTGGGCATCGGCGATTTTGGTTCCGCGCCAGGTACGGGCGGCCACGCCCGCCGGCCTGCTGACCGGTTCCGTTCAATCGGTTTCAGGTGGGAAGATGGCGGGAGTGACGGTATCGGCGAAGCGGGAGGGAAGCAACATCACCACCAGTGTGTTCACCGATACAGATGGCGATTACTACTTCCCGCCCATGCATGCGGGCAAATATAAGGTATGGGCGCAGGCCGATAGCTACCAGTATACGAACGCCACGGTCGATTTGCGGTCGCTCGCGCGCCAGGATTTCGTGCTGAAGCCCATGGCGCATTTCATTCATCAATTGACGGGCGATCAATTGCTGGCGGCGTTGCCGGACAGCACACCGAGCGACCGCCGGTTGAAGTGGCTATTCCGCAACAACTGCACCAGTTGCCATCAGCCCAATTACATCCTGCAGAACCGGTTCAACGAGGCGGGTTGGACGGCGGTATTGAATTTGATGCGGGAGATCAACATATTCGGCGTCTCTCACGCCCAGAGCGCGGCGCTGCCGGTTTCTCCGGGCACATCGTATATCCTGACGCACGAGAAGGAGTTGGAGAAAGAGCCCCACTTCGCCGGAATGCAGTTTCCGTATATCAACAACAACAAGCAGGCCTTAGCGGCCTACCTGGCCAGGATTCGGGGACCAGGGCCGTCGGCTTTGAAAATCCACTTGCGGCCGCGTCCCACGGGCAAGGCGGCGCGAGTCGTCTTTACCGAGTACGACCTCCCCGTCGATTCCTCGGTCGGTTACCCGTACAAGTACGTGACGAACAACGGCAGCAACTGGTCACTCGGCACTCCCTCGGGTTTCTTCGGCAACTTCGGGATTCACGACGCGGTAGCCGACCCGGAAGGGAACATCTGGTTTACGTACGCCCACCCCAACGTGGACATTACGATCGGGCGCGTCGATGCCAAGAGCGGAGCCGTCAAGTTCTTCAAGATTCCGGGCAGGCACGGACTGGCGACCGGGAGCCACGGAATCACGCGTGATTTGCACGGCAACCTCTGGTTCAACATCGGTCCGGGTCCGGATGGCCAGCCGGCCGGCATAGCCATGGTCGATCCCACCACGCAGAAAATCCAGATCTTCTATCCGCCCAAGGGGATGACGGGAGCGGCCGGGACGATCGATACCGATGCCAAAGGAAACGTCTGGGTGACGACCGATATCGGCGCCCTTCGCTTCAATCCCGTTATCAAGCATTTTCGCGAGTTTAAGTCGCCGACCTTCATCAATGCGGCTGGAGTGGGAACCACCTACGGCTTGACGGTGGATTCCGAGGGCAACGGTTGGTGGGCTCAAATGCCCATCGACATCATCGATAAGGCCGACATCAAAACCGGCAAGGTGGTGGCAATCCAACTGCCGCCGGTCAAGAGCCAACTCGATAACGCCACGCCCGAAGACCGCAAGCTGTACGCGGAATACGGCGCCGACTTCAACACCACGCCGCCTGGGGCGCAGGGTCCACGCCGCCTGGGGGCGGACAAGCACGGCAATTCCGTGTGGGTTTGCGACTGGTGGGGTGGAAACTTGGCCAAAATTAACATCAACACCCTAAAAGTTACTATCGTACCGTTCCCCCAACCGGACGCCCAGCAACCCTATCAGTCGAAGGTCGACGATCATCACCGCGTGTGGGTGGATATGATGAACTCCGATTCCATCATGGAGTACGATCCGCAGGCGTCCCGGTGGACGGAATATCCGTTGCCTACGCTGGGAACAGAGAACCGCTACATCGACCTGTTGGAAAAAGGCGGCTCGCTGCAGCAGGTGATTTTGCCGTACTTTCGAGCGCGAAAAGTGGTGCGTATGACGTTCCGGACAAAAACGCAAATCCAGGCCCTGAAAAAACAGATCGAGCAGCGCGAACAAGCGGCCATGTAGCCGCCGTTTCGTACCGTCCGCGTGGGGCCCGGGGCGCCGCAAGGATGGGCCCGGGGGCTCACCGACACATTTCGTCAAGAGCCGTGCTTTGGTTGCCATGATGGAACGGCCGCCGGGTTGCCGGCGGCCATTTTTCCTTGACAAGCCATACTGCCGGTGATAACAGTTTCTTGGTCTTGGAACAGGGGTTTTGGATTTGGGGGCGCTCACGCGTGTGATGTAGCGCGCAGGGGTATTTTGATTCCGCCTTTATACCGTTTTGGGAATGCCCTTTTTGATTGAGGGCGTTTGGCGTGCGTTTCCCCAGGGGTTCCAAAGCCAGCCGGGATGCGCTAGCGCCGTGCGGTGTGCGGCACTAAAACGGCTGGTCCATCCATAACCCACATCCAAGAAACTACGCTACTGGGCAACAGCAAGTTTGCGCGCTTCTGTGAGCGATGGGAACTCGCAACGTCGGATCATTGTTGCAGCCAGAAACTCTTTTGGTTTGTCAGGAGGAGTACATGAAGGTGGCAGGGGCTAGACACGCTACGTGGTTATTTGGGATTTCAGGACTTCTTGTTTCTTTAGCATTCTGCATCGCCGGAATTTCGGCCTTGGCCCAGCTTCCTACAGCCTCGATCCTGGGGGCCGTAAAGGATCCATCGGGCGCGGCGGTTCCGGGAGCGACGGTAACAGCCACGAATGTTGATACGGGAGCCGTACGAACGGCCGCTACGAACGCTACGGGAGACTACAACCTGGTTCAACTTCCCGTCGGGCATTACTCCTTAACCGTGTCACACGCCGGGTTCAAGACGGCCACGCGCTCGGGAATCACGCTATCGGTTACCCAACAGGCGCTACTGAACTTCACCCTCCAGATCGGCGCGACCCAGCAGACGGTCACTGTGACCGGGGCGGTGCCGCTGGTCAACACGCAGAGCGCGACGCTGGGCGGCCTGGTCAACAACCAGACCCTCGAACAGCTCCCCCTGAACGGCCGGAACTACATCAACCTCACTTTGCTGCAACCGGGAGTCATTCAACAGAGGAACTTCGTTTCGGCAGGCGGAATTACAAACGGAACGCTCATCAGCGTAAACGGCGCTCCGATACGCGATAACAATTACATGCTAGACGGTGCTATCTTGCAGAACCTTTCCGGCGCCAACCCCTCCGGATTGACCGGCAGCACTTTGGGCATGGATGGCATTCAGGAATTCCGGATTCTCACTTCCAACTTCCCCGCCCAATACGGTCTGGACGGGGGCAGCCAGATCGTCATGGTCAGCAAGGGCGGGACCAACAAGTTTCATGGCGATGTTTATGATTATTTCCGGAATAACGTTCTCGACGCGCGAAACTACTTCGATCCTCCTCCATCCGCGCTTTTCGGCAAGCGAAACGGGGCGTTCAACAAGAACCAGTTCGGGGGTTCTATCGGCGGGCCGATCAAGAAGAATAAGACGTTTTTCGATGCCGTCTACGAGGGCGTGAGAGAGAAACTCGGCGTGCTTCAAAACACCGTGGTGCCCGCCGCGGGATGCCACCCGCCAGGCGCTGACGCAACAAACGGTTATGGCGCCGGAGCGCAGATCTGGGATGGCAGCGGTTCCCAGCCTACCGGGACCGTTGGCCCGTGCCCGGATCTTCAGGCCATCAACCCCAACCAGACGGGTGTGGGTACGGCTGCGGGTTCGCCCTATGTGGTGCCGCTTAGCCAGTACATCGCGCCAGTTCTTTCGCTGTTCCCGCTGCCCAATCAGACGGGCCCCTGCGGTCCCTGCACCTACAACTACGACGGAATCTCGCCAGTCAGCGAGGATTTCGGGCAGTTGCGCATCGACCAAAACATTTCCTCCTCGGATTCGTTCTTCGGGCGCTATACGATCGATAACAGCAGCTATGACGCTGCGAATGCAGGCACCGGACTGTCGGATATTGGCGTAGGCAGCTTCCCGCAGTACCACCTGTTGGGACTCACCCGGAATCAGTATTTCACGCTGGCGGAAAACCACATCTTCGGTCCCAACCTGCTCAATACCTTCCGGTTGTCCTTCAGCCGGACCCATACTCACGCGGCCGATTCTTACGTAGGCCTTCCCAACAGCAACCTAGGGTTTCCGATCATCCCGTCTTCCGCCGCCATCCCCAACCCTCCCATCGGGGATTTTAGTATTTTCGCGGGCGGCTACAGCCAGTTGGGACCGGCCGAGTCGTATCCGGCTGTGTTCTATCTCCAAAACGTCTACACGCTGAGCGACGACGTTTCCTGGACTCACGGGAACCATTCCTTCATGTTCGGCACGCTGATCAACCGGTGGAACTCGGGAATCGGAAACACCCCGTCGATCACCGGGTTTTTGACCTACACGAACTTTGCTGACTTCCTTGGGCAGACTCCGAGGTTGATTGAATACGCAACGCCCGGCTCAAGCGGAAACCGCTTCTGGCGCTATTGGACCTTCGGGTTCTACGGCCAAGATCAATGGCGCGCGACATCGCGGCTGACCGTCAACTTGGGCTTGCGTTACGAGTTCATGAAAATCCCGGTCGAGATGAACGGACGAAACTCGAGGCTTGTGAATCCCCAGACCGATCCCTTCACGCTGGGGCCGCTGATGGCCAACAACACCCTGCATGATTTCAGCCCCCGGGTCGGGCTGGCGTGGGATGTTTTCGGAAACGGGAAGACGGCCGTGCGCTCCGGATTCGGCGTCTACTATTCCATCGGAAACATCGGGACCACTTTGCAGCAAGGTACCATCGGCACTCCACCATTTTCCGGCTTGACGGACCTCAACCCCACCGACATCACCACCCTGTACGGCTCGAACACCAACATCCCGCTTCCTCTTCCTGCGAGCCTGTATACATCGGGCTCGTCCACGGCAACGCCTCAATTCGTCCAATACAACGCCAAGAGCCCGTATTTGATCGACTGGAACCTGAGCGTCCAGCAACAGTTGCCCTTCCACGTGGGTCTGACCGTTGCCTACGTCGGCGACCGGGGCGTTCACCTGTGGGACTACTGGGATTCCAATCCCATTATTCCCACTTCGTTTGGCGCGTGCGGAGACCCGGCGAGCCGTTGCGTGGCCGGCCAGGTTCCCTTCTGGGATGCAGGCTCTCCGAACTACGTGAACGTGAACCCCAATATGCCCAGCACGATCGAAATTGCCACGGTAGCCGATTCCTATTACAACGCCCTCGAAGTCGCGTTGAACAAAGAAGCCGGTCACGGGCTCTCGTTCGGCAGCTCGTTCACGTGGGGCAAGCTATTGGACGATACGCAGGGGCAGGCGAACGTTGCCGACTGCTTCTCGTCCGGTGGCCAGGCGGACACCTATCCTTTGAACATGAAGGCCGTGGACAAAGGGCTGGCCTGTTTCGCGAGTCCTTATGACTGGCAGTTCAACGTCGTTTACCATGTGCCGGGGATCGGGTCCTCCGGTTTCGTCTCGAAAGTGACCAATGGCTGGAGGTTGAGCAGCATCGTCAGCGTACAGTCTGGTTATCCGTTTTCGATTATCATGGGCTCGAATCGATCGGGTTCAGGCGTTTTGCAAGGGCAGCCTGACCTGGTCAACGTCAATACGGCGGGAGTGCTGGCGAGCTACTATCCCTCCACCTGCCCGGGCGGCGTCGCAAGCGGATGCCCGTATACGCCCGTTGTTTACAATAAGAACACGGTGATCACGGGCAACATCAACCAGTGGTACAACGTGAATATGTTCTCCATGGCGCCCACGTTCAACAGCCCGGAGGCCACAAGCAGCACGGCTTGCAACAACCCAACGGCAGTGCAAAACGGTACGAATCTGTGCGTCGGGCAATTGGGCACCTCTCCGCGCGACTTCTTGCTCGGGCCGGCTTTGCGGAACCTGGACTTTTCGATTGCCAAGGACACGAAAGTCGGGTTCCTCGGAGAAGCGGGATCGGTCGACTTCCGTGCCGATTTCTTCAACCTCTTCAACCATCCAAACTTCGGGATGCCGCAATCGGGCGGTCTATTTTCCGGCAGTCAGTCGGACATGAGTCCGTTCTCGGAAGCGCTTAGCCCGTCAGATGCGCAGATCACAAACACGATATCGCAGAACCAGCGGGAAATTCAGTTCTCGCTAACGTTTAAGTTCTGACGCTCGGCTAAACCGGCCGCTTCGGCGGCCATAACATCGGTACTGAAATGCAAGTCGATGGAGGCACGGCGCGGGATGGACGTTTTCACCGCGCCGGCCTCCATCGCTGCTTTTAGCCGCCTTCCAGCCGCTTTCCATCGTTGCCACACCCGCGGCTCCTCGCCGCGCTCGGGGGCCGGCCGGAAAATCGGTTGCGGGCCAGCAGGATTTGGTTTCCCTGGAGACGCTTTGCGTGTAAGCTTGCCCCTGCCTATGAGATCGGAACGGAGATTCCTGCTGGCAGCAGACATCCCAGCCTGACGCCGGTTCGACTTTTCGCGTTTAGCAGTCAGAACTTAAGGAGGATTGGAATGGCAACTCGGTTGTTACGCATTGTTGGTTTTCCCGCATTCATTTTGCTTCTGGCCTCGTTCGCCCTGGCGGCGCCCGTACCGTCCAAATCATCGGGCTATTCCGGCTATCGCGTTTTGAAAACGTATCATTTGGGCGGCACGCAAGGCTGGGACTATATCCGCATCGATAGCGCGCTTCGCCGGCTCTTCATTGGCCGGGGAAGCTACATGGATGTCGTCGACGTCGATACCGGCAAGGTCGAGGCCAAGCTGACCGGCATGCCGGGAGTGCACGGTATCGCGCTGGCCCGCGATCTTGGCCGCGGGTTCACCGTCAATGGCGACAACGACACATCGACAATACTCGACCTGAAAACCCTGAAGATAATCGGGACGGTCAAGACCGGCAAGGACCCCGACGGGAATACCTACGACCCGGCCACGAAACGGGTCTTCATCATGAACAGCGCCGGAAACGACGCGACCGCCATCGACGCTGTCACGGGCAAGGTCGTCGGCACGATTCCGCTCGATGGCCAGCCGGAGTTCACCGTGTCCGATGGAAAGGGCCACATCTTCGTCAACATCACGAACAAGAGCCAGATGCTCGAGTTCGATGCGCGGACGCTGAAGGTACTCCACCGGTGGCCGCTTGCCCCGTGCGAGTACCCGTCCGGGCTCTCGATGGACCGGGCGAATCATCTCCTGTTCTCCGTTTGCAGTAACAACAAGATGGTGGTCACGAATGCCAACACCGGCAAGGTCGTCGCGGCCTTACCAGTGGGTGCGGACCCCGATGCCAGCATTTTCGATCCGGCGACCCAAAATGCTTTCTCCTCCAACGGCGGCTGTGGAAATCTCACGATCATTCATGAGGACTCACCCGACAAATTCCATGTGGTCCAAACTGTCGATACGCAAACCGGCGCCAGGACCATGGCGCTCGACGGGAAAACGCACAACATTTTCCTGATTACCGCTATGCATGGGCATGGCAGCACCGCGCGTAGCATCGTGCCGGGTACGTTCGTCGCCCTTGTTGTCGGCAGGTAATTGTTGTTCGTGAAACAGGAGCGGCCTTCCGCTGCCGGGGGGGACTTTGTGCGAATGTAGATTTCTATACGCGCAAAGCTGGAGATCCATTCCCCGGGTAAGCGCGGATCCGGCCGCGATTAGGATAACGGGTAGCAGACAGGAGGAAGGAACGTCATGCGGGCATTCTCGAAGAATCTATTTTGGCTGATGGTTTTGATGGTTTCGGCCGTCCCTCTAGTCATGGGGGCGACGATCACGGGCACGGTGAAAGGCCCCGATGGCAAGCCTTTCGAAGGCGCGTTTGTCGAAGCGCAGAATATGAGCACCACTATCATGACGGATGTCTTGTCGCAGGAGGATGGAAGCTTTAAGGTGCCGAACCTTCCAGCGGGAGACTACCGGGTTAGCATCCGGGCTGTTGGTTACAAGGCCGCCGCGCAAAATGAAACCTTGCAAACTGCAGATCAGCATGCTCAATGCGGTTTTGACTTGCAGAAGGGCAACGTGAGCTGGAGCGATATTTCCGTTTACCAGGCAGGAGTGTTGCTGCCGAATGGCACGGGGAAAGCAACATGGTTTAGAACTTGCTTTGGCTGCCATAATTTTCAAAGCCGCATGGCCACTCGCCGGTTGAACTACCAGGGCTGGATGGGGCTTATCAATTACATGCGGGACGACGCAGTGAACTACTCCCTTGGTCCCAGAGGCGTGCCGTTTCCGGCCACCAATCAGATGGCCGATCAAATAGCCAGCTATCTCACTCAGGTGTTCGGTTTGAATTCCACTCTTCCCGCATCGCCGGCCGACCTGCCTGGCTATCAGGCGACGGTGCAGAAATTCAGCAAAAAGGCGATGAATATCGTTTACGTCGTGTATCCCTTGGCGGATTCAACTTGGCTGGATTTTCAAGCGTATCCGCCGACCGTCCAGAAGGGATATTACGCTGATGGGTATATTTGGGCAGCCGACTACGGAAATGGGAATCGGGTAGTTCGAATCAATCCCAAGACCGGAAATAACACGACTTACATGTCGCCCCAGGCCCTTAGGAATTCGACGTACCCGCTGCCGTGCAAGGGGGAAGGCATACACGCAGTCGAGGTTGACCCGTCCGGCAATGCGTGGTACGCCGAGCAAGGTTGCAACCGGGTCGGCGAAGTCAACTTGAAAGCCGGGAAGGTGACGCAATTCCAAGCGCCGTTTATCGATAAATCGGAATGGGGAATCCGTGGGGGATACAAGCACGACTCGCATCCCATGCTGGTCGATGGGAAACTGTACGTTTTCTCCAGCGGAGACCCCGCCACGCGGCTCGATCCGGCAACGGGCAAGTTCACCTCAATTCCGGGAATCCCGAACACGTACGATGTGGGAGGGGATCTGGTGAACGGGAACGTATGGTTCACCGGAATTTCCCCGAATACTCCGCTCTACGAAGTCGACCCGAGGACGTTAAAAACACTCATCAGATATTTCCCTGCTACCGATCCCAAGAATTTCAAGCCCCACCGGATCACGTTCGATGCCAAGGGTATCGTGTGGCTCACCTGTTACAACAGCAGTAGGGTCTGCCGGTTCAATCCCAAGACCAAAGCTTTCAAAATCTACACTCCCCTGGGACCGAACAAGCACGACTATGCGATCGCTGTCGACCACGCTGGCAACATTTGGTATTCGATGACGTTTATAGACCAGATCCAGCGGCTCGACCCGAAGACGGGAAAGATCATCCAGTATCCGTTCCCCTATCCAGAAATCACCATGAGAAGGTTCTGGACCGATGCACAGGGACGAATCTGGGGGTCATCGCCGGCCAACGCCGTGGTAGTGAATTGGTATTTGGCGGGCGGCGGCATGCACCTTTCCAAATGACAAGTTGCCGGGCTCTGACGCGCCGCTTCCTCGCCCAGGGGAAGCGGCGCGCCGAATCCGGCTCGTGCTGAGGGTTTTCCCCGGGCGACGCTAATTCTTCAGCGCACGGCTCGAAACCCATATCCCGGACGAGGGCCGATGCGGCCCGCCGTCCGGGGCAGTATTTATTCAGAAGGGGGGGCATCATGCGGACACTCTCCAAGAACCTGTTTTGGTTGATGGTTTTGCTGGTTTCGGCTGCATTCGTTTTCGCGGGTACAGCGAGGGCTGCAGGCCCCGGCCGCGCGCCGGCGATGCAGCGGAAAACCGGGTCCGGATATCACCTTATTCGGACCTATAAGATCGGCGGCGACACGTTTTGGGATTACATGGGCATCGACGTCGAGCGCCGTCACCTGTTTATTGCCCATCACACTCACGTCGTCGTGATGAACGCCGACACCGGCAAGGTGGTTCACGTTTTCCGCGATACCCCGGGCGTGCACGGCGTCGCCGTCGCCCCGGAATTGAATCGGGGCTTCATCAGCGACGGCGCTACCAATAGCGTCACCATCTTCAATCTCGCCACTCTGAAGGTCATCGGCACCGTGAAGGTCACCGGCCACAATCCCGATTGCATCATCTACGACCCGGCCTCCGGCCGCGTATTTACCTTCAACGGCGATAGCGACAATTCCACCGCCATCGACGCCAGAACCGGTAAGGTCGTCGGCACGATCGACCTGGGCGGGCGGCCCGAATACGCCGTCGCCGACGGCCGCGGCCATGTCTACAACAATCTGGTCGACAAGAGCGAGGAAGTGGCCATTGACAGCCATACCTTGAAGATCACCAAGCGCTGGCCGCTGGCTCCCTGCGAGCATCCCTCCGGCATCGCCATGGACACCGCGCATCGCTGGCTCTTCGTCGGCTGTCACAACCAAATGATGGCCATCGTCAATCCTGATACGGCGAAAGTGGCCCAGACCGTGCCGATCGGTCCCGGTATCGATGCCTGTCGATTCGATCCGGGGACGGAACTGGCCTTTTGCTCGAGTGGGGGTGGTGGGGGAACCCTGACCGTTGTGAAGGAAGACCCTCCCGGTCGCTTTTCCCTGGTGGGCCACGTCAAGACGGAGCCTGGAGCGCGGACGATGGAAGTCGACCGGAAGACGCACAACGTCTTTCTCGACACCGCCACGCAAGGTCCACGGCCGGCCAAGGCCACGCCACAAAACCCGTACCGGCAAGGCAAAATCGTGCCCGGCAGCTTCCGTGTACTAGAACTGGCACCGTAACCGCAGATGGGCGCGCCGCCAAGCCAAGCTCTTCCTGCCAAGTCCGAACCGGAACCAGCTCGCGCCGCGAAGCGGCCGCAAGCCGTATTGCATAAGGTTCTAGCCGAGCAAATGTGAATTCGGTATGATAATCAATCTGAGGGGGAGGGAGACGGCTTTCATGGACCTGGCCGGAATCGGCTCGAATAATGGATCGGGCGGCAGGAAGACGCTTCTCAGCGTGCGCCCGCGCGGCTTCTGCGCCGGGGTCGTAAGGGCCGTGGACATCGTGGAGCTGGCTCTGGAATCTTACGGGCCGCCCGTCTACGTTCACCACGAAATCGTTCATAACCGACACGTTGTCGAGCAGCTTCGCATGCGGGGCGCGATTTTCGTCGAAGGCGTGAGCGAAGTGCCCGAAGGAGCGGTGCTGATCTTTAGCGCTCACGGGGTTCCGCCGCGCGTCCGGCAAGAGGCCGATGAACGCAAGCTTAGAGTGGTGGACGCAACCTGCCCCTTGGTGACGAAGGTTCACATGGAAGCCCAGAAATTCGCCCGGGAGGAGCGCACGATCATCTTGATCGGCCATCGAGACCATCAAGAAATCGTCGGCACGTCGGGCGAAGCCCCGCAAAGGACGCTCGTCGTCGGCAGCGTGGAAGAAGTCGACCAGCTCGAAGTTCCCGATCCGGCGCGTCTGGCCTACCTAACGCAGACGACGTTGAGTCTCTACGACACGCAAGAGATCGTCGCCCGCCTGAAGCAGCGCTTTCCGGAAATCGCCGGGCCGAGGTCTTCCGATATCTGCTATGCGACACAAAACCGCCAGGAGGCCGTTGAGCAGATGGCCCAGGCGGTTGAACTGATTCTCGTGGTTGGTTCGGCGAACAGTTCAAATTCCAACCGTCTGGTCGAGGTGGCCCAGCGTCGTGGCGTGCCAGCGCGATTGATCGAGGACGAACACGACCTTCAGCCCGAATGGTTTGAAGGTATCCAGAGAGTGGGACTAACGGCCGGAGCCTCGGCTCCCGAGGTTCTGGTGCAGCAGGTGAGCGAGCGGCTGGCTCAGCTCGGCTTCACCGATCAGCGCGACCTGGATCTGATCCGGGAAGACGTGCGATTCATGCTCCCGGCAGAGTTGGTGGCTCTGGGCTGATAGGCTGCGGGTGGTGGTGACCGCTCTCAAGTGGTTGCCACGCCACGGGTTGCTCGGGCGTTGCCGGTGCCCCGGGCGGCTAATTTTCGAAAACAGCAGGAGAAGAGGTTTTGACTGCTAAGCTGATCCGACATCCTGACCAGCTTGCCCTGGTTGGCGCTCCCACCAGTGCGGCCGCCCCTGCCGCGGGCGTCGAACGAGGGCCGGCCGCTTTGAGAGATTTGGGGATACTGGATCGGCTGCGCGCAGCGGGTTATCAGGTTGCCGATCCGGGCGATCTGCCGTCCCAACTCTTCCAGCCCGACCCGGGAAACCCCCGTGCGCGGAATCTGAAGAGCGTTTTGGCGATTCTGGAGGGGCTGCGGGTGCGCGTCGAGCAGGCGTCCAAGGCCCATGCGTTTCCGTTGATCCTGGGAGGCGACGCGACGGTACTGGTGGCCCTGGTTGCCGGGTTGCGCCGCCAAGCGCCGAGTCTGGGCCTGATCCATGTGAGCCGCTATGCCGATCTGCACACTCCCACCGATACGGAAGATGGTTTCATCGGCTCGATGACGGTTTCCCACCTCGTCGGGCAGGGGGCAGCTGAACTGGTGCGTTTTTGGAAGAGTCCGCCACTGGTGAGGGAGCCGGACTTGGTGGCCTTTGGGCTCGATGAGACGGACGCGATCGACCGGGAGCGGTTGGGGCGCGTCGCGATTCGGGATTTCACAATAGCCAGGATACGAAGCCTCGGCGTGCGGGCAGCTGCCGAAGCGGCCCTCGATCATCTGCGTGGGAACGAACGGGATTTCGTCGTGCACATTTCCTGGGATGCCTTTTCGCCAGAAGAGGTCCCCGGAGGTCCCCGCGGCGCCGCAGGGGGATTTAGCGCTGCCGAAGTAGGCGAAGCGCTGAATTTTTTCGCTACCCGCGAAAAGTTCGCCGGCCTTTCCATTTCCGGCTACGATCCCGAACTCGATCCGGAGCGCCGCGGAGGCGCCGCCGTGGTCGAATTGGTCGTCGGGGCCATGGCGGCTCGGCACACCGCGCTGCTCCATCCGCCGGTGGAGAAGGAGGAGGCCGAGCAGAATCCCGACTCGGTCGAGAGCGCCGTAAGCGAATCCCACGGCGGCAATCCCTAGTCTGCATTCTCCCCGGCAAGTTCCAAGCCCGTCCTGCCGGTGCGCCCGCGCCGGGCTGGAAATCGATTGCAACCGGCTTCGCCCGGACATACCATCGAATGAGTAGGAAGGAGGCTCCCGCCACGGGAGAACCGCCAACATGATTCGTCGATATTCATTTCGTGCACTGATTCTAACGGTTGCGCTGGCGCTGACTGCCGGCTCATCCCTCTTTGCTCAAACCAAGAAGCCGGCCCGCCGCCCGCGCCCGGCGAAAGCAGCCGCAACGACGCAGATGGCGGGTCTGGGATTTGGCACCCCCGAATCCCTCTCGGGCACCGTTCAAGTGGTTGCCGCCGACCAGAATCTGCTGGTCGTCAAAGGGCCAAACGGCGTGCCTTACGACTTGAAAGTGACGCCGAAGACCCTGGTCGTGGTCAACGAGAAGCGAGGCACAATCGAGTCGCTTGCAACCCAGGTCGGCAAGGCGGTCACCGTGGCCTTCGTGCCCCAGCGTGAGGGCGACTTCGCCACCCGGGTCGAAATCACGGACTGACCCCGTATGATCATCCTAGCGCCGGTGGCAGAGCCCGCTTCCCGGTGTGTGTAGACAGCGGGCGGAGGCTGTGCGGCTGGGCTCTAACATTCATATGGAAAACGCTCGCGGGGATTTCTATTTCCGCAACCGCCGATGGTTGCTGGCTTCTCTGTTCGTTACGGCATGGCTTTTTCTTCCCCTTTCTCCTGTGCCCACGGGCCAACGAATCGCTGGGCTTCTCTTCCGCTTCGCTGGGGCAGGGAATCGCGAATTGTGGGAGAGCGCCTGCTACGGCCTGGCCGCCTGTCTGGTCGCTCTGGGCGCCTTCTGGCGAACCTGGGGCTCGGCCTATCTGGGCGCAGATGTCGTTCAGGATAGGCAACTGCACGCGGAGCGTTTGATAGCCGACGGGCCCTACCGGCGGACGCGAAATCCCCTGTATTTCGGTAACCTGCTGCTCGCGTTGGGCCTGGCAATCCTGGTCAATCCGCTGGCGGGCGCCATATTCGTGGTCGGGATGTGGGTCCTCGTGCGCCTGTTCATTCGCGACGAGGAGCGTGGCCTGGAGGAATTCCGTGGCGAATCCTACCACGCCTACCGCGCGGCGGTGCCGCGGCTGGCGCCCGCATGGCGGGCGCAAATTCCGGCGGCGGATGCGCGACCCAGGTGGGTGCTGGGTTTTTGCGGCGAGTCGGTCCTATGGGTGGCCGCCGTGTTGACGGCGGGGTTCGCCGCGACGCTCGATTTCAAATGGTATGCAAACGGTCTGCTCTGGGGCGTCGTCATTTCGGTGTCGCTCTTGCTGTGGGCAAAGCGGCGCACGCGCCGGGTCGGCCCCGGGTCCGTCTAAGACTTCCCAGAATCATTCTTCCAGATGGGTTCTTAAGGAGGCCAGGGTGAGGCCCCAGCGCACTTGAGGGCGACGATATTGCCGCTTGGGCGCAAAAAAACACCAGCGCCGCTTTCGCGGAACTTCAGCATGTTCTGGCGGCTCGATTCGCGGTTTTTGAAAAAGTGTTCTTAGATCTCTTCCGCGAATTACGAATCTGCCCGCCGCCTATAACTCCGAACGAATCGTTCCGAAGAAGGCGGCGAGCGAATTCGCTAGAAAATAAGCTTCAATCCCAATTGGATGGCCCGCGGGCCTCCCGATCCGAGGACGGGATCGGTTTGCGCCACGTCCGGTGTCCGGCAACCGCAGCCGAAGTTGGCCGGGGCGGAAGGATCGGAGGAGAATGCGGGCCCCCAGCCAGTGATCCCGCCATATGGGTTCGCGAAATTGGGATGATTGAGCACGTTAAAGAACTCGGCTCGGAATTGGGCCGTGAGGCGTTCCTTGAACTTGAAGTCTTTGAAGATGGAAAAGTCCATGTTGTAGAAGCCGCTGTCGCGGAAGATATTGCGGCCCGTGAATCCGAACGTTCCGATGGCGGGAGGCACGAGCACGTTGTTGCCCTCGGCGAAGCAGCCAAACTGGTTAAGGGACTCGAGCCCCGTCGTGCCGCCCGGTCCGTTCGGGACCATGCCGGCCGCCGCCACGCAAGCCGCCATGGAGGCGGCGGGGAAGTTTGGCTCACCAGAATATGGAATGGAGGTGTGGCCGTGGCCGGAGAAGCTGTTTGGGTTACCGAAGAAGTCCCAGCGGTCCATGAGCTCTCCCGTGTTGCTGATGTTATTGGCGGTGTCGAACGACGCCCAAGGCATGGGGCTTTGCAGCACGACGATGGTATTGAGCACCCAACCGCGGAGGATCTCTGCCGGAGAATTGATTCCGGGAACGTTATAACTCCAAGACAGAGTCGCCCGGTGGCGGACATCAATATCGCTGCTGGCGTATTCGGCGCCGGGATCCAGGCTGTTTTGGGGTGTAACGGGGAAATGGCTGAAAGACATTTGGTCCAAGGCGTGGGAATAGGTGTAGCCGAGAACGAAGGTCATGCGATGGTAATTTCGCCCCGTCAAGGTCGCCTGCAATCCGTTGTAGTTGGACCGGTATTGGTTCCCCAGCATATTGATGACTCCCAAGTACGGAAACGAATTGCCATACGGTGCAGCCCCCGTTGCGGGATCGGGCTGGTTGGCGTCCACGACGCTGGTTAAATTCTGGCCGTGATTGCCCACGTAGGCCACATCGAGGGAAAGGCGGTTGTTGATGGCGTGCTCCAAACTCAAAGTCCAATCGGCCACATAAGGAGTTTTGAAATTCTTCGTCACGGCGAAGATGCTGCATGGCGCCGGAGGTATGCCTATCAAGGAGGCAGGGCCGGAAGTCACCGTGGTTACGCCGTCACCGCAGGCGACCGGGTGGATGGGGAAAACCGGGCCGGCGGTAGTCCAGTTGAGAACGGGGAGAAAAAGCGTCCCCGACTGAATGCCGTTGGGGTTGGATTGCGTGGCGACACCCGCTGAGTTCACAAAGTAGGCGCCCGTCGGATTCGACTCGATGCCGTTCGTGGGGAAATTCTTCAAGTTGACGGGGTTGAAGGCGAAGGTGGAGGCTGCCACTGAGTCGTAATACATGCCGCCGCCCGCCCGGAGCACAGTCTTGCCGTTTCCGAAGATATCCCAGGCCAGGCCGAGGCGCGGGGCGAAATTCGCTTTTTGGCGGTTGTACACGGTGCTGCCCTGCGATCCTCCGGCTGAAAAGAATCCCTGCGTGGGATTCCAGTTGCCCAGCAAGTTATTCGTCTCGCTGAGCGGGGTGGTGTATTCCCAGCGAACTCCCAGGTTTAAGGTCACCCTGGGGGTGACCCTCCAATCGTCCTGAGCGAAGAGGGCATAGTACGTCTCGTGGAAACGCCGCAGGTCGTTACCTACATTGAGAAGAGCAAAAGTGGGAGCGCCGGCGAGGAAGTCTTCGAGCCCGGTTGAGCCCGAGAAGGCATTGCCGCCGAAGAAATTGATGTCGCCCCTGGAGAAGGACAGCGCGTTGTCGCTCATCGCCGCAAAACGCACCTCGCCGCCCCACTTGAAGGTATGGTTGCCACGCAGATAGGACACCTGATCCACCCAGTCGTAATTCTCGTGCGGACCGAAGTAATGGGGCCAGGAAGCGTTGGCGCCGATACCACTGCCGAAGCTCGCGCCCCCGCCAAGGCCGCTGACGAAGATCAGCGGCAAGCCTCCGGATACCGGGTTCGTCACGCCGGTGTTGATGCCGTAGTGTGAGGCAGGCACGTTTTGGTCCACGGGCCTCGCGGGCTGGTTAAAACGGAGAAAGCCGAACCGCGCCTCGTTCACCCACCTGGCATTCGGCATCCACGTCCAGTCGCCCAAAACGGTCTGCGACCGCTGGCCCATATGGGTGAGGAACTCGGGTTGCAAGACCGGGAAATCCTCGGCAATGAGGTTATCGTTCCCAAAGAAGTAAAACACGTTCAGGGTGTTGCGGGAATTGATGTTGTAATTCACCTTCCCCAAAACATTGTCCGAAAGATTCGTTGTGGTGAGGTTGTTTGTCGTTATGTTGCCGTTGGCGTTCGGGCTGGTTCCAAAAAGAGGAAGCAACTGCAGGCTGAGCGGGCTCAGCGGGATATTCTGATTGGCGAGGGCTTGCTCTGCGGCCGGGATGCTGACACTAGGATCTCCAGGCAGATTCGTGGGTTCGACCACCGGGAGAGAAATGCCGAGCGCGTAGCGCTGTTCTTCGAAACCGGCAAAGTAGAAGAGTTTGTTCTTAACGATGGGCCCGCCAACGGTCCCGCCCCACTGCTCCAAACCCAGCGGTAGCGACGGCCCGTTGTTAAAGTAGTTGCGCGCGTCCCAGGAACCGGACCGGCCATAAGCGTACGCGGTGCCATGGACCTGATTGGTGCCCGACTTAATCCCCACATTGGTCACGGAGCCGCTGGAGAAGCCGAATTCCGCCTTGGGGTTCTCTTCGACGTTGAATTCCGAGATGGCGTCAATCGGCAGAATCGTTGCGGCGTCCCCGGCAATACCCGGTGAATCGATGACGTTCTGGCCCAGAAACGTCTCGTTGTCATCCATCCCGTCGACCAGGTAACTTTCCGCATCGACGCGGAGTCCGTTGGTGGACATCGTCCAACCGCCGCCGCCCTGGTACGAACCCACGCCGGGGCGGAGCTGCAACAGATTGGTAAAGTTGCGCCCGATCAGGGGCAGGTTATTGATGGTTTGGTTGCTGAGCGTCCCCCCCAGGGTAGCGCTTGTGGTATTGACCATAGGGACAGCGCCGGTGACTTGGACCGTCTGGGTCACCGCGCCCGGGACCAGTTGAACGTCGATGCGGACGGACTTGCCGGTTTCGATCAGGACGTCCTTGCGCACGAATGTCCTGAATCCGGGCGCGGAAACGCTAACCGTATAAGTGCCAGGGATCAGAGCCGGGGCGCTGTATGCGCCCGCCCGATCCGTGGTCAGACGGCGCACCACGCCAGTCGCCACATTCGTGACGGTCACCGGAGTTCCCGCAATGACCCCTCCCGTTTGGTCCGTCACCCTTCCCGAGATTTGGCCAAGGTTCTGTTGAGCAAAGAGTGGCAGGCCGAGCAACAAGACCGCCGTTGCGACCACGAAGGCGCGCGCGAGTCTTCCTGCAGGGACCGAAAAAATCCGCTTAATTCCTGATGTGAATAAGTTCATGGAACCCCCCCATTTCCTCATATGAACTTATGAACGAGTCCTCTACCGCCAGGGATGGGCCCGCAATCGATTGCCAGAACTTCCGCCGGACAATCCCGAAGCGAGCAGCTAGAAGCGATGCCAATGCCTGATGGATCGCGAGCGAACGGCGCCAGTATGTCGCCAAAGGCCGCAACTTTGCAAGCCAAATCGATGGCGGATTCGGTAAGAGACCTCGGCTAATTCAACTCGCTGCCGCTCCCGGCGGCAAGAGTTGTATATTTGTGGTGCCACTTGGTTTCGAAGGATAGAATAAGGTGCTTCGTTACGAAAGGAGTCAGCCGTCATGCCCCACACGCGCAGAGCAGTTTTGGCAACTTGTTTGGTCGGCCTAGTTGTAGGTGCTCTCTTTTTGTTTGCTCCTCCACGAGCCATTCCCGCCAAGGTGGAAAGTCCCGGCTACCGGGTACTGAAGACGATTACCCTCGGCGGCACCACAGGGTGGGACTACGTCAGCATGGATAGCACCAACCGCCATCTCTTCATCGGCCGAATGGATTACATGGACGTTGTGAATGTGGATACCGGCAAACTCGCGGCGAAGCTGACAGGCATGCCGGGAGTGCACGGCATACTCCTGATCCCTCAGCTCAACCGCGGTTTCACCGTCAACGTCACAAAGACAAGCCACTCGTCGACGATTTTGAATCTAAAAACGCTGCAGAAGATCAAGACGATCGACCCCGGCCCGTTCCCGGACTCCTATGCCTACGACCCGGGAACCAAGCGGGCGTTCATCATGGAGAGCGACGCGAAAGAAGGAACGGCCATCAGCGCCGTGACCGGTAAGGTGATCGGCCAGATTCCGTTTGGCGGCCAGCCGGAATTTTGCGTGGCCGACGGAAAAGGCCACATCTTCGTCAACATCACGGACAAGAACCAGATGCTCGAATTCGACGCGCGGACGCTGAAGGTGCTCCATCGCTGGTCGCTCGGCCCCTGCGAGGGGGCATCGGGGCTGTCGATGGACCTGGTGAACCGCCGCCTGTTCACTGCCTGCGACAACGAGAAAATGGTGGTCATGAATGCGGACAACGGCAAAATCGTCGCGGATTTGCCGACGGGCGCCGGGAACGATTGCAGCCTTTTCGATCCATACACGCACAACGCCTTCGCTTCCAGCGGCGGGTGCGGGTCGCTGACCGTCATTCACGAGTTTTCGCCCGATGATTTCCGCGTGGTCCAAACCGTTCGCACGGAGGCAAGCGCCCGGACCATGGCCTTGGATACGAAAACGCACAACATCCTCTTGGTGGGGGCCAGATATGGCCACGGCTATAACCATGCGGACATTTTGCCGCACACGTTCAACGTAATCGTCGTCGGAAAGTAATTTCTCTCCGGCACAAACGACCACGGGATCACCTGGGGACGGAGGGAGCGTCGACGCCGTCCGTCCCCAGGGACCCAACCAAGCGGTTGAATGTTATCCTGCCGGCCTCTTCTAATCCTGAACCGTATAGATCCACATCTGGGCCCCGTGGTCGATGCCTTCTGGAACCGCCAGATAGAAGCGGTCGAAGCCCTTGATCAATCTCCCCCAGTACCCGGCCGTGCGCGCGCCTATGGCGCTCGGAACGTTGGCCAGCAAGAAATAATGGTCGGGGTCGATCTGCTGATAGACGCTGATGTAGCCTGCGCCTCCCGGTTCGTAAATGCGCTTGCGGTCGGGATCGTAATATAGGTCGTCGGTGTCCTGGACGCTCGGAAGATCCGCAATCAATCGGCCTGAATTTGTGTCGAAGACCGCCAACCGCGCCGGGTTGTGCGTTCCGACGAACAGGCGGTGATCCGTTTCATCGAGCGCCATCGGGAAATTGTGCTGATCGACCGTCATCGGCCAGCGTTTGATGACGCCGGTCTTCCGGTTGATAACGGCGATCTGCTTCAGGTCCGGAAGATTCACGTAGATGTGCGGTCCCGAGGTCTCCAGCTCGAACGCTTCCGGATGGGCCCCCAGCTTATATTCCTTCTTGAGACGCTGGTTGGTCATGGCATCCACCATCGCGAGGGCTCCCCTGGCGTCTTCACCGTAGGAGACGTAGACGCGCCTGGTCGCTTCGTCGTATCGCAAGTCATCCACGCTGCCGGGACCGCCGAACTCAATGGTCTTGATGAGCTTGTAGGTCGTGGCGTTGAAGATATAAAGCTTCCCGTACTCGCTTCCGGCAAAGAGTTCGTCCGATTGCGGCGCATAGACCAGGCCTTCCGGCCTGGGATCGCCCGTAATGGAATGAACGACTGTGCTTCCGGCAAACGAGACGACCTCGATCGTGTTGTTGCCGAGCGCCGAAACAAACACGTTCCTTTTGCCGTAACAAAAATGGTCGAAACGCCCCTTTACGCCGTCCAGATGAATGACACCCGTCAATACCAGCGGCTTCGGTCCCGCCATTTGGGCTTTCACACGGGGGGTGAATGCAAGAGCGATCGCTGCCGCCAGGACCAACCCAATGACGTATCTTTTTCTCATGATTCTCCTAGGGATGAGGAGTTTGGCCTGTGGTGATTCCGTTCGATGCCTCCGGGGACCTCTTCCCGGCCGGTTCGGGCAATCATTGACCGGGTTCGCGGTCGAGTTTTTTGTGTAGGGGAAATTTCTTTCGTTGTAACCGGAGATGGCAGACGGAAACCGGAGCCTCTCCGGTTTTTGGAGAGGCTCCGGTCCGCGCTGTTCGATACTCGGAGTTCAGCTACTTCACCAGATCAACTTCAGGCCGAGCTGCATGGCGCGATTGCCTCCAGCTCCGAGGACGGGGTTGCCGGCCGCGACGTCGGGCGTCTCGCAACCGCAACCGAACTGCGAGGGGTTGCCAGGATCGTTGTGGCCGAAGCCGTTGGAAGCGCCGTATGGATTGGTGAAGTTGGGATGATTGAAAATATTGAAAACCTCGGCGCGGAACTCGGTGCTGAGGCGTTCCTTGATCCGGAAAGTCTTGGTCACTGAGAAATCCACGTCGCGCAAGCCAGAATCGCGGAAGGGGTTCCGAGCCATCGTTCCGAAACTACCAAAGGCAGGTGGAATCATGACCGAGCTGCCCTGGGCGTAGCAGCCATTGGTGTTGAGCGAGGTTACCGTATCGGCACTGATGCCGGCGGCGGCGGTGTAACACCTGGCTACGAACGCTGAGGTTTGTGAAGCGCCCAGCGTCTCCGTGCCGCCAGGGAGGACTTCGGTGCACGTAATATTGCTCCCGGTGCTGAAGTCCGCCGTAACGGTTGGGCTAGCAGCGCCGCAAAACGGAATCGTATGGTTAGTCGAAGTAAAGTCCGAGTTGTTGCCGAAGAAGTCCCAGCGGTCCATATATTCGCCGGTTCCGCTGTAGTCTACGCTTCCAGTTGAAGTGAACGCTCCCCAAGGCAAACCGGATTGTATCGTGATGATGGAATTGACCTGCCAGCCCTTAAGAATCTGTCCGAATCCATTGACTCCGGGAAGGTTGTAGGTTAGAGCGAGCGTAAAGTGATGCCGGACGTCAAATTGGCTATTGCTGTACTCCGCGTACGGATTGTAGCTGTTTTGCGGCAAGGGTTCGTCGATATTGGACCATGCGTAGCCGAGGGCATGCGAATAGGTATAACCAGCCAGAAAAGACAGCCCGTGGGCGAGGCGCTGCGTCGCCGTTACTTGCAGGCTGTTGTAGTTGGAACTATAGAGGTTCGAAATATAGTTGATAAACTGCAACCAAGGGTACTGGGTGCCATACGGACGATCCGCAGTGGCTTCGCAGTGGGGGCCTTGACCCAGGTTGTAGCAGGTACTGCCGGGTAGCCCAGACTCTCCGAAAGATGAGGGGTTGATCTGGTTGATGTCCGTGACACTCGGCAACCTGGAACCGTGATTGCCTACGTAGGCAACGTTCAAGGAAAGGTTGTTCGTGAAGGCGTGCTCGATTCCGAAGTTCCAAGTAGCGTTGTATGGAGTGAGCCAATTGCGGGCTACTGGCGAGATGCTGCATGGCCCGGGGTCGCTGCCGACGCCATCGCCGCACACCACCGAGCCGGCGTTGGCGAAAAGGGGAGTGCCAGTGCCATCGCCCGGCTGGCTCTGCCAGGCAGCGTTGAGAGTCGGGCCGCCGGTGACAACGTTGCCGTAGCTAACCGTGCAGGAAGGGCACGGCCGAGTGGCCACGCCGTTCACGACGATCGTGGCGGCGGCGGGGTTCGCCTCGAGGCCCAAAGTGTTCGCGTTGTTCCCAAACGCGTTCCCCACCCATTCGAACATCGGCATGCCGTTGTTGTAGACAATGGTGTAGCCAGCGTGCAGGACGGTTGTCCCCTTGCCGGTAATATCCCAGGCTACGCCGATGCGCGGCGCAAAATTGTTGAGTTGGGCGTTGTAGGGGGTACTGATTTGGTGGCCGACCTGTTCGATCGGGAAGACGCCCGGCGCGGCGTTGAGATTGAAATTAGCCAGCCGATTTTGGCTCTCCTTCAGGGGCGTCTCGTAATCCCAGCGAAGTCCAAGATTCAGCGTCAATCTCGGAGTGACACGCCAGGAATCCTCGACGAAAGTGGCATACCACCAGTTGCTCAGAGTCAGTAGCTTGACCCCGCCCAAAAGCCGCCCGAATGTCGGGGTTCCAGCCAAGAAGTCTTCGAGCGGCGTTGAATTACCGGAGAGGTTATTTCCGCCCCCGAAAAGGAAGAACCCCTTTCCTTGGGACAATCGGCCGAAGCCGTTGCGGTTGTAATGAATGTCTACACCGAACTTGATATCGTGCTTGCCGTGCAAAAAGTCAACCGAGTCCGTGCCTTCAAACATGTTGAGGGGGCCAGCGTAGATGGGCCAACCGGGGAACCCACCGAGAGAGGTAAAGCCTCCGAGCAGGATATTCGGGAATCCCAGTACGAGCGGATTCGTTACGCCGGTGTTGATCCCGTAATGCGTTGCCGGAACGCTTGCGTCGAGGTATGTGTTTTTCCGTTGAAACCAGGTGTAGCCAAACCGGAAGTCGTTCACCCAACGCGAATTCGGCGTCCAGACCCAGTTTCCGTCGAATACTTGCGGTTGATTGGGCTGCTGCGTAAGCCACGCGGAGTTCAGCTGCGAGAATGGCTGCCCGAAGTCCGGGGCCGTTACAAGCGCCCGGGCGATAAACAGGAAGCCGTTAATGGTGTTCTTGTCGTTGACGTGGTAATCGATCCTTGCCAAGCCATTGTCGGTGTTGACCTTGGTCGAATAGGTATTCGTAAAAGAGCTGGAAGATGACGTGTTGTTGCCGAAGAGCCCGCCATTGCAAGTGATTGGCGGTCCCAGGGTGCAACCGGCCAGATGCAGGCTAAGAGCGGCGGGCGTAATGCCGTTCGCTTGCAGGGCGCTGATGGCGTCCGGGAAGCTATTGCTAGGATCCCCGGTAGGATTTAACGTGGTGGCTTGCGAGTTTGCTTCAGGGACCGAGTCTGGAATCAAGTCGCCAATCGAATAGCGTTCTTCTTCGAATCCCAGGAAATAGAATAGCTTATTCTTCTTGATGGGTCCGCCGATTGTGGCACCCCACTGCTCGAGTTCCACGGGCGATTTGTTGCATGCGATGAGAGGCTGAGGGCCCTGTTGATTGCAGGTTCCGTTGACGGGCGCCGTATCGAAATAGTTGCGCGCGTCAAAAGAATCGCTCCGGCCAAAGGCATATGCTGTTCCATGGATCTGGTTGGTGCCGGACTTCAATCCAACGTTGATGATGGCCCCGGGATAAAAGCCGTATTCCGCCGGCGGATTTTCGACGATGTGGAACTCCTGGATGGCATCCATTGGAAGCAGCGTGATCGCATCGCCGTCAGCACCCGCTCCGTTGATGACGCCCAGGGACGTCAGCGGAGACTGGTTGGTCAAACCATCGACAATGTAGCCGGCTTCCTCGGGGCGGCTACCGTTGCTGCTTTGGGTCCAGCCGCCGCCTCCCGGATACCAGGCAGATCCCGGGCGCAAGGAGGCCAGATTCTTATAGTTCCGGCCCATCAATGGAAGGTTGTTGATCGTATTGTTGCTGAACGTCCCGCCCAGGGTTGCGGTGGTAACCTGCACCAGGGGGACCTGTCCTGTCACGACCACCGTTTGCGCCTGCCTGCCAACCTGCATGGGAAAGTCGATGCGCAGGTTCTGCCCGACTTCGAGCGTCACTCCGGATCTCTCGATGGTTCTGAATCCGCGCGCTGTCACCCGGATGGAATAGGTCGAAGGAAGAAGGTTCGGCGCGACATACGCTCCGCCTTGGTCGGTGGTCAAGGTTCGCGTGATGCCTCTTGCAACGTCCCGAATCGTGACGGTAGCGCCTGGGATGGAAGCGCCGGTTGTATCCGTCACGCTTCCCTGGATTACGCCAGAGCCGCCTTGCGCGAAACCAAGTTGGCAGAAAAATAGAACGAGAATAATTCCGGTTGCGACCCGAGCGCAGCCTTTCAGGGAACTTAGAAACCGAGGCACCATGGAGCCCTCCTTAATCCAGATTAAGGCGAGAATAGCGACGGCAGGACCGTTTTTGGACTTCGGTAGACACAGCCCCCCCCCCACCCACCTAATAAGACGGGGGCAGGTTACGCACGCTCTATACCCGATGTCAAGTATAAAGATAGTCGATGCCTGGCATAATTATTTGTTAGGGGTTTGCGGCGTCTGGATGGTGGCCTTGCCGCTGGCCCTATCCCACCGCCCACACTCGGGAAGCCCTGGATTTGAGGAAACCCGAGCATGGCGATAGAGGTGAGGCGCCGGCCGATTCCGGGATTTTGCGTTGGATTACCGGGAACTCACCCCTCCAGATGGGTTCTCAGGAAAGCCAGCGTAAGTCCCCAGGCGTGCTTGGCGGCGAGCGGATTGTAGCTGGGGCGCGCGTCGCAGAAGAATCCGTGATCGGCATCGGAGAATTCGACGTTGGCGTATGGCTTTTTAGCCTCGCGCAGCGCGTCCACAACCGCCCGGGTTTGGTCGATCCCGATATGTTTGTCGAGCCCGCCCCAGAACATCAGGATCGGGGCGTGCAGATCCTTGGCGCGGCCGAGAATGCCGGGCCCCATCGGATTCGGCGCGATGCCGCCGCCATAGAACGAAACCGACGCGCGCAATGACAAGAGGGCGTCGGCGAGAAACGAGATGCGGCCTCCCATGCAGAAGCCGATCGAAACCATGCGGCCTTGATCGAGACGGGGTTCGGCGGCCAGGGCCTTGTGCGCCGCGCGGACGTCGGCTTCGAGACCGGCGTCGGTCAGCGCCTTGGCATGCGGGAGCGCGGAAGTGAAATCGTCGTAGCGGATCTCAACTCCGGTCCCGGTGCGGTGATACAGCTCCGGCGCCAGCGCGATGAATCCTTCCCCGGCCAGCCGCCCGCAGATGTCGCGGATGTGCGCGTTCACGCCGAACGCTTCCTGGAAAACCAGAATTCCGGGTGCCGCGGAATCACCGTCGGGCCGGGCGATGAAAGCGCCCATGCTGGTTCCATCGGAAACCGGCAGATTGAGGCTTTGTGTTTGTGCCATCGGAGTTTTCTCCTATCTCGGTCTGCGGCGCCGCCGGAAACCGGCCAACACCGACGGCCCCTATCATAGCGCGAAGCAGACGATTGTCGTCTTCTTTGACGGCACGGGACGGAGGATTCCGAGACCGGGAAGATGGTCCTCGAAGCGCTCAATCGCGTGAATCGGGAACTTCCCGGGATCGCCAAGCGGGAGCGAATCGGTTGTGTCCCGCGGGGCGCATGGGTTTCAGCGGTTCGTGACGGGCCGTTTTTGCGTGGTGGTGCTCCGGGCCGGGTGCTGCGCCGGGATGCATTCTTCGCTATAGTTGCGGCGATGCCCGGGTGGCGGAATGGCAGACGCCGAGGACTTAAAATCCTCTGGCCTGAAAGGGCCGTGCGAGTTCGAATCTCGCCCCGGGCACCAGATTGTGGCGCGCATTTCTAATCCAGCGCTAAGGCCATGGAATTTCCGGCTTCCCTCCGTTCTTCCCGCTCACCGCAGCAAAAGCATTCTTTTTTCGACGAAAACCGGCGCACAAAAATGGTGAGAGCTGTTTGCAACGAATCAGTGTGGCGGATCATCCTAATGGTTGGAGGGCGGAATCACTACTTCACCCTGCCTTCTCTCCAGTTGGTCCTGTCCTGGTTCCGTCCCTCCAAGGAAGCCCGTGATGGAAAAAAACAGACCCAACAACATCGAATCGGTTTCAACGCAACCCCCGGCTGGAAGCAGGAAGCCCGAAAAGGGGCAACTTAGGGAAGACGTCAACCAGGCCCGGCGCAAAATCGTTATGGCCTGCGTTTTCGGCTACCTCGGGGTCAACTTCCTGATGTTCTTGCGCTATTTCTTTCCCCGGACACTCTTCCAACCCGCCACGAAGTTCAATATCGGCTATCCCGGCGATTTCCAGGACGGAGTGAACCAGCAGTTCCTAGAGAGTCACCGGATCTGGGTACGCAAAGACCCCGGAGACCTGTTCGTGATTCACGCCAAGTGCACGCATTTGGGGTGCACGCCGGACTGGCTGCCGAACCAGCACATCTTCCATTGCCCCTGCCACGGCAGCGAGTACGACATCAACGGAATCAACTTTGCGGGACCGGCTCCGCGGCCCATGGATCGCTGCTGGATTGAAAAGCAGGCCGACGGCAGCATCCTTTGCAATAAAGGGATCCTCTTCGTGGACGAAGCGTACGCCGGAATCGACCAGTTCAACAATTCTCACGCCATCATCTCGATCTAAGGAGGCAGCGTATCTCGTGGCGGAGGGGGCAAGGACCGGCGGATAGCCTGGACAGCCTGTGGCCCGCCAAGCGAGGGTGTGCTGCCGGTCATAGGGCGGGTATGCGTTTGATTCCCACGCCCGAAACGCGCTCGCGGGGCGTTCGGCCGCGGCGGCGCTCGGTGGCTGAGGTTGCAGGTTCCCCCGGGCGCGGCTTCGTTGGATCGAAAGCTTCCCATTTGGTGAAAATCCACCGGCAGAAAAATGGCGAGAACCCCTTGCAACGGATGAAATAACGCTTCATCATTGATGGCCGAAGGGCGGAATCCATTCGCAATTTGGGCTTCTCTCCGGTTTGTCGTATCCTTTTCCCGCTCTTTGAAGGAAGATCATGACGGAACAAAACAATAAACTCGACAGCGTCAAATCGGTTCCACCGCAGCAACCGGCCGGGAGCACCAGTGCCGGAAATGGGCGGAGCAAGGAAGACGTCAACCGGGGCCGTCGCAAGGTCGTACTCGCGTGCGTTTTCGGCTACCTCGGCGTCAATTTCCTGATGTTCTTGCGCTATTTCTTTCCCCGGACGCTCTTTCAACCCGCTACGGTGTTCAACATCGGTTATCCCGCCGATTTCCAGGACGGGGTAAACCAGCAGTTCCTGCAGAGCCACCGGATCTGGGTGCGGAAAGACCCGGGAGACCTGTTCGTGATTCACGCCAAGTGCACGCATTTGGGGTGCACGCCGGACTGGCTGCCGAACCAGCACATCTTCCATTGCCCCTGTCACGGCAGCGAGTACGACATCGATGGAGTCAACTTTGCGGGACCGGCTCCTCGGCCCATGGATCGCTGCTGGATTGCCATGCAAGCCGATGGCACCATTCAGGTGAATAAAGGGGTCCTGTTCGTGGACGAAGCGTACGCCGGAATCGACCAGTTCCACGATACCCACGCCATCATCTCGATCTGAGGCGGCATTGTCGGCCTAGCACGGCGGAAGTCCACCCTGTTGTAGCAAGGTAAAAATGTCACCCCTAACAGCCGAGTGAAAATGTCACCCCCTCGTTATTTTTTTAGAGGGCCTCGATCTGCAATTTTGTGTCGCCGTGGTAGACGGCGACGCGCCCGGCCA